>WNGB01006858.1_pt1 | contig 21994 bp, 14 predicted proteins | sample 5400681 | NCBI WGS metagenome assembly WNGB01 (sample SAMN13153367, study PRJNA577476) | soil metagenome | isolation source: 115 cm soil or saprolite under grassland replicate 2 | place: USA:California | collected 2016-06-15
CAGCGGCCGGTAGCCCAACTCGATGGCGTAGGTCAGGCCACTGTGATGCCTCGTGCCGTCCGCATGGACCGACGGCTCGGTCGGTGGCAGGAACGGTGCGATACCGGGGGACTGCTCATGGGATCACCGATCTTCGGGTTCGGACGGATTGCGCGACCGCGCTCAGCAGTCGCTGGAGGCGGACGCCGTGGTGGACGTCGAGCGACTGCGCGGTCTCGCCATGGACCGCGCGGCCGAACTCCGCGGCGATCGTGCACTGTACGTCGCCGGGCGGGTCAGGGGTCGGGTCGGCCAGGACGAACCGGCCGGCGTCGGTGACAGCCTCACCCTCGAGCGGTCCGCGGGCGCCGGGCGTGCTCCCGGACAGGGCGACGTGCCCGGTGGCCCCGCCGGCATGGGCCGTCGTAACCGTCACGACCCCGCCGGACTCGGCGGCGAGCAGTTCGGTCACCGGCCCGGCGACCGCGACGGCGAGGTCGAGCGTGTGTGGCCCGAGGTCGAGCAGCGACGCGCCGGCGGCCTGGCGCCAGGGCGTCGCGAACGGCGAGCCGGTCAGGGCGCCACCGCCGATCCAGGCCGTCCGGACATGCCGGACGGCCGTACCGTCGACCGCACGGACGAACTCGCGCACCTGCGCGGTGTAGCGGTAGGTCAGCAGGACCTGGGTCACGACGCCGGCCGCGTCCGCGGCCGCCGCGATCGCCTCGGCGTCGGCGACGCTGAACGCCAACGGCTTCTCGAGCAGCAGGTGCTTGCCGGCCGCCGCCGCGCGCGGCGCGAGCGCTGCCTGGACGTCCGGCGGCACGCAGAACGCCACGGCGTCGCAGCGCTCCAGCAGGTCGTCGAACGTCTGCGCGGCGACCGCGCCGGACCGCTGTGCCAGGCCGACCGCGGCCTCATGGCGCCGTGCCCAGACGGCGCTCAATTCCAGGTCCGGCGCGCTCGTGAGCATCGGTGCGTGGAACATCCCGGCCCACGGCCCGGCCCCGACCAGACCGACCCGGATCACGGCGCACCCCCTGTGCCGTCGTGGAATATGACGACGCGGGGCGCTCCGATCGGCCCGTCGATGACCTCCCCGGGCCGGTGCTCACCGCCGCCGATCACCTCGCCGGTGCGGGGGTCGACGATCCGGTACTTGGCCGGCAACCACTCGTCCTGCATCGGGATCAACGGTCCGCCGTCCTCCTGGTAGGTGATCTGGAGGGCGTCGCCGGCGCGCAGCCCCCGGGGCGAGAGGAACGTCGTCCAGTCCGGCCGCATGTCGGTCGTCGGGAGACCGTCGAGGATCTGGCCTACCAAGCCCACGTAGGCTGACCCGGGGTAGTGGAGGGCATCGCGCCAGGAGCCCGCCGGGCCGAGGAAATACTCGGCGTGACCGGGTTCGTCGGCGTGCAGCTTCCACTGCCACAGGTTGGCCGCTCCGTATACGACGCCCATCGTGCCGCCGGCGCAGAGGTTGGTCCAGGCCTCGTGACCCTGCCACCAGCCGTCGCCCAGGTCGGCCGTCCGCGTGCGCTCGTACGTCGGCTCGCCGTTCGCGACCGCCTTGACGGGCTCGTTGCGCCACATGTCGGCGACCCGCTCGGGGACGTGCGCGCCGCTGTGCCCGGTCTGGCACCACTGGAAGTCCAGCCAGTCGGCGTCCTGGTGTTCGCCGTTCGAGGCCGACGGGTTGTAGTGAATTCCGGTCGGTTGGCCGTAGCAGTCCCACTCGTGCACCTCGCGGCCGCCGGCCTCGACCTGCGGTTCGGTACCCCAGCCGTCCGCGGCAAGTAGGTACATAACCGGCGAAGCCCCATAGCGCGCAACGAGGTAACGGCAGTAGCGCCGGTAATCGTGAGGTGGGACGACAGTCCCCGCCGCGTCGAGGCCCTTCCAGCCGAAACCCTGGAACACCGGTTCCAGGACCGGGACGATCTCGTGCTCGACGAGGATTCCGAGCAGCCGGTCCAGCGTCCGGAAGTACTCGACATTGAGCTCGGTCAGCCGACCATGTGGCAAGTCCTCGAACGCAACGTCGAAGCCCTCGTCGGCCTGCCGATCCCGCGGCCCGCGAGCGCGCATGTCCGGTTGCAGCGACATCAGCAGTGCGGCGTTGAAGCCCTTGGCGCGGCGATCGGCCGCGTACACCTCGACGTCCTCGTCCGTGGCCCGCCAGGGGAGTGCCCACGCCGTGTCAGCGACGAGCACAGCAGACGAGCCGTCGGCGTGGACCAGACTGCGCCCTCCCGGAGACATGCGCCAGAACCCCCGCGTGCCCGGTTCGGACGTCACCTCGACGTCCCCACGTAACCCGCGCAGCCCTATGTCCGCGACGGAAGAGTCGGTGCGCCAGCGCCAGGATCCTGGCGTCGGTGCGGCGAACCGAATCCGCCACGTGCCGTTCCCGTCGTAGAACGCGGGGCGCCGCAGCATGCTGCCGTCCGGGCCCTCGAAATCGGCCCACACGTCGACGTCGGTGTACGGGTTGGCGTACGGACTGTTCGCGATCAGAGCGAACTCGGTCGCCTGCCAGATGCCCGTCACAGGTCGACGGTGACCAGCGACTGGATGTAGCGGCGCAGGTCGCCGGCCATGTCCACCTCGTCGCGATGCAGCAGCCACTGGATCTGAAGCCCGTCCATGAGGGCGACTACGGCACGCGCCGCGCTGGTGCAATCGACATCCGGCCGGAGCTGCCCGCGTTGTTCGGCGTCCGCCAACGCGTCGCGAATCAAGGCGTACACAGCCGCATAGCGGGCGACGAAGTAGTCGTGGATCGGGTGGTCCGCCGACGTGCCCTCCGCGGTCACGATCACGTGCAGTTCCACGAGTTCGGGCGTTCCGGCGTTGTAGTCGGCCAACTCGATCATGCCGCGAAGCAGGTCGATTCCCTGGGGCATCGGCTCGCCCAGCCGCTCGCGTGACTGGTCGTCGCGCCAGGTGAGCACCGCCTGCAGCAGGTGTTCCTTGCTCGGGAAGTGGTGCAGCAGGCCGGCCTGGCTCAACCCGACGCGATCGGCGACGTCGCGCAACGGCCCCTTGTGAAAACCCGATGAAGAGAAGACCTCGATGGCCGCGTCCACGATCTCCTGGCGCCGAGCGCGAGTTTTCGCGTACTCACCGCGTGGTCTGCGAGGCACCGTCATGGCCGAAGGCTAACCCGAAAACTTCCTGAAAACAAACCTAGCGCTCGGTCGGGTTTTAGCCTATCGTTCTCGCCAAGCCGCCCGTCCGGGGGAGGCATCGACGAAAGGATCAAGCGCGATGCTTGGTAAGAGACTCGCCAGTGTCGCGGCTGTGGCCGCCGCGGTGGCCCTGACGCTGACTGCCTGCGGGGGCGGCGGCTCGAGCAGCAAGCCCAGCGGTGGCAGCAAGGGCAGCGGCACAGGCACCCTCACCCTCGGCGCCGTGTTCCCGCCGGCGACGTACGCCGCAGCCGATGCGGAATGGGCCAACGTGGCGCCGTACATGCAGGCGGTCTACGACACGCTGCTGCACGCGACCCCGGACGCCAAGATCGAGCCGTGGCTGGCGACCAGTTGGTCGTACAACGCGGACAAGACCGTGCTGACGATGAAGCTGCGCACCGACGTGAAGTTCACCGATGGTGAGGCGTTCACCGCCGGCGTGGCCGCGCAGAACCTCAAGCGATTCGCTGCCGGGACCTCGCCGAACAAGTCCTTCCTGACCAGCCTGAAGGACGCCAAGGCCACCGCCGCAGACACCCTGGAGATCACCCTCAAGCAGGCGGACCCTTCGTTGCTTCTGTACTTGACGCAGAACGCGGGCCTGCAGGAGAGCCCGAAGGCGTTCACCGCGAGCGACGTCAAGACCAAGCCGGTCGGCTCCGGCCCGTACATCCTCGACACCGGCAAGACGGTCATCGGGTCGAAGTACGTCTACACGAAGAACCCGAATTACTGGGCGAAGGACCAGCAGCACTATGCCAACCTGACCATCAACGTCTACGGCACCATCGCGACGCAGGTCAACGCGATCAAGGGCGGCCAGGTCAACGGGCTGAACCTGCTCGACAACAGCGCGAACGACCAGCTCAAAGCGTCGGGCATCACCCTGTTCCCGCACGAGCTGGACTGGCAGGGCATCATCCTGATGGACCGCGAGGGCAAGATGAACCCGGCGCTCGGCACCGTCAAGGTGCGCCAGGCGATCAACTACGCGATCGACCGCGACGCCATGCTCAAGGCGGTCCCCAAGGGCAACGGCACGGTGACCGGCCAGATCTTCCCACCGACCTCGCCGGCCTATGACGCATCGCTGGACACCATGTACCCCTACGACAAGGACAAGGCCAAGCAGCTGCTGACCGAGGCCGGGTACCCGAACGGGTTCACGCTCAAGATGCCCGAGATCATCATCGCCGGCACGACCGTGTACGACCTAATGAAGCAGTACCTCGGCGAGGTCGGCATCACGGTGGAATACACCCAGGTGGCGCTGAACGACGCGATCGCCGCCGTCCTCGCACCGAAGTTCGCGGCCGCGTGGTTCCAGCTTCAGGAGGACCCGACGTCCTGGCAGATCGCCAACTTCGTGATGACGAAGGACGCCACGTTCAACCCGTTCAAGGTCGACGACCCGAAGGTCGCCGAGCTCGCCACCAAGATCCAGACGGGCTCCGACGACGAGGCGAACGCCGCGGCCAAGGAGCTGAACAAGTACATGGTCGAGCAGGCCTGGTTCGCACCCTGGTACCGCGTCGCCGGCAACTTCGCCGCCGACAAGAACACCAACGTCGTGCAGCAGAGCGACAACGCCTACCCGTACCTCTGGAACATCACCCCTAAGGGCTGATCCCAGATAACGCCGGTGGGCCGCCGCGGGGGGCGGCGGCCCACCTCCCTCAACCATCTCTGCGCTCCTTGGGGTCATCGTGGTCCGTTTCGTACTCCGACGTATTGCTTCCGGCGTCGTCCTGGTGGGCGTGCTCAGTTCAGTCACGTTCCTCCTCCTCTATGTCAGCGGCGGCAACATCGCCCGCCGCATCCTGGGCCAGCAGGCGACCCAGGAAACGGTGCTGCAGAAGAAGCAGGAGTTGGGTCTGGATCGGCCGCTGCTGTCCCGGTTCGGCGACTGGCTGTCCCACGCACTCCGCGGTGACCTCGGTGATTCCTGGTTCACCGGCCAGCGCGTCACCGAGGCGATCAGCACCCGGGTGCAAGTGACCCTCTCGCTGGTCGTCGGCGCCACGCTGCTCACCGCCGTGGTCGCGGTCGTGCTCGGCGCGCTTGCCGCGACGCGGGGCGGCTGGGTGGACCGGTTCGTGCAGTTCCTGTCCGTGCTCGGCTTCGCGATCCCTGGGTTCCTCCTCGCCCTCGGCCTGGTCACGCTGTTCGCAATCCACTGGCACGTCTTCAAGCCAACCGGGTACGTGCAGTTCAGCGAATCGCCGTCCCAATGGCTGTCCTCCATCGCACTGCCGGTGCTCGCCCTGTCCATCGGCGGCATTGCCGGCGTCGCCGCCCAAGTTCGCGGCTCGATGCTCGACGCGCTGCGGCAGGACTACGTGCGGACGCTGCGCAGCCGCGGACTCCCGGAAGGCCGGGTCATCTACAAGCACGTGCTGCGCAATGCAGCCGGCCCGGCCCTGTCGGTTCTCGCGCTGCAGTTCGTCGGCCTGCTCGGCGGCGCCGTCATCGTGGAGCAGATCTTCGCCATCCCCGGCCTGGGTCAGGTCGCGGTCGGCGCGACCAGTTCCGGTGACATCCCGCTGGTGATGGGCCTGGTCCTCGCCGTCACGGTCATCGTCGTCATCGTCAACCTGGCCGTCGACCTGATGCAGGGATGGCTCAACCCGAAGGTGCGTGTCTCATGACCGCGACCATTCCGTCCGCCGACGCCGTTCCCGAGGTCCACACCCTCGAAGCCGCGGCGCACGCCAGCCTCTTCCGGCGGCTGCTGAAGAACCCCATCGGGACAGTGTCGCTGGGCTTCCTGGTGTTGTTGGTACTGGCCGGTGTGTTCGCCGACGTGCTCGCGAAAAACGACCCGGACAAGGCCTCTGCCAATGACATCCTGTCCAAGCCGGGTGGCAAGTTCCTGCTCGGCGGGGACGGCTCGGGCCACGACATCTACTCCCGGCTGTTGCACGCGATCCCGCGCACCTTGGAAGCCGCGTTGCTCGTGGTCGTGGTCGCCGCCGCCATCGGGATCACCGCCGGCCTGATCTCCGGCTACTACGGCAAGTGGTTCGCCGGCGTCTCGTCCTGGACAGCCAGTGCCCTGATGGCACTCCCGGTGATCGTGGTCCTGCTCGCGGCGCGAGCGGTGATCGGCCCGTCCCTGTTCGGCATCATGACGATCTTCGGCATCCTGATCTCGCCCGCGTTCTACCGGGTGGTGTACTCCGCGGTCTCCGCCGTCCGGGAGGAGTTGTTCGTCGATGCCGCCCGGGTCTCCGGCCTCAGCGACGGGCGCATCATCGCGCGGCACATCCTGACGGTGGTGCGGGCGCCGGCGATCATCCTGGCCGCCAGCATCGCCGGCATCGCGATCGGCATCTCCGCCGGGCTGGACTTCCTGGGCCTGGGTGACCTGTCCAAGCCCACCTGGGGCGGCATGTTGAACGACGCGTTCAACAACATCTACACCGCCCCGATCCAGCTGTTATGGCCGAGTCTGGCGATCGGGCTCACCTGCATGGCGCTGGCGCTGCTCGGCAACGCGCTTCGCGACGCGCTCGAGCGCAGCGGCGGGGCGGCAAAGCCGCGGCGGCGCGGCCGCAAGCCGGCGCCCCAGTCCGGTGCGCGGCGCGAGCCGGTGATGGTGCATGACGAGGTCGCTCTGCCCAAGGGCGAGAAGCTGCTTGTGATCGAGGACCTTGCGGTGGGTTACGACCAGCCTGACGGTTCGGTCAAGACGGTCGTGCACGATGTGTCGCTGACCGTGCGTCGGGGCGAGGTGCACGGCCTCATCGGCGAGTCCGGCTCCGGCAAGACGCAGACCGCGTTCGCGGTGATGCGGCTGCTGCCGGCCGGGGGCCGGATCACCGGCGGGACCGTCCAGTTCGAGGACACCGACGTGGCGGCCGCCTCGGGCAAGGAGATGGTTCAGCTGCGCGCGCGCAAGGTCGCCTACATCCCGCAGGAGCCGATGTCGAACCTGGACCCGGCATTCACCATCGGCAGCCAGCTGACCGAGCCGCTGCGGGTCGCGCTGGGCCTGGGCAAGGCCGAGGCCAAGGAGCGGGCGCTGCAGCTGCTCGCCCGTGTCGGCATCCCCGACCCGCAGCGGACGTTCGACAGCTACCCGCACCAGGTCTCCGGCGGTATGGCCCAGCGGGTGCTCATCGCCGGGGCTGTGTCGTGCAATCCGGACCTGCTCATCGCCGATGAGCCGACCACCGCCCTGGACGTCACAGTGCAGGCCGAGGTGCTGGACCTGCTGCGCGACCTGCAAGCGGAGTTCAACATGGGCGTGCTGCTGGTGACGCACAACTTCGGCGTTGTTGCCGACCTGTGCGACCGGGTCTCGGTCATGAAGACCGGTCAGATCGTGGAGACCGGCTCGGCCCGGTCGATCTTCGCCGACCCGCGGCATCCGTACACCAAGTCCCTGTTCGCCGCGATCCTCGAAGACGCAGCGCCCCGCGGACCGCTCGTGAGCCCGGCAACCAAGAAGGAGCTCGGCAATGCCTGACACGTTGCTCGACGTCGACGACGTCGAGGTCGAATACCCGGCCCGCGGGTTCGGCGGCAAGCCGTTCAAGGCTCTCAAGGGCGTCTCGCTCGACATCCTGCCCGGCGAGTGCGTGGGCCTGGTCGGCGAATCCGGCTCCGGCAAGACCACCCTGGGCCGCGCGGTGCTCGGGCTGGCCCCGGTCACCGGCGGCGCGATCCGCTACAAGGGCCGCGACATCAGCCACCTGGGCCGCAAGCAGCGCCGGGAGCTGGCCAGCGAGATCCAGGTCGTGTTCCAGGACCCGTACACCTCGTTGAACCCGGCCCTGACGATCGAGCAGATCCTGATCGAGCCGCTCACCGTCCGCAACGTCGCGAAGGACACTGCCAAGAAGCGCGTCCGGGAACTGCTCGACCAGGTGCACCTGCCCGCCGACGCCGGCTCGCGGCTGCCGCGGGAGTTCTCCGGCGGCCAGCGCCAGCGCATCGCCATCGCCCGCGCCCTCGCACTCGACCCGCAACTGATCGTCTGCGACGAGCCCGTCTCCGCGCTCGACCTGTCCACCCAGGCCCGCGTGCTGGCGCTGTTCAAGGAGATCCAGGAACGCACCGGCGTCGCGTATCTGTTCGTCTCCCACGACCTCGCCGTGGTCCGTCACCTCAGCCACCGCGTCGCCGTGATGTACCGCGGCGAGATCGTCGAGTGGGGCGACGGCGACCAGGTGACCGCCCGTCCCGAGCATGCCTACACGCAGAAGCTGTTCCTCGCCGCGCCCGTCCCGGACCCGGTGGCCCAACAGGAGCGTCGCGCCGAGCGCCGCCGTTTCCTCGCCGCCACCACGACTGCTTAAGGAAGCCGACACTCATGACTGCACTTGCCGGCGGTTCGAAGATCGCCGACGCTCTGGCCGCGCTGACGCTGGAGGAGAAGGTCCAGCTACTGACCGGCCGCGACTTTTGGACCACGTTGCCTATCGAGCGGATCGGGCTGCGTCGCATACTCGTCTCGGACGGCCCGTCCGGCGTCCGCGGCGAGGTGTGGGACGAGCGCGACCCCTCGCTGAACCTGCCCTCGGCAACCGCCCTGGCGTCGTCCTGGGACCCCAGCATCGCCCGCCGTTACGGCGCGGCTGCGGCGGTCGAGGCCCGCCGCAAGAGGGTCGACGTCGTGCTCGGGCCGACCATCAACCTGCACCGTTCCCCGCTCGGCGGGCGTCACTTCGAGTGCTTCAGCGAGGACCCGGTGCTGACCGCGGACCTCGCCGCCGCCTACGTGCGCGGCGTGCAGGACAACGGCGTCGGCGCCACTCCCAAGCACTACATCGCCAACGACGCCGAGACCGACCGGTTCACCGTCGACAACCGCGTCGGCGACCGCGCCCTGCGGGAGCTGTACCTGCTGGCGTTCGAGAAGGCCGTCACAGAGGCCCGCGCCTGGCTGATCATGAGTTCCTACAACTCGATCAACGGCGCCACGGCTACCGAGAACGACCTCCTCGAAACCCCGCTCAACAGCGAATGGGGTTTCGACGGTGTCGTGATCAGCGACTGGACGGCCGTCCGCTCACTGGAAAGCGCGAAGGCATCGCAGGATCTTGTCATGCCCGGCCCTGACGGGCCGTGGGGCGACGCGCTCGTGGCAGCGGTCCGCTCCGGAGAGATCGCCGAGGCGGTGATCGACCGCAAGGTCGTCCGCATCCTCACGCTCGCGCAGCGGGTCGGTGCGCTGGAAGGTTCCGCAGTCGTCGACCCGGTGTGGGTCGAGGACGGCATCGCCTTCACCCGCGAGGCCGCCATCGAGGGCACCGTGCTGCTCTCGAACAACGGCGAGCTGCCCTGGGACGCGTCCGTTCTGACTTCGATGGCCGTGATCGGCGACAACGCCGCGAACGCCCGCACCCAGGGCGGCGGCAGCGCGACGGTACTGCCCGAGTACACCGTGTCGCCGCTTGCCGGCCTCCGTGCCGCGCTGCCCGGCGTGAACGTGACCTACTCCCTCGGTGCGGTGGTGCAGACGGGGCTGGCCGAACTGCCCCTCGATCAGCTCACGAACCCCGTCACCGGCGGAGCGGGCGCCCGGGTGCGGTTCCTCGACGCCGACGGCAGGGAACTGTTCGCCGAGGACCGGCGCAAGACCGCCCCGCTGATCTGGTTCGGCGGTGACGCCCCGATCCGCGAGAGCGCGACCGTCGAGCTGACCGCGCGGTTCACCCCCGCCGAGGACGGCGCCACACGAATCGCGTTCGCCGTCGTCGGCCGTGGCCGCGTGTGGGTCGACGGCGAGAAGGTCGTCGATGAGCGCCTGGAGCCCGTTGGCACGGACCTCGGCGCGGCATTCCTGTCCCCGCCGAGCGCGAGTGCCCCCTTGACGCTGAGGGCCGGAACGCCGATCGACCTGCGGTTCGAGGTGGACCTCACCGACCACCAGGACTTCCTGCCCGGCGCGATGGCCTTCCAGTTCGGCACCGAGCCGGGCGAGGCCGACGAAGACGCTCTGATCGCGGCGGCCGCCAACGCCGCCGCCGCGGCGGACGTGGCGTTGGTCGTCGTCGGCACCAACTCCGTCGTCGAGTCCGAGGGCTACGACCGCAGCTCGCTGGCGCTGCCCGGGCGCCAGGACGACCTGGTTCGGGCCGTCGTCGCGGCGAACCCGCGCACCGTGGTGGTCGTCAACGCCGGGTCGCCGGTGCTGCTGCCCTGGCGCGACGAGGTCGCCGCGGTGCTCGTCGGCTACTTCGGCGGCCAGGAGATGGGCAACGCCGTCGCCGACGTGCTGCTCGGCGTGGCCGAGCCGGGCGGGCGGCTGCCTACCACCTGGCCGGCAGCCGAGCAGGACGTGCCGGTGCTGAACACGACCCCGGTCGACGGCGTGCTGGAGTACTCCGAAGGAATCCATGTCGGCTACCGCGCCTGGCTCAAGCAGGACACCGCCCCGGCGTACTGGTTCGGCAGCGGGCAGGGCTACACGACGATCGAACTGACCGGCGTCGACGTGCCGGGCTCGGTCAGCGCCGGTGAGCTGATCCAGGTGCGCGTCACGGTCGCCAACCGGGGCGATCGGGACGGCAAGCAGGTCGTGCAGGTGTACGCCTCTCGCGAGGAATCCGCAGTGGACCGGCCGGTGCGCTGGCTCGTCGGGTACGCCCCCGTCCGGGTGGCCGCGGGCCGGACCGCGGACGTCTCCGTGGATGTGCCCAGCCGTCTGCTCGCGCACTGGGCCGACGGCTGGCAGTACGAGCCGGGCGGGTACGTGCTGCATGTCGGCACGAGCGTGTTCGACCTCCCCTTCGACGCCACCGTGGAGCTCTCGTGAACAATCCGCTCATCCCGGGTTTCAACCCGGACCCCAGCATCGTGGCCGTGGACGGCGAGTACTACGTCGTCACCTCGACCTTCGAGTACCTGCCCGGCATCCCGGTCTACCGCAGCACCGACCTGGTGACCTGGGAGCACATCGGCAACGTCGCTACCCGGCCGGAGCAGGTCGAGGTCGGCGAGGCCATGACCGGACTGGGCGTCTGGGCACCCACCATCCGGTTCCGCGACGGCGTCTTCTACGTCATCGTGACCATTGCCGGGAGCCCGAAGGGCTGCACGGTGTTCACGGCCACCGACCCGGCCGGTCCCTGGAGCGACGGGACGACGATCGAGGGTGTCGGCGGGATCGACCCGGACCTGGCCTGGGCCGACGACGGCACCGCGTACGTCACGTTCTCGGGGCTCATGTTGCTCGGCCCGGATCTCGGCAAGCACCACGGCATCCAGCAAGTGCGCGTCGACCTCTCCGCCGGGAAGGCGCTGGAGGAGCCGCGAAGGTTGTGGTCGGGCACGGGGCTGAAGTTCCCGGAGGCGCCGCACCTCTATCAGCGCGGTGAGCATTGGTACTTGATGATCGCCGAGGGCGGCACGGAACGCGGGCACAGCGTGAGCATCGCCCGGGGGCCGTCGCCGGAGGGCCCGTTCACCGGCCATCCGCACAACCCGATCCTCAGCGCGAAGGGCACGAACAGGCCCATCCAGAACACCGGCCACGCCGACCTGGTGTCGACGCCGGACGGCGACCTGCTGGTCCTGCTGGGAATGCGGCCGCTCGGCGGCACCCAGTCGTTCTCGCCGTTGGGTCGCGAGACGTTCGCCACCAGCGTCGTCTGGGTGGACGGCTGGCCCTACGCCGAGCCGGTTCGCCTCGCCCCGCGCACGGGCGCCGACGAAGAGGTCTTCGACTTCGCCGGGAGTGCCGCTCTGGACGACCCGGGCTGGCTGGCCGTGCGCACGACGCCGGACTCCGTTGGGTTGATCAAGGACGGTCGGTTGGCCATCACCGGCGACGTCGGGTTGGACGACTCGCATCCGCAGTTCGTCGGCCGCCGCCAGCGGCACCTTGCGTCGGTCTTCGCGACGATCGTCGACGCGACCGCCGGGACGGGCGGGCTGGCCACGCGCTACGACCAAGAGCACTGGATCGCGCTGGAAGCGAGCGGGACGACGGTCACCGCCCGCGCGAAGGTCGCGGGGCTTACCCAGTCGTGGCAGGTCGAGGTACCGGCCGGCGACGTGGAGTTGCGGATCGAGACCGAGCCGCCGCCCACCGGCTTCTCGACCGAGGCGATGGGCGGAGACCGGGTCCGGCTGTACGCCGGCGGCCACCTCGTCACCGAATTGGACGGCCGGTACTGGACGGCCGAGACGACCGCGTCGTTCGTCGGCCGCGTGACGGGCATGTACGCCGGCGAGGGCACCGTCACCTTCAAGGAGTTCCGCTACACCGGTAGCGAGTCATGAGGCCGACACGGGACGACAAGTTCACCTTCGGCCTGTGGACGGTCGGCTGGCCCGCCCGCGACCCGTTCGGGGACGCGACCCGTCCGGCGCTCGACCCCGTCGACGCCGTCCACCATCTGGCGGAGTTGGGCGCGTACGGCGTGACGTTCCACGACGACGACCTGATCCCCTTCGGCTCCCCGGACAACGTCCGGGCGAAGATCATCGACCGGTTCCGCGCCGCGCTGGACGACACCGGCCTGGTCGTGCCGATGATGACGACGAACCTGTTCACCCATCCGGTGTTCAAGGAGGGCGCGTTCACCGCCAACGACCGGTCGGTGCGCCGGTTCGCGCTGTGCAAGACGCTGCGCAACATCGACCTGGCGGCAGAGTTCGGCGCCTCGACCTACGTGTTGTGGGGCGGGCGGGAAGGTGCCGAGAGCGACGCGGCCAAGGACGTGCAGGCCGCGCTGGATCGCTACCGGGAGGCTGTCGACACGCTCGCGGTCTACGTCAAGGACCGCGGCTACGGGATCCGCCTGGCGCTGGAGCCGAAGCCGAACGAGCCGCGCGGGGACATCTTCCTGCCCACGGTCGGGCACGCCTGGCGTTCATCGCCGAACTGGAGCACGGCGACATCGTGGGGGTGAACCCGGAGACCGGTCATGAGCAGATGGCCAATCTGAACTTCGCGCACGGCATCGCGCAGGCGCTGTGGGCGGGGAAGCTGTTCCACATCGACCTGAACGGTCAGCGTGGCCCGAAGTACGACCAGGATCTGGTGTTCGGGCACGGTGACCTGGTCAACGCGTTCGCGCTGGTCGACCTGTTGGAGCACGGCGCACCGGGCGGCGGGCCGACATACGACGGCCCGCGGCACTTCGACTACAAGCCGCTGCGCACCGAGAACGAGGCCGGGGTGTGGGAGTCGGCAGCGGCGAACATGCGCATGTACCTCCTGCTGAAGGAGCGTGCCGCGGCGTTCCGCGCCGACCCCGAGGTGGCCGAGGCGCTCGAAGCGGCGGCGGTCGCGGAAGTGCGGCAGCCGACGCTCGGCGACGGGGGCTATCGCGAACTGCTCGCCGATCCGTCCGCATTCGAGGGTTTCGATGCGGACAGGGCCGGCCACCGTTACACCGGGGTCGTCCGCCTCACCCAGCTGGCGATCGAGCACCTGATGGGCGCGCGCTGACATGTTGGTAGCCGGTGTCGACTCCTCCACGCAGGCCTGCAAGGTCGTGGTCTGCGACACCGACACCGGTGCAGACGTCCGGGAAGGCCGTGCGCAGCGCCCTCCCGGAACGGAAGTCGACCCGTACGCCTGGGAGCACGCGCTGCACACCGCAGTGGCTCGGGCGGGCGGGCTCGACGATGTCGCGGCGCTGAGCGTCGGCGGCCAACAGCACGGGATGGTCTGCCTCTCCGGCGACGGCGCGGTCGTACGGCCGGCGCTGCTGTGGAACGACACCCGCTCCGCGCCCGCCGCACTCGACCAGATCGCCGAGCTCGGCGGGCCGGCGGCCTGGGCCGATGCGGTCGGGTCGGTGCCGGTCGTCTCGTTCACCGTCAGCAAGCTGCGGTGGTTGCGCGACCACGAGCCCGAGCATGCCGCCCGGGTCCTGGACGCCGCGGCCGCGATGCTCGCCGTCGACCTCGACACGGTGTCGGATCTCGCGCTGAAGGCCGCCCCCGGTGCGGACGGCGTCGTGCTGGTGCCGCACGTCGAGGGTGAGCGGACACCTAACCGACCCGACGCCACCGGCTCGCTGCACGGCCTGACACTGGCGACGGCGACACCGCACCACCTCGCCCGAGCTGCCGTCGAAGGCCTGCTGTGCGGCCTGGCCGACGGCATCCACGCACTGCGTGCGGCCGGCGTCGAGATGCGCTGGGTGCTGCTGATCGGCGGCGGAGCCCGGTCCCAGGCCGTCCGCGAGATCGCGCCGACGGTCTTCGGCACGCCCGTGGCCGTCCCCGCGCCCGGCGAGTACGTGGCGTTGGGCGCGGCGCGGCAGGCCGCGTGGGCCCTCGCCGGCACCCCCGAACCGCCCGCTTGGGCGCAACCGGGGACACAAACGTATGACGGCCCGGAAGTGCCGGCCATCCGAGAGAACTGTCGGACGTATCAATGAGTGAGCGCTACGTGATCGGGGTCGATTACGGGACGCTGTCCGGCCGGGCATTGGTCGTGCGCGTCTCGGATGGTGCCGAGCTGGGTTCTGCGGTGCACCCTTACCCCCACGGCGTGGTCAGCGACCGACTGCCCGCGACCGGCGAGAAACTGCCACCGCACTGGGCGCTGCAGGTGCCCGCGGACTACGTCGAGGTGCTTCGGACAGCCGTGCCGGCGGCGGTGCGGGCGGCCGGCATCGAGGCGGCGGACGTGATCGGTATCGCGACCGATTTCACGGCGTGCACGATGGTGCCGTGCACCGCTGACGGTGTTCCGTTGTGCGACCTGGCGGAGTTCGAGGTCCGCCCGCACGCGTACGTGAAGTTGTGGCGCCACCACGCGGCGCAGGGTCAGGCGGACCGGATCAACGCGCTGGCCGCGGAGCGGCAGGAGAAGTGGCTCGCACGCTACGGCGGGTTCATCTCCTCGGAGTGGGAGTTCGCCAAGGGCCTGGAGTTGCTCGAGGAGGACCACGAGGTCTACGCGGCGATGGACCGCTGGGTCGAGGCGGCGGACTGGATCGTCTGGCAGCTGTGCGGCAGCTACGTCCGCAACCACTGCAGCGCGGGGTACAAGGGCATCCTGCAGGACGGGCAGTACCCGAACCGGGACTTCCTGGCCGCGCTGAATCCGGCGTTCGTGGACTTCGTCGAGGACAAGCTGGTGCAGCCCATCGGTGAGCTCGGGGGTTCAGCCGGGCGGCTCACCCCCGAAGCCGCGGCGTGGACGGGCCTGCCGGAGGGCATCGCGGTCGCGGTCGGCAACGTCGACGCGCACGTCACCGCGGCCGCCGCAGACGCGCTCGCGCCGGGGCAGATGGTCGCGATCATGGGCACCTCGACGTGCCATGTGATGAACGGCGCCGAACTGCGCGAGGTGCCGGGGATGTGCGGCGTGGTGCTGGGCGGGATCTCGGCGGGCGCGTACGGCTATGAGGCCGGGCAGTCCGGGGTCGGGGACATCTTCGGGCACTACGTCGGCATGCTCGGCGGCGTCACGCACGAGGAGCTGACCGAGCGGGCCGCGACGCAGGCGGTCGGCGAGCACGGGCTGGTCGCGCTGGACTGGCACTCCGGGAACCGGTCGGTGCTGGTCGACCACGACCTCTCCGGGGTGTTGGTCGGCGAGACGCTCGCGACCCGGCCGGAGGACGTGTACCGGGCGCTGCTGGAGGCGACCGCGTTCGGCACCCGGACCATCGTCGAGACGTTCAACGCGGCCGGGGTACCGGTGACCGAGTTCGTGGTCGCGGGCGGGTTGATGAAGAACCGGTTGTTGATGCAGATCTACGCCGACGTGCTGAAGATGCCGCTGTCGGTGATCGGGTCGGAGCAGGGTCCGGCGCTGGGCTCGGCGATCCATGCAGCGGTCGCGGCCGGTGCCTATCCCGATGTGCCGACGGCCGCGGCTGTTATGGGGCGGCTGCACCGGGCGGCATACCAGCCGATCCCAGAGAACAGCGCCGCGTACGACGAGCTGTTCGCCGAGTACACCCGGCTACACGACTACTTCGGCCGTGGCGGCAACGACGTCATGCGCCGCCTGCGCGCGATCCAGCGCGCCGCGCACACCCGAAAGGCTTCCCAGTGACTCTGACGACCGCGCTGTTCAAGACCGTGCAGGCGATGCGCACCGAAGTGGCCGCGCTGCACGCCGAACTGCCCCGCAACAACCTGATCGTGTGGACGGCGGGCAACGTGTCGGCGCGGGTACCGGAGGCGGACCTGCTGGTGATCAAGCCGTCCGGGGTGTCCTACGACGAGCTGACCGCCGACACGATGGTCGTCTGCGACCTGGACGGGAACCTGGTGGACGGCGAGCACGCGCCCAGCTCCGACACCGCGGCGCACGCCTACGTGTACCGGCACATGCAGGACGTGCACGGCGTGGTGCACACCCACTCCACCTACGCCACGGCATGGTGCGCGCGGGCCGAGCCGATCCCGTGCGTGCTGACGATGATCGCCGACGAGTTCGGCGGCGCGATCCCGGTCGGGCCGTTCGCGCTCATAGGCGACGACTCGATCGGGCGCGGCATCGTGGACACGCTGCGCGGTTCCCGCTCGCCAACTCGGGCCGGTGCTGCCGATCGTCGAAACCGACATCGACACCCTCTACCACCGCTACCAGAACGTCTACGGGCAGGTGAACGAATGAAGATCTGGTTCCTGACCGGAAGCCAGGGCCTCTACGGCCCCGAGGCGCTCGAGCAGGTCGCCGACCAGTCCCGCCAGATCGCGACGGCACTGGCCGAGGCCGGGATCCACGCGGAGATCGTGTGGCAGCCGGTGCTGCTGGACTCCGCCTCGATCCGGCGGATGATGCTGGACGCCAACGGCGACGACGACTGCCTCGGCGTGATCGCGTGGATGCACACGTTCTCCCCGGCGAAGATGTGGATCACCGGGCTGGACGCGCTGCGCAAGCCGCTGCTGCACCTGCACACCCAGGCCAACCAGTCCCTGCCGTGGTCGACGATCGACATGGACTTCATGAACCTCAACCAGGCCGCGCACGGCGACCGGGAGTTCGGCTATATCCAGACCCGGCTCGGTGTGGCCCGCAAGACGGTGGCCGGGCACGTGGCCGACCCGTCCGTCGCGGCTCGGATCGGGAAGTGGGTCGACGCGGCCCGCGGCTTCCACACGCTGCGGCACCTGCGGCTGGCCCGGTTCGGGGACAACATGCGCGACGTCGCAGTGACCGAGGGGGACAAGGTGCAGGCCGAACTCACCTTCGGGGTCTCGGTGAACACCTACGGCGTCAACGACCTCGTCGACGTGGTCGACGCCGTCGAGGAGAAGGCCATCGACGCCCTCGTCGAGGAATACCAGGACCTCTACGAGATCGTGCCCGCGCTGCGGAACGAGCGGCACGCGTCGCTGCGCTACGCCGCCCGTATCGAGGCCGGGATGCGGCAGTTCCTCGAACAGGGCGGGTTCGGCGCGTTCACGACCAACTTCCAGGACCTCGGCGGGCTTCGCCAGCTACCCGGCCTTGCCGTGCAGCGGCTGATGGCCGACGGCTACGGCTTCGGCGGGGAGGGCGACTGGAAGACCTCGATGCTGCTGACCGCCGTCAAGGCGATGCGCCCGGGCGGGACGTCGTTCATGGAGGACTACACCTACCACTGGGGCCCCGGCACCCCGAAGATCCTCGGCGCGCACATGCTCGAGGTCTGCCCGTCGATCGCCGTGGCCCGGCCGTCGTGCGAGATCCACCCGCTCGGCATCGGGAACAGGGAGGACCCGGTCCGGCTCGTCTTCGACGGCGCCCCTGGTCCGGCCATCACGCTGGGCATCGCCGACATCGGCGACCGGTTCCGCCTCGTCCTCAACGAGGTCACCGCCGTCCACCCGGACGAGCCACTGCCCAACCTTCCCGTGGCCCGCGCGGTATGGGAGCCGAAACCCTCGCTCACGACCGCGGCCGAGTGCTGGCTCACCGCCGGCGGCCCGCACCACACCGTCTACTCCCAGGCCGTCGACACCGAGACCGTCACCGACTTCGCCGCCATGCTGCACACCGAACTGCTCGTCATCGACGACGCGACCACCACGCGCGGCTTCACGGACGCCCTCCGGTGGAACTCCGCCTTCTACCGCCTCGCGTCCGGCATGTCCGGAGCCGCGCGATGAGGGCTATCCCGTTCAACCGCGGTTGGCGGACCCGCCCGAAGGTCAACCCGTTCGCCGAGTTCGAGGGCGTCGCCGTGCCCTGGGTCGAGGTGACGCTGCCGCACGACGCGATGATCCGCCGCCCGCGTGACCCCGACCTCACGTCCGCGGCGGCGTACTTCCCCGGCGGCGTCGACGAGTACGCCACGACCTTCGACGTCCCGGCGCAGTGGCGGGAGAAGTACGTGGCGCTGCAGTTCGAGGGCGCCTACCGCGACCCGATGGTGTACGTGAACGGCGTGCTCGCGGGGCGATGGGCCTACGGGTACAGCCAGTTCACCGTCCCGCTGACCCCGTTCCTGCGCTACGGCGAGGCGAACCAGATCCGGGTCGAGACGCGCGATCACGAGGACTCGCGTTGGTACTCCGGCGCCGGGCTGTACCGCGAGGTCCACCTGCTCGTCGCCGACCCGCTGCACATCGCCGTGGACGGCGTGCGGGTGACCGTCCTGAACGTCGACGACGACCTGGCAGTGGTCGAGGTCGCGACCCGCGTCGAGAACCACGACCGGCACATCCGGACCGTCTCGGTGGTCGCCGACGTGCCCGGCACGCAAGCGGCCGACACGACCGTGGTCACGGTGCTGCCCGGCGAGGCGGCGCTGGTGCGGCAGCGGCTGCACGTCGGGTCGCCGCGGCGGTGGAGCCCGGACGACCCGGCGCTCCACACCGCGGAGGTGGCCCTGCGTGACGGCGTAGACGTAGTGGACGAGGCCGAGACGACATTCGGGATCCGCACCATCCAAGTGGACCCCCAGCGGGGCCTGCGCATCAACGGCACACCCGTGAAACTGCGCGGCGCGTGCATCCACCACGACAACGGCGTCCTCGGGGCGGCGACCATCGTCCGCGCCGAGGAGCGTCGCGCCGATCTGCTGAAGGCCGCCGGTTTCAACGCGATCCGCATGGCACACCACCCGGCCAGCCGCGCCCTGCTGGAGGCCTGCGACCGGCTCGGCATGCTCGTCATGGACGAGGCGTTCGACATGTGGACCTCGGTGAAGACCGACTTCGACTACGCGACCCGCTTCGTCGACTGGTGGGAGCGCGACGTCGAGGCGATGGTCGCCAAGGACTACAACCACCCCAGCGTGATCCTGTACTCGATCGGCAACGAGATCCCCGAACTGGGCTCGCCGCACGGCTCGGTGTGGGCCCGGCGGATCGCGGAGAAGGTCCGCCTGCTGGACAGCACCCGCCTGGTCACCAACGGCGTCAACGGCGGGCTCGCCGTGATGGACTGGGTGCGCGAGCAGTTCCACAACGAGAGCGCGGGCATCAACACCGTCATGGCCGACGCCGGCGACCTGTTCAACGTCCTCGGCGCCTCCGACGTCGTCACCACGCGCACCGCGGAATCGTTCGGCGTGCTCGACGTCGCCGGCATGAACTACATGGACGCCCGCTACCAGGCCGACCGCACCGCGTTCCCGAACCGGGTCATCGTCGGCACGGAGACCTTCCCCGGCCACATCGACACGTTGTGGGCGCTGGTGCTGGGCAACAGCCACGTCATCGGCGACTTCACCTGGACGGGCTGGGACTACCTCGGCGAGGTCGGCATCGGCCGGGTCAAGACCGCCGACGACCCGAGCGGTCTCGCCGCCGCATACCCGTGGCTGACCGCATGGTGCGGCGACATCGACATCACCGGCCGACGGCGCCCCGCGTCGTACTACCGCGAGATCGTGTTCGGGCTGCGCACCGACCCGTACCTCGCTGTACAGCGCCCGTCCCGTTACGGACAGAAACTGACCGCGACGCCGTGGTCATGGACCGACTCCGTCGACAGCTGGACCTGGGACGGTCACGAAGGCAGGCCCGTCGTCGTGGAGGTGTACGCCGACGCGGACGAGGTCGTCCTGAACCTGAACGGAACCCAGGTCGGCACCGCCGCCGTGCAGCGCTTCCGGGCCGAGTTCGACGTGCCCTACGAGCCCGGAACGCTCGAGGCCGTCGCGAGACGAGACGGCGTCGAGGTCGGGCGGTGCCTGCTGCGGACAGCGACCGGGCCGGTCTCGCTGCACGCGGTCGCCGACCGTCCGGTGATCCGGGCCGACCACACCGACCTGGCCTTCATCGACATCGCGCTCGTCGACGACGCCGGCGTCGTCGCCACCGGCCGCGACACCGAGCTGATCGTGAATCTCACCGGGCCGGCGGAGTTGCAAGGCTTCGGCAGTGCCAACCCGTGCACCGAGGAGTCCTTCGTCGACGACCGGCACACCACGTTCGACGGCCGGGCACTTGCGGTCGTGCGGCCGACCGGGCCGGGGGTGATCACCGTTCGGGTCACCGCCGGTGCGCTGACCGCCGAGGTGACGGTCCGCGCCGCGCAGCCTCCCGATTGACACCATCGACGCGCAGAATCATCGGAACGTACCAAGTTCTGGAACGGAATCTCATGACTGACATCGGGCAGAGCTTGCGCGGCCAGACCATCGAGCCCCTCGGCGATTGCGCGAACAGTCGCTCTGCCGCATTGAGCAGGGCGTCCAGGGTTCTTAGCCGACGCCGCGTGCCGCTTCGCGGTTACCGATCGCCCGAGCCGATCAGTGGATGCCCGGCGACGAGGCCGGGTCGAACTTCCGGATCGCGGTGACGCCGTCCTTCTTGACCGCGATCTGGCGGATCGCCCACGTGCCCGCGTCCTGCCAGCCGGTGGTGAACCTCGGGTACGCCGTGACCAGCCCGTTCACGCGCGAGATCTGCGTGGTCTGGTTCCGGACGTCGCTGCCGTCCCGCCGGCTGATCGCGATCGACGCGGTGATCCCGTCGCAGCGCGAGTCGTCCAGCACGTGGAAGAACGCCGTCATCGGCGCTCCGTACGGCGGGAAGACCACACCCTCCGGCCCGGCCACCGCGAAGCGGGCGCGCTGGAACGTGTCCAGGCAGGCCTGCGCGGTCGACGCCTGCGCGGCCGGCCACGGTGAACGCTGTCTGACATGGGATTGCTGTCGCGGTAACGACTCACGGCCGGTCCGTGTCGCTGGGCGGAAGGCGACGGCGGACCCGTAACCTTGAGACCTAAGATTCGTTCGGGACTCATCGTCGGACCGGTCGGGGGTCGACACGGCAGGCGTGGAGCGAGAGGTACGGCGCGATGGCTAACAGCATGCTCGGGCGTGACATGGCGGTCGATCTGGGGACCGCGAACACGCTTGTGTACGTGCGCGGCCGGGGCGTCGTACTGAACGAGCCCTCGGTGGTGGCGACCCGGACCGACGATCCGCAGGAGGCGGTCGCCTTCGGCTCCGAGGCCAAGAAGATGATCGGCCGGACGCCGGGCAACATCACCGCGATCCGGCCGCTCAAGGACGGCGTGATCGCCGACTTCGACGCCGCCGAGCAGATGCTGCGGTACTTCATCCAGCGGGTGCACCGGCGGCGGTACTTCGCCAAGCCGCGGATCGTGGTCTGCGTGCCGTCCGGTATCACCGCCGTCGAGCAGCGCGCGGTCCGCGACGCCGGGTACATGGCCGGCGCCCGCAAGGTCTACATCATCGAGGAGCCGATGGCCGCGGCGATCGGCTCGAACCTCGAGGTCCGCGACGCGACCGGCAACATGGTGGTCGACGTCGGCGGCGGCACCACCGAGGTCGCGGTGATCTCGTTCGGCGGGATCGTGACCAGCCAGTCGATCCGGGTCGCGGGCGACGCGATCGACCGGGCGATCGTGAGCTACTGCAAGAAGGAGTACTCGCTGATGCTCGGCGAGGCCACCTCGGAGCAGATCAAGATGACGGTCGGCTCTG
>WNGB01004251.1_pt1 | contig 21992 bp, 26 predicted proteins | sample 5400681 | NCBI WGS metagenome assembly WNGB01 (sample SAMN13153367, study PRJNA577476) | soil metagenome | isolation source: 115 cm soil or saprolite under grassland replicate 2 | place: USA:California | collected 2016-06-15
AGGGAGACGTGAACCCCTGCAGCTTTCTCGGGTCTAGTTCGAGGCTGGCAATATCCGCTCGCGCTCGTTCGAAGAAATCTGGCGGGAGGGGCACGCGTTCCGTCGCTTGCGCGAATCCGAGCCGGGCGATCGCTTCGGTGGTGGCTGCCGCGCTCGGGCCCAATTCTATTCGGGATCTGCGTTTGCGGAAGATCCGTGGCAGGCGGTTCACGAGGGGCTCCCAATGCGCCGTCACCTTCCCGTCGTCGAAGGTTCATGGGGGGCGTCGTGTCGTTGATCGACGAAGCCATCGCTCGTGCAACTGAGCAGCGGTCGCGCGACGACCTCGAAGGCGCTGCCGCGACACTCGACGCGATCGCGTTCCAAGACCGCGATCGGGTGTTGCCAATCCTGCGCGAGGTATTGGATCGACTAGCGGTCACGGAGCACGGGATCCTCTTTCGGTACGTGCCAGCGGGAACATTCCTGATGGGCTCCGACGAAGGCGACCCGGACGAAGCGCCGTCCCACGAGGTAACACTTCCTACGTTCTGGATGAGCGAGGTTCCCCTGTCTTGGGCGGATTTCGCCCGTGTCCTGGGCTGGCCCGAGCCACCCGAACACCCCAGCCAAGAACAAGTTCAACAGTTGGGCGAGAACCTCAAACATGCAGGTAAATTTCCCTACGCGTTCGCCTTCGCGGGCGGCGCCAAGATCCGACTGCAGTACTGTGAGAACGACACCTTGCGCGCGCAAGATTGGCACGCGCATGACATCCACGGACGGTGGGTCAGTGGTGGAGTGGAGAAGACGGCGCAAGAGATGTTCGGCACGCCGAAGCGGTCGTCCGTGGGCCCGCACCGTTACGATCAGAAACCGATGGTGGCCGTCGAATGGGAGCTCGCCAGTTTCGTGGGCGATCGTATGACGTCGGAATCGGTGTTGTACCGGCTCCCGTCAGAAGCCGAATGGGAGCGCGCTGCACGCGGCTGTTTTCGGAATTCCTCATTTCCCTGGGGGGACGCACCTCCCGACTCCAACCGAGCCGATTTTGATCGGTTCCAGGAATTCTCGCTGCGCACCTCTCGAGCATTTCCGCCGAACGACTACGCTCTCTTCGCTCTCGCAGGCGGCACCTGGGAGTGGTGCGTTGACGACTATGACGCGACGTTCTACGCTCGGAGCCCGAGAGAGTCGCCAGTTTGCCGGCTTTCCGACACCGGTCAACAGCGCGAGCACGTCCTCCGCGGTGGTTCCTGGGCGGATTGTGCTGATGCGCTTCGCACGAGCTTTCGTTCATCGAGCCGGCACGGCTCGAGTCCGAACATCGGGTTCCGCTTGGTCCGACTGCCGAGAACAACCTCAGAGGGTTGACCATGTTCGCGGAACTCGATGTTGTGATCGTACGGGCGCTACTTGTTCCGACGCGATCCATAGACGGCTCGGACGGATTCTGTCGTCAGCCACGTGTCGGCGATCAGGGCACGATCGTCCATGTTCTCGGTCGCGATGACTTCGTTGTGGAGTCGGTCGATGCGTCCGGCCACACCGTCTGGCTCGCTGATTTTCATCGGGATGAGCTTGCCATCCCACCGAAGGGCTGGCGCTTCACGGCCGAAGAGGTGAGCCCCGGCGTATACCGGGCGACCGGTCATGGCCCGCGAAGTTTGCACGTCGAGTCGACGGACTCCAATCTCGACATCGCTATCGCTGATTGTCGAGTGTTTGCGCTTCGCTTTCCGGAGTAGAAGAGCTCGATGGCGCGCAAAATATCTCCGGAAAGAGAAGCCGCGTATCAGGCGGATAGGGCATTCGTGCTGTTTCTCGCGAGTTGGTGGGACGCCCTTGCGAAGCGTGAGCGTGAGCGTGACGCAGGCGCCGGAACCCAACCGGCGGACGCTTCGTCCGAGGGGCGCGACGGACCAACACCGCAGCTCGGTATGGGACCGCATCTCGTCGCCGGCTTGGAGAATCTCGAGCGTCACTATCCCGCCAAGGCTCGCACGGGGTTGAAAATGGCGCTCCATGACTTGTTGGAAATGATCCGTGACTTTCCGCAACCCGTCGTGGACGCCGTGAACGCCGAGCTCCGGCAGCGGGGCCTGATAACACTCACGGACATGCGGGCTCGGGAATGGCGAACCATTCCGAAAGTCTTGTCGCGCGGGCGAATCAAGACCGATGTCGAATACTACCTGCTCATCGAGCGACTGAACGATGTAAGCACCAGCGGGCTTACCGGTGAGCAACGTGCATCTTTGAATGGAATGGTCGCCGAATACGAGTCCCGAGTCTCGCGGAAACCGTGAACGATCCTGGATGGCGCAGGACCTCGAAGTCCGGAGGCGGAACCTTTCAAACTGCGGGTTGTCGATCCCCCGGCGATGCTGCGCTTCATTGCAAAGGTCATTTGTGCGGCGTCTCTCCCCGCATGCGTGGGTTTCCACTCGCTCGGAATGACGAGACCCTCCAATCCACCGGCGGTGCGCCCGTGCGCCGCGGGGTCGACTGAGTACCAGCTTGCGTGGCGGCAGTTGCGCAAGATTGACCAAGAGATTGAGCGACTCAACGCCGACGGAGATCCTTCCCCAATCACGGCGGAGATTCGCCGGCTCGGCGAGTCGAGTTGCTTCGCGCTTGGCGGTTCGGTCTACGTCGCCGAGGGTTCGAAGCCGGATTCCGGGCTTTCCCTCACGACATTCTGGAACGAGGGCGGCCGAGAGTACGTTCTCGGTTATCTCAATCTCGCGTCGTCGAGCGAGCGGTGGCTCTTCCCCGCACCGTCGTGGCGCAGAACATCGGCGCGAGAGACACGGCCTCGCCACCCTCTTCGCGACTTCTACTGCCCTATCGCGGACGCTGGGTGTGTCGCCTTCAGCCCACCGATAGAGGTTCGGCCCTACGCACCGAGCGTGCTGCGTCGCCGGAAAGAATGCGTGGGGTGTAAGTTGTTCTTGTACCTGGTCCGTACGAACACTCCCGTATACGCGGAGGTCGAGACGAGCATTTATAGGTCAGTCGCGGACGAATTCATTTATCGCCATCGACGGGTGTGGTTGCTTGGGTTTTGGGTACCCGTCTTTGATGGGCTCGTGGGAGTGACATGAGTGGCTGTCCTGCTGAAATGCGGTCACAGCGCCCATCGTTTCGTTGCCGTTTGACGCATTTCTTGCGCGCACACTCGGCCCGGGGCCCGTCGCAGCGGCTGCAATCGGGCTTGCACCCGGAGTTTCCGCCGCGTCCCGCGGCCAGGCAGCGGTTCCGTTCTGCTTCGCACGGATTCAAGCAAGCGGGGATGACGTTCATCACGCGGAGATTGTCGATCGACACGTCGACGATCGTAGCCGCACCCGATCCAGATTCCGCCCTGGCGGAGTGGCTGAAGCTCGCTGTCGCTGTGGTGCGCACGGGCGAACGAAAGTCGTCCGTCGTCGCTCCAGAATCGAAGGACGTCGCCGGGGTCTGCATCCGAAAAGCCCACGGTCGCATCGGTTCGGCCGACCGAGCTCGCCAAGCTCGACGCCGAGCTTCAGACTGGGGAGCTCGAGCCAAATCCGGTGCCTCAGCCCGTTGTTTTCGTCCATCGAGGTCCGCTCGGTGGAGTGCCGAAACCGCGCAGCGATCCGGCGGATCCTAGAGGTCGCCTGGGCGTGTCGCGATGCATTCTCGATAACGTATCGCGCGCCACCGGCGATGTCTTCAGGGCAGCAGCTCCACCAACCGCCGCTCCGCCTTTCAAATCGCGCTACTTCTACTATGCTCCTCGCACTGCGACCGCTCCCTGGTCATAATGAAGATACTGCCCACCATGGCGCGAGCGACCCCGAAGGAGCTCGCGGCGTACGAAAGCGCGGTACCTCGCCGCGTGCGGGTCGCTTCCCGAGCCGGTGCAGCGCTGCCTGACGTCCTATGCCTCACGCAGAGGGGGGAATGCAGGCCCCTGAACGCGCGCGCGGCTCGACACGGCGATGAACGCCCCCTCTCCTCGGCGGCGCCGTGAAGCACCCGTCGAACGATGAACTTTCAGCTATCGAGCGGTGCGTGAACATGCGCGCGGTCGGAGCCTGCCAGCTGATAGTCTGGGGTGTGGCAGGCGCCCTCGCGTCGGGGTGCCGGCACGCGTCCGTGGCGGGCGAACCGCCTGCCCGGCCGTTGACGATCGTCTACGTCTGCCCGGAGCCGTACGCAAGCGCCGATTGGCCAGCGATCCGCTGGCCGGACGCGCTCTTCTCCGTCGCGAACGAGCGAGGGTACCTGGCGACCGTCCGCATCGGTCGAGACAGGCACGAGTGCGATCACTGTCCCGGTCCGGGGGTATCGGTGGCCTTCGTCCATGGCCGATCCTGGCCCGACCTCGGCGGTGGCCCCGTGGTCGGGCAAGTCTGTCACCCCGCGGTCGGACCCGTAACCGGTCCGCTCGTACGCCAGAGAGTCCTGAAGTCGGCTCCGGCGGCGCTGCGGTATCACGCGACCTCCGGCTGGGAGGAGTGGTTGCAGATCGACCTGGACGGGGATGGTCGCGCCGACCTGGCCGGCGTCGAGCGCTGCGACCGCGTCACGCCCTCCGGTTGCCACGATCATCTCTGCGATCGCCGGTGTCAAGGCGTCCGCAAGGCAGGCGCGCCGGACGCGCCGGTCACCTGGGTCAAATGTGAGGGGTTCCTGCCCGACGTGGCGGACTGTGAGCCGGGGAAGCCCTGACGGGAGGGATCAATGCTCGACGAAGGCAAGCGGGCTCCGAAGCACCAGCGCGAGCACGGCGCGACGGATCCGGTCGAGCGGCGCAATGACACGGTCGAGGGGAGGGAAAGTCGTACCCAATGGCGCCTGTCGGCCGACACTGATGTTGAAGACTACACCCCCTCTTCGAATTCTACCCGCAGGCCCATACCTCCAAACTCCTCCACCGCGGTGGCTCGGAGCTCCGTTGCGACGTCGCGTACGTCCCGATAAAGCCCAAGCGCGCGCAGGAAAGTGAGCCGCATTTCGTAGCCGTCCTGAAGCACATCGGACACCCGGTACTGGCGGACGTGGGCAAGCGGGAGAAGCTTGCCGGTCCACCGGAGGGCGATGACGAACGATAGGTAATGGTCGCGATATTGGGGGAGCGAGTCGGTGATGTCGAAGTCCTCGAACACCAATTCCTCAAGGGAAGCAAACGTAGCGTCCGGCGCGGCGACCACGCAAACGACGCCCGCCGGTTTGAGTTCGACGTGGCGGCTTGGGCCTTCGACTTTGATGACGCCGCGTTCTCGGTCGTAGCTGAAGGACGCGAGCTCGGTGACGAAGGCTCCCGGCCTGCTCCACGTTCGAGCCCCCTTGACTCGATAGCGCCAAGCGTACAGCCCAAAGCCTGCGACGAATACCGCCAGCAGGAGAAGGACGAGATCCATATACCGATCGTACCGCCCACAAGCTCGCGCCTCAAATCTGCCCCGATCGACGCCCGGCCATCGACCGTTCGGGTTCAGCGGGAAAGGCCTATCCCCACTCGACAGCGCCTGGCAAGCGAGAACCCAGAGCGATTCGGCGAGCACGAGTAGGTCCCCCGCGGCCCGCAGCACCTCGTCGCGAAGGCGGGGCGCACTTCGATCAATCAACGCTCCGTTCGCGGAGAGGTTCAAGTCGATTCGTCCGTAACTAGCGCGGCCGGGTTATGGCGAGGGATGCCACAGGAGAGTTAGGACAGTATTGGCGGCGATTCTCTTCGAGTGCTCGAACAAGTCGACATTCCCAGCCCATGCCGAGTCGCTCCATGCGTCCCCGTTCACCTGCTGGAGTCGATCATCGACAGCCTTTCCGGCGAAAAGGTCCCCCGCGTACGTGTTGGTGGTGAGTCGAGTTCCCTTCTTGATCCCGATCGAGAAATTCGCTGACCAATCAAGCCAGTCGACTTTGCTGTCGATTGAATGCACGACGGCACATGGCTCTGGTGCAAACTGGACAAATCGAAGGGCAGTCGCGGTCAATGAGGTTCGAAATTCTTCGGCCAACTCACCCACGTCCTTGAGACTTGGCCTGTTGCGGTCGCACTTCCTTTTGAAGAGCGTTTCAGGCATCAACACCTCCGAAGCGAAATCGTTCGATTTGGGTGCTCGCTGAAGACGCCCATCTGTGGCGGCGGAAAGCGGAGGACTGTCGCGTGCTCGAGCTCGGCGAGGGGAGCCCACACCAAATCGTCTCCGTCATCAATGGCGCGGTGACCCTTCTCGTCCTTGGAGACGGAGTACCTCTCAACGACGGCGCAACGCTCGCGCGCTTCGAGGTCACCAGGTAAGCTTCCTCTAGCCAATCGCCTAGCGAAGAACCGCCGTTATCGAGACTTCCCATTGAGCAGCTTGCGCTCGCCGGTTCTGACGACCGAGCCCTCGATGATTCGGAGGCCGGTCGAATGGTCGATGCGTGGAAGTTCCTCGAACAGCATCGCGCGCGACGTGAAGATCGTCGTTCTTGAAGAGGCGCTGCGCCACTTTGAGACGAAGGAGCCGCACGGAATGACTCGTTGCATCCGGGCGTTGGAGCAGATACTCCGCGTTGTCGCAACGCGATCTTCGAGGTCGATCCGATGAACCAATCATCCAAACCGCTGTTCGCGTCGTCCTCGCACCTGGTTCTGCCTCTCCTCCATTTGTGTTGTGGCGTGGCTTGCTTTGCGTCTCGAAGCCCGACGGAAGCTCGCGCCTCGCCGGCTCAGCCTCCTGCTACTCCGACTGACAGTGCGCTCGAGGTCATGACACAACCTCCTGCCGAGGCACCTTCGTCAAGCGCAGCGGCCCCGACGCCAGTCGAACCGCAAGGGACTTCCAAAGAGCCGCACCCTCAGCCGACCCAGACGCCTATCGTTCCGAACTGGACGTTCAATGGAAGCGACCAGTCGACGGGAATGATGGTGCTCCGCTGTGAGAATGCGTTCCCGCCGGACGATCACTCCGGCAAGTGCTTATGCGGAGGCTACGAGCTCAACGTCTGCGTGCACGGCATTCGGCAGTTGATGATCGATCGCAAACAATGCATGTTTATCTGCAAACCAACGTCGCAGAGCGCTAAGAGAGTCGCGCTCAAGTGCCCTGATGCGACCAGCCCGGAGGCGTCAAACAAGGGATGCGCCTGCAGCGGTCGCCAGCCGTTCAATCCGTGCGCCGGAGGTATCGCCTCGGCGCGGGTGACCGCCGGAGAGTGTGTCGTGACCTGCAAGAAGGACCAATAGGAGCTATCGCTCACATCGAGCGCCTGACCCGTTCTTGGAACGCAAGTCTGGCACCACCCCGCCGGTCTCTGGGAGTGCGCGCGATTGAACACTGCACACATTTGGAACACACGGTTACGGCCTGACGCGTTCGTGCCCGTTGCCGGATGAGTAGTAGTGCCTGCATGAAGTTCGGAGAACCTTGCCCCACGCGCCTTGCTGTGGTTGCGGCGATCGATCTGGGGCGTGGCGCTGCTCTGCTTGGCGTGGCTCGACTGGGCGCACTATGCGCGCTTCGTCGCGTCGCTCGCCTTCCGCTGACGGCGGGCGCATGGATCCCCGTTACCGTCTCTTGGTCTACCGCGGAGCGCAGCTCTGGCAGAGTGGACCTCTCTTTAGGGTCGTCCTGTGTCTTCTTCTGCTCGCCCTCGTGTGTTGTGCTTGGGCGCTCGCATCGGGATGGTCGCGCAGCCTCGCCATTTCCGCTTCTGCTGTCACAACCTCCGGAGTCTTGGCGCTCGCGGGCGTCGTCATCTTCGCATTCGTCGAGAGCGACTATCGACAAACCATCACCGCGTCGAGCCTGGCCTCTGATCCCGTAAGGCGCTTTGCCTTGGCGCTCGAGAGCCTCGGTCGTCAGACATTGGTTCTCGGTCTGGGTGGTGCGGCGTCGCTCGTGGTGGTTCCCGCGCTGAGCGCCCTGCTGACGACGACGTTGGGACGAGAGTTCAAGCGCACCGGTCGCGACCCCCTCTTGGTCGCCGCTTTCGTACTTTCGACCGGTGCCATGATGGCCGCGACGGGGCTCGGGCTCCTTCGCCTCGCGTTGGCGCTTGCGTGGGTCGACAATCGAGGGTGCGGCGATGATTCCGTGACGATCCCCGCGGAGTACGAGGCCACGACGGAAGCGTTTCAGCGGCTCGACGATTCGCGCCTTGTCGTGCTTGCTCTGGCCGTCGCGGCTACGGTGCTGGTACTCGCCCGTCCGGCCATGGCCATGGCGCAGCCTCCTCCATCGAAGATCGGACTTCGTTTGGCTCTGGCGCTGCTCGCCATCGGAGCCGTGGCATGCATCGCGGTTCGTTCCAAAGCGGCCGACGCGCGGCGCCCTCTCCCGCTTCTCGAGGTACCGTTCGAGTTCCCCATGGAGATCGCGATCGAGGTTCCACCGGGTCGACAGTGTCGCGCCTTGGTGAGCGCGCCCGTGGTGGTCATGGGAAGGGGGGAAACCACGATGGACGGGTCTCCTGTGGACATCGAGAGGGTCCTCGGATCCAAGCGCGAACTCCGGGGACACGGAAGACCGGATAATCAGGAGCGCACTCGTCGAGCTTCGCGGAGAACCGCTGCACTTCGCCGCTGAGCGTTGTTTGGCGATCATGCTCCCGCTTGGCGACTTCAGGGTCGCTGTCCGCCTTAGCGATTCGCCGGCGTGACTCTGCGAGGATCGGTGCCAAGGCCTCAATCGCGACGCTGATTTCACCGAAGCAAAGGCCGAGAGGCACGTCCCTTTCGTCGGTTGCCTTCTGGACCGCTGCACGAGCGCGGCAAACGGCGCTTTCGTCGGGCGCGAGCCCGCGGCACTCCCGGTCGTCGAACGCTTTCGGTCGGACCTGCTTGGGGAGTCGTCGCCCTCCGGAGATCGTGAAGGCTATGTTGGGTCTCTCGCCAAACGCGTAAGTGACGTCGCGAAGGTAAAGGTCCATTCCATCTGGGCCGTCTCCCAGATGCGAATGCTCTCCAAGAGGCTAAGCCCGACTTCGCAGGTGGTGTCGATGCCTCCGCTCGGCACAGCCAGGTGTGCAAAAAGCACGATCTCGTGGTAATCCGCTTCCAGCCGAAGGTTCGGCGCGCGATCTCGCCGGGCTCAAATGGTTCTGAACGGCGACGACCGTCTCGACGCTTCCCGATGACGGGCGCCCGGTGAGCGGAGTGTCCGCGTCTAAGCTTGTTGACGTCACGCAACCACCCAGGACACCGAAAACCACGGTCAAGGGCGCGACTCCGGGAGCGAAGCGCGACCGACCGGCAGGCGTGAGACCCCCACACACTGGCTTAATTGGGTGCCTGCGAGCGACTATCGTTCACATCGAAAGATGCTCAAGGAAACGCGGAGACCTGCTTCCGGCCGCAAAGATGGTAGCTGACTTGGCGCTCGTCCAAGCAGTTGCTCGTTTTGGTGATCGGCCCTCCGCCTTCCGTGTCTTCCATCCGTTCGTAGACGTCGATGCGGCGCCAATCGTCCGACACGAGGATGCGTGTGCCCGGATCGATCCGCACCGGCTCGATCCACCTATGCTCGAACGCTTTCTTCGCTTGGGCAATCCGGTCGTCCAGGGCGAGCATGCTGAAGATCATGCGCGGGCAGGCTCCACACTGGCCCGAACCCCCTTCGCTTTCAGGATCGGCGAAGGGTCCCGTTTGAAGGAGTCGAATGCGGTCGTTCAGTTTGCGCACCTGGGTATCCGGACGGATGGTCGCGTTCAGGAGCTTGATCTCATCGCCTTTGCGGATCCGAAGTGAAGGGCCACATGCGGTTTCACCATCGCCGAGTTGGAGCGAGAAGTATCGTCTCTCTTCGATCGCAAAACTCTTCTCGTAGTCGGCGAAATCGAAGCCGCGCAGATCGAACCCGACAGGCGTGAAAAAGATGTCGCGCTCGACGAGCTGGGACGCGGTCGGCTTGAAGTAGGCCCCCTTTTCGAGCGGGTAACGGCAGGGGCCGAGCTCGAAGCGTACGGCGGGCTCGAGGTCGACGATGGGAAAGGAGTCCACTTTGCCGTAAACGCGGTTCGGCGCGGTGCTCGCGAAAGAGCCGTAACGCTTGGGGTCGCCGGGCGAGAAGACGTCGACCAGCACCCGCACCTTCGACAGCTTGAGGGCTTCGAGTGGCGGAAATGCGTCCCACGGTATGAGCACCTCGAAGCTGTAGGCTTCGCCCGATCCGGCCGGAGCCGATTGAACCAGAAATCGAGGCCAGCCGGTGATCGACAGCGGGTCGGACGCGTACGGGTCGTTCTCGTACGGTCGGCGGATCATCTGCGACGCGGGCTTCGCGTACGTCTCGACGGTGACGAGGTCGGGCGCAAGCTGCCACTGGCGGACGAAGAGCCGCTCGAGGGTCCGTCGGCGAGCCCGCTGCGCGGCGACCCAAGCTTGGCACCTCCGCGCCGCCCCCGGTTGGCAGACGAACGCCTTCGATGACGAAAGCTCGTCGTCCGCACAGGCATGAGCCAGCTGGGAGGTGCAGGCGGAGGCTGGCTCTAGATGAAGATCTCCTGCATTCCAACGACCGTGAACTTCGATCTTGGGGAGCTCCGGTTTCTCGACGGAGGCGATCCACACCTCGACGTGGTCGCCCTGCCGCATCTCAGTCGTGCTCCGGGCGAACGACGGCGGCGGCCCGTCGACGACCCCCGCGATCATAAGAGCGGACCCCACGCGCGCCGCCCAAACCGTCCCACCGCGGGCGCCCGCTCCATGGGGGACGAGGCGAAAGCCGCCGGGGCGTCCCCTCCATTCGTCGACGCGGCCGTCGAAACCGTCGGCGGATGCTTCGTTGGCGACATCGCCCGCGGCGCCGGCCGTCGCCGCCGCTTCGGGACCGGCCGGTTGGCTGATGGAGGCTTCGTGATGCTCGCGCGAAGAGCCGCGGCATGCCAGCTGGGTGCAAAGGCAGAGAGCGGCCCAATTACCGAGCGCGCCAAGAAAACGTTGGAAACAGGCTCGCCCGATCACCGTCGCTCCGCTTTCCTCCAACGCCATCACGGCGATCTTTCATCCCCAGAGCGACTTGCAGACCGGATCACGGTGATCCCGTTTCACGGCCTCCCGCTAGTCCGGGGGCACGTGCAACATCACGCCCACGCACAGGAGCTCGAGGCAGGCAACGAACAGCAACCACGTCGTCAAGCGATTGCGGGCGACGAGGATCGGGATGCAAAGGGGAATCGCAGCCACGGCCAGCAGGGTCATCCCATGCTTCGCGATGAGGTCCAGCCAGATCGCCAGCAGCACCTTGAACGGATTTCCACTCCATTCGAAGCAAGGGCCGTCCGTGGACCGAAGCAATTCACAATAGCGATGGATCGGGTATGTCCGCCACAAGTGGTAGATGCCGCCGATCAATCCCAGTAGCCACGCCGCGCTCCACAGCGCGGCGACACTCGTCACCCGTCGAAGCAGGCGCTGCTTGGTCAGCACGAGGATTCCCGCAAGTAAAGACCATTTCCTCGAATGAAGCCACAAGTACAACAGGGCGAAGGTTCGCTTGAAACCCAAACGCATGCAGCACAGCCACGCCTGCTCTCGACATCTCGAGACAACGTTGGCGGCCGGGGAAATGAGCCTCGTGGACCAGGGGCGTCGCCATGGCCATCGCCTCGACTAGCCTTCTCAGCTCAATCCGTGGGAGTGCTGGTGCTCTTGGCGGCGCAGTAGATTCCCTTTTTCCAAACTGCAACTCGCGCCTTTGGCGCCTGTTCATCTTCTCGGTCATGGCAAGCCAAGTTCCTGGGCCCATTCCTCAAACGTCAGAACGCGAATGGTTCTTATCCCTGTCTCCGTGGCGATGCGTGAAAGGCTACCGTCGGTCGTAACCATCAGATCTGCGTAAGCGGTGTCGCCGAAATGTTCCCGATCCCAAACATCGCTGCCTTGAGCCCTACCTTATCGTCGGTCAACAGTCGGATCCTTGCTAGGTGAAACGCGGTCGAATACCACGCGGAGGGGATCCTCCTGACGTCAAATCCCTGCGTTCTATCGAAGCTGGCATTCGAGCCCTTTTCGGCCTTCACCCAGCGATCGATTTCGTCAGCCGTCCAGTCTCGGATCACCGCATCGCGGTCGCTGTCCCAGCGCTGCTTCCATTTCGGCCAATCCGCTCTGAACCGAGGCCATTTTTTCACTGCCTGCCGCGCGGTCTTCTCCCGCTTCAGAAAGACCGAATTAACTTTGTCCTTACGCGCTCGCTCCTTGCCGACGGTGGTTTGATCGTGGAGGCTCGCGAAGAGCGGTGCCGCCTCGCGGCGCTTGTAGAAGGCTTCTCCCCGACGCAACCCCCGACCTCGCTGTAGCTCATCGCGAATTCGGTGTGGGTACGCTTGCAGTAGTCGACGGCGCGAGAGGGCTAGCATCTCGTTCACGAAGAGCGCGTAACGACCGTCCTTGAGACCCGTAAGCTCGGTCAGCTGGGAAATCGTAAGCAGAAGCTCGTAACGACCCTCCTTGACCAGCTTTCGAACGGCTGTGCGGATCGCTGGCCCACGCTAATGACTGGGTAGAACCAGTCTCTCGACGCGCGCTACGCGCCTGCTCAGCCCGTTTGCGGTCCGGGTATGAACGCTACTTCGTGAGTTCGTTGCCGCTCGTCGCGCGTCTTCGCCAGCGACGGCGCTGGGATCACGTCGCGTTCGTCGATCTCGTGGAGCGCTTCCTCTCGGAAACCGACGACGGTCGTCGAGCGGTGCTGGACGGATTACAAGGCGATCTACTCTTACGCAGAGTAGGGGCCGACCTTGTATCCCGGCGCTTTCCCGGAAGCGCACCATTGGTCGAGCAGCTTTTCGGACTCCTTGACGATCCGGATTCTGTCGTCCGCTCTCGCATGGTGGAAACGATCGCCCGTCTAGCCCCAGACGACGACGTGCAGAAGCTGATTCAGCGGACAATCGGTGACCCCTCGGCGTCGATTCGACGCCGGGCTTTCGCCGTCGCCGAAGCACGGATGCCCGCTCTCGCCGACGAGCTCGCGCGTCGACTCATCTTCGACCGAAACGCCTGGCTTCGCGAGTTCGCCAGGCAGCGGCTGCAGAAGCGAGGTGTTGCCGATTTCGCCGACCGGTACCGAAATGCCATCACGTCGGGTATCGAGATCGAAGGCGCCCTTTTGGGTCTGATGGAGACGGGCTCTTCGAAGGACGCGCCCTTGGTGGTGCCGCTCATCGACATCGGGTCGTCCCGTGTACGGCGGGCTGCTCTGCGAGCAGCCACTTCACTGGATTCAGAGAGCGCGGGCGACCTACTCATCAAGGCCATTGCGTCGCCGCGACTAGGTCTATCGCACATTGCTGCCGGTATGATTGTGAACGGTCGAGCATTCGTGCCCGCCGAGGAGCTCGACCGACTTCTCGGTGCCAGTGAACCTCACGTGCGTCGCAACGTGCTTCGGGTTCTTGCGGCTCGCGACCCCTGGACGGCGCTGGTCGGAGCATTGCGGCTGCGTTCGGACCAAGACGAGCAGGTTGCGCACGCCGCGCGCCTCGTTCTGGAAAATTGGCGGCGACTCCCCGTGGCGCTCTACGTGCAGCCTTCGGCCGGGCAGCGATCGGAGATCACCCGGTTGATCTCCGACCTCAACGATTTTCCCGACGTTCGAAACACTCTCGAGCAACTCCTGCATGCCTGACGCTTTGAACCTCATACGCCAAGTGACTCAAGGGTTGAGACCAACCCGGCTGGGGACCATGTAATGCGCTCAGTGTGGGATCCCGCGCATCGATGGCACTTTCGTTTCCTCGCGAAACGCTTCGATCTGTAGACCGTTGACGTCAACCCCGGTTGTCCCGCTCGCGAACCGAGACCTTGGTCGTCGAGCGCAGATTTCTCATTGACAACTAAGAATCCCAACGCTACGGTGAATGAACTGGCGCCCACGTGCGTCTGAGAGAACGATCATGTTACCCCTCGAGATACGACAGACAGACCGGCCGGCCGTTCAAGCGGAACGGTTGTGTTGCGACCTCGGGAGGTATCAGTGGTCGCGACGGCCTACGAACGTCCATTCCATTTTTAGAAGCGATCGCGGCGGAAGCCCGATGGCGACCCTGGAGGTGGAAGATCGGCGGTAATTCAGCACGTTTAGCTCAACGTCTCTGAAGGCCGCCGAGGGAAACCGAAGGCGGCCTTCGGCATTTCTGGATCCGGCATCGCGAAATGACCTGCGATGAAACCGACCGGCGGAGCTTTGTCCGAGGACCGAAACGAGACGGCTATCCACCATCACGCCAAAGGAGGCACCTGATCCAACGTATTGCCGATAGTGTATGAGCATAGGTCTAGCCGAGCGTAGTCCGCACGGAACGGGAGAGATGTGTGCAGTTGACGAGGCATCGTCAGAAGGGACGAGCATCATGAAACGAAAGCATACGAAGCAGAGAGCGAGGGACGTTCGCCCAATTGGTAGGGCACCGGGCTTTTAACCCGAGAGATGAGGGTTCGACTCCCTTGCGTCCCACTCGTCACGGGTCCGTGGCGTAACGGGAGCGCACTCGGCTCTTAACCGATGAAGCGAGGGTTCGACTCCCTCCGGGCCCACTCAGCAGCAAGCATTCCGGGATCGTCTAGTGGCAGGACGCTGGGCTCTGTTTCGAGCTTGCGAAGCAAGCTCTGACGCTGGAGGCGGCACGAAGTGGCGCCTCAGCAACCCAGAAACGCAGGTTCGAATCCTGCACCCGGATCCGCAGAAGCGAACGGAGGTTCGTTCGCCGAAGCGCACGCGCACGGGCTCGTCCCGGGCGTGGATGGAGTCGTCTGCCCTGCTTCTTGGGGCACCTGTTCGTTGAAAACTTGGCGCCAACCGGTGGGGACCTCGGGCGAGGTCTGCCCGAGGTCCCCACCGTGATCATTCCAGCGTAGCCCAATGGCAAGGCACCTGACTGTTAATCAGGATGATGAAGGTTCGATTCCTTCCGCTGGAGCCGCCGCTGCGTTGGCAGCGGCAACTCCCGCGCAAGGTTCGAGCGGCATCACGTCGGCCTTCGGCCTCGCTCGATGGCGACGATTCCTTTCGCTGGAGCTTGGGTGCCCTTGCGGCTCGATGGTCGAGCGCCCGCCCCGTAAGCGGGAGGATCCGGTTCGATTCCGGGCGAGGGCTCCGAGGCCCTCGTCGTCTAAGAGCAAGGATGTGCGTCTTTCAAGCGCGCGATGCCGGGTGCAAGTCCCGCCGAGGGCGCTCAGGGGCTGCGAGCTGGTTGAGTAATAGCGTCCGCCTGAAGAGCGGAAGAACGTGGTGCGACTCCACGGCAGCCCACCGGCGCACGCTTGCGCCATTGATGGTGACGTGACTCGTCTGGGACGAGGGTGGAATGTGAATCCACGGAGGCGGGTTCGATCCCCGTACGTCACCCCGTTCGTCCTACTCGGCGCGGCCTTCGGCCCGCCTGCGTTTTCGCCTCGTGATGCGACTGGCGTCGCAGCCCCACTGTCCATGGGGTGAGAGGGGTTCGATTCCCCTACGAGGCGCCGGGCGAAACGCGCCCTTCTAGGTCGGAGAGTCATGGTGACCAGCTGAGCCTCCAAAACTCGGAGAGAAGGTTCGATTCCTTCCCGGCCTGCCACGGGATCGTAGCTCAAAGGGAGAGTGCCCGGTTTGCACCCGGGCGATGCGAGTTCGAGTCTCGCCGATTCCACCGCCCCAGTCGCCCAAAGGAAGGGCACCGGAAAACGATCGAAGCCGGCACCGGAAACGGGGCGCTTGAACCTGCTTCGCGAGAGCAGCCGCGGGCGAGGTCCGCGACAAAGGCTGCGCGTGGTGGGGTGAGCTCAGGGTTGCGGATGCACCGGGATCATCTCGAAAGGGTGAGCAGGGAAGCGCGTTTCCCAAACGGGTTCTTTGCGAGCGCTATGCGGGTTCGAGCCCCGCCTGGGGCACTGTCATTTGCGGGCATCGTTCAACGGTAGGACCGCAGTCTTCCAAACTGCCGATGCGGGTTCGATTCCCGCTGCCCGCTCCGAGCCGATTCTCTGAGAGGAGCGTGGTCTGCAAAACCGCGTGCGAGGGTTTGATTCCCTCTCGGCTCTCCGCCCCGCGCGCTCGATGGACGAGCACTCGCCTTCTAAGCGAGCCGATCCGGGTTCGAGTCCCGGGCGGGGCGCTCGCAAGCTCCACAAGCTCAACGGAAGAGCCGTCGCGTCCTAAGCGATCGGGTCCAGGTTCGATTCCTGGGTGGGGCACTGTTCGATTGTCCCTGTCGTCTAGAAGTCAGGACGTCGGCCCCTCAAGCCGAAAACGCGGGTGCGATTCCCGCCCGGGACACCGTCGTGTAATTCGGCGCGGCCTTCGGCCGGCCGGCGATCTCTCCCTGACCTGCCGGATGCAGGCACCGGTCTACGAAACCGGTTGTCGAGGTTCGACTCCTCGCAGGGAGGCTGGAAGATTTTCGGTCGTCGTTACCCCCGTCCTGGCGGACCCAGGCACGAGCGTCCGAAGCTCGTCGTCCGGGTTCAACTCCCGGCGGGGGTGCTGCGGCTGCGCGCGTCGTCGAGCGAACGCGCGCAGCATTCAACGCAAACGCGCTCGGAAAGGAGAACGCAAATGGCTCACAAGGGATTGTTTGCGCCCGCGGGCAAAGCTCCGCTGGCAGATTCGATCAACGAGGCAATGGGACGCGCCTACGCGTTCTCGCCCGAGCACGCGCTCGCGCAGTACGCTGCGACGGGCACGTTCTACGGAACCTTCTACGCGAACGAGAAGGAGCAGCTCGACAAGGTGCTCGAGCTCGCGTCGAAGGTCTCGCCCGAGTTCGTCGCGAAGACCGCCGTCTTCGCGCGCGAGCGCGGTTACATGAAGGACATGCCGGCATTCTTGGCTGCGTACCTTGCAGCGAAGGACGTCCGGCTTCTCGCCGGCATCTTCTCGCGGGTCATCGACGGCGGAAAGATGCTCCGTAACTTCGTCCAGATCGTCCGGTCGGGCGTGGTGGGCCGTAAGTCGTTCGGTACCGCCCCGAAGCGCCTGGCGCAGGGCTGGTTCAACAGCCGCTCGCCGGAGGCCATCTTCCGGCAGTCGCTCGGCGGCGAGCCTTCTATGAAGGACGTCATCAAGATGGTGCGTCCGTCGCCGAAGAACGAGAAGGGCGAGGTCGACAAGGTCCGCGAGGCCCTCTACGGCTACCTCATCGGCAAGGACGTCGCGATCGACATCCTTCCTCCCAATGTGCGCGCTTTCGAGGCGTTCAAGAAGGGCGAAGGTCAGGTGCCCGATGTTCCGTTCGAGATGCTGACCGCACTCGAGCTCAGCACCGAGCACTGGAAGGAGATCGCGAAGACGATGAGCTGGACGCAGACTCGGATGAACCTCAACACGCTCCGGCGTCACGGGGTTCTCGAGGATGCAGCAATGGTCGCACTGATTGCAGACCGGCTTCGGAACCCCGAGGCCATCCGCAAGGCGCGGGCATTTCCGTACCAGCTGCTCGCCGCGTACCGCGCGGCGGGCCGGGAAATACCGGGCGCGATCACGATGGCCTTGCAAGAGGCCCTCGAGATCTCCATCGAGAACGTACCGTCGGTGCCGGGAAAGATCTTCCTGTGCCCCGACGTGTCCGGCTCGATGCAGAGCCCGGTGACCGGTCGTCGTCCCGGTGCAACCACGGCGGTGCGTTGCATCGACGTTGCGGCGCTCGTCGCCGCGGCATTCCTTCGGCGCAACACCACGGCCGAGGTGATTCCGTTCAGCGACGACGTCGTGAAGATGCCGAGGCGTTTGAACCCGCTCGACTCGGTCATGACCAACGCCGAACTGCTTGCCGGACTGCCTAGCGGCGGCACGGCGTGCAGCGCGCCGCTGCGGAACTTGAACGCGCGGCGGGAAAAGGGCGACCTCGTCGTCTACGTATCCGACAACATGTCGTGGGCAGACTTCGGATTGGTGAAGACTGGCTACGGCACACGCGGCACGGTCATGGCGGAAGAGTGGATGCGCTTTCGGGCGCGAAACCTAGCCGCCAAGCTAGTGCTCATCGACATCCAGCCCTACGGGTCGACTCAGGTGGCTGAGCGCCCCGACGTGCTGAACGTCGGCGGTTTCTCCGACGCGGTGTTCAACATCGTCTCGCTCTTTGCGAAGGGCGAGCTCGGTGCCAACCACTGGGTGGGGGAGATCGAGCGCGTGACATTGTGATCGCGCGGGGGATCGGATGAGATCCGGTCCCCCGCCGTCACTCTCGCAAACTGTCGCGGCCGAATGCTTCGGGGACTACATCCTCCAAACGAGCGTGCGGACATGGGAGTGTCCGCCGGGTGCAAGCCTGAGCTCACGTCTCCGTTCCCTTGTCGGCCGCATTCTTCTGCCGCTGCCCGTAGCGGGCGACGCTCCCCTGTAAGGAGCGAAACGAGGGTGCAACTCCCTCCGGCGGCTCCGCAGCGAATGCAGTAGGGATTACACGACTGTCAATCGGGCGGACGCGGGTTCGAATCCCGCCGGTTCCACTTTTGGGGGACCGTAGCTCAGCGGTAGAGCACCACGTCTCTACGCCCCTTGTCGCTGCACTTGCCGTCGAGGCCCAGAAAGCGGGGCACCTCACTGGTAACGAGGAGATGGAGGGTGCGATTCCCTCCGACGGCTCTCCATGCGGTGGTGGTTCAACAGAAGAACACGAGCTTGCCAGCCTCGGGATCCGGGTGCGATTCCCGGCCGCCGCTCCGGTCGAATGCAGCAGGGATTACATCGGCAACGCTTCGAAAGAAGCCAGGAGGTTCGAATCCTCCAGGGAGCGAAAGCTCTCGAAGTCTCTGCGACCCTTGTCGACCTCTATCGACAGCAGCGAATGCCGACGGAGTTACTTTCCTGAAAAAGAACGACTTCGTCACCTCTTGTCGCTGCGCTTTCCGGCGGTGAATGCACAGGGGACTACATGGACCTTGCGGGTCGCGGGTTCGACTCCCGCTCGTCGGGCTCCGCCCGGCGGTAGCTCAGCGGCAGAGCAGCAGGCAACGTCTCCTCCTTCCTTGTCACCGCTTTTCTTTTTGCATCGCTGCTGCTCCTCGGAGGATGCCGGGCCTCATAAGCCCGCGTGCGAAGGTTCGACTCCTTCCGCAGCAACCAATGTTCCGGAGTCGTCCAAGGGTAGGACACGCGGCTTTGAACCGCGCGACGAAGGTTCGACCCCTTCCTCCGGAGCCAGTACATGGGTGTGGCTCAATGGTGGAGCGCTCGGTTTGGAACCGAGAGAATGCGAGTTCGATTCTCGCCACCCATACCCATGCGGGGCTCGTCATCTGGTGATGGCTCCTGTCTTACAAACAGGCTCAGGAGAGTTCGATCCTCTCGCCCCGTACCAACCGCGAACGTAGCCCAATCGGCAGAGGCAGCAGCTTCAAACCCTGCATCGTGAGGGTTCGAATCCCTCCGTTCGCACCGGCGATTGCCAACGTAGCCCAATCGGCAGAGGCGACGGGCTTAAACCCCGTGCGTTGACGGTTCGAATCCGTCCGTTGGCACTTCGGGTCATGACGGGCCGGTTGCCCTGAGCTTCCTGATAAGGAGCTTGCGCTGCGTTCGACTCGCAGATGGCCCACCCGCCGCACGCGGGCTCCGGTCGAGCCAGGACGTCTTATAAGCGTCCCAGCCGAGTTCGACTCTCGGCGTGCGGACCAGCCGCGCATGCTCTGGGTGTAGCTCAACGTGGTGGAGCACTCGGTCCGGATCCGACCGGGAGGCCATGGGTTCGAATCCCGTCACCCAGAGCATGCTCGCGGTGTTTTCTCGCTCGCGTAGGCGAACGGCCTAGCCACCCGGCTTAGACCCGGGGTCGAGAGACAATGCAGGTTCGAATCCTGCCGCGAGCACCGACGGGCATTCGCTCGTTCAGCACCGACGTCACCGTGGTGGAACTGGCATACACGGCAGCCCGAGAAGCTGCGCTCCACGCGAGCATTGGGGGTTCGACTCCCCCCGGTGACACCGAATCATTGGAGGAAACCATGAAAAAGAAAAGACGAAGGTGAGGTGGACCATGTTGATCCGTACGCTGCTCTTGACCCCTTGGATGTCGCCGCACAAGATCATCTCGTGGCAGCGCGCCGTCACGCTGCTCTACCTCGGCAAGGTCGAGGTCGTGGAGGAGTACGACGACGAGCTTCGCTCGATCTCGGCGGTCATCAAGACGCCGGCCGTCGTACGTCTCACGAAGGGGCACGCGTCCACGAAGCAGGTCGTGCGGTTCTCGCGCGTGAACGTCTACACGCGCGACGGTTTTCGCTGCCAGTACTGCGGCGCGAAGAAGCCGATGGACGAGCTCAACTACGACCACGTGATCCCTCGTGTGTACGGCGGGCAGACGGTTTGGGAGAACATCGTGACCTCGTGCTACGGATGCAACGATCGCAAAGGCAGCCGCACGCTGGAGGAGGCGAGCATGAAGCTTCTTCGGAAGCCCTTCAAGCCCAAGACCCTCCCGATCACGCCGGCCTTTCGGCTCGAGCCCTCGCGGCTCCCTTCTGTCTGGCAGCCGTATTGCCAGTCGATCGGGTGACGCGCGGTCGAGCGAATCGCGCCGTGCGACTGCGACGTCTCGGCCCAGGACGCTAAACCGGGCCCTTCAGGACGTAGCTTAGCTTGGCGAAAGCGCCGGTCTGGGAGGCCGGAGATCGCGAGTTCGAATCTCGCCGTCCTGACCCATGGAAGGTGAATCCATCAGGGATGGAGCTCGCTTGGAACGCGACGCGCACGGCAACCGCTGTGTGGGGATCGAGACCTCCACCTTCCGCCCGGAGGAGCCATTGAGCAAGTGCTCGACGCCGTTTTGAAAACGGACGGCACTCGGTCCCCCGGGTGCGTGGTGCAAGCCCACGCTCCTCCGCCATGAGAAAAACCGGGAAGGAAAACCGAGCAAGGCCTCGGACCTGTTTCGAAAGCGGTGTGCGCCCCGAAAGCGGCGTGAGGTGCGAGTCCTCTTCCTTCCTCCTGATCATGGAAGCTGAATCACGCGAGGCGTGAGCCTGTTTGCTACATAGTGCGTGCCTTCACGGGCATGGTGTGCGACTCACCCGGCTTCCGCCGTTGGCGCCAAGTTTTTCGGATCGGAGGCAGATACGGTTGGCTGCACGTGACTGTAAATCACGTCCCTCTGGGCGCTGGGGGTTCGAATCCCTCCCGATCCACTTGCATCGCACTACGTCGCAGCGGGCGATTCGCCTTATCGATCAACGCGTCAACCGCCTCGTGTAACAAGTTCCTGGTCGTATTGGAGAAGGTATGGTGATCACTATGGTGTCATTCGGAATACGGACGCGCGACCGCTTTCGCGCCTTCCCATTGGACGGAGCGTTGCTATTTTTTCAACCCTCCTCGGGCACCAGCTTGCGGATCGAGAACGGGCGGACGCATTCGTTTCGGCGCCAGGCGCCGCGCGTCGTGATGTTCGGCATCACGAATCACTGCAATCTGCGGTGCAGCTCTTGCTCGCGCGACACGGCGCGTGCCAGCGCCTGCAGGCCAATCGCGAACCGCCTCGGCGATTTGCGAACGATAGATGCGCTAAACCAGCGAGAGCGCGACCCAGCTCGCGTAGGAAAAGGTCGTGGCGCAACCCCCGCACGTCTTCACGTCTGGTTCGAGCTCGGCACGCGGGGTACCCTCGCGGTTCGAGTGCGCGTGTTCTCTGCTTTGACTACAAAGGCCGCCGGCAGGAACGTTGGTGCCTACAGGGTTTGGCTGATAGGTTGGACGAAGCGCTTTCGGGGGTCGATCGCGTCGTCTGCATCTTCACGCGCTTCTCGATGTCGTGAGCCGTCGCCGATTGCGAAGAGAGGACCAAGATCCCGATGAAACACGCCCCATCGCTATGGGCCGCACTGTTCGGCTGGGGACTGCTCGTGCCGATTGTCGCCTGCCAGGACACGGCGCCGCGTGAGCCCACGGGCGCCACGCGACAGCCGGCCACCGTGCCGAGTGGATTGACGGATGTCAGCGTGGCGACCGGGATCACCAGCCCGACGAGTCTCGCGCTTCTTCCGGACGGCCGCGTGTTCGTCACCGAGCAACTCGGCAAGGTGCGGGTGATCGAAAACGACGTGCTCTTCGATACGAGCTTCACCGACACCACCG
>WNGB01009009.1_pt1 | contig 21992 bp, 20 predicted proteins | sample 5400681 | NCBI WGS metagenome assembly WNGB01 (sample SAMN13153367, study PRJNA577476) | soil metagenome | isolation source: 115 cm soil or saprolite under grassland replicate 2 | place: USA:California | collected 2016-06-15
GTAATCGACCCCCGGCTGGGCGATGACGACGAGCAGGCCGAACGCGAGCACCTGCCCGAGCACCATCGCCGCAACCGCCCACCACAAGGGCAATCCGCCGTCGACGACGGCGAGCGCGCCGAGCACGTACATCACCGGGTTGAGGAAGAACGTGAAGGTGATTGCGAACAGGTCGCGCCAGCCGACCGTCCGGAGCTCCTTTGGGATCGGCTCGACCCCGTACTCCTCGACCGCCGGCACTACCGAGGACTACTAGGCCGCTGTCCGGCCGGCGGTCACAGTCGTTCCGGAGCGTCTGTTTCGGGTGAAGAAGTCGATCACGACGCGGTTGTGCTCCTCGGTGTTGTCGAAGATCGTCGAGTGGTTCGAGCCCCGGACGAGATGCTTCTCGGCGTTGGGGATCCCCGCGTAGATCGCCTCCTGTCCGGCGCCGCCCGGGCCCTGATCCCACGGGGTCATCAGGTCCTCGTCCCCTCCGAGCACGAGCGCCGGCGAGGTGATCTTCGGCAGCCAGCCGGTGAGGTCCATGTCGCACATCGCCTCGCAGGCGGCGGTGAAGACCTCGATGCGGTTCGAGTCGCGCAGGATCTGCTGGATCGTGTCGATCGCAGCCACGCCCTCCGGCGTCTCGAGGAACGCCTTCGAGAGCGCCTGCCACGCGATCAGCTCGGCGAGGATGCGGCTGCCGGGGCCGTCCGGGTCCAGGCGCGCGAGGTCGATCCAGTTCTTGAAGATCAGCCGGCCGGCCATCCCGAGCTTCGCGGCCGCGCAGTTGATCACAACCGACGTCGTTCGCTGCGGGTACTTGCCGGCGAAGACGATCGCGATCATGCCGCCCATCGAGGTGCCGTGCACGTGCGCCTCGGGGATCTCGAGCGCGTCGAGCAGTCCGGCGACGTCGTCGGCCCAGACCTCCATGTCGTAGTCCTGCACCGGCCGGTCAGACTGACCGTAGCCGCGCAGGTCGAAGTCGATCACCGTGAAGTGCTTCGACAGCTCCGGCGTCGCGGGCGCGAAGTTGAAGTGGCCGAAGCCCGCGCCGTGGATCTGCACGACGGGCTCGCCCTCGCCCGTGACCTGGAACCAGAGCTCTACGCCGTTAACCTGCGCCCTGCCTTCCATCGGCCCTCCCGCTCGGTGACGGCCGAGTATTGCACGATGTCTGACATTCGAGGAAGATCGCGTTTCGTGGGCGAGCGCTTCATCGAGCGCATGACCTGGCCGGAGGTCGAGGCGGCGATCGGGCGGGGCGTGGACGCGGTGCTGATCCCGATCGGGACGACGGAGCAGCACGGCCCGCACATGCCGCTCGACACCGATTGCTTCATCGCGCGTTCGCTCTGCGCGCGGGCGGCGGATGCTGCCGAGGCCGAGGGCGTCGAGCTGCTCGTCGCACCCACCCTGAACGTGACGCTCTCGTGGTACCACATGCAGTTCCCGGGCTCGATCCGCCTGTCGACGCCGACGTTCTTCCAGGTTTTCCGGGAGGTTTGCGACTCACTCGCTCACCACGGGTTCGAGAACCTCGTCGCCGTGAACGGCCACGGAGGCAACGCGGCGGCGCTGACGGTCGCGGTCAACCACTACCTCGAGGAGACCGGGCGGCGCGTCTTCCTGGTGCAGTGGTGGGACCTTGCCTCCGATGCCCTCGCTGACATCGAGGGGCCGCTGATCCACGCCGAGGAGGCGGAGACGTCGCTCGCGCTCGCCCTCGGGCAGCGCGTCGAGACCGATCGCGCGACGCGCGACGCGTGGGACCGCGGCGCAGCGGTGAAGGAGGCCGGTCTCCAGTGGACCTCGTTCGGCCGCTACGGGATGCGCGCGAGCGGGCCGGGGGTCGTCGTGCCGATGGACATGCTCCGCGACATCACCGAGTCGGGCGTCGTCGGCGACGCGACCCGCGCGCGGGTCGAGACCGGCGAGCGCATCGTCGCCGCGCTCGTGCCGCGCATCGTCCAGGTGTGCAAGGAGATGGCCGGAAAGGAGTCGTGACATGCAGGTTGTCGATCTGTCCCAGCCGCTCTCGCGCGAGTCGCAGCTGCATCCGTTCTTCCCGCCGACGCAGATCCTGCGGCACATCCAGCACACGGACGCGGCCGAAGGCCGGCCGTCGTTCAGCGCGGAAATCATCATCACCTCGAACCACGCGGCGACGCATGTCGACGCGTTCGGCCACTACCAGAGGGGCGGCGTTGCGATCGCCGAGATGCCGCTGGACACCTTCTGCGGCGACGCGCTGTGCGTCGACATCCGCCAGTACGAGCGCGGCCACGACGTCAGCGCCGCAGAGGTGGAGCGCGCGGTGGAGGAGAGCGGGCAGGAGCTGCGAGAGGGGGACGTCCTGCTCTTCTGCTCCGACCACTACAACCGGACGGCCGGAACACCGGCGTTCCTCGACGGCTTCTGCGGAATCTCCGCGGACGCGGTGCACTGGATGGCGGACCGGAGCGTGAAGATCTTCGGCGTCGAGACGATCAGCCCCGACCTGGTCTACCTGACCGACGAGTACCCCACGCACAAGGCGTGTGCGGAGCGCGGCATCACCCACTACGAGAACCTGAACAACCTCAAGGACGTCGTCAACCGGCGCTTCCTGTTCGTCGGCTTCCCGCTTCTTCTCGAGGTCGCGTACGGCTCGCCGGTGCGGGCGGCCGCGATTCTGGACGGCTGATCGAACCGCAGTATGCTGCCGCCGTGACGAACCTCCTGAACCGGACGACGGCGACCAGGGAGAACGCCCTCACCGACGACGAGCGGGAGGCCTTTCTCGCCGAAAAGCGCGTCGGACGCCTGGCCTCGAACCGCGAGGACGGCTGGTCGCACGTGACGCCGATCTGGTACGTCTGGGAAGACGGACGATTCTTTCTCTCGCTCGGCAACAGCCGGCGCCACCTTCGGAATGTCGCCCGAGACCCCCACGTGACGCTGTGCGTCGACGAGGATCTGAGGATGAGCGACCTCAGCAAGGCGCCGCGGTCGGTCGTGTGCTTCGGGCTGGCGAAGCTCGTCGACGACGAGCAGACGGTCCGCGACCGGACCAAGAAGATGGAGCTGCGCTACCTGGGCGAGGCAGGTGGGCCCGAGCTCGACGAGCTGCTCTGGTTCGAGGGCAGAACCGTCGTCGAGATCACCCCGGTCCGCTGGCTCGCCTGGGACCAGGGCAAGGGGTAAGCCTCTACTCCTGCCGCCTCTACTCCTCCACGGGCGGGCCGCGATCCTCGGCGGCTAGGAGCCGAAGATCCGTGTAGAAACACCGAGCGGGCCGGGGGGCCCGCTCGGTTCTGCCCCTCTCTCGGGTGTCGAGGGGAGCTTCTATGCGTGGACGAGCGTGCGGCGCTTGCGCAGGGCCATCATGGCGCCGGCGCCCGCGACCGCAACGCCGAGGCCGCCGCCGGCGCCAATCAGTGCGCTGGTCCAGTCGAACCCGTCACCAGCCGGTACCGTGCCCTGGACGTTGTTCAAAAGGACGGTGGGTTCGGAGCTCGTGCCGGGGTACTGAGTGCGGGCAAGCCGAGTGGAGATCTCGATCTTCCCGTTTCGAACCCCCCGGGCTGATGCGTGGCTGCCTCCCGCAACGTTCACGAGCACTGTCGGCTCGGAGCTTTTGCCGGGGTGCTGCGTGCGGGCAAGGCGCGCCGGGATCGTGACGGGTCCGGCCATGTAGACCGTCGGCTCGGAGCTCGTGCCCGGGTACTGGATGTGAGCGAGCCAGTAGGGAATCCTGACCGGTCCTTGCGGTGAGGACTTCGCTGATCCGATCGGCGCCATGACGGCGACGGCGAGCCCGACCGCGATTGGCGTGAACAGCTTGGTGTGAAGCTCCTTATGCATCGTTCCTCCTTCGCTCCTTCGGCGACCGCCTCTGCGCCGCCTTCTGGATGCGAAGATGCACTCGGGCGTTGAGAGCCGACTGAGAGGACGCTGAGAGGTGGAGTTCAGGATTCTCGGACCGCTCGAGGTCGTCGACGGCGGGCGATCTCTGCCGCTCGGCGGAGCCCGCGAGCGGGCGGTGCTCGCACTTCTGCTGACGCGGCCGAACGAGGTCGTGTCGACGGACCGTTTGATCGACGAGCTGTGGGGCGCGAAACCACCGCGAACGGCCCTCAACACCGTCCAGTACTACGTCTCGCAGCTCCGCAAGCTCCTCGGTGCGGAGCGCATTGTTACGCGCCCCCCCGGGTACGCGATCCGTATCGCGGGCGGCGAGCTCGACCTCCAGGAGTTCGAGCTTCTCCTCGAGCGGGGCAACGCGGAGGCATTGCACGAGGCCCTCGCGCTCTGGCGCGGACCGCCGCTCGCCGATTTTGTCTACGAGCCGTTCGCGCGCGAGGAGATCGTTCGACTCGAGGAGTTGCGGCTCGACGCGCACGAGCGGCGGGTCGAGGCCGACCTCGCGCGCGGTCGTGGCGCCGAGCTCGTTGCTGAGCTCGAGCAGCTGATCGCGGCCCATCCTCTGCGCGAGCGGTTGCGCGGCCAACTGATGCTCGCTCTCTACCGCTCCGGAAGGCAGGCCGAGGCTCTCGCCGTCTACCAGGACGCGCGAAGGACTCTCGTCGATGAGCTCGGCATCGAGCCCGGCCCGCCGCTGCAGGAGCTCGAGCGCGCGATCCTTCGGCAGGATCCCACGCTAAATCCGGCCGCCTCGACCGCTTCCACGGCAGCTGCTGAGATGGAGACGTGGCCCGAGCGGTCGATTGTGGTCGCTCCGGCAGAGGATCGCAACACGGACCTGCTCCTCGCGCTGGCGGAGCCGCTGGCGCGGTCCGTCCCACCCCGCGAGCTGATCGTCGCCCGGGTCGTCGCCGCCGAAGCGCTGGCGGCAGCCGCGCTGTCCCTTCACGAGCGTTGTGAGGCGCTTGGAGAAGGCGCCGTCTCCGCCCGTGCGGCGGCGTTCACCTCGACGGAACCGGGCCTAGATCTCGCTCGGCTCGCGTCCGAGCAGGACGCGGACCTCCTGCTCCTCGAGGCGCCGGCACGCTTCCTCGACGACGGCCTGCTCGGCGGCCAGGTCGGCGTCATTCTGGACTCGGCGTCTTGCGATGTCGGCGTGCTCGTGGCACGGGAGGAACCCCTCCACATCGGCCCCGATCGGCCTCTGCTCGTCCCTTTTGGCGGTGCCGAGCACGACTGGGCGGCAATCGAGCTCGCTGCTTGGATCGTGCGGGCAAGCGGTTCCTCGCTTCGTCTCGTCGGGCGTGAGGCGGACCTCGCGAGCAGCGAGCGGGACGCGAGCCGTTTGCTCGCCAGCGCGTCGCTCCTCGTCCAGCGAGTGGTTCGAGTTCCAACCGAACCGCTGCTTGTCGCACCGGGCAGGGATGGAATCCTCGGCGCAGCGGCGGGCACGGGCCTACTCGTCTTTGGCCTTTCTGACCGCTGGCGCGAGGAAGGTCTGGGCGAGACGCGACTGGCAATCGCGAACGATGCACCCGCGCCGACGCTCCTCGTTCGGAAAGGGCTACGACCCGGCGGCATCGCGCCGGATGGCACGATGACGCGCTTCACCTGGTCCCTACGATCGGGCTCAGGCAGATCGCGTGCCGCCAAGGGCCGGGTTTTGCGGGGCTGATCGCGGGTCTCAATCGCCTCTCAGCGGCTTCTCAGTAGTGGGCGTAAGCCTACGGTCATGGGTCGTATTCTTCGACACAGGTGTAAGGAGGCACGTTGTCTCACTCTGTAGACCCCCGGCTCGGCTCGGAGTTGTTCGGCTATCGACTCGAGGCGTTGCTCGGGCGGGGTGGGATGAGCGTCGTCTACCGCGCGCATGACCTCGCTCTCGACCGCAGGGTCGCTCTCAAGCTGCTCGCTCCGGAGTTGGCCGAGGACGAGCGCTTCCGCTCTCGCTTCCTGAGGGAGTCGCGGATGGCCGCCTCGCTCGATCACCCGAACGTGGTTCCGATCTACGAGGCGGGCGAGTCCGAGGGCCTGCTCTGCATCGCCATGCGCTACGTCGAGGGCACCGACCTCAAGAGCCTGCTGCGTCGGGAAGGTGCGCTCGACCCCGAACACGCGCTGGCCTACTGCGCACAGGTCGCGGCCGCGCTCGACGCGGCGCACGCCCGTGGGCTCGTCCACCGTGACGTCAAACCCTCGAATGTCCTGGTCGCGCAAGGTGGCCACTGCTACCTGGCCGACTTTGGCCTGACCCAGGACGCAGCCGACCGCAGCGACCTCACCCAGACCGGGCAGCTGCTGGGCTCGGTCGACTACGCCGCACCGGAGCAGATCGAAGGCAAACCGGTCGACGGCCGTGCCGACGTCTATTCGCTCGGCTGCCTGCTCTACGAATGCCTGACAGCCTCGGTGCCGTTCCCGAAGGACTCGGAGCTGGCGGTGCTGTGGGCGCACGTCAACGAACCGCCCCCACGCCTCCACTCGTACCCGGGTCTGGAGCCGGTGCTGAAGCGGGCGCTTGCCAAGCGTCCCGACGACCGCTACGCGACGTGCTGTGCGCTCGTCGAAGCTGCCCGCGCGGCGCTGCCGAGACCCGGGGGGGAGCCGCAGCGCCGCCACCGCCTGCTGGTCGGGCTTGCTGCGCTCGCGCTCGCCGGTGGACTTGCGGCTGGACTCGCGCTCACGCTCGTCGGAGGAAGCGGATCGCCGGAGCCTGATTTGACGGTCCACAACAACACGCTCGTCCGCATTGACCCGAAGTCGAACAAGATCGCCGCCGTGACCGCAGTCGGATTGAGCGACACAGGTCCCGTCGCGGGCATCGGCGCCGTGGACGTCGCCGCGGGGGGAGAGACCGTCTGGGTCTACAACTGGGCCGACCACACCGTACGAGCGGTCGACCCGAGAAGAAACACGGTCGAACGGATCGTCGCCATCGGCGGCTTCACTCCTTTCGGTGCTGGAAACTCGATCGCCGCAGACACGACCGGAGCCTGGGTCTTGAGCAGCGCCGAGGGCTCAGGTGTCTTGACACGAGTTCGGCCGGGCGTCGCGCTGCCCCAGGGTTTCGACCTCGGCCACGATCCGCTGGCCGTCGCGGTCGGAGCCGGCGCCGTCTGGGTAGCCGCCAGAAACGCCGGCAGTGAGGCAGTGCTCCGCATCAACCGGAGCACGGGCACTGTTCTCGCGACCGTGCTTGTTCGCGGGGCAGACATCCAGTCGATCGCGGTCGGCAACGGGGCGGTCTGGGTCCTGCAGCGGGACGGCACGATTTCCCGGATCGACGCGGAGAGGGCTCGGATCACCGGCCGAGTCAATATTCCAGCGAGTGAGGTGGCGCAGATCGCTGCCGGCGGCGGCAGTGTCTGGGCCACGATGTCTCTCGCCGCTCGCGGGAATGCGCTCGTGCATGTCGACGCGCGGACGCTTCGCGTGATGAGGACGGTCCTCGCACCAGCCTCCCGGAGCCCACAGAAAGCACCGAGCTACTCACACCTCGCTCTCAGCGAGGACGCGGTCTGGTGGAACGGCGCCGACTCCGGGTCCATCTCGCGAGTCGACCCGAGGACCGGGCGGATCGTCGCGACGATCCACCTAACGCCGAAGGTAACGTCGTTCGCCGACTTTGAGCCTCTAGGGATCACAACAGGCGCGGGCGCCGTGTGGGTGACGCTAACGGTAGGCCCTTAGGACTACGTATGGAGGTAAAGCGTCGGCTCTGGGACCGGGCGCTCGCTCGCTAAGGATCGATCGTGATCTCCAACCTCTCGGGGGCCGTCGAGAGGATCTCAGGCCTCCCGTTCTTCGCCACGATCCGGCGGAGCAGCGAAAACCTGGTCGGTTCCCGGCCGAACGGAAACGGCTTCATGCGGATGTGCCACGGGGCGATGGGCACGAGCTCGTAGCCCTGCAGCTCCGCTGCCTCGCCCGACTCGACATCGCGCATGCAGAAGTAGAGAGAGAGCCGGTCGAAGAGCTGGAGCAACTCGTAATCCCCCCTGCGGTCTCCGAGGTCGCCGCCGAACTTCGCCTCCTGCTCGGCCACGAACGCGTCGACCTCGTCCTTGGTCTCCGCCGCCCGGGCGAGGCCGAGCCCTGGATCAAGGCCGTAGCGCTGCCGGTAGATGCCCGCCCCGTGCATGGAGACAAGGAGGCCTGCGTCCTCGTCCTGCTCCGTGATCGCCGCGATTCCCGCGCGGTAGAAGGCGAGATGCGAGCGGACGTCGACCTCGAGAAAGGTGATCGGCCTCCCGTCGGCGTCGAGGCGCGGTGCCTGCTCCCAGACCGCCCAGCCGTCGTCGTGACGCTCGGCGGCGACGACGAGCGAGGGGGAGAGAGGCGTGCGCCAGGCCCGCGCGAAACTCGCGGAGAGATCCGCGTGGTCGGTCTGAAGGACGACCTGCCACGCATCGTCGAGGTCACGAACGATCATCGTGCTCTCTCCTTTGCCCTCTGCTCAGCGAGCGTGTGTCGCAGCGAGCTCCTCCAGGTACGCAACGACTTCGTCGACGGAGACGACATCCCCGTACTTTGCGTCGATGTCGTAGAGGTTCGCCTCGTGCGCGGCCGGGTTGCGGTCGCCGACCGCGTCGCGCGGGACGATCGGGCGGTAGCCGTGCTGGAGCGCGTCGACGACGGTTGCCCGAACACATCCGGACGTCGAGGCGCCAGTCACGATCAGGCTGTCACAGCGGTTGGCCGCCAGGAAGCTCGCCAGCGCCGTTCCGTGGAACGCGGACGCGAAGAGCTTGTTCAGCACCGGCTCGTCCGGCAGAGGGGCGATGCGCGGGTCGATCTCCACCCACCGGCTTCCGGATTCGAGGATCAGCAGGGCCGGCACCTTATCGATGAAGGCGGCCGCTGTGCGCTTGTCGCCCTCGGTGTACGAGACGGTCGTATAGACGACGGGGAAACCCGCTGCGCGTGTTTCCCTGAGAAGGCGCTGAATTGCGACAACGACATCGTCGAGGTCGCAGACGAGCGGCGATTGTGGGTCGGTGAACCCGCAGTTCACATCGACGACCACGAGTGCGGGCCTTGTGCCGAAGCCCGCCCGCCCGTGGAAACCCGCCAGGCTCACGGGGCCGGGATCCCGTCCCCTGCACGCACGCGTGCGAGCGCCGCATCGCCGGGCTCGAGGGGCGACCACCGGAGCGGCTTCGCCGGCACCGGGGGATCGAGGCCTGTCTCCTCCTTGCAGCGCTCGAGCAGCTGCTCGAGCGGCGGGCCGAAGTCGAACGGCAATGCCTCGCCCCGCTCCTCTCGCTGGCGGGCACGCTCGGACTCCGTCGCCTCGACGTCGGCCGTCCCGTCGTCCCGCAGGACGACGCCGTACGCGGACTTCGCCTTCTCGCGGGACACGAGCCCAAACGAGACGTCGCGGACGACGGCGTCGACGGGCCGGTCGAGCCGGTCCTTCCAGCCGCCGCCGCCGGCCGTGCGGTAGATCAGCATGTCCCCCGGCTCGACGACGATCTGGTCGCACTTCGAGGGGAGCCGCTCGTCGCTGCCGTCGGCGCGGCGCAGGATCTTCTCCGACCGCCCGCCCGGCTCGCCGCCGAGGACGCCCCACGGGCGCGTCAACCAGCGGTCGTCGTGGATCGAGATCTCTCCCGGCTCAAGGTAGACGTAGCGCTTCTCGACGCCGTTGCCCCCTCGGTGGAAGCCGGCACCGCCCGAGTCGGTGACCGTCGTGTAGCCGTCGATCCGCAGCGGGTAGTAGGCCTCGAGGTACTCGGTCGGGATGTTCTCGAACAGCGGCCACCACGAATGGCCGTCCATCCCGTCGCCGATCGGCCGGCCGGGGATTCCGCCGTAGAGAATCTCCATCGAGTAGAAGAACTCGCCCCTACCGTCCCAGCCCGAATAGAGCATGTATGGGCTCGTCCCGTATCCGGCGGCGGTGTTCAGCTCCGGCGCCTGCTTGACGAGCGCGCCGCCGAGCACGTCGAATTGCCGCGCGAGCGCGTGCGTCCGGCACCCGAGCGCGGCGGGGAAGCGCGGCCGCAGCAGGCTCCCCTCCGGCATGACGACGTGGAGCAGTGGGTAGAAGCCGTCATTGAAGAGGATCTGGGGATCGTTGACCATGATCAGGTAGATCCCGATGAACATCTTGAACATGCCCTCGGAGAGGTAGAAGTTGATCGGGCCGACGGCCTGCGGGTCGGTGCCGGACCAGTCGAAGAAGGCGTGGTCTCCCTCGCGCCAGATCGTCAGCTTCATCTTGTAGGGCCCGTTGCCGAGTCCGTCGTCGTCGATCCAGTCCTCGAACGACTGTGGCTCCTCCGGGATGGCGACCTGGATCAGCTTCCGCATCGCCTCGTACGTGCGGTCCAGAAGAGCCTGCAGCGCAGCCAGATACGTGTCCTTGCCGAAGCGGTCGCAGAGCTCCATGACCCGCTTTTCGCCCGCGCGGCACCCGGCGACGATCGCGAACAGGTCGGCGCGGTTCATCTCCGGCAGGCGGACGTTGTTGAGGATCAGCCGCAACACGTCCTCCTGCGGGACGCCGCGCTCGAGAATCTTGAGCGGCGGGATGATGATCCCCTCCTCGAAGATCGTCTTCGCGCCCGTCGGCAGCGAGCCCGGGAGCGGACCGCCCGCGTCCATCTGGTGGCCGAACTGCGACGACCAGCCGACGAGCTCGTCCTCGTAGAAGATCGGGACGAGCACGAGCCAGTCGTTCGTGTGCGAGATCGACGCGGAGCACTTGAACGGATCGGAGGTGAGGATCACGTCGCCCGGGTATACGCCCCGGTCCCACGTCTCCATCATCTCGTTGATGTACGCGCCGAACTGCCCGACGACCATGCGGCCGCGCGGGTCGGTGATCATCGGGAACTCGTCGTGCTGCTCGCGGATCACGGGGCTCATCGCCGAGCGGAAGAGCACGGCGTCCATCTCGTAGCGAGCGCTCTTCAGCGCTCCCTCGATGATGTCGAGGGTGACGGGGTCGACCTCGACGTCCGGGATCTCTGCGATGCGGAGCTCTTCGGTGACTGCCATCTCTCCTCGCTCAGTCGTTGGGGGTGATCAGGATGTTGAAATTGGCGTCGACGCTCGCCCGGTAGCCGGGCAGCACGACTGTCGTCGAGTCGAACTCGGTCACGATCGCCGGGCCGTTCAGAGTCCCGCCCGGCTGCAGTTTCGAGCGGTCGTAGATCTTCGTCGCCACGCGCTCGCCGGCGAACACCACCTCGCACTCGTCGACGACCGCATCCGATGCATCCGGCGGGCCGACCTCGCCGGTCGGCAGCTCGGGCTTCGGGACGGCGCCGTAGCCGACCGCGCGCAGGTTGACGATCTCGCAGGCGGTTCCGGGCATCCGGAAGCCGTACAACTGCTCGTGCAGCCCGTTGAAGCGCTCCTCGAGGTCGGCGAGGCCGTCCGAGCGCACCTCGTCGGGGTCGAGCGCGACCGGGATCTCGTAGCCCTGGCGCTGGTAGCGCATGTCGGCCGTGTACGCGATGCGCTGGTCGTCCGCCGAAATCCCCTCGCCCTCGAGCCAGGCCGTCGCTCGCCCTCCGAGCCCGTCGAGAATCTCCGCGACCTCGCTCCCGCTCGCGTCGGCCAGCAGGCGGATGTACGTCTGTGCGAACTCGTCGCGGAAGTCGGCGACCAGATCGCCGATCGCACAGAGAAGGCCTGGTGCCGGCGGCACAACCACCGGAAACGAGCCCATCAGCTTCGCGAGCGCGTTCGCGTGCAGTGGGCCGGCCCCGCCGTAGGCGACGAGCGCGAACTCCCGCGGGTCATGACCACGCTGGACGGAGACGAGCCGCAGCGCGCCGGCCATGTTCTCGTTGACGATCGCAAGGATCCCCTCGGCGGCCTGCTCGACGGAGTCGAGGCCCATCGCGTCCGCGACCGTCTGCACGGCGGCCCGTGCCGCTTCGACGTCAAGCTCCATCTCGCCGCCCAGCAGGCGCGGCGGCAGGCGTCCGAGCACGACGTTCGCGTCGGTGACGGTCGGCTCTGTGCCGCCCTTGCCGTAGGCGGCCGGGCCGGGCTCTGCGCCGGCCGACTGCGGCCCCACCCGCAGCGCCTTCGTCAGCTCCGGCACGTGTGCGATCGATCCGCCCCCGGCGCCGACGGTGTGAACGTTGACGGCCGGAACCTTGATCCTGAAGTGTCCGATCGAGGTCTCGCGCCCGATGGTCGGCTGGCCGTTCTGGCAGAGCGCGACGTCCGTGGACGTTCCGCCCATGTCGAAGGTGAGGATGTCGTCGTAGCCGGCCTTGCGGGCCACGAAGAGCGCTCCGGCGACGCCTCCCGACGGGCCGGAGAGGACGCCGTAGATCGGGTTCCGCGCCGCCTCACGCGTGGTCATCAGGCCGGCGTCGGAGCGCAGGATGTTGACCTCGGCCCTGGCGCCGATCCTGGTCAGCTGCTCCTGGAGACGGTTCACGTAGTCGGCGACCCTCGGACGCACATAGGAGTTCATGCACGCGGTCAGCGTACGTTCGTACTCCCGGAACTCCGGCAGCACCTCCGAGGAGAGCGTCACCGGGAAGCCCGGGTAGAGGCGCTCGACGAGCTCGCCGATCTGGCGCTCGTGTGCGCCGTTCACGTATGAGTTGATCAACGCGACCGTCAGCGTCTCGACTCCCGACTCGACGAGGCCGCGCACGACTTCCTCGACCTGCTGCTCATCGACGGGCGTGATCGTTTCTCCCCGTGGATCCATCCGCTCCACCGCCTCGCGCGTGTCCGCGAGCGAGGCCGGCGGATCGGGCTTGATCATGATGATCCAGCCGGCGAGCGGCCCCGGCGTCTGCGAGCGCGCGAGGTGGAGGATCTGGCGGAACCCGGTCGTCGTGATCAGGCCGACCCGTGCCCCCTTCGACTCCAGCACCGCATTCGTCGCCACCGTCGTCCCGTGCAGGATGTTGCGTACGTCGCCGACCTCGATTCCCGCCTCCCGACAGATCCGGCGAACGCCGTTCAGCACGCCCTCTGACGGATCGCCGGGAGTCGACGGCGTCTTGACGCGGAACTGGCCGCCGCCGTCGCCGTTCCCGTCCCCGACGAGGAAGAGATCGGTGAAGGTGCCGCCGACGTCCACTCCGAGCCTATATGCCATTCGTCTCCCCTCCGCCGGCGACGGGCGCGAACGCCCCCGCCCTGTAGACCTGTCCTGGAAGCTGCCGCTCGAGGACGCCCTCGAGCCATTCGGCAGCGGCGATCAGCGCTCCGAGATCGATCCCCGTGTCGACGCCCTCGCCGTGGAGAAGGTAGACGAGATCCTCGGTGCAGATGTTCCCGGTCGCCCGCGGCGCGAAGGGGCAGCCGCCGATACCCCCCAGCGAGGCATCGAGCACGGTTGCGCCGGACTCGATCGCCGCGTACGCGTTCGCGAACCCAGTGTTGCGTGTGTTGTGCAGGTGAACTCCAAGTGCGCAAGGCAGCTCCGCTGCCTCGCGCACCAGCTGTTTGACCTGCCTCGGCACCGCGACGCCAACAGTGTCCGCGAAGACAACCTCATCGGCACCTGAACTAGCGACGGCCTCCGCAAGGCGGAGGACGTGGCGAGGATCCACGGCGCCTTCGAACGGGCACCCGAACGCGACCCCGATCGTCACGGTCGCGCGGATGCCGTCGGCGTGCGCTCGGCCGACGATCGCGTTAGCGGCTTCGACCGACTCGTCGGGCGAGGCGTTCTGGTTGCGGCGGTTGAACGTCTCCGTCGCGGCGAAGGCGAAGTGCACCTCGTCGAGGCCCGTGCCCGCGAGCCGGTCGTAGCCGCGCTCGTTCAGGACGAGCCCGGCGTAGACGACGCCGTCCGCCCGCTCGAGCGCTTCGACGACCTCTTCGGCGCCTGCCATCTGCGGCACGCGCGCCGGATTGACGAAGCTGACCGCCTCGATGCGCGGCACGCCTGCTGCGGCGATCCGCTCGATCAGCTCGGTGCGGAACTCGGGTTCGAGCGTCTTCGCCTCGTTCTGGAGCCCGTCGCGGGGGGCGACGTCGCAGACAACCACGGGGTCAGGTCTTGCAATCACGCAGACCTCCCCGCCCATCGTTGCCGGAGTCGGATTGCAACAACCACGGGGTCAGGTCTCGCAATCACGCAGACCTCCCCGCCCATCGTTGCCGGAGTCGGATTGCAAGACCGACCTGACCCCTCACAGAACGCCCTCCGCCTTCAGCCCGTCCAGCTCGTCGTCGGAGAGCCCGAGCAACGGGGCGGACCAGCGCACCTGGCAGGGCGTCTCGGAGAACTTGGGGACGATGCCGGGGCCGACGTACTCCCCGAACTCCGGGTCTTCGTGCTGGAGCAGCATGTCGCGGGCGCGGAATTGCGGATCCTCGAAGATGTCCGCGATCGTGTAGATCGGACCGCAGATCACACCTGCCTCGTTGAGCACGCGGTCGATCTCCGCGGCGTCTCTCGCGGCTGCCCACTCGGAGACGATCTCCTCGATCTCCAGCTGGTTGTCCCCGCGGGCGAGATGGCTGACGAAGCGGGGGTCGTCGGCGAGCTCGGGCCGGCCCATCGCCTCGCACAGCCGGCGGAAGACGTTGTCGGCATTGGCCGCGATCACGATCCACCTCCCGTCGCGCGACTGGAAGATGTTGGAGGGCGCGACGCCCTTCAGGCCTGTGCCGCCGGGGCCGCGGACGACCCCGAGACGGTCGTACTCCGGCACCGTGCTCTCGAGCAGCGCGAAGCACGACTCCAGCAGCGAGACGTCGACCACCTGCCCGCGCCCGCCGCCGACATCCCTCCGGTAGAGCGCCGCGAGGATGCCCTGGGCCGCGAACATCCCGGCCAGCGAGTCGCCGAGCGAGATGTGGATGCGGGGCGGAGGCTCGTCGGGGAAGCCGTTGATGAAACGGATGCCGCCCATCGCCTCGGCCACGGACGCGAATCCCGCCCGTGAGGCGTACGGGCCCGTCTGCCCGTAGCCGGAGATGCGCGCGATCACGAGCCTCGGGTTCGCCTCCCAGAGCTGCTCCGGCCCGAGGTTCCACTTCTCGAGCGTGCCGGGCCGGAAGTTCTCGGTCAGGACGTCGCTCTGCTTGGCGAGCTTCAGCAGTAGCTCCTGGCCCTTCTCCGTGCGCAGGTTAAGCGTGCAGCACTTCTTGTTTCTCGACTGGACGGGCCACCAAAGCGAGCGACCCTCGTACCGCGCCTTCCCCCACTCACGGAGCGGGTCGGGCTGGCCTGGAGGCTCGATCTTGATGATCTCCGCTCCCATGTCACCGAGGAGCCGGCCGGTGAACGGCCCTGCAAGAAGCATCCCCAGCTCGATCACCCGGACGCCGGCGAGCGGTCCCGGGCCGCCGGTCTCGCGCCCGGCCGGCTGAGCGGCGACTGCGGAGTCGGCCATCAGCTGCCCTCGAGCGCAAGCGGGTGGGCACGCACGTGGGAGACGAGCAGGTCGCGCGCCTCGAACACGTGCTCCTTCATCACCAGCTCGGCGCGCTCCGCGTCCCTCATCGCGAGCGCGTTGACGATCTGCCGGTGGTAGTGCACGGAGATCCGCTTCTGATCCGGCGAGTACCAGATGTACGACTTGTAGACGAGCGGGAGCTCGATCACCTTGCGCACCATGGCGGCGAGCCGCGCGCTGCCGGCGACGTCGAGGATGGTGTTGTGGAAGAGCAGGTTCTCGCGAACGAGCTCGCGGAGGTCTTCCTCGGGGCTCAGCGAGTCGAACCGCTCGCAGCTCTCGCGCAACACCTCGATCTCCGGCTCGGAGATCCGCGTCGCCGCTCGTCGCGTCGCATGGCCCTCGAGCAACGCGCGCAGCTGGTAGAGGTCGTCCAGGTCCTCTGCCTCGTGGACCCGGACCATCGCGCCCCGGTTCGGAGTGGCAACGACGAGGCCCTCGGCCTGCAGCATCAGCAGGGCTTCGCGTACGGGCGTCCGGCTGATCCCAAGCTGCCGCGCCAGCTCCTCCTCCTTCAGCCGCGCTCCCGGCTCGAGCCTCCCGTCGAGGATCGCCTCGCGGATCAACTCCGTGGCGCCGACGCTTGCGTTGCGTACGAGCGCATCGCCCGCCTGGAGGACCCTGGTCACGGCGCCAACATACAATATGCAATCGCAGGGGCCAACGAGTCCAAGCCGCTCGCAGACCGTGCTCGGCGCGGCACCCTGGATTATCGTTGACGAGTGGACCGCGACGCGATCGCGCGAGCGCAGCGCAGCCGGCAAGCCCGGGAGGCGCTCGAATTCGAGCGCGACCGTGCGACCAGCCTCGAAGAGCAGGTCGAGGCGATCGTCGGCGAGCTCGAAGGTCCGCGGATCGACCAGGAGGCCTTCGCGAGGATGGCCCCCGAGGACGTGGAGCTGGCCCGCGCCGTCCTGCAGCCCGACGACGCACCGGGGCTCGAGGAGGAGTGGCTCGGGCTCGAGGGGGAGCCACTCGAGGACGACCCGAGCGAGACCGAGAATCAAACCGCCGAGGAGGTCGAGGCAGAGATCGAGCGGCTCCAGCAGGAGATCGCCGCGAGCCGCCGGCGCCAGGACGTGCTCGAGCGCTACATCGAGGCGCTCAGCGGCTGACCGGACCCGCGGAGAACGGCCTGGTCAGGGGACCAGAAACCGGGCGCCTGCTCCGAGCCGCGCAGCCTCGTCGGCCGGGTTGAGCAGGCCGCAGGTCTGTAACGAGAGGCAGCCGCAGCCGATGCACGTGGTCAGCCGGCCGCGAATCGCCTCGAGTGTCGCGATCCGCGCGTCGAGCTCGGCCGCCCAGCTCCGCGACAGCCGCGCCCAATCGCGCTTCGTCGGCGTCCTTCCCTCGGGCAAGGTCTCGAGGGCGGCACGGATGCGCTCCAGCGGGACGCCGGCCGCCTTCCCGGCCTGCACGAGCGCCACCCGTCGCAGCGTCACCCGCGGATAGCGGCGCTGGTTGCCGTCGGTCCGTTGAGCCTCGATCAGGCCCTGCCGCTCGTAGAAGCGCAACGCCGACGCCGACACGCCGCTGCGCGCAGAAAGCTCGCCGATAGTCAGCTCATTCTGCACTTGACTTGAACATTAGTTTAAGTCCTACAGTGGCGGAATGGCGATCTCGACGGCGCTCGGCTACCACGATCTGCCGGAGCTCCTGACCCGGCTGACCGGCGACGAGAAGCACGACTGGAGCTCGCTCTCGACGCTCGACGTGCTGTGGGTGCTCTACGACCGCGTGCTCCGGATCGACCCCTCGGCACCGGACGACCCGGAGCGCGATCGCTTCCTGCTCTCAAAGGGCCACGGCCCGGCGGCGTACTACGCGGTGCTCGCGGCGAGGGGTTTCATCCCGCCCGACGAACTGGCAGGCTTCGGCACGTTCGACTCGCCGCTCGGATACCACCCCGACCGGATGCTCGTCCCGGGCGTCGAGATCTCGAGCGGATCGCTCGGCCATGGCCTGCCGATCGCCGTCGGCGTCGCGCTCGCCGGACGGCGCGTCTTCTGCCTCGTCGGCGACGCCGAGCTCGACGAGGGCAGCAACTGGGAAGCGGTGCAGTACGCGGGCCGCGTCGGCCTCGGCCGGCTGATGGGTATCGTCGTCGACAACCACTCTTCGACCTACCACTGGCCCGGCGGAGTCGAGCAGCGGTTCCTGCTCGAAGGCTGGAGCGCAGCCCGCGTTGACGGCCGCGACCACGACGCCCTCGAGCAGGGGCTGACGGCCGGCAACGGCGAGCGGCCGCACGTGGTCGTCGCGGAGGTGCTGCGATGACGCCGTCGATGCGCGGGCGTTTCTACGCCCTCGCCGCGCAGGCGCTCGAGGACGATCCGCGCGTGGCGATGGTCTTCGCCGAGATCGGGGTCGGCGAGATGCCCCGCCACGAGCGGATGTTCAACGTCGGCATCCGCGAGCAGCTGATGATCAGCGTTGCGGCCGGCCTCGCGCTGGAGGGCTACCGGCCGGTCGTGCACTCCTACACGCCGTTCGCGGTCGAGCGGCCCTTCGAGCAGATCAAGCTCGACCTGGGGCACCAGGACCTCGGTGCCGTGATCGTCAGTACCGGCGCCTCGTACGACGGCGCGCGCTCGGGGCGCACGCACCAGGCCCCCGAAGACGTCGCCCTGCTCTCGGCGCTGCCGGGTTGGACGATCCACGTGCCCGGCCATGCAGACGAGCTGGAGGGGCTGTTCGCGTCGGCGCTGCTCGGCGACACCCGTGTCTACATCCGGACGACAGAGGAGTCGAACGACGCCCGCGTCGAAGGCGACGGGCTCGCCGTGGTCCGGCGAGGCTCCGACTCGGCGCCGCTCGTCGTCGCGGTCGGCCCGACGCTCGCCCCGACGCTGGCAGCGACCGCGGATCGGGACGCGACGGTCGCCTACCTCGCAACGGTGCGGCCGTTCGACGGCCGTGGTCTGCGCACGGCGCTACGCGGACCGGACGTCGTACTCGTCGAGCCCTACCTGGCCGGGACCTCGGCCGGCGAGATCTCGCATGCGCTGAGCGACCGTCCCCACCGGCTGCTCGCCCTCGGAGTGCGGAACGAGGAGTTCCGCCGCTACGGGACGGGACCCGAGCACCGAGCCGCGCACGGCCTCGACGCCGCGGGAATCCGGGCCTCGATCGAGTCCTGGCAGGATGCTCGCGGCAACGAGTTGCCGCACGACCTACCGTCGATTCAGCGCGTTTGCGGGAACCCGAGATCAACCTTCGAGGTCGCGGGGTCAGGCCACCGGGACGTGACCACCTTGCCGCGCGTGTAGAAGTCGATCCCCTCCGGCCCGTAGATGTGCCGGTCGCCGAACAGGCTCGCCTTCCACCCGCCGAACGAGTAGTACGCGACGGGCACCGGGATCGGCACGTTGACCCCGACCATCCCCGCCTGCGCGTCGAACTGGAACTGGCGCGCGACGCCGCCGTCGCGGGTGAAGATCGCCGTCCCGTTCCCGTACGGGTTCTCGTTCACGAGCTTGACCGCCTCGTCGTAGGTGCCCGCGCGGACGACGGACAGCACCGGTCCGAAGATCTCGTCCCGGTAGGCGTCCATCTCGGGCGTCACCTCGTCGATCAGCGAGACGCCGAGGAAGAAGCCGTCGCCCTCGACCTCGAGTTCACGGCCGTCGGCGACCACGGTCGCGCCCTGCTCGGCCGCCGTGTCGAGGTACGAGGCGACCTTGTCGCGGTGCTCGCGCGTGATCAGCGGGCCCATCTCGTTCTCGGGCTCGAGCCCGGGGCCGACCTTGACCTTCGGCAGCCGCTGCTGGATCGCGCCGATCAGCGGGTCGGCGACGTCCCCGACGGCGACCACGACCGACACCGCCATGCAGCGCTCGCCGGCGGAGCCGTAGGCCGCCGAGACGGCGGCGTCGGCGGCCATCTCGATGTCGGCGTCCGGGAGGACGATCATGTGATTCTTCGCCCCGCCGAGCGCCTGCATCCGCTTGCCGTTCTGCGTCCCGGTCTCGTACACGTAGCGGGCAATCGGCGTTGAGCCGACGAAGCTGACCGCGGAGACGTCAGGGTGCCCCAGGATGGAATCGACCGCGACCTTGTCGCCGTGGACGACGTTGAAGACGCCGTCCGGGAGGCCGGCCTCCTTGAGCAGCTCGGCGGTGTAAACCGACGCCGAGGGATCCTTCTCGGAGGGCTTGAGCACGAAGGTGTTGCCGCAGGCGATCGCCGGCGCCCACATCCACATGGGCACCATCGCGGGGAAGTTGAACGGCGTGATGCCGGCGACGACCCCGAGCGGCTGCCGGATCGAGTAGACGTCGATCCCCGTCGAGGCCTGCTCGGAGTACTCGCCCTTGAGCAGGGTCGGGATCCCGCACGCGAACTCGATCACCTCGAGGCCGCGGGCGACCTCGCCGAGGGCATCGGAGGTGACCTTGCCGTGCTCGAGCGTGAGGAAGCGCGCGATGTCTGCGCGGTGCTCGTTCACGAGCTCGCGGATGCGGAAGAAGAGCTCCGCCCGCCGGGCCAGCGAGACCGCGCGCCAGCTCGCGAACGCCTCCTTCGCAGCCTTGACGGCGGCGCCGACTTCCTCGGGGGTTGCGAAGTCGACCGCTCCCGTCTGCTCGCCGGTCGCCGGGTTCCACACCGGGCCGCTCCGCCCGGACGTGCCCGGAAGGGTCTTTCCACCGATCCAGTGGTGAATCGGCTTGGCCTTGGGCGGTGCGGCGATCGTCTCGGTCATCGTGCCCTCCTCGAATGTGACAGACGGAGCGTAGCGCGTAGGATTCGCTCATGGCCGTCACCGAGTCGAGACAGGCCGAGGGCGAGCGCGTCGTCGCCGAAGATCGCCAGTACCTGATCCATTCGTGGTCGGTGCAGTCGGCGCTGAACCCGCTCCCGGTCGCGGGCGCGGAGGGCCGGTACTTCTGGGACTACTCCGGCAAGCGCTACCTCGATTTCGCCTCGCAGCTCGTGAACGTCTCGATCGGGCACCAGCACCCGAAGCTCGTCGCCGCGATCAAGGAGCAGGCCGACCGGCTCTGCACGATCGGGCCGCCGATGGCGAACGACAAGCGATCGGAGCTGGCCCGGCTGATCGCCGAGTCGATGCCCGGCGACCTCAACCGCACCTTCTTCACGAACGGGGGCGCCGAGGCGAACGAGAACGCGGTCAAGCTCGCATGCTGGGTAACCGGGCGCGACAAGGTGATCGCGCGCTACCGCTCCTACCACGGGGCAACGGCCCCCCGGCGTCGTGCGCATGTTCGACCCGTACACGTACCGCTGCCCTGCCGGCCACCCCGACCCGTGCCCGGTCTGCAGCGGCGGCCCGCATCTCGAGGAGATCCTGATGTACGAGGGGCCGCAGACGGTCGCGGCGGTGATTCTCGAGACCGTGACGGGGACGAACGGGATCATCGTCCCGCCCGACGGCTACCTCCAGTCGATCCGCAAGGTCTGCGACCGGCACGGAATCCTGCTGATCCTGGACGAGGTGATGGCGGGCTGGGGCCGCACGGGGCGCTGGTTCGCCTGCGACCACTGGGACGTCGTCCCCGACATCATCACGACCGCGAAGGGGATCAACTCCGGCTACGTCCCGCTCGGTGCGCTGACCGTGCGCGACCACGTCTACGAGTCGATCAAGGACCGTTTCTTCGCCGGCGGGCTCACCTACTCGGGTCACCCGCTCGCCTGCGCGGTCGGCGTCGCGTCGATCGAGGCATTCCGCGAGGAGGGCGTGGTCGAGAACGCCGCAGCCATGGGCGCGTATCTCGCCGACGAGCTGCCGAAGCTCGCCGAGCGCCACCCGTCGATCGGCGACGTCAGGGGTCTTGGGCTCTTCTGGGGCCTCGAGCTCGTCCGCGACCGCGAGACCCGCGAGCCGCTGGTGCCCTTCAACGCCGGCGGCGAGGCTGCGGAGCCCATGACGCGGATCACGAAGGCGTGCATCGAGCGCGGCCTCTACCCGTTCGCGCACTGGAACGTGCTCGCGATCACGCCGCCCCTGACGATCACCCGCGAGGAGCTCGACGAAGGCCTCGAGATCTTCGACGAGGTGCTCGCGATCGCCGACGAGTACGCCTCCGCGTAGCGGCACGCTGCGCCGGCTGCTGCGACCATCGACGGGCCTGGCGACGATCGTCGCCGGCTCCGCCACGCTGCTCGCCGTCGGCACCTTCCGCGTCAAGGAGTGGGTCGTGATGACCGACGAGCTGCTCTACGCGAAGCTCGCCGACCATATCGCCGACACCGGCTCGCCCTTGCCGGTGCTGCACGGCGTGCACGTCGGCTTCCTCGGCGTCGTCTACCCGATCCTGCTCGCGCCCTTCTACGGGACGCTCGACCCGGTGGCCGCCTTCGAGGCGGCCCACATCGTGAACGCGGTGCTCTTCGCGAGCGCGGCGATTCCCGCCTACCTGCTCGTGCGCAGGTTGCCGCTGCCGCCGGCCTGCGGACTGGCGGTCGCCCTGCTCGTCGTGGCCCTGCCGTGGGCGGTCAACGCCGCGTTCGTGATGTCGGAGGCCGCCGCCTACCCGATCTTCATCTGGGCCGTCCTCGCGTGCCATGCAGCTGTCACGGAGCCCTCGCCGCGCCGCGACGCGCTCGCGGTCGGTGGGCTCGCGCTCGCCTTCTTCACGCGGCCGCAGTTCCTGTTCCTGGCCGCGGTGCTTCCGCTGGCGGCGGTCCTCGCAGACGGTCCCCGTCGGGCGCTCGACCGCCATCGGCCCCTCGCCGCGGCGT
>WNGB01008228.1_pt1 | contig 21986 bp, 17 predicted proteins | sample 5400681 | NCBI WGS metagenome assembly WNGB01 (sample SAMN13153367, study PRJNA577476) | soil metagenome | isolation source: 115 cm soil or saprolite under grassland replicate 2 | place: USA:California | collected 2016-06-15
GTCAGCACGAGAAACCCGATCATGAGCGTGGCCAGCGACACCGGCACGAGCAGCGGCTGCTGCGTCGCCGGCAGCGGCAGGCGGGCGGCGATGGCGAACGCCAGCGCCACCGCCAGGGCACCCAGCAGGAGCGACGCGATGAAACCGACGAGGGGCTCGATCTCCCGCCGCACCGCAGCCTCGCGAATCGCCCACGCTAGAAACCACGGCAGCACGACGGCCTTCACCACGACGGTGCCCAGGCCAAGCGTGACGGCATGGACCGAGAGCTGCGGCGCGAGCAGCACCGGCAAGAGGCCGAGCAGCAGGCCCTGCGCGGCGAGGCCGCGGATGCAGCTCGAGAGCCGGGTCGTCCCCAGGACGGCGAGGTCCAGGAGCACCACGAGCAGGAGGACGAGCGGGGCGGCGCCGTGCATGGTCAATGGAGTTGCAGGATGATGCCGACCAACGCGAGCGCGCCGGCTCCCACGAGGAGCTGCGGCACCCGAGTCAGCCGGAGCCGCGCCATGACCGATTCCACGACCCCGACCGCCACGGCGACGATCCCCAGTCCCGCGAACAGCACGGCGACCGCCACGGGTCCGGAGAGGTTCGCGCGCGGCAGGAAGACGCTGACGACCAGGACGCCGAACAGCGCCAGCTTGAGCGCGCTGCCGTACAGGATGAGGGCGAGGTCCGGTCCGCTGTGGTCGAGCACGATGACCTCGTGGATCATGGTCAGCTCGAGGTGCGTCGCCGGGTCGTCGACCGGCACGCGACAGTTCTCCGCCAGGAGGAGCGCGAAGAGACTGATGCCCACGAGGCTCAGGGACGCCCCGGCCCGGGGCCAGGCGGCGGCCAGCGGCGTCCCCAGCATCCCGCTCAGCGAGACATCGCCGGTCGCGAGCACGAGCGCGATGAAACAGAGAAACAGCGTCGGTTCGGCGAAGCTCGCGATCGTGACCTCGCGGCTCGCGCCCATGCCTTCGAAGCTCGAGCCCGTGTCCAGCCCCGCGAGCACGAGCGCGAAGCGCCCGAGGGCGAGCAGCCCGGCGAACGCCACCAGATCGCCCGCGAACCCCACTGGCGCGGCGCGGCCGTCGAGCGGGAGGAACAGCGTCGCCACGATCAGGGACGCCAGCACGACGATCGGGCCGGCGCGAAACACCCAGGTCGTCGTCCGGCTGTAGACGGTCCCCTTCCGGAGGAGCTTCCAGAGGTCGTAATACAGCTGCAGCACCGGCGCGCCGCGCCGGCCGGTGAGCAGCGACTTGGTCTTCACCGCGATGCCCGGCACCGCCGGGGCCGCGACACCCATGATGCCAAGGGCGGCCAGCCCCTCCCAGGTCACAGGGCCCGTCCCGCCGCGAGCAGGTACAGCAGCACGGTGACGACGGCGGCGACGACGTACAGCAGGTAGAGCTGCAGCCCGCCGCGCTGGATGGGACGCAGCCCGGTGGCGGCGGCGCGGACACCGCGCCACGCGGGCACGATGAGCCGCTCCAACACCGGATCGGTCGGGTGCGTCGCGAAGGCGTCGCCCGCGCGGGCGGTGCGTACACCCGCGACCGACTGGAAGATGCCAAGCAGCGGCGCGGCGAACGACGACGCCGTGTACGCCATGCGAGAGGTCGCGGTCGCGTAGCCGCACCCCCAGGTCGCCGCCTCGAGACGCGGCTGCCGGCGGGCGAGCGCGGCATGCGCCGCCCAGGCCACGACCAGGCTGGCCGTCAGGCCCAGCGTGAACACGGTCGCGGGACCGGCGGCGGCGACCTCCGGCCCCACCACGCCCGGCGCGACACCCGCGACGAGCGAGCCCGCTCGCAGCGCCGCCGGCACCACGGCGATCGGCAGCAGCCCGATCGCGACGCAGGCGATGGCGAGGCCGACCACCGGGCGGATCATGCCGCTGGCGGGCTCGCGGGCGGTGGTCGCCACGAGATCTCGCGGCGTCCCCAGATAGAGCACGCCCACCACCTTCACGAAGCAGGCGAGCGCCAGCGCGCCGATGAGCGCCAGCGCCACCGCGGCCAGTCCGGCGAGCTGCATCGCGTCGCGCGCGCTCCCCCCGCGCAGCAGTGCCTGAAAGACCACCCATTCACTCACGAATCCATTGAGCGGCGGGAGCCCCACGATCGCCGCCGAGCCGACCAGGAAAGCGGCCGCCGTGGTGGGCATTCGCCGGGCGACCCCGCCGAACAAGTCGATATCGCGCCCGCCCGTGGCGTGGATCACCGACCCCGCGCCGAGGAACAGGAGGCTCTTGAACAGCGCGTGGTTGAGCGTGTGGAGCGCAGCCCCGGCGAAGCCCAGCACCGCGATCAGCGGGTGCCCGTACGCCAGGCCGAGGGCGCCCGCACCGATCCCGAGCAGGATGATCCCGACATTCTCGACGCTATGGAAGGCGAGGAGCCGCTTGATATCGTGCTGCGCGAGGGCCCACACGACCCCCAGCACGCCCGAGCACGCTCCGAGCACGAGCACCACCCATCCCCACCAGGGGGGCGGCGGACCGAACAGCACCACGGTCCGCAGCAACCCGTAGATCCCCATCTTGATCACGACGCCCGACATGAGCGCGGAGACGTGCGCGGGCGCCGCGGCGTGCGCTTCGGGGAGCCAGAAGTGGAACGGGACGACTCCCGCCTTGAGGCCGAACGCGACCAGGGCCAGGACCAGGATCATGGCGCCGCGGCCGGCCATGAACGGCGGGTGCCGGCCGAGGGCGGCGAAACTGAGATCACCCGCGTCGCCGGCCCATGTGGCAAACAGGGCGAAGAGGAGCAGGGTCCCGGCGTGCGTCACGGCGAGATAGATCAGTCCGGCGCGCCGGACTTCGGAACGCTCGTGCTCAAGAACGACCAGGAGGTAGGCGGTCACCGCCATGACTTCCCAGGCGATGAGGAAGGGGGCCGCCGCGCGGGCGATGACGGCGACGGCCAGGGCGGTCACCAGCAGCGCCAGGAGCAGATGGGCCGCGCCGACGGCGCGATGGCCCCGCTCGCGATCGAGATAGGCCAGCCCGTAGAAGGCGCACGCGGCGCCGGCGCTCAGAATCGCCAGCAGGAAGACGGCCGAGAGCGCGTCGAGCCCGAACACCCAGGCGCCAAACGGCGCGGCGGCCGCCAGGCGAACGTCCGGCACCGCGGCACCGGCCAGCACGGCAACCGCCGGCACCGCCCCGATGACGCACCCGGCGCCGAAGCAGAGACGAAACCACATCTCTCCCGCTGTGGGACGTCGCGCCAGCCCTGCCGCTGCCACGCCCCCCGTGACCAGCAAGAGCAGACTGACCGCAACGAGCATCACCGGCGCACTCCCGGAAGAAACAGGAGCCCCAGCACGGCGAGCACGGTGGCGCCGATATAGAGCAGCGACCAGGTCACGCGAGCCTGATGATAGGCGCGCAGGCGCTGGCCGCCGCGGGCGACGGCGGCGAAGAGCGGCAGATACAGGCCGACGAGCGCCCAATCCGCCGTCCGCGAGGCCCAGCGTGCCACTCGAGGCCACAGCGAGGCCTGGTCGGGCTCCGCCAGGCGCTGCACCTCCGTGTGCAGCAGCGGCTGGAAGAGCCGCGTCAACGGCTCCGCGAACGATGAGGACGTGTACTGCATCGCCACGGACGGCGCGGCGTAGGCGCACCCCCAGGTGACGCTCTCCCGCGGCGATGCCCGCCTCCCCAGTCCGCGCCGCAGGGCGACCAGAAGGGCCATCGCCGCGGCGAGCAGCGGCACCACCACGCCGAGCGGTCGGAGGACGGCGTGCGCCGCCTGCGTATCCGCCGCCGGCGCAATGACGGTCACCGCCGCGCCGAGCGCGCCCGCCGCGGCGCTGGGAATCACCGCCATGGTGATGCAGGCGGCGGCGAACAACACGAGCGGCAGCACCATGGCCCAGCCCGGACGCGGCGCGGCTGCCGCCTCGGCAGTTCGGGCGGAGCCCGCGAGAGCAACGCCCACGAGCCGCGTGAAGCAGGCAACGGCGAGCCCGCCCGTCAGCGCGATAGCCAGAACGCTGCCGAGGAACGCGACGCCGGCGCTCCCGCCACCTCGCGTCGCGACGGCTCCGAGCAGGGCTGCGCGCAGCAACAGCCACTCACTGGTGAAGACGTTCAGACCGGGGAGCGAGGCCATCGCCGCCGCGCCGATGAACAGCATCCCGCCGACCAGCGGCCAGCCGCGTAGGAACCCGCCCAGGGCGTCGAGGCTGCGGCTCTTCGCGCCCTGGGCGATCGCGCCGAACCCAAGGAACAGCAGCGCCTTTGCGAGGGCATGATTCCACAGATGCAGCAGCGCGCCGGTCCATGCCAGGCCGGCGAGCACCGGCTCCCCCTGCGCCGTGGCAAGGAGGCCCAGGCCCACCGCAAGGGTCACGAGGCCGGCGTTCTCTACCGTCGAGTACGCCAAGACGCGTTTCACGTCGCGCTGGGCGATGGCGAACGTCACGCCGCCCGCCGCGCCCACCATCCCGAGGGCGATCAGCACGTATCCCCACCACGGCGCCGGGGGACCGAACAGCGGGACGAAGCGCGCCAGGCCGTAGAAGCCCAGCGTGATCATGATCGCCGACATGAGGGCGGAGACGTGCGATGGCGCGGCCGGATGAGCGTCCGGCAGCCATACGTGCAGCGGGACGATCCCCGCCTTGGTCCCGAAGCCGATCACGGCGAGCCCGAAGAGCAGCCCGGACGGAACCGTCGCAGGTGGGGAGAGCGCAGCGATCTCGAACGTGCCGCTCCCGGTCCCGAGGAACAGCCCCAGCAGCAGGAGTGCCGCCGTCGCCAGATGGCCGGCGACGAGGTACTGCAGACCCGCCGCGCGAACAGCGGGCACGTCGTGATCGCTCACGACCAGCGCCCACGAGCTCAGTGTCATCAGCTCCCACGCGACAAGCAGGAGCACGACGTCGTTTGCCGTGACGACGAGCGCCATGCTCAGGAGCAGGATGTTGTAGGTCGCGAGCGAACCGCCGATGGGTCGCCCGTGCGCGTGCCGGCGCAGATACGCCACGCCGTACACCGCACAGAGCCCGCCGACGGCCGCCAGCGGGATCAGGAAGACGGCAGCGAGCGGATCGAGGCGCACGGCGAGCGCGCCGGCCGGCGCGTTCCACGGCGCGTGCCAGGACTGGGGCGTGAGGGCCGTCAGCGCCCGCGCCCCGGCGATCCCCGCCGCCACGGCGCCGGCGATCGCGCCGCCCGCGCCGAGCACCGCGCCCACCGGCCGCCGCTGCAGCAGCCACCCACCGGACGCACCCGCGGCCCAACAGACGACGGCGGCGGCGGGCGCGGTCACCGCCGTCACGGCTCGCTGTCGCGGGGCGTGGCCGTGTGGAACCCGCTCGCCAGGCCCTCGACCGCCTGGACCCGGGCCAGGATCTCCGCCGCCGGCGACCGCCGCACCAGCAGGCGGCGCAGCTGCTCGTCGCGCAGCACGAAGCCGAGCTGGCCGAGGATCCGGAGATGCCCGGGCACGTTCGAGCTGACCACGGTGAACAACGCGTGGACCGGCTTGCCGTCCACCGCATCGAAGTTCACCGGGTCACGCAGCAGGCACAGCGTCACGAACGGAGCGGTGACGTGGAGCAGAATCGGGTTTCGCACGTGGGGGATCGCAATGCCGTCCCCGATCCCCGTCGATCCCATCGCCTCGCGGGCTTCGAGCGTCGTCGTGAGGAACTCCCGGTCGACGTCGGACGGCAGCGGCAAACGCTCGACGATTGCGCGCAGCACGCTCGCCTTGTCCCGCCCCCCGACATCATGATGAATGCCCCCGGCGGACAGCAACGCCGACAGGGGCGGAACCTGCTCCGGTTGCCGCTGCGCCTGTTCGAGCAGGGTCCGCGAGACCGGAATGCCCTGCTCGGTGGCCCACTCCCACAGCTCGATCGCGTTCAAGTGGAGCCGCTCGTTCACGCGGTGGACGGGAAGACCGCGGCGCAGAATCCAGCGGCGGACCGTCGCCTCGTCGACGCGCAGGTACGAGGCCGCCTCGCGAACCGTGAGCTGCATCGGGACTAACTCGAGGCCACGGGAACGGTGAAGATCGCCTCCTCCGTCCGGCGAATCAGGTCAGCGATGGCAGCCGCCGCCGGCAGGGTGCGCAGACTGGTCCTCGGAAGCTTTGGGCGGGCACGCCGCAAACGTAGAACAGGCGATGAGATATTGTCAATTAGAGACAGAAGGGGAGCTGCACACGCGACGTGGTGACACGGTGCAATCGCGTTGACTCCGGTCGGCAAATCGTCACCCTGGCACTGAGCACTTCCCCACTTGCGCGCTTGATTGACGGCCTGAACATTGGAGCCGCGCCGTTGATACCGACCGCGCATGCGGGTGTACCCCATTGGCCGTATCCGACCGCTTCTCATTCGGGAGGTGCACATGCTCAAGAGCCTAGCGCCTGTCGCCGCGGTGTTCGTCCTCGCTGGATGCTACCACGCTACGATTGAAACCGGCCTTACGCCTTCCACTGTCACCGTCGAGAAACGCTGGGCCGCCTCGTGGATCGGAGGGCTCGTACCCCCGAGCACCGTGGGCACTCAGGCGAAGTGCACTGGTGGCATAGCGAAGGTTGAGACGCAGCTCGGTTTCGCCAACATGCTGGTGGGCTTCATCACCCTTGGAATCTTTACCCCGATGGATATCAGGGTGACCTGTGCGCAGGGCGGCCGCTCCTCGCTGGAGCCAGGCTCGCCGGAAATCCGGGTCGGAAGAGGGGGGCGCACTCCAATCTGGGGGCGCCCCGGGCTATTTTGAGGGGCGTGAGTGCACGCCAGGCGGCGTCACGGGGCTCCCGCCCGGGGCGCCCACTCGCTATGTCCCTTCTAGTCCTTACAGAGCCTTAGTCAGTGCCGCTGCTCGAGTTTGTCGAACCATGGTTTTCCCGTCCGAGTCCAGGTAGATCCGTCTCTTCCGGTTCTGTCTGCCACCAGTTTCGCCACCAGCGGATCGACGGCATACTCAGCCCTTGATCGAAGCACACATCACGTGAGGATGCCCCCCGGCCACCACCAACACGGACAGTCCTCTCGACTCAATAGCCACCTCGAACTCGCCTCCCGACACGACTTCGCCGTCGATCTGCACGGGGCCGTCGGCGTCGAAGCGCGCGCGGCGCCAGCGTCGCCAGCGGGGATCGCCGTCCGGGTTGGGCCGCGCGGTCCGCAGGCCCCGGTGCAACGTTCGCCAGTAGGCCCGCGCCGAGAGGCACGCGACGGCCTCCGCCTCGCCGTCCGTGGCGTCCGCCTCGGGCCACATGAGCCACCCGAACCCGTAGCACGGCAGGTTGTAGAGGCCTGCGTTGTACACCTGCTCCGCGGGCCCGACCAGGGGCTCGCCGTCAACAGTCACCCCAATGCCGGTCCAGGATCGCGTCGCGACGCGGAGCAATCCGGGCACGAGACCGAGCCATCGGCGCCATGCCGGCCGGCGTTCAACAGCGGCGAGCATGCGCGACTCGAACCCGGCGCTGATCGAGACGAGCGCTAGGGGAAGCTCGGAATGGGTGGTCGTCATGACATCGATCAGCCGTGGCGTGCCGGCCTCGATGGCACGCAATGCGCCGCGTACAGTCCCGAGGCCGAATGGGTGGCCGAATGCGTTGCCGGTGCCGAGCGGGAGCGTGGCCAGCGGGCGGTCAGCCATTCCCGCCGCCCGGAGAGCTCGCGCCAGCAGGTTCACGGTGCCGTCGCCGCCCGCCGCTACCGGGACTTCGTCTGGGGCGAGGCCCTGCACGACCTCACCAGCCTCCTCGAGCGAGCGGACGACGGCGGTCCGCGCACGCGCGACGAGCTTCGGCGCCGGGGCCAGCGCGGCGTGCAGGCGGGCGAGAACCCGCCCGCTGCCCGCGCCCGGGTTCACGAGAAAGACGACCCGTCGCTCGGCGCTCACGCCTCGGCCGTACCCGGACGGAATGCGACCTTGATGGCGCCACTTCCCCGGCGGTGTACCAGCGCGGCGAAGGCAGCGGAATAGGCGTCGAGCGGAAATGTGTGCGTGATCAGGTCGCGCAACACTAGCGTCCCGGCCTCCTGGCGCGGCAACAGCACCGTGTACGGATGCACCCACTCCCCCTCCCAAGGCACAGGTCCGTAGACGTAGACCCCACGCAAGGTGATCTCCCGGTACCAGAGCGGGGTAGGGTCCACGCCGGCGAGTGTGGGCGGCGCCGCCACGATCACGAGCAGGCCGCGCGGGCGGACCGCCTGCAGCGCCTGCGTGACGGAGGAACGCGTCCCCGCAGCGTCGATCACGCGGTCGTACACACCGCGGAAGACGTAGCCGTAACCGATGACCCGCACGGCGCGCATCCCCCGTGCGGAGGCCCAGTCACGGAACTCGGACGCTCCTCGGACAACGGTTGCCGCCACACCATGGTGCTCCGCCCAGGCGCGCTGCGACTCGTGCCGGACGAGGAGCTCGCACGAGCCGGGACGACCGAGCACGCGGTGGAGGTAGGCGATCAACAGGCCGATGGTGCCGCCGCCGATGACGAGCGTGCGCTCCATCTCGGCCGCCTCGCTGCGGAGCAGCGCCGCCAGCGCCGTCGCGGCGGGGTCGAGAAGCAGCGCGTCCTCGTCCGCAACGCGCGGGGGCAGGGGCCAGAGCTGCGAGCGGTGCGCGAGGCACGCGTGGGACCAGCCACCGCCGGTTTCGCAGTTGAAGCCGATCCCGATCCCGCGGCCCGGCCAGTCGTCCCCGCGCCGCTCGCACAGCCCCTCCCACCCCTCGCGGCATGGCCGGCATGGCTCGGCGACGCCCCGCGCCCGGCAGCCAAGCACGGGCCAGACGGCGCAGCGCGTCCCTGGCTGGAGCGGCGAGTCGGCGACGTCAGCCCGGAGGCCATCGGCCTCGACCTCTGCGACGAGTTCGTGCCCCGGGACGAACGGGTACGATGCCTCGGGCTCGAGGTACAGCGAGTCGCGCCCCGTGACGAGGTTGACATCGGTGCCGCAGATCCCGGAGAGCCGGACGCGCAGCGGCAGCCAACCCGATCGCGCCGGCAGGGGCGGCGGGCGGTGCACGCGATGCAGGGGCGCGAGCCCGGCGAACCAGAGCGGCCGCGCCCACCGGTGCGTCACGCGCGTCGCCAGGTAGCGGGCCACCTCGTGGCGGAACTCCAGGGCCTCCACCGTCAGCCGGCGAGCCGCCGCTCGTAAAGCCGGTAGGTCTTGATGCGCGCGCCGCCGCACGCCGCGATCACCGCCTGGATCTTCCGGTTGTCCGCCTGCACCAGCGAGAGCTCGGCGCGATCAATCCCCAGCCGGTGCGCAGCGTCGGCCATCTCGGCCGCGATCACGACCGCCACGCCCCGAGCGCGATATTCGGGCAGCACGCCGAGGAGGATGAACCGCGCGCTGCGGATCCGGTGGATTCCCCGCGCCAGCTGTAACCAGCCGAACGGCCACAGGCGCCCGCCGAGCGGCGCGAGCAGCTCGTTGATGTCGGGCAGGGAGAGCCCGAACCCCACGGCGCGCCCGCCGCGCTCCGCGAATAGCACGAGCTCGGGGCGATAAAACGCGCGGAAGTCCCCCGCCCGCTCCCGATACTCGTCCCACGTGAGCGGGACGAATCCCCACAGGTCGGCGAACGACGCATTGTACAACTCGAACAGCAGGCGATTCTCGGCGTCCCAACGACGCGGATCGACGGGCCGGACGGTCACCCCGTCCCGTGCCGCCAGCCGCCGGAGGCGGGCCACGACGGGCGCGAGACCCGTGTCCGGCGTCCAGGCGTGCGCGTAGTAGTCGAGCCGGGGCGCATACCCGGCGGCCTCGACCAGCCGCGCATAGTAGGGCGCATTGTACGGTGAGAGCACCATCGGCCGCGACTCGAACCCATCGACCAGGAGGCCGACCTCGTCGTTGGTGGTGAGGTTGACCGGTCCCAGGACGTGCCGCACCCCCTGGGCGCGCAGGTCCGCCTCCGCCGCTCCGAGCAGGGCGCGCGCCACGCCGGCGTCATCCATGCACTCGAAGAACCCGAAGAACCCCGCCTCGCTCGCCCACCGCGCCGCGAAGGCCGGATCCACGACGCTCGCGACGCGCCCCACGTCGTGGCCGTCCCGCCGCGCCAGGAACCGCCGCACGCGGCGCCCGTCCAGCGAGGCGTTGTGCCGGGGCGACCACCGACGCCGCTCCATGGAGCGCGGTGGGGCGACCCAGTACGGGTCGCGGCGATAAAGCGCGTACGGCAGCGTCCAGAACGCGCGCTGCTCGGCGCGCGACGCAACCGGGACGATCTCGATCGTTTCCCGCTCCATATGACACCACGATGCTGACTCGGCGGCGAAGCGTCAAACGTCCGGCTTGACGCTCTCTTGACACGTCGCAGGGAAAGTGTCTATTGACCGAATCCGGGAGCGCTCGTGAAGATTCTGCTCGTCAGCCCCACGGCCTTGGACAGCCGGGGCCGACCCATCAAGCAGCGCAGGGTGCACCTGCCCGCCCTTACGCTCCCCATGCTGGCAGCGGTCACCCCGCCCGACGTCGACCTCCGTCTCTGCTGCGAAACGGCCGAGGAGATTCCCTTCGACGAGCCGTGGGACCTCGTGGGCCTCACGGGGATGGGGTCCGGGATCGTGCGGGCGTGGCAGATCGCGGATGAGTTCAAGCGGCGGGGCCGTATGGTGGTGATCGGGGGGATCGCGGCGACCCTGGGCGACCCGGCGTGGTCGCTGGCCCACGCGGACGCGGTCGTGCTCGGCGAGGCAGAGGAACTCTGGCCCGAGATCCTGCGGGACGCCGCCGCCGGCCGACTGCGATCCGAGTATCGGATGCAGCGCGAGCCGCCGATCGAGCAGCTGCCCCTGCCCCGCTACGATCTGTTGAACCCTGCCGTCTACGGCGCGTGGCGGCCGGTGCAAGCGACGCGCGGGTGCCCTTTTACATGCACCTTCTGCTCGATCACGGCCTTCTTCCAGCAACACTATCGCAAGCGGCCGGTCGATCAGGTGGTCCGCGACGTGCGCGAAGCGAAGCGCTGGGGCACGCGCTACATCGCCTTCATCGACGACAACATCGGCGTCGATTGGGATTACTGCGCCCGGCTGTGGGAAGCGTTGATCCCCGAGCGGATCGTCTGGATGAGCCAGTGCAGCCTCCACATCGCTGACCGACCAGACATGCTGGAGCTCGCTTCCCGGAGCGGGTGCCGGATGTTGTCGTTCGGCATCGAGTCCACGAACGCCGACAGCCTGGCCGGCATCGACAAGGCGTGGAACCGTCCCGGCCGCTATGGCGAGGCGGTCCGCCGGATCCGCGCGCACGGCATCGACGTGTCCACGGAGATGATCATCGGCTTGGACGGCGACGACCACTCGGTGTTCCAGCGGACCTACGATTTCATCATGGACAACGCGATCTCGGTGCCGCGGGTCCACATCCTGACGCCGATCCCGGGCACGCCGCTGTTCGACCAGCTCAAGCACGAGGGCCGGATCCTGAGCGAGGACTTCGACCGCTACACCGGTGGGCACGTGGTCTTCCGCCCGAAGCACCTCGACTCCGCCGAGCTTGAGGCCGGCTACTGGAAGCTGTACAACCAGCTGTTCTCCTGGCCCGCCATCCTGCGGCGCGTCGCTCCGAATGCGGCGTCGCTCCGGGGCTACATGCGGGCCGTCGTACTCGGCGTGAACCTGCACTACCGGCGCCACGTCCACCACCGCATCTGCCCAGGGATCGTTTAGGTCCCTAGCAGGAGGCTTCATGCGCGTCCTGTTGATACGCCCCCCCGTTCCGCCGCACACGATTGGGCTGAAGCACATCATGATCTGCGAGCCTCTGGAGCTCGAGTACGTGGCGGCCGGGCTGCGCGACCACGACGTCGAGATCATGGACATGATCGTCGAAGGACACCTCGAGCGGCGCCTCCGGCGGTTCGCGCCGGACGTCGTGGGGACGAGCTGCTACATCACCGGCGTGAACGAGGTCAAGAAGATCTGCCGCACGGTGAAGCGCTGGAACCCGGACTGTTGGACGGTCGTGGGCGGGGTGCAAGCCTCGCGGGTGCCCGAGGACTTCGCCGACACCGCGATCGACGTCGTCGTGCGCGGCGATGGGACGACGGCGCTCCCCGCGCTGCTCGAGGCCCTCGAGACTGGACGCTCGCTGGAGGAGATCCCCAACCTCGCGCTCCCCGACGGGGACCGCGTGGTCCTGACGGCCGACCGCCCCTACATGCCGAAGCCCGACGAGCTCCCGTTCCCGCGGCGCGACCTCGTCCGTCATCTCCGGCACCGGTACTACTACCTGTTTCACCAGCCGGTTGCCACGATGAAGACCACGTGGGGCTGCTGGTACAAGTGCAACTTCTGTTACACCTGGCGCATCACCGACGGGCTACCGTACTCCCGGAGTCCGGAGTCCATTGTGGACGAGCTCGAGCAGATCGAAGCCAACGACGTTTACATCGTGGACGACATCTTCCTCATCAACCGGAACCGGCTCGCGCGCATCGCCGATCTCCTGCGGCAGCGGAACATCCACAAGAGCTATCTCGTCTACGCGCGCGCCGATTTCATCGCCGAGAACGAGGACGCGATCGCGGAGTGGGCCGGCCTCGGGCTCAAGGCCGTGTTCGTGGGACTCGAGGCCGCGACCGACGCCGAGCTGGGCTCCATGGACAAAGAGTGTACCGTTGACTACAACCGCCGGGCGATCGCCGTGCTGCGGAAGCACCGGGTGGACACGTACGGCTCGCTCATCACCCAGCCCGACTACGTCGAAGCCGACTGGGAACGACTCAAGCGGTTCATCGACGAGACCAAGCTCTACTACCTCAACATCTCGCCGCTCACCCCGATGCCCGGCACCCTCATCTGGGAGCGGTACAAGGACCAGACCACGGTGAGCCGTGAGGCGCACGGGCTCTGGGATCTGTCGCACATGCTCCTGCCCACGCGATTACCCCTAAAGCGGTACTACCGCTCGCTCCTGGGCGTGTACGCCCACGCCTGCTCCAACCCGCGCCGCGCCGGCAACCTGTCGCTCCGCACCGCGCCGCCGATCTGGTCGTGGAAATTCCTGCGGTTGTGGTATGGGGCTCTCAAGATCGCGCGCCAGTTCCTCACTGCACACCGGCACCACATGCCTTCGGAGGTCGCCCGGGCGGTGGACAGGGGACCCGAGGTGCCCGGCCTCATCCCCCGGTGGAAGGCGCGGCGTACTGACCCGGCGGCGGCGACGGGCCCCGCCGTCGCGGCGGACTGAGGCACGTATGGCCGCGCTCCCCTTCCGCGCACCGGTTCTCAGGCCGAGCGACGCTGGCTGCCCGCCGTACGACGCGTTCGAAGGCTACTTCGCCCGCGACGGCCACCCGGCCGCCGCGCCCGGCAGCCTGCTCGACCTCCCCGCCGCGCGCCGGTGGTTCGATCTCCTGCGCTGGGGCTACGAGGAGGACCTCTACACCTACCAGCAACCGCTCGAGGGGCGTTCGGGCCCGCGCGTTTCGGTCGCCGGTCGCCCCATCCTCATGCTCGCGAGCTACGACTACCTCGGCCTGCTCGGGTGTCCGGCCGTGGAAGAGGCCGCGGTGGCCGCGGTGCGGGCCTACGGCACGGGGACCGGCGGCGTCCGCATGCTCACAGGAACGATGGTGCTGCATCACGAGCTCGAGCGCGAACTCGCGGCGTTCAAGGGCGTGGAGGCTGCGCTCACGTTCGGCTCGGGCTACCTGGCGAACCTCGCCGTCATCGGCGCGCTTGTCGGCCCCCGGGACCGCGTGATCATAGACGCCCGCGCCCACCGGAGCCTCCACGACGCTTGCTTGCTCGCTCGGGTGCCGGTCCAGACCTTCCGTCACAACGACCCGGCCACGTTGCGGCAGGAGCTCGAGCGGGAGGCCGCAGGGCGGCGCACGCTGATCGTGGTGGACGGACTCTATTCTATGGACGGCGACATCTGCCCGCTTCCGGAGATCGTTGCCGTCAAGCGGGAGTTCGGCGCGTTGCTGCTCGTGGACGAGGCTCACTCACTCGGCGTGCTCGGCGAGAGCGGCCGCGGCGTACACGAGCACTTTGGCCTCCCAGCCGACGCCGTGGACATCTGGACGGGCTCGCTCTCCAAGGCGATCCCGGCGAACGGCGGCTTCCTCGCCGGGTCCCGCGAACTGGTGATCTACCTCCAGCACATGACGGCGCCGTTCTGGTTCTCGGCCGCGCTGTGCCCCGCTGCGGTTGGCGCCGCGCTCGAGGCCCTGCGGGTGCTCCGGCGCGAGCCCACGCGCCTCGGCCGACTCCGCCGCAACGCCGCGCTGCTGCGCGACGGACTCCGCAGCCGCGGCTACGACACCGGCGCCTCCGCCGGACCGATCATCCCGGTGATCGTGGGGACGAACGAGGCCGCCTGGCGGCTCGCCCGGCGGCTTTTCGACCGGGGCGTGATGGCGCCCGCAGTCGTGTACCCGGCGGTGCCGCCGGACGCCGCCCGGCTCAGGCTCTGCGCCACCGCGGCGCAGTCCCAGACCCACCTTGACGAGGCCCTCGCGGCCTTCGAGGGCGCGCGGGGATGACGGTGGCGGGCGCCACGCGGGCGCCACCCGGAGCGCGGACGTACGCGGTCCGTGCGTTCGCCGACATCGCGGACGTGGATTCCACGGAGTGGGACGCGATCCTCGATCCCGACGATCTCCAGGCGACCCACCGGTTCGTGAGCGTGTGCCAGCGCTCCGGGGTCGAGGGGGCGGCGTACCGGCACGTCATGGTGTATCGAGGCGAACGGCTCGCCGCCATCGCGAGCTTCTCGCGGATGGACGTGAAGGTCGACCTCCTCGCCACGGGCTTTGCGCGCGCGGGCATCCGGTGGGTGCGGCGGCACCGGCCTTCGTTTCTCGTGGTGCCGGTCGCCTTCTGCGGCCTGCCGGTGTCCTTCGGGCAGTCCTGCCTGCGCTTCGCGCCCGGGGCGGATCGGGCGGTTCTGCTCCCGATCCTGAGCCGCGAGCTCGACGCGTTCGGCGCGGAGACGGAGGCGCGGATCCTCTGCTTCAAGGAGTACGCGCCCGCGGAGAGCGTGGCGCTCGCGCCGCTCGCGGCTGCGGGCTACTTCCGCGCGCCGAGCCTCCCCTCCTGCCGCCTCACAATCCGCTGGAGCTCGTTCGACGAGTACCTCGCGGCGATGCGCGCGGGCTACCGCCGCCAGGTGCGGGCCAGTCTGCGGGCGCGGGCCGCGCTGGGGCTCGAAGTCCGCGTCGTGGAGGATTTCGGTCCGGACTGCCCGCCTATCTTCGGCCTCTACGAGCAGGTGATGGACCGGGCGGAGTTTCAGCTCGAGCGCTTGAACCTCGCCTTCTTCGACGAGCTGAACGCGCGGCTGGGATCGCAGTCGGGCGCGGTCCTGCTCGAGCGGCGCGGCGCTGTGGCAGCCGCGGCCGTGCTGCTCTACGGTCCGCGCCTCGTCACCTTCCTCCTCGTGGGAATCGACTACGCTCAGAACCGCGCGTGCCACGCGTACCCGAACCTCGTCACCGAAGTCGTGGGCGAGGCGATCCGGCGCCGCGCGGCGGCCCTGGAGATGGGCCAGACATCGTACGATCTCAAGCTCCGCTTCGGCGCCGTGACGAGCGGGCGCGACATTTTCGTCAAGTGCCGACGCCCCTTGAGCCACGCATTACTCCGAGCGGTGGCCCCGGCGCTGTTCCCCGTCGCCTGCCCGCCCGCGCGGCGGGTGCACCGAGCGTCATGAGCAGCCTGCGGCCGACTCTCGCGCGCTATCAGGGCGGCGACTGGCGCGTCAGCACCCGCCAGCTCGCCACGACGGGCGCGCTCTACGTCCTGGCCTGGTACCTCGCGTACCGGAGCCTCGAAGTCTCGTATTGGCTGACGCTCGCCCTCGCGCTCCCGGCGGCCGGTGTCCTGGTGCGGCTTTTCATCATTCAGCATGACTGCGGGCACGGCTCGTTCTTCCCGAGCCCCAAGTGGAACGACGCGGCCGGGCGGGCGCTCGGCGTGGTCACGCTGACGCCTTACCGCTACTGGCGCCGGTTCCACGCCTTGCATCATGCCAATTCGGGCAAGCTCGAGCGGCGGGGCTTCTACGACATCGTGACGCTCACCGTGCGCGAGTACGTCGCGCTGCCCGCGTGGAGGCGCGTGGCCTACCGCGTGTACCGCAACCCCGTGTTCCTCTTCGCCGTCGCGCCAACGGTGCTCTTCGTCGTGCTAAATCGCATCCCGTTCCTGGCGCCCCGCGCGTGGAGCGCCGAGCGGCGGAGCATCTTAGGGACCGACCTCGCGCTCGCGGCGGTCGTGGGCGTTTTGGTGGCGACGACCAGCCTCAGCCCGTTCCTGCTCGTCCAGGCGCCGGTGACCGTGATCGCGTCCGCGGCGGGGATGTGGCTGTTCTACGTTCAACACCAGTTCGAGGACACGTACTGGGAGCCCGCCGCGCGCTGGGACTTCACGCGCGCCTCGCTCGCCGGGTCCTCCTACTACGCGCTCCCCGCCTGGCTGCACTGGTTCACGGGGCACATCGGGTTGCACCACATCCACCACCTCAACACCCGCATCCCGAACTACCGGCTTCAAGCCTGTCTCGACGAGAACCCCGAGCTGCCGCCGGCGGCCCGCCTCACCTTACGCGACGGCTTCCGCTGCGTGCGCCTGAAGCTCTGGGACGAGGAGCGCATGAAGCTGGTGCCCTTCCCGAAGGTCTGATGTCACGCGCGTCGCTCGACCTCTTGCTCGCCGTGGGATGGGCCGGTCAGGTGACCACGTGGGTGTGGGCGCTCGCGCGGGTCGGGCGCCTGGCGGCGACGCGTCGCGAGTGGGCGCCCGAGCTCGCGGTGCGGGCGGGCGTCGCGGCGCTCGTCGTGTGGGCCTTGGTCGCCCCCGCTGGCAGCCGGTTCCCGCTCGCCGATGGCCTGATGGCGGCGTGGGTGGCGCTGTTCTTCACGGGCCACGCCCTGGCGACGCTCGGTCGCCTGTGGCTCGGCCGAGCTTGGGGGATCGGCACGCGCCCGCGCCCCGACCTCGACGCACCGGTCCGCGCCGGGATCTACGGTGTCGTCGGGCACCCGATCTACTTGGGGACGACAGCGGCGGCGGTCGCCCAACTCGCGGTGCTGCAGAATCTCCCGTCGCTGTTGCTCGTGGCTGGCGCGGCGGCGGTGAATCCGTGGAAGATCGCGCGGGAGCGGCGGTTCCTCCGGCGGTCCGCGTCGCGGACTGCGCCCGGGCCATCGGGCCACCCCTTCCTCGGCCACGTGCCGGCGTTTCGCAGGGAACCGCTGGGCTTCCTCCTCCGCGCCGTGCAGGAGTGGGGCGACGTGGTCGCCCTGCGCATCGGCCGCCGGCCCGCCTACCTCGTGTGGCGCCCGGAACACGTGCAGCAGGTGCTCCAGACCAACCAGCGGATCTATTCCAAGCAGGTCGGCCCCCTCGAGCGGCTCAGCCTGGTCCTGGGTCGAGGGCTGGTCACGAGCACGGGGGACCTGTGGCGGCGCCAGCGCCGGCTCGTGCAGCCGGCGTTCCATCCCGAGGCGCTGGCCGCGGTGGGCCGGGCGATGGCGCGGGCGATCGGCGAGCTGGTGGACCGCTGGCGTCCGCTCGCGCAGCAGGGCATGGTGGTGGACGTCCACCGCGAGATGATGCGGCTCACGTTCTGTGTCGTGGGGGAGACGCTCTTCGGCGCGGATCTGCGCGGGGCGGCCGACTGCGTGCGCGGGGCGCTTGCCGTGATCCAGCGGCAGACCGATGAGCGGCTCGACACGCTCGTCCCGCTGCCCCTGTGGGTCCCCACGGCGCGGAATCGCGCCTTCCGCCAAGCGCTCGCCACTCTCGATCGGGTTGTGGGGGACGTGATCGCGGCGCGTCGTGCGGCGGGCAACGGCGCCGGCCGCGCGGACCTACTCGCGGCCCTCATGGCCGCGCGCGACGAGGGCATGGGCGGGCCGATGGAGCAGCGGCAGCTGCGCGACGAGATCGTCACCTCGCTCCTCGCCGGGCACGAGAACACCGGCAACGCGCTCTCGTGGATGTGGTACCTCGTCGCCCGGCACCCGCAGGTCGCGTGTCGCGTTGGGGAGGAGCTCGACCGCGTCTTGGCCGGCCGCCCGCCCGAGTGGGCTGACCTCCCGGCGTTGCCGTACACGCGGATGGTCACCGAAGAAGCCCTGCGGCTCTATCCCCCGTCGTGGCTCATGCTGCGGCGTGCTGAGGAACCGGACGAGATCGGTGGGTTCGCGATTACGCGGGGCGCGATCGTCCTGATCAGTCCCTATCTCACGCACCGGCACCCCGAGCACTGGCCCGATCCCGAGGTGTTCGACCCGGGGCGATTCGAGGAGGGGCGCTCGGCGGCGCGGCACCGGTTCGCCTACCTCCCGTTCGGCGGGGGTCCGCGGAAATGCGTCGGGAGCGGATTCGCGGCGGGCGAGCTACGGCTCGTCCTCGCGGCGGTCGCCCAGCGCTACCGCCTGGAGCTCGGGCCGGGCCAGGTGGTGGACCCGCTCCCGGTGGTGTCTCTGCCGCCCCGCGGCGGCCTGCCGCTCCGGGTGCGGCTCCTGTCCGGGCGCGACTAAGCCGTGGTCGCCGAACCGCGCCTCGCACCAGGCCCTCGGCCGCACCCGCTCCTCGGGCACGTCAGGCGACATCGTGGGCCTGCGGCTGGGACTGCGGCCGGCTGTGTTCCTCCGCCATCCGGATCACATCCAAGTCCTGTTGAAGGCCCACCGGGACAACTACGTGAAGCAGACGCTTTTCCGCGTCGTATCGCGGACGGCGCCCCAGCGCTCCACACGTTTTCGTATTTGCCGCTCGGGGAGGGCCCGCGGCAGTGCCTCGGCGGCGACCACGCGATCGTGGAGTCGCTCCTCACGGTAGCCGCTGTCGTCTCGCACTAGCGGCTGAGTCTCGTGCCCGGCCAGAGGATCGAGCCCGAACCCCTGTTCTCCGTCGCGCCGCGCCACGGTTTAAAGGTGATCCTACAGTCGCGCGGCAGGCACTGACCTTCCCTTTACTGGGAGTTCCATGCAAGAATCGAAGTCCCGAAGCCGCCCGACCGCCTGGGTCGTCCGATACCGCGTCTGGGTGGTCGCGGGTTGGGCGCTCACGGTTCTCGCACTGGCCCCCCGCGCGGCCCGAGTTGACCGGTTCTTGGCCGTCGCGCCGCCCATAGGGGGCGAGGCGGTGGTCGTCGATGCGGAGCTCGCCGCCCGATTCGTCAGCCCGTTTGTCAACTATGTCATCCTTATCGTGGGCGGCGGCCCACAGCCCGTCGAGCCACGAGGCCGCGCACTCCTCGACTCGATCCTCGCTTGCGTCGGGCGGGTTCCGGGGGTGCTCCGCGTCCGCTCGTACGAGACTCCGCGGGACACCCTGTTCTTCGTACCGGGCCATGAGGCCACGTTCGTCGTCGTGGGTCTCGACGGCCTGCGGCACACGCCGGAGGACGTCGTACTGGAGCTCCGCCGGGCGACGTCGGCCCTGCTCCCCGCCCTGTCCGAGCGATTCCCGAGTCTGACGCTGAGGTGGACGGGACGCGCGGCGCTCAATGCCGACTTGCGGCAGGCGAGCAGCGCCGACGTGAGCGCCGCTGAGAGACGCGCGCTGCCGCTGACCCTGCTTGTGCTTGTGGCCGCCTTCGGGACCCTCGTCGCCACGCTCTTGCCCGTCGCGTCGGGTGCGCTGGTCATCACCATCGCCCTGGGCCTCGCCACGCTCGTCGGCGCGCGCTGGCCGCTCGCCACGCTCGCCCAGAGCTTCATCGCGATGATCGGCCTCGGGCTCGGCATCGATTACGCGCTGCTGATGGTGAGCCGGTTTCGCGAGTCGCTGGGAGCGGGCCTGTCGCCGGATGCCGCCGCCTGCGACGCCGCCCGCACCGCCGGCCGGACGATCATGCTGTCTGGGGCCGCCGTCGCAGTCGGGTTCGCTGCGCTCCTCGCGATTCCGCACTCCGAGCTCAAGGCCGCTGCGGTGGGTGGGCTCTTGTCCGCTGCAACAGCCGTACTCCTCTCCATTTCCCTCGTGCCCGCGCTGCTCTCATGGATCGGGTCCGGGATCGATCGCGGACGGCTGTGGCCCGCGCGCTGGGCGCTCCGCACCAGGTCGGCCTGGCACCGCTGGGGCCGGTGGATCGTTCGCCGTCCGATCCAGGTGCTGGCCGCGGCCGGCGTGCCCGTGGTCGTCCTGGCCTGGCAGGGGCATCGGCTGCGGCCTGGCCTGCCACGCGGCGGCGAGTGGCTGCCCTCGGGTATCGAGTCGGCCACGGCGCTTCGGGAACTGGAGGCGATGGGGCGCAGTGGCGTGGTCCAGACGATCCACGTCCTCATGCAGCTCCCGGCGGGGCACGATGTCCTGACTCGGGACGGATGGGCCGCAGTTCGCCGGATGCGCCGGTGGCTGGTCGCGGACCAAAGAATCGCCGCCGTGCACTCGTTCACGTCCTTTGCCGCGGTACGGCCGCTCTCCCGCCTCGCGTTCTTCACGACTCCCCGGTCGACGTGGCGGCCGTTCCTCGCCGAAGACCGGCGTTCCGTGCTGCTCCATGCGGTCCCTGAGGAATCGGTAGACGCGGTGGCCCTAGTCGCGTTCGTAGAACGGCTGCGCGCGCTTGACGCTGAGCGGTTCACGGGGTTGGTCGGCACGCGAATCCTTGTGGGCGGCCTGCCCGCGTCGCGGGCGGATTACGTAAAGGCGGTGCAGGGCCGTTTCGGATTGGTCGTGACGCTGGTTCTGCTGGGGACGTTCGCAGCGCTGTTCGTCGGCCTCCGGTCGGTGTTAGTGCCGGTCAAAGCCATCGCGCTGAACCTTCTTGCGGTAGGCTCTGGCTTCGGGGCCGTCGTCCTCGCCTTCCAGGATGGCTGGGGGCTCGGTGTCTTCGGTCTGCGCGAGCCCGTGGACCGTGTGTTCCTGGTGCTGCCGACGATCGTTTTTTGCACGGTATTCGGGCTCAGCATGGATTACGAAGTGTTCCTCGTCACCCGGGTGGCGGAAGCCGCGAGGAATGCAACAAACGATTCGACGGCGGTGGTCGAAGGACTTGCGAACACGGGGCCCGTCATCACGAGCGCCGCCGCGATAATGGTAGCCGTGTTCGGCGCGTTCATGCTCGGTGATTTCCTCCTCATCAAGATGCTCGGGCTTGCGCTCGCCGTCGCTGTGTTCGCGGACGCCACGTTCGTCCGTAGCGCCGTGGGCCCCGCGCTGCTCACGCTCGCAGGTCGGTGGAACTGGTGGCCCGGCCGCACTCCACCGTGAGCGGCGAGCAATCAGGTCCGGTGTCGCGCGTACGGGATCGCCAAGCCGTGCGGGCTTGCGACACTTCCGCACACCTGCACTGACTAGCGCCGTGCTTCTGGTTATGCAAGCGAGTGGGGAGATACCGGTGCGCGCGGCTCAAGACGTCGGCGAGCGCGCGCGTGGTACCCATCGCAGTGGCGCGGCCGCGCCTGTTAGCCGAACATCGGACGCGCTACCCAGGCGGACCCGCGGAACCCATGTTTCCTCATCCGTTCGGCTCTTATCAGCTGGCGCAACGCGTTTTCCAGCGCGCCTGCCGCGAGACCGACCTGCACGACATCCGGATCCACGACCTCCAGCATACCTTCGGCGTGCATTGCGCCCAGGCAGGCATTCCGATCGTCCGCATTCAGCGGCTGCTTGGGCATTCGACTCCCGTGATGGCATTGCGCGACATGAAGCACGCACCGGAGAACTACTTCGCGGCAGACGCCGCGCGAGTGGCTGCGAGTCTGTCCGGCATCGCCGACCGAAAGGCGGGTGCTCAGGCAGACCTGACCCGGCCGGGGCTTAAGGGAAGGTAGCGCACGGTGTGCCACCATTTTTACCACCAGTCGACTCGCCGCCGGTGTGTTCGGTCGTTCACAGGGGGTTGCATAAGCCTACGTGACTGGCGACGTTGTGCTCTTGCTGGAGAGGTGGCCGAGTGGCTGAAGGCGGCGGTTTGCTAAACCGTTATAGGGCCTAAAAGCTCTATCGGGGGTTCGAATCCCCCCCTCTCCGTAGGGCAGGTGTCGGGTGTCCGGTGTTGGGTGTCAGGGCCCGCCCCGA
>WNGB01004256.1_pt1 | contig 21982 bp, 25 predicted proteins | sample 5400681 | NCBI WGS metagenome assembly WNGB01 (sample SAMN13153367, study PRJNA577476) | soil metagenome | isolation source: 115 cm soil or saprolite under grassland replicate 2 | place: USA:California | collected 2016-06-15
CTGTGAGAAGACCTCGTCATACCGGAGCTTCGTCCTCACGCCGCACCGCACGCGCCGAGCGTGATCACATCGCGATACTCCGCTGCGTAGCCCCGCCCAGGTTCAGCCAAGACCTATGATCTTGGAACGGCCGTGGCGAAGATCCAAGGCGGATGGAACCGTTGGCCACCGAGCGCGGCGCAGGCCAAGCGGCCGTTCGAGAAGGAGGACCCGAATGCCCAGGAGCCCATACCGCGTCGCGCGCCAGGAGCACCTCGGGGACATGCTCGACCAACTGCAAAGTCTCGGCCTGCTCACCTGGAAATGGGGCTACGAGGTCCGGCAGGGGCACGAGACCGGCAGTGCCATCTATTGGGTCACCGAGCCGGGACGGCACACACAGAAGCTCGATACGAAGCGAGCTGAGGAGCTCGCGCTCAAGCTATGCAAGCAAGAGGGCATTGTGTGGCTCCCCGTCCCGCATCCAGGCGGCGAAACCCTGCGCGCCGAGACGCTACGGAAGATCGAGGAGCTCAAACGAGGCATCCGACCGACTGAGACCAGCACGACGGCACAGTTTCACCCGATCAAGCCAGTGCCATTCGACCTCGCCGCGTTCCCAGAACTTCAGCGGCGTCTTCACGACGAACCGAGTGGGGACCGATCCGCCCAGACGTTCGGCGCTGCTTGCCGTTGCGTCGAACTCGGTCTGCACAACGGTCAGGTCAAGTGGTTCCTGGCTCAGTACCCGCCCTTCCTCGACAAGTACGGAGGGCGCACCGGTGCCGACCGAGAACTCGACCGAGTGGTCACCAAGGCGCGCGAGGACGCCTCGGGATGACAACCCGACCGAGCATGCCGAAGGCCGGGTTGACCATCGAGGCTGATCATGGGTTCTGGTACGGGCTGTGAGGCGGGGTGGGACCGGTTGCGCTGCCGGTTGCTGACGGTCGTCGTACGGGCCTCGGGACGGCCGCGTACCCCGTAAGGCGCGGATGTGGCTGCTCCCCGACCGGCCCGTTACCGACGATCGCTGGACAGACCGCTGCCGAAATATGAGGACCGGAGGCGGGGGCCGGCGGCCGTGGTCGCGGTGAGTGAATAGGTGCCGCGCGGCGAACGTGACGGCGCGCAGGGGGTTCCAGTCGTCGTCGTAGTACACGGCGTCATGATGGGTGACCGGGATCGGGAGCGTCACGCCGAGACGGCACGCCGCACGTCTTGCCCGAGCCGCCGCAGCCAATGATGAAGATCCTGTCCACGTGCTGGAACGGTAGTAGCGGTCGGCTTTTAGGCGGCGGAGGAAGGCATCCGCTGGTGCGATCGCGCGAGCGCAGCCTCGGCATCTATCGAGTTTCGTACAACTACGCACAGATGTTGAGTGGGCACCGAGCGCGAGCGGACCATGAGAAGGCAACTGCCACCGGGATCGACAGATGCCGGTGTCGTTGACGTGTCGGCCGCGTCGTGAAGGTCAGGTGGATCACGAATGCAGACTCGGAGCGCAGCGCGGATGCTCAAGCAGTTCGTACTCAAGCCCACGGTGTACTGCTACCACCGATGCCCCTATTGCGATCTGCGGCAGGACTACTACCGGGACATGGTGGCCGACCGCAAGCAGGCGTTGCAGATCTTGCCCCGCGATGGCGGAGCGCGGATGCCCAACCCGGGTCACATGCCGCTGGACCTGGCGCTGCGGACGATCGACGAGGCGGCGGCGTTGGGCATGGAGGAGCTGCAACTCAGCGGTGGGGATCCGCTGCTGTACCCGCATCTGGTCGAGGTGATCCGCGCCGCCAAGCGACACCCGGGCGTGTTCGTGTTGATGAACTCGGTGGGAACCGGTGTCACGGTCGAGAAGGCCCACGAGATCATCGACGCCGGCCTGGGGGCCTGGAACTTCTCCGTCGACACCCTCGACCCAGCCAAGTACGAGAAGCTACGCGGCGTTCGCAACGCTCTGGCGACGATCATGAAGGCGGTTGACACCGTCCGCCAGGCGGGTGCCCACGACCCCGATTTTCGGATGAACTACATGACCGTGATCACCCGCGATAACTTCCAGGAGATCCCGGAGCTGGTGGCGCACTGCGTCGACACTGGCATCGCCTCGATCTACCTGATGAATGTCTACGGCGACACTACCGGCGCATCCCTGCTCACCGTCCCGGAAATCCATGAGTTCCGCGATCAGGTGGTTCCGGCGATCCTGACGGTGCTGCGGGACAAGGACACGCCGGACATCGTGCAGACGAACGCCTCGTACGTACTCGGGACGTTCTTCTCCCGGGAGAACCCGGACGAGAACTACGCGCAGGGCATCTACTGGCCCGACGCGGACAGCGTGCGGAAAGCGTGTCGGGTGCCCAACTTCTACACGCTGATCGAGCCGGACGGTCGTGCGTTGCCATGCTGCCTGGTCGAGATCTCCCACCAGGGTGAGGTTGGCAATGTCATAGACCAGTCCTTGGCGGATGTGTGGACCGGGGAGGCGTTCGAGGCGTTTCGCCGTGACCGGATCCCGTTCTGTCAGCGGTGTTCGTCGCCGCGGAACATGACACTTGGCCTGATTCCGAAGATGTGCCGGCAGTTCCGTGACTGAGGCATCGACTCAGGCGCCGTTGCTCGCGTCGGTCGTGGTCGCCGTCAAGGGCGACGGGCGAGTACGACGGCTGCTCGATCGGCTGCTGCATCAGACGGTGCCAGCAGACGTGTACGAGGTCATCGTGGTGGAGAATGGCAGCGCGCACCTTGCCGACGTGGACGGCCTCGGCGGGATCGTTCGCTACCTGCATGACCCGGAGCCCAACTCGGCGGTGGCCCGGAACATGGGCCTGGCCGCCGCGCGGGGACGGTACCTGCTGTTGACCGATGCCGATTGCGTGCCCGAGGCGGATTGGATCGAGCGCATGACGGCCCGGCTCTCGGCTGGCGAGCTGGCGGCGGTCGGCGGCTTCATCGGCAAGTACAACCCGACCTCCTGGGCACAGAAATATGCGATCACCGTGGTCGACGGACAGCGCGGGTTGAACTACCTGCCTGCGCTGCACCTGCCCTACATCGTGGCAGCCAACGCCGGCTTCGTCATCGAGGCGGTGCGTGAGGTCGGCGGCTTCGACCGAGAGTTGCGCTCAGGCAACGACGTCGACGTGTGCTACAAGCTCGGTCTTGCCGGCCACTGCCTTGGCGTAGCTCATGACGCGGTGGTCTGGCACGAGGACCGCCCGACCGTGGTTGCTCACTTCCGCCGCTTCCGCTTCTACGCCATCTACCAGGTGCTCCTGTTCGCCAAATACCGGCACGTCTCCGGCCGCCGCTTCGTGGTGGATGGATACCCGCTGCGCCGCACGACCGACGCGCTGCTGGCCGCGCCGCGCGGCCTGATCAGGCTCGCCGCCGGGGACCCCGGGCCGCTGTCGCGGGCGGTCTTGCAGGTGGTGGAAGCGGCCGGCGTGCTCGCTGGCGAACTCGAAGGGGCGGCTCGGTACCACCAGCTCTACATCTGACGACACCGACACGCCGAGTCGGTCCACGCCCACAACGGAGGAGGCGCTGATGCCAACGACCCGCCCACCAATCGTCTGGTCCACCGACCGGCAGATCACCCGCCGAGGTGTGCTGTGGCTGGGGCTCACCTGCGATGTGCGGTGCAAGTTCTGCTACGACGAGCTGGTCGCCAGCCGGGAGAAGGCATGGATGCCTGTGGACGAGGCCACCCAGGCACTCGACAAGTTCCGGTTCTTCTACGGCAACGAGTACGTCGACTTCATGGGCGGCGAACCCACCCTGCACCCCCGCGTGTTGGAGATCGTGGCCCATGCCGCCGGGATCGGGCTGCGGCCCACGGTCATCACCCACGGCATGCACCTGGCCGACCTCGACCGTGCCCGCGCCTTCGCCGACGCCGGCGTCCACGACGTCCTCGTGTCCATCCACGGCATCGGCGATACCGTACGGGAGATCCACGGCCGCGGCCGGGACAACTTCGCCCGCCAGCTCGCCGCCCTGGACAACCTGCGCACGCTCGGCATCCCGTTCCGGTTCAACGTCACGATGATCCAGGACAACCTGACCGAGCTTGAGGCTATCGCCGACCTGGCCGGAACCGCCGGCGCCCGGGTGGTCAACTTCCTCACCTTCAACCCCTACTTCGAGTGGACCACCCAGCCCGAGATCGCCTTCCAGGCTCGGCACTCCGAGATAGCCCCCTACCTGGCCAGGGCGATCGACCGGTGCGAGCAACTCGGCGTGGAGGCCAACGTCCGGTACATGCCGCCCTGCCAGCTCCCTGGACGCGAGGCCCACGTCTACACCGGCTACCAGCTTCCGTACGACCCCCACGAATGGGACTACAACTCTTGGTACGACACTGGCCACCAAGGCAGCCCGTCACCCGATTGGTACCTGCGGGCGTCCCAGCGACAGCAACAGCGCCATCACTACGTGCAGGTCCCCGCGTGCTCCGGCTGCGCCCTCCGCGACGTGTGCGACGGCTTCCACGCTCAGTACGTGGCCCGGTGGGGAGTCGACGAAGCAACGCCCTACCCGGGCGAGCCCATCGCCGATCCGCGTCACTTCATCCAGCAACAAACCAAGATCGGGTACGTCACGGCGGCCGGCGTGGACGCAGCGAGTCCGCCAATACCAGACGGCGGGGATCCGACGGCGACGCACCTCCCAATGGGTGACGACGGCCGGGCGGGCATCAAGCGTCAACGGATCCGGGCCGCATGACGGTTCTGGATCTGATAGCCGGCATAGCTCTCGCCGGTATCTGGCTCCGCCAACTCATGGTACTTGCTGCCATCGCCCGGTCGGCGCGCTTCCTGGGCCAGCCTCAACCATCCCGGGCGCGCGGCCGGGACGGCGACGAGCCGACGTTCTTCGTGGTGCTGCCGGTACTGCGCGAGGCCGCCGTCATTGCCGACGCCGTGGCTCACTTCGAGACGATGGTGCACGGCCACGCGGCCCAGGTCATCGTCGTCACGACCGAGCGCGAGACCGTCGATACGCACCTCCGCAGCGGTGAGACAGACACGGTTGCCCTCGTGGAGCAGCTCGCCGGCCGAGGCAAGGTCGTCCACCTCCACTACCCGGACCCACACGGCCTCAAGGGCGACCAGCTCAACTTCGCCGCACGCTACTGCGCATCTACGCTGCTCGGCGATGTACCGGCCGACCGGGCCTTCCTGGTGTGCTACGACGCCGACTCCCGGCCTCCGCTCGACTCGCTCGATCACTTCGAGCACGCGGCGGCAAGGTTCAGAGATGCCAGCGTGTTTCACCAGTCCGCGAGGTTCGAGCTACGCGCCAGGCCGGCGAGTCGCGCACGGGGCATCACGTCATGGCTGTCGTACGGAGTCGGTGAAGGTGCCGCATTGCGCGCGAACCGGTTCGTGCTGGGGTTCGAGATCCCCCGACTGGTCAATCGGTCGGGGGCTGTCAGCCAGTTCAAGCGACGGCTGTGCTCGTACGTGTACGCGCATGTAACGGGTCATGGGCTGTGTGTACGGCTGTCGCTGCTGCTCGATCTGCCGTTCCCGGCGCGGTCCCCGCTGGAGGACATGCATTACAGCTTCTACCTGGGCTCGCGGAACCTGCCGATGGTCGCCGTACCGAGCCTGGACCGGGCTGAGGTTCCCAGCTCGGTCGCCGCGCAGGTCGGTCAGGCCGGCCGGTGGTTCTTCGGTCCTGCCCGGTGCCTGCGGTACCTGCGCGACCCGGCCACTCAACCCGGCTGGAGGGCTGTCGTCATGGCCGCATCCGCGCTGGGATCGTCGCTGGAGTGGTTGGGCTGCGCCGTCGTACCGGCCGCAACGGCGCTGCTGTTGGCGTTCGGCCACGGCCCGGCACGGTGGATGGCTGCCGCCGTAGCAGCCGCCTACGCCGGCCAGCTCGTGCTGACGGATGCGGCGCTGGGCTCGCCGGTGTCCTGGCGGCGCCGTGTGGTCCGGGTGCTGCTGTGCCCCGTCGCGGCAACGCTGTTCGGCATCGGCGGGTTCGCCGGCATGGTTCGGCTACTGAGAGGGGGTTCCGGTGTCGGCAAGACCGAACGCCGGTAACACGGAGACCGGCAAGCGCTGGGTTGCTGTAGAAGGCCCCTGCTGCGCCGGGAAGACCACGCTGAGCCGGGGGCTGCTCAGCGCGTTGACGGGGATCGTGGTCTCCCACGTCGTTTGCTACGCCGATCATGTCGGTGGCGGCCGGTTCCTGCCCAGACCAGTACCGGAGTCCGTGTCAGAGGATCAAGATGCGGCAGCCGCCCTCCTGGCGATCGAGGCCGACCGGGTAGCTGGCGCTCGTACCGCCGCCAGCGACCTCGTGCTGATGGACCGCAGCGTGCACACGCTGCTGGCACACCGCTACGCGCTTCAACGAGTGACCGGCCTGGCCTGCCTGGAACCTGCCGAGCGCGTCATCGCCCAGTCGGAGGCTCCTGCCTGGCCGGATCTCGTACTATACCTGGATGTCACACAGCAGGCGATTCTTGATCGGAACAGGGGGAAGTTTCCACCAGACAGCATCTTTATCGACGCTGGATTCAACGCCGGTATTCGTGACTACTTCGCTTCCACCACCGATCGAGCAGGCGCTCGGATCGTCTGGTTGGACGCCACGCTCGATCCGGCAAAACTGGTGAGCATCGCCGAGATACACGTCAGAGAACTGCTGCACGGCCGCGATACCTGAAAGGGGAAGCCGAGCGCATGCGACAGTTGCCGCTGTGGCGTCGAGTGGTATTCGTTGACTGGCACGGCGTGCTATCCCGTGACCCCTTCTGGACCTCTATCCGGGAGAGCGCCACCCATCCCCTACGCGGCCAACTCGAAGCCGGACTAGCCGGCATCTTCGCCAAAGAGAGCGCAACGGCAAACGAGTGGATGAAGGGCCTGCTCTCCTCAGACGAGGTCATCGCCGCCATGGGCATCCAACTCCCTCGCCGCTTCCGCGACGACTTCCTCACCAGACGCCTCGACGTCGATTGCGCCCACATGAAAGTCAACGTCGAACTATTCGAGGTACTACGCAAAGTAAAGGCACAAGCCTCCGTTGTCCTGGCCACCGACAACATGGACTGCTTCGCTCGAACATTCGACCAGGCAAGGGCTCGCGGGCGCCGACCAAAACCGGAATCGGAAACTCTCGCCGACTGGGCCATCATCTGCGACGACATCATATGCTCCAGCGACGTTGGAGCACTCAAGGCAGAGGATCCGGTAGGCTTCTTCGGCCGCTGGTTGACCGCTCACGATCTGCAATTCTCCGACGCCGCGCTCATCGACGACCGAGCTGATAATTGCGCCGCCTTCGCCAGCCAGGGCGGTACTCCCGTTCAGTACAAGATGACCGCCAACGACGTCACAACCGTGATCGGGTCACTGGACGAGTGGTTTGCGGGTTCGTCGTGACTGCTCGCCGCGCCGAGGCCGACGCCGGCCATCGCAGGCCAGGCGCTGCCTCTCGACGGCGGGCCACAAGGTCATCAAGGCTCCGCCGGCTCCGAGTACCCGCTCACAACGCCGCGTGAAGTCATGACTCGGCCAACGCTGGCCCTTCTCCACCTTCGCCACGCTCTCGGCGCTGTGCCACACCAGGGCGCCCAACGCCTGCTGAGTCAGCCCTCGATCGGTCCGCCAGCGCCGCAACTCGGCGCCAAACCGATGCCCGGCCGACACATCAGGCGTCAGGGCTCTCGCCGGTCGGCCCACGCCGCGACCTCCTGCGCGGCCAGAACGTACCGGCCCGCGTCCGTGAGGACCGCGAGCGCCGCCTGCCGGTGCAGGCATGAGTCGGTTGCACACCGCAGATGCGCCTGCATGACGGCATGAGCCTGCTCGACGGTGAGGCTCTCCGGCTCCGCCTCGCGGGTGATCTCGGTGTCCATGGCGTGTGTCATCAGTCAGCTCCTCCCTCGTGGGCGCAATACGGCACGGGTGGTTGTGGTCTGGCTATCGCCACCACGAATCGATCTCGGCGCTGGTGCGGCGTGTAGGTCTTGACGATCGTCAAGTCGCGGTCGTCGAGTTCGTGCTGTACCGCGTCCGGAAGGCCATCAGGGATGACGTAGACCTGGTGCCGGCCCTGACCACGCAGTGCGTGCCTCAGCAACGCGCATAGGAGTTGCCACACGGTCATCAGCCGGCCTGCCTGTCCTTGGATTGCTTCGCGAGATGCATGATCGCGGCGGCGCCCATTGCGGCTGCTATGTGCGCGTCGGTGCGGCGGCTGAGCATCCAGTACACGTCGGCGAATGCCTCGACTTCGGAATCGCGTCCTTCAAGCAGGAGTCGGGCGCCTTGCACCGCTTCTGCCATGCGGGCACGCATCGTGTGGTAGTCCTGCTCGGCCGCCGCGAGGACGCCTGCTGGTGGCTTCCGCCTCATTGCTTCGGACCGCCCGAGACAACGCGGTGTCGAACGGTCGCCCATTCGAGGTACCGCACACGGGTTCGCCGGCCGCGTGCCGGGCTAGGGCGTAGCGCGCCCCCCTCGGGTGTACGGCGCGATCGGTCGAGCGGGTTCCGCGCGACGCCCGCCGTCCGCGCGGCCCGCAGCGCCGCACGAACAGGCCCGGCGTCGGTCAATCCGGCGAGGAGGCTGGCCGGTCGTCCCGGCGCCCCTCGGCGTAGAAGGCGTGAACCGCCTCCGCCCATTGGACTTGCGTGCACTGCTCGAAGAACACCAGCCGGCCCCACAGGGCGAGGCATCCCCGGCACCAGCCGTCCCGGTCCGGGGTGTGCTGGCGCAGCACCTCCGCCGCGAAGGCGATCACCCGGTCCGGTGAATCGGCCGCCGGGGTGGCGTCCACCGTGATCTCCTGTCCCGTTCAACCGAAGGGCCAGTGTTGCTCGCCCGGTCCGCGCCATGCGGGCACCCTCGTCTGAGCCCGCCAGGCGCCCTGTCCAATCGTCCGGGGCCACGGCTCAGCCCAACCCACCAGCGCCGAGACGGCGGGCGCCGACCAGCTCCGGCCGGGTGGCGCCGGGTTGGCGGCGTGGCAGCCGCAGCGTGCGCGAGAAGATCACAACAGCGGTTTCGCGCTCGTGGCACGGACCGAGTGCGCCGCATTGGATACACCGGCCGTTGGCGCTGGACGTGATGTGCGTGTCGAGGGTGAGTTGCGCATCGGCCAACTGCTCGTCTGCCGTCGTCGCGTAGTACGTGGTAGCGGTCATCCCTTCGTCCCATCGCCGTCTCCATCGCCCCACCGCAGCCCGTCGACGCCGCCCTCGGCGTGCCACCCCGGATGGCCGGCTCCATAAGCGCAGAACGCGCCTTCAGGTCCATCGGCCATGCAGAAGATCGGTTCCACCTCGCCCCACATACCCCCCTCCGACACCGCCGCCGAGTAGGTCTGAACCTGCGTGCGCAAGATGCCCAACGCCTCGGCCAACGCAGCGGCCAGCTCCCGTGCCGCCATCGGATCGTCAGCCTCGAAGTCCAGGTGCAGGGTGTAGCGGCAATTTCTCTCCCGTCGCGCGGCGGACAGCAGCAGATCCGGCGTGCCGGCCAACTCGTCCAGCGCCGCTGCGGCATATGTGCCGCCGTTGACGTCCGTACGCATGGCGGTCACACCTGCCCGCCCTGCTCGTCCTCGGACAGGTATACGGTCGGGTGCCCCATCTCGTGTGTGTGGTCCTGCGCGTCCATGGGGAAGGCCAGGCGTGACGACATCCAGACGCAGCCCAGGCACAGCGCGACTCCTTGGGCCAGCGGCAACAGACGTCGAGGTGGCTCCCGGCGCCGGCCATCTCGTTGCAGTTGGGCGGACGCACCGCGACACAGCCGAGGCGAGCGGCGTTCGCGCCCCGCTCGCGGCGCGTCCGCCCAGTCACCCGACAGCACGGACCAGCCGTCACGTACCGCCGGGGAGTCATGACGTTCAGGACCGGCATTCGAGCTTGGGTGATAGACCGGTGCGGTACGGAGATCAGCAGCATCCACCGCGGCCCCTCCCGATCCGGCGACGATCTCGGCATCGCTCGCGACCATCTACCGTCTCGATGCGGTCGCGCCCCAAGGGCTCCCGACGTAGGGCGCCCACTGATGCGTCGCTTGTTGTACGTCCACGATCACGCACAGTCCAACCACGCGGAACGCCGACTAATGGGGCGACTAACCGGGAGAGATACGGGGAGACTTAGCGGGAGACAAGCCGGTGAGCAGGCATTCCGTTCTACGGGCGCGATCCGGCAGGTACCGCCGTGGGCTTTTGGGCGTTACGCTCGCCCACGCCGACGGTCCACGAGTGCGACTCGCGGCACCTGTCTCGTCCACGTCTGCCGGAGGTGCTTCCGGTGATCAGCCCGTACGTACGTCGCCGTCGACTGGCGATGGAGCTGGTCCGGCTACGCGAGGAACACGCCTACTCGGCGGAGAAGCTCGCGAAGGCGATCGGTGTGGCACGGCAGCGCATCAGCAGGGTCGAGAACGGTCACGTCCGGCCCGACCTTGACGAGATCATGCGGACTCTCGACGTACTCAATGTAGGCGAGAAACGTTGGGACCAGATCATGACGATCGCCCGGGAAGCGCAGGAACGAGGCTGGTGGGAGAAGTTCGCCGACGAGATGGGGCCGCGCCAGGCGCTGTACGCCAACCTCGAAGCCGGTGCCCGCAGCATCAGCGAATATCAGATGACGCTGCTGCCGGGCCTGTTGCAGATCCCCGCCTTCACCGAAGCCAGAGCGCGCGCAGATCGAGGCGCCTACACCGAGCACTTCGACCCCGCTCGCGCTCTGGAGGCGCGCGCAGCTCGACAACGCCTGATGGAGCGACCTGGTGGCCCGGCGTACGAGGTGATCATCGACGAGATCGCCATCCGTCGCCTTGCTGCACCCCCGCCGGTCGTAGCGGCACAGCTTCAGCATCTTGTTGACGCCGGCAAGAATCGAAGGAAGGTCACGATCAGGGTTCTTCCGCTCGCCGCGCCCATCCTCGGCCACGCGGTGCCGAGATCAGCTTTCTTCACTTATCGTTACCCTGACCCGGGCGATCCGGTCGTCGTTGCGGTCGACACGGTGACCTCGGACCTCGTACTGACAGACCCGAACGAGGTGGGCTACTACCTGACCTTGTACGAGCGCCTTCTGGACGCCGCGCTCGCACCCGCCGAGAGTCTTGACGTCCTCGCCGCCGTGGCGAAGGAGTTGTCGCACGAGACAGGGAAACAACCGTGATGGAACTCAGCAAGTTCACCAACTGGCGCAAGTCCCGCCGAAGCGGCGGTGGGGACAACTGCGTAGAGGTCGCCTTCGCCTCTGACGGTAGCGTCGGCGTGCGGGACTCCAAGGACCGCACCGGCCCCGTTCTATGTGGACAGTCCACCTAATCCCCGGGGCATGGCAGCGCCAGGGAACCGGCAGGCACCCGGTCGGGAGGTTTCAGCGTCGTGAGCGAGGCTGGCAGGCCGTTGCCGAACGACTTGTTGCGGCAGGCTCGCCTGCGGATGCCCTCGCCGTCCGGGTCCGGACGTTCCATGTCTCGTCAGGAGTTGGCCGATGCGGTCAACACGTATCTGGCCGGCACGGACCCGAGTGAAGCCACACTCGACGCCAACCACATAGGCAAGCTCGAACGCGGTCACCACCGCTGGCCCAGCCATCTACGACGTAAAGCCTTCCGCCACGTCCTCCGGGTCTCCGCCGATGGGGAACTCGGGTTCTACATCATCCGTGGACTGCGTTCGTACTCAGTGACCACCGCTGGAGAATGGTCCTCGGCTCTTGCGGCGGCCACGGATACCAGCGGGTGGGAGCAAATACGAGGGGTCAGCACCACGACCGCCGGGGTTGGGTCGCATCTGAGCGACACGACGCTATTGACCGGAACGGTAGACGTAGCGGCCGGCGACGTTGATCCGGCGTTGGTACCGCACTGGTCCGGCATGCTGCGCGTTCTCGCAGCCACCCACGACCTGTTCGGCCCTCACCACCTGCACGACGTGGTTCGCGGCGAGCTTGGTCTCATTCGACGCCACCGCAGAGCGGCGGCCAGCGAGGTCCACGACGGTCTCCTGGACGTGGAGTGTCGGTGGGCTGAGTTCGCGAGTTGGACAGCTGACAACCTTGGTGATCAAGACGCCGCAGCGCACTGGCTACGGCTGGCTCTTTCGCTCGGGCAGCAGGCTGATAACCCGACCATGATCGCGTATGTGCTGATGCGGCAAGCCCAACAGGCTGTCGACCATCGCGACCCGGCCGGTGCGAGAGCGTTGGCCGAGGAGGCGCGCGAGCAGGTGAGACTCAGCGACCGCGACCGTGCGCTGTGCGCGATTCGATACGCCCAGGCGCTCGCACTGGCAGGCGAGGCCCGCGCCTGCTCGACCCCGCTCAACCAGGCGTACCGCCTGGTTGCAAGAGCCGATGACACCTCCGACGAGGGCGATCCAGACACCATCGGTCGCCACTGCGTCCGGCCGTATGTGACTGCCCACGAGGGCTACTGCAAGCTCAGTCTCGGCCACCACCGCGCGGCGGTCGCTGTGCTGGAGGAGGTCCTGGTGGGCTGGCCGCCGGCCTACCGGCAAGATGAGGCTCTGACGCGCGCTTGGCTCGCCCTGGCATACGCTGGCGCAGGCCGCCCAGCCGAGGCTGGAACTGAAGGTAGCCGGGCCCTCGCCGTAACGATCGAGACAGGGTCAGCGCGCGCTCACCGCAACCTTGGCCGCCTCGACACACGCCTTGCCGCCCACGCTGGGCTTTCTGAAGCGGACCAGTTCCGCAGGGCGCATCGTGCCCTCAGCGGTCGACCGGGGAGACTACAACCATGAAGCTGATCACCGCAGCGACAGCGACCGACGAAGGCCATAGGCAGGCGCATACAGCGCTGCTGCCGATCGGCAGCTTCGAGCAGCACGGCTCGCACTTGCCCCTCACGACCGACACCGTAGTGGCCTGCGCGGTAGCTCAAGCGGTCACGACCACCTACAGAGACCTTCTGCTTCTACCACCGATCACGATCTCGTGCTCCCATGAGCACGTCGGCTGGGCAGGGACGGTCAGTATCAGTTCCCGCACGCTCGCGACCATGATCAACGATGTCGCCGGCTCACTGGCGCGGTCCGGCATCGACCGACTCGTTCTCGTCAACGGCCACGGCGGCAACTACGTGCTCAGCAACTTTACCGACCGCGAGTAGACCCGTCCGCGACGTTCGCGCTGCCCTGTGACCAGGGACGTCCCGTGCTCGTTTACCGACCGGGTCCGGCACGTCCGACCTGTTGGGGTGTCGGAGTGGAGGGCATGTGGCTCGCGTTGTGGTCGGGGACCTTCGGGTCCAAGAGATCAGGCACGGTGACGGCGGTCGAGCGTGGACGATCGTCTGCCTGGAGGGCAGAGTCCACGTGGTGGCGGACCGGTTCCTGCGGCGGCATGACGGTTCGGGTACGCAGCGGACGTACGCCTACCTGTTGGTGGATCACCTGCGGTGGCTGGATCGGGAGTGCCTGACGCCGGACACGGTGGGACTGCGGGACATCGAGCGGTACATGGGCTTGGTGGGGGCCGAGGTTCGGATTCCGCTGGGCCAGCCGTGGCGGGAGGGAAAGCGCCCGTACGGCCGTGCGGCGTTGTCGACGACGGCGGCGTGCCTGAAGGGTTTCTATCTGCACCAAGCGTCGCTGGGGATCAACGGTGACCTCGGGGCGCTGCTGGGCCGGACCCGGCTGCCGTCGCGCGTGGACCGGCGTCGCGCGATTCTGGGCCATGCGAAGGCGGCGGTGCCGGCGAACCCGTTGGCTCCGCGTGGCCGGCATCGCCGGCATCCGAAGATGCTGCCGGAGGGCTCTCGGGAACGGCTGCTGGGCGAGGTGCGCACGGCCCGGGACGGCCTGGTGGTGACCTGGCTTGCGGACGGAGGCTTCCGGATCGGTGAGTTGTGCGGGCTGCACCTGGTGGACCTGCACCTGCGGGAGGACGCGGGCTGTGGACAGTGCCGTGCGCCGCACGTGCACGTGTGTCACCGGCCGGGCAACCCGAACCGGGCGGAGGCGAAGACCAAGCGCCCGTGGCGGGTCGAGAGCGGCATGGTGACCGGTGGGCTGATCAAGCGCGTGAGCCCGGCGATGGTGCACAGCTACTTCGACTACGTCACCGGCGAGTACCCGCCTGGCGGAACGGGACACGGCATGCTGCTGGTGCAGTTGTCCGGCCCGGGGTGCGGTCAGGCGTGGGCGCCGGTTGCGGCCCGGCGGATGCTGGCGCGGGCCGGCCGGCGCGCCGGCCTCGGGCCGATCCTGCCGCACGCCTTTCGTCATTCCTTCGCCACAGCCGTGCTGGACGCGGCCGGCGGGAACATGGTCATCGCCCGCGACGCAGGGGGCTGGGCGTCCACCTCGGTCGTCGACGAGATCTACGCACACGTGGATCTGCACGACCCGGCGTTCGACGCCGCGCTGCGCACGGTCTGGGGCGAGCGGTGACCGCGACCCTCGCGCTGCTACCGCGCCCTTCGAGACCCGACAGGGTGGGCCGGGACCGGCTGGAGATCCTCACCGCCCTGATCAGTGCGCCGTCTTTCGACCCGATCTTCCGCACCGACGTGATCCGGATTCCCCGCGACCACTCCACCTACCGGTGGTGGTGTGTGGTCCCGGCCTGTGAGCGGGTCCGGTCCAGCGGGACGGATCTGTGCTCGGTGCACATGCGGGCATGGGGCGAGGCCACCCGGCAAGGGGTCGGCAAGGCCGCGTTCCTCGCGGCGGCGGAGCCGCTGCCGGCGTCGGAATGGATGGAGGAGGCGGTGTGCAGGATCTGCCCGCAGCGGCCGGCGGCGCACACCCGGTGGCGGCTGTGCCATCGGCACCTGAGCCGGTGGAGACGCGCGGTGTCCACAGACGAGGCAATCCTCGCGGGCTGGGTTGCGGCGCAACAGCCGTACGCTGGCTTCGGCGGCTGCCTGGTCGCGGTGTGCCCGAGCCTGGCCGACTCGCCGTTGGGGCTGTGCTTCGGCCACGAGACCCGCTACCGCAAGGCCGGCAGCCCAGGTTCGGCCGAGCTGCCGCCGGCTTGGTCACGGTGCCTCGAGCAACACGGCAAGCCAACCCCAGTGTCCTATCAGGACGAACCAGCGTTTCGGCGCTGGTGCGCGAGTGCCGAGCCCATGCCGTGGCCGGCACAGGTGAACCTGCGTGGGCTGCGCCCGTTGCTGCGGGCGGAGTTCCAGTGGGGCTTGTTCGCGCACGCCCTGCAGCCGCGACCGACCCGCTGGGACGTCGGGTCGATCCAGAAGCTGGTCAACACCTGCCGCGCCGCCGGCATGACCTCCTTGGCCGACCTCGCGCTCGACAGCGCTGACCGCTGCGCCCGTCGTATCGGCGGGGCGATCGCCCGGGAGTTGTGGCGCATCTACCGCACTCCGGCCGACGCCCGCGAGACCGGGATGCTGGACAGCGAGCACTTCGGGGTGCGGTTCCCACGGCGCACCAGCCGCTTCGACCTGACCGCGATCCCGCAACGCTGGCTTCGGGATCTGGCCTGGGACTACCTGGCCGGGTTGCTGCAGTCGCCGCGATGCCCGCGCACCGCCGGCAGCTTCGACAACCTGCGACGCGCGTGCGTCGAGCTTGGCGCCTTCCTGGCGGTCGATGCCCCGGGCGGCGGGCACGACCCGACCTCGCTGCGCGGCGAGCACATGCGCCGGTTCGTCGTCGACCAACGCCGCCGTGAACGCGACGGCCTGCCGTCGCTGGGCATCACCAAGGCCGGCGGCAAGCCGTCGACGGTCACTGCCACCACCCGTGGCCTGGTCTTCAACGGCTTACGCACGGTGATGCGCGACGCGCTGGACAGTGGTGTCGCCGACCGACTCGGTCTGGACCGGCAGTTCCTCACGGGGCTGCCCGCAGGCGAAGGGCTTCCGGCGCGGGCACGGCGGCCGTTTCCGGACGAGGTTTCGCGTGCGCTGGCCGACGAGGCGAGCCTGCGCCGGCTCTCCGAGCACCACGACCCCGCCGACCACGGCCTGCGCGACATCTGGGAGACGCTGATCGCCACTGCGGGGCTGGCGGGCGCAGCAGACGGCCCGCGGGTTGAAGGAGGACACGATCGCGCCGCGGGAGCGGCTGGTGCGCCGGTTCCTGGAGTTCACGAACGAGTACCCGTGGCGCTGGGCGCCGTCGCATGTGGATGAGTGGTCGCTGTCGCTGGTCAGCGAGAAGCATCTGGCAGCGTCGACGATCCGCGCCTACCAGGGCGATCTGCGGCTGTTCACCGAGTTCCTCATCGACGGCCGCTACGGCTGGGCGGCCGAGTGTGAGAAGGCGTTCGGCACCTTTCCGGTACCGATCGTGCACGAGTGGAACAGCATCGCCCACCTCAACGACTACGAAGGCGATCCCGAGGCCCGCCCGTTCATCCGCGAGGAGCTGCAACGGTTCCTCGACTACGCCCACGAGCAGGTGGAGCGGGCGGTGAAGGCCAAACGCAAGGGCGCGCTCGCGGCGTACCGGGACGCCACCGTGTTCAAGGTGATCTACGGGTGGGGGCTGCGACGCACCGAGACCGCGAAGCTGGATCTGGTGGACTGGGGCCGCAATCCGGCGGCTGCGGAGTTCGGCCGGTTCGGGATGCTGCACGTACGCTACGGCAAGGCCAAGCGGGGCCAGCCACCCAGGCGCCGCACCGTAGCCTCGGTAATGGGCTGGGCGGTCGACGCGGTGGCCGACTACGTCGACAACATCCGGCCCCGGTTCGGTCTGCCGGAGCATCCGGCGTTGTGGGTGACCGAACGGGGCGGGCGGATCAAACCCCCGGAAATCAACGCCCGATTCGTCGCCTACCGCGACGCACTCGGGCTGCCGGACGTTCTGTCCCCGCATAGCCTGCGCCACTCGTACGTGACGCATCTGACCGAGGACGGGGTGGACCGTCGGTTCATCCAGGTTCTCTTGAGCTCTCCAGAACGTGTCCACGACGTGCAGCACGGGCCCGATCGGGGTCGGGTTCTTCGTGGTGGAGGTGGTTATCTACCGCCGTTCATCACGGAGATCCCCGGGAGGTTCGGTGTTGGTGCAGCGGGTGGTGGTGCCCGGCTCGTTGGCGGAGTCGTGGACGGTCCTCGGCGACGGTGGTGGTCCGGTCGAGCCGATCGAGCGGTACCTGGCGTACCTGACGGATGTCGAGAGGTCGCCGAACACGGTCAAGGCGTACGCCCACGATTTGAAGGACTGGTTCGTCTTCCTCGCCCAGCGAGGGCTGGACTGGCGGGAGGTCCGACTGGAGGACCTCGGCGAGTTTGTTGCGTGGCTGCGCCTGCCGCCTGCCGGCCGCGCCGGGGGCGTGGCCCTGTTGCCGTCGGCGCAGCACCACTGCAGTGTGGTGACGGTCAACCGGAAGCTGTCCGCGGTCGGCGGCCTGTACTGCTTCCACGCCCGGCACGGAGTCGACCTGGGTGATCTGGTCACTGAGCTGCGGCCGGTTCGGTGGCGGGGGCCGGGTTGGAAACCGTTCCTGCACCATCTCGCGTGTGGGCAGCCGCAGCGGCGACGCACGATCCGGCTGACCACGCCGCGTACGCATCCGACGATCCTGACCGCTCCCCAGTTCCAGGCGATCCTGGACGCTTGCACCCGGCTGCGGGACCGGTTCCTGTTCGTCCTGTTGTGGGAGTGCGGCATCCGTATCGGTGAGGCGTTGGGGCTTCGGCACGAGGACATCGCACCGGCGGAAGGCGAACTGACGGTCACGCCGCGAGTCAACGACAACCGGGCGAGGGCCAAATCGGCCTCGCCGCGCCCGATCCCGGTAGGCCGGCAGGTGATCCGGCTGTATGCCGACTACCTGCACGGCGAGTACGGCGATCTAGGCAGCGACTACGTCTTCGTCAATTTGTGGAGCCAGCCGTTCGGGCGGCCGTTGACCTACGCCGCAGTCTACGACCTTGTTCTGCGGCTGCGCCGGGTCACCGGGATCGGCTTCGACCCGCACTGGTGCCGGCATTCCTACGCCACTCGGCTGCTGCGGGCGGGTACCCCGGTCGAGGTGGTCAGCCGGCTGCTGGGTCACGCCTCGGTCGCGACCACGATGGACATCTATGGCCACTTGACCGTGGAGGACGCCCGCCGCGCTCTGGAGGTCGCCGGGTTCCTGACCGGGCAGGAGGTGCGGTGGTGAGCGCGGCGGATACGGCGCCGGCACCGGTCTCCGCGCCAGGGCTGCTGGGCAAGCTCATGGCCAGCGTCCGCCCGGAGTTCCGGGTGGACATCCTGGTCCCCGGTCGAGGCGCGCTGGTGTTCGACACGGCACCGTGCCGGGTGCCCGGCTGCGTGCGTCAACCGCGCACCCGTGGGCTCTGCAAAGGCCACTACTACAAATGGAAGGACCAAGGCCGCCCGGACATCGAGGTATTCGCCGCGACCGCGTCGCCCGAGGGGCTCGGCCGCAAGGAACTCACGGTCTGCGTGGTGCCGGGCTGCCGCTACGGTGGGGCCCGCCGGGGCCTGTGCATTCGCCACCACGGGTTCTGGGAACGGGCCGGCGAGCCGGACCGCGCGGGGTGGCTGGCCGGTCTCGCCCCGGTGAACGAGCCCGACCACCCGGTGTGCGCGCTGTCCTACTGCACCCTGTGGACGCAAGGGCGCTCGCCGTTCTGCGTCAACCATCGCTCTCGGTGGGAGGCCGTGGGACGCCCTGACATCGACGAGTTCACGGTGCTGTGCGAGTCCTACGGAGATGACCGGTTCGACTTCCGCCCGTTCGGCCAGCGCCGACAGCTCAAGCTGGAGTTGCAGTACGCGCTGCAATGCCGACACGACGAGCGGCAGATCAAGACCCATTCCGGCATCGCGCGGCCAGTCATCGCGCTGGCGGCCGCGAGCGGCGTGGCCTCGCTGTTGGACTGGCCGATGCAGCGCTGGGTGGAGTACTTCGACGCCCACCATGCCGCCAGACATGGCCAGAACGGGCAGCTCGCGTTCCTGCGCTACGCCTACCGCTGTTTGGAGGATCTGCACTGCGGCAGCGGATGGGAAGCCGAGTTCCCGCGGGACATCTGGGAGCTGCGCCGGCTGGGGATCGAAGGCCGCAAGCGGCTGCGGTTTGACGGCATCCCGCAGCTCTGGCTGCGCCAGCTGGCGAAACGGTTCGCCCGCTGGCGATTGAGCATCGGCCGCAGCCCGATCCAGACCTACATCGACGTGCAGGCGGTCACCCGCCTGGCCCGCTTCCTGCACTCCCCACCGGTCAACGTCACGAGCATGGCCAGCCTCGACCGCGCGATGCTGGAGCGCTACCTGGCCGACCTGGCCACCGACACTCGGGCGCTACACACACGCAGCCGCGACATCAGCTCGCTGGGCGCGTTCCTCGACGCAATCCGCCGACACGAGTGGGACCGGACGCTGCCCGCCAGCGCCGCGTTCTACCCCGACGACTTCCCGAAACCCGGCAAGCGCCTGCCGCGCGGGCTCGCCGAGCGCGTCATGGCCCAGATCGAGCAGCCCGCGAACCTCGAGTACTGGCACAGTCCCGAGGCCCGGCTGCTCACCGTCATCCTCATCCGCTGCGGCCTACGCGTCGGCGACGCCACCAAGGTCGCGTTCGACTGCGTCGTACGCGACGGCGACGGCGCGCCCTACCTGCGCTACACCAACCACAAGATGAAACGGGAAGCCCTCGTCCCCATCGACGACGAAGTCGAGCAGGCCATCGTCGAGCAGCAGCGGCGGATCCTGCGCCGATGGCCGCAGGGCAGCCCATGGCTGTTCCCCGCGCCGAAGATGAACCCGGACGGCCGTAAGCCCTTGTCCACGCACTCCTACCGCGGCCAGTTGCGCGACTGGCTGGGCCGCTGCAACGTTCGCGACGAACACGGCCAGCCCGTGCATCTAACCCCGCACCAGTGGCGGCACACCTTCGGCACCCGGCTGATCAACAAAGACGTCCCACAAGAGGTCGTACGGGTCCTTCTTGACCATTCCAGCGGTGAGATGACCGCACACTACGCCCGGCTGCACGACACGACCGTCCGGCGGCACTGGGAGAAAGCCCGCAAGGTCAACGCCAAGGGAGAGACCATCACGATCGACCCCGACGGGCCGCTGGCCGAGGCGAACTGGGCCAAGCAACGGCTCGGCCGCGCCACCCAGGCCCTGCCCAACGGCTACTGCGGGCTGCCGGTCCAGCGGGCCTGCCCGCACGCCAACGCCTGCTTGACCTGTCCGATGTTCATCACGACCGCGCAGTTCCTGCCCCAGCACCGCCACCAGCGCCAGGAAGTCCTGCAGATCATCTCCGCCGCCCAAGCGCGCGGCCAGCTGCGCCTAGTCGAGATGAACCAGCAGATCCTGGGCAACCTCGACCGCGTCATCGCCACCCTCGACGCCGACGATACAGAGGTGATCGCGGATGTGGGCTGACAACAGCCGGCATATCATTGCCGCAGCCAAACGTCGGCACGAGTACACCAGGGCCAAAGCGATCCAGGCATTGCGCACCCTGGATACCCGAGGCGAGCCGGTCACCTTCCAGACAGTCGCGCAGCACGCCGGGGTATCCCGGTCCTGGCTGTATGCCCAACCCGACCTACGCGCCGAGATCGACACGCTCCGCGCCACCCATCGGCGGTTGCCCGCCTCACCGCTACCGGCCCGACAGTGGGCCTCCGACGCCTCCCTGCGACGCCAACTGGAGGCCGTCCGCCAGCGTGTCCGGCAACTCGCCGAGGAGAATCGGCAGCTGCGCGACAAGCTCGCCCGCGCCCTGGGAGAACAGCGCGCGTCTAGACCCGGCAAAGGCCAGTTGAGGCGGCCGTCGTGACATACCAACGGCCGCCGAGGTCTCATCGCACCGCAGCATGTCCTCATCCGGCGCAGAAGCCGCCCCAGCTGTCAGCAGGCTTGACCACCAGCAGCAAGCAACTGCGACCAGCAGGCGAGGTCGTCGACAAAACGCGGAAGCTCCTCCAGTTGCTCCCCGGCACGCGCCTCTACCTGGGCGAGATCGGTCGAGCCGGGTGCCTGCTGCCCGAGAGAGATGCGAAGCCGCTCAGACAGCCGGTTCAGGCGCATGCCGGCACGCCGCGCCAGCGCATCGCGACCGCGAAGGGCCAGCCGGCCACCGTGCTGCTCGTAGCTGGCCACGGTTCGCTGAACGGCATCAGCGTTCGGCCCGGCACGCCCGTGGCCGGCAAACACGACCGCGGCCTGGGCGGTCTCCAGGCCGGCGCTGTCCGGGCCCGCTGTGTCCCAGTCCACCAGCACCGGGCCCTCAGCAGTCATCAGGACGTTCCACGGCTCGACATCCCGATGTGTCATCACGTAGTCGCCTGCAGCCTGGAACGCCTGCCCGATCCAGGCGGTCGCTATCAGCACATCGGCAAGGCGCCGCTGCAACACCGGCGCCCACGCGCGCCGCTGCTTGATCCCCTCAGCCAGCCAGGCCCGCCACTGCTGCTCCGAATGCAACCCATACCACTGTGGCTGCGCGCAATCGAGCGTCTCAATGCGATGCAGCAGCGCCAGCGTGGCGCCAAGCCACTCGGCAACGTCATCGGCATCGGTCAGCGGGCGCCCGTCGACCCACTCATACGCCCGCACCTGGCCCCAACCCTCGACCACGGCGACACAGCCGAAGATCGCCGCCACCGGCTGTATCGGACGCGGCATCGCGATGCCGGCGGTCAACGCCGCCTGCTCGAACCCCATCGCGCGGTCCAACTCATCGCGCCAGCCGTCACAGGACACCCGCTTCACGAGCACCCGCCCGCTCACCGTATCCAGCCTCCACGTCGGCAAGCTGGAGTACGAATGAGCGGCCAGGCCACTTGTCGGCCGGCCCAACCCGAACGCGTCCGCGATCAAACCCGGCAGCATTCCCTGCACGGACGCGAGCCTAACCAGCACACCGTCGGCGCCGTTACATCGCGGCAAGCACGGCTCGCTTCGATAACGATCGCCGCCGCCCCGCCCGGCCCACGACAGCCGCCCTACCGACCCGTCGCGCACAACGTCCCCAGCACGAACCACCAGGTCAAAGGACCAATGACTTGATCAAGCTCAAGATAAT
>WNGB01004427.1_pt1 | contig 21982 bp, 17 predicted proteins | sample 5400681 | NCBI WGS metagenome assembly WNGB01 (sample SAMN13153367, study PRJNA577476) | soil metagenome | isolation source: 115 cm soil or saprolite under grassland replicate 2 | place: USA:California | collected 2016-06-15
TGGTCAAGCCTGGACGAGATGCGCGACAACTGGCAGGTCGACCGCGTCTTCGAACCCACCTGGTCCGACGACCAACGCGAACACGGCTACGCCGAATGGAAAAAAGCCGTCCAACGCACCCGCGGCTGGCTCGACTAACCCAACCGACACACACCACGGCCCGGCCGGACCCCGCCCGCAGCGACCACTCCTCTTCGGAGCAAACCACCGGGGACCGACCGGGCCACCACCACAACCACACGACCCGACCACGCACGGCCGCCGCCCGCGCGTCGAGGTCCGACTCCGGGAGGAGGACGAAGGACGGCGGCAGGTTGTTGACGGGTACCAAGGAGGGCTGGCATGAAGAAGCTGATCAACCAGGTCGACGAGTTCGTGCGGGAGTCCCTCGAGGGGGTCGCGCGGGCGCACGCCGACCTGGTGCGGGTGAACTACGACCCGGCGTGCGTGTACCGGGCGGATGCTCCGCGGCAGGGGAAGGTCGCCCTGGTATCCGGCGGCGGCTCGGGCCACGAGCCGATGCACGGGGGCTTCGTCGGCAGGGGCATGCTGGACGCCGCCTGCCCGGGCGAGGTGTTCACCTCGCCGACCCCGGACCAGATGGAGTGGGCCACCAGGAAGGTGGACGGCGGCGCCGGAGTGCTGCACATCGTCAAGAACTACTCCGGCGACATCATGAACTTCGAGATGGCCGCCGAGCTCGCCAGCGAGGCGGGCAGCCAAGTCGAGAGCGTCGTGATCGACGACGACGTGGCCGTGCGCGACTCGCTCTACACCCAGGGACGCCGGGGCGTCGGCGGCACCGTGCTGCTGGAGAAGCTGGCGGGGGCCAAGGCGGAGGAGGGCGGCGACCTCAAGGCCGTGGTCGAGCTGTCCCGCGACGTGATCGCGAACGTCCGCTCCATGGGCCTGGCGCTGACCTCCTGCACCGTCCCGGCCGCGGGGACGCCCACCTTCGAGCTGGGCGACGACGAGGTCGAGATCGGCATCGGCATCCACGGCGAGCCCGGCCGCGAGCGCATCAGCATGGAGTCGGCCGACCAGCTCACCGACCGGCTCGCCGGCCCGGTGATCGAGGACCTCGGCCTCAACCAGGGCGAGCAGGTGATCGCGTTCGTCAACTCCATGGGCGGCACGCCGCTGGCCGAGCTGTACGTGGTCTACCGGCGCCTGGCCCAGCTCCTCGACGACGGCGGCGTGCAGATCGCCCGCAGCCTGATCGGCCCCTTCATCACCTCACTGGAGATGCAAGGCTGCTCGATCACCCTGCTGCGCGCCGACGACGAGAAGCTCCGCCTCTGGGACGCCCCCGTCCTGACCCCAGGCCTACGCTGGGGCGCCTGAACGCTGATAGGACGGCACCGAGGCTGATAGGACGGCACAGAGCTGGAGCCCGGCCGGACCCCCGCTCGCAGCGACTGCTCTCTCTTTGGAGCGGAGAGCGGGGGTCCGGCCGGGCCACCACGGTGACCCGACCCTGGCGACCACGTAGGAAAGGAGCGCCCATGTTCTCCTCCGAGCAGGCCGTGGCCTGGGTGCGGCGGACCGCGGCGGTGATCGAGGAGCACGCCACCGAGCTGACCAAGCTCGACGCCGCCATCGGGGATGGCGACCACGGCACCAACATGGCGCGCGGCTTCCGCACGGTCATGGAGCGCCTCGATGCCCTGCCAGCCGATCCCACCATCGGGGCGGTGCTCAAGGCCGTCAGCATGGCACTGATCGGCAAGGTCGGCGGTGCCTCCGGCCCGCTGTACGGCACCTTCTACCTGGCCATGGGGCGGAGCATCGGCGACCAGGTGGAGGTGGACGACGCCGCCGTCGCCGCCGGCCTGCGAGCCGGCCTCGACGGCGTGGTCGCGCGTGGCAAGGCCCAGCTCGAGGACAAGACCATGATCGACGCGATCCATCCCGCCTTGGAGGCGCTCGACGCGGCCCTGGCCGAGGGCAAGGACCTGGGCGCCGCCCTGGACGCGGCCGAGGCCGGCGCCCGCAAGGGCGTCGCGGCCACCATCCCGCTGGTGGCGCGCAAGGGCCGGGCCAGCTACCTGGGGGAGCGCTCCCGCGACCACCAGGACCCCGGCGCCACCTCCAGCCACATGATCCTGGAGGTCCTGGCCGACGTGGTGAACGACCGATGACGGTCGGCCTGGTGATCGTCTCGCACTCGGCCAAGGTCGCCGAGGGTGTGGTCGAGCTTGCCGAGCAGATGGCCGAGGACGTGCGGGTGCTCGCCGCCGGCGGCGCCGACGGCGGCGAGATCGGCACCTCGGCGACCAAGATCGCCGCCGCGATCGAGGCCGCGGACACCGGCGACGGCGCGCTCGTCCTGGTCGACCTCGGCTCGGCCGTGCTCTCCGCCCGCATGGCGATCGAGGAGCTGATCGGCGACGAGCACCGCGACCGCGTGCGCATCTCGGAGGGCCCGCTGGTCGAGGGTGCGGTGATCGGCGCCGTGCAGGCGAGCACCGGCTCCAGCCTCGACGAGGTCGACGAGGCCGCCATCAGGGCGGCGACCATGCCCAAGGTCAAGGACTGAGCCGCCCGGCACGGACCCGGCCAGCCGCCGACCCGGGTTAACGGCAACCGCCAGGGCTTCCGATATGGAAGCCATGAAGCGAGCGCTCAGGTTGGCACCCTCGACGGCGCTGGGGAAGACGCGCCTGGCGGCGCTGGTGTACGCGGTGGTCGGTATCGCCCCGCAGCTTGGGCAGATCGGGCCCGACCACTCGGCCGTGAGGCGGCTGGCCGCCGGCCTCGCGATGGCGTTCCTGCTGGCCGATGTCGTCGTGACCTACGTGCGACGGCGCCCGGTGGTGCTCGACCCGCTACTGACCGGGGTGGCGATGGTGGTGGCCGGCATCAGCCTGCGCGATCCGCTGGCAACCATCGGGTTCTGCTTCTGCGTGCTGGCGACGCAGTCCCTCTACGGCTCCGGATGGACGGCGTTCACGCGGATGGGCGCTGCCATGGTGGCGTTACCCCTGACGATCGCACTGTCACCGGTCTCGCTCGGCCGCCACATCCCGTGGCACTCCGCGCCAGTCCTGGGCCTCGTCCCGCAGACCGCGGCGATGGGCCTGCTGATGCGCGCGCTGTACGCCTCGCTCGCCCGGCAGGAGCTGGCGGCCGCCTGCGAGACCCTGCTGGCTCGGACCGGGAGCCGGCTGCTCGGCCACACCGACGTGCTCGACGTCCGCGCGATCGTCCGCGAGGCCGCCGTCGGCCTCTGCTCCCAGGTCCCCGGCCTCGGCATCCTGATGGTGCGGGGCGACGGCGCCGAGGGGGTGGTGGAAGGCTTGGTCGGGTTCCCTGAGGCGTCACGCGGCGCGGTCCTGGCGGCCGGCTGGCTCGACGGGCTCGACCCGCTGCACGGGTCGCGGCTCGCCGGCGACACGGCGGCGATCGACCGGCTCGCCGGCGGTCAGCGGCAGTGGCGGGCGGCAAGGATCGCCACCGGCGACGGCGAGCGGGTGCTGCTGATGGGCGGCACGGGCCACGTACCCGACGTGATCTTCGACGCCTTCCGCACGCTGGCGACCCAGTGGCAGTTGGCCGAGGCCAACTGCGGCGCCCACACCGCGCTGGCCCACCAGGCCCACCACGACCAGCTCACCGGCCTGCCCAACCGGACCCTGTTCTTCGGGAAGCTGGCCGCGGCGGTGGACGCGGCCGGACCCACGGGTGCCGGCGTCAGCCTGCTGATCGTCGACCTCGACGACTTCAAGCAGGTCAACGACGTCTACGGGCACGCCGACGGCGACGAGCTGCTGCGTGAGGTCGCCGGCCGGCTGCGGGAGGTCGGCGGCGAGCGGGGCATGCCCGCCCGCTTCGGCGGCGACGAGTTCGCGCTGCTGCTCACCGGGCTCGACGACCCGGGCGAGGCCGACCAGCTCGCCGACCGGCTGCGGGATCGCCTGGTCGAGCCGTTCCGTCTGACCCAGGCGACGGTCTCGAGCGGTGCCAGCATCGGCGTGGCCACCGCCACGCCGTCGCTCACCGCCGGCGACCTGATGCGTTGCGCCGACATCGCCATGTATTCGGCGAAGGCGAAGGGGAAGAACCGGGTGGAGCGGTTCACCGAGGCCAGCCACGGCGAGATCGCCGAGCTGCGACTGCTCGAGGAGCACCTCGCCCACGCCGTCGAGCGCGACGAGATCGTGCTGCACTACCAGCCGCAGATCGACCTGGCGAGCGGCCGCTGCGTCGGAGTGGAGGCGCTGGCCCGCTGGCGGCACCCCACCCTCGGCCTGCTCCCGCCCGGCCGGTTCATCCCCCTCGCCGAGCGGACCGGCCAGATCATCGCCCTCGGCGAGCACGTGCTGTGCACCGCCTGCCGGCAGATGGCGGCCTGGACGAGCCTGCGGGACGCGGCCGAGCTGCGGCTCGCGGTCAACGTCGCCGCGCGCCAGCTGGTCGACCCCGGCTTCGCCGGGACGGTCGCCGCCGCGCTGCGGAGCAGCGGGCTGCCGGCGCACCGGCTGACCATCGAGCTGACCGAGTCGGAGCTGATCGACCAGGAGGTCGCCCGCGCGCAGCTGCGCGCGGTCGCGGAGCTCGGGGTCCGGATCGCGATCGACGACTTCGGCACCGGCTACGCCTCGCTCGCCTCGCTGCGCTCCTTCCCCGTCCACCAGCTCAAGATCGACCGCAGCTTCCTCTCCGACGAGCAGGAACGCGCCGACGCGATGCTCCGGCTGGTCATCTCGGTCGGCCGGGTCCTCGACCTCGAGACCGTGGTCGAGGGGGTGGAGCGGCCGGCACAGGCGGAGCTGCTGCGCGGCGCCGGCGTGCCGCTGGCCCAGGGCTTCCTGTTCGCCCGGCCGATCCCCGAGGAGGACTTCCCGGCCTGGCTCTCCGGTCAGGGACACCTGGCCGCCGCCCATCGGTCGCATACGTTGCCTAGTACCTCATAGCTACGCAACCCGGGGAAAGCCTGGTAGCGTTCGGGCGGCATCGGGGACCGTCGAGGGGAGGCCGCGTGAGGGAGTTCGCGGCCGAGCTGCTGGTCGACCGGCTCGTGGACTGGGGCGTCGACACCGTGTTCGGGCTGCCGGGCGAGCGCGACACCGGGACCGCGGCCGCGCTGGCCGCGAGAGCCGGTCAGATCCGCCTGGTCCGGGTGCGGCACGAGGAGGCCGCCGCCTTCATGGCGACCGGTTACGCCAAGGCCACCGGCCGCCCGGGCGTGTGCCTGGCGACCTCCGGCCCCGGCGCGATCCACCTGCTCAACGGCCTCTACGACGCCAAGCTGGACCACCAGCCAGTGCTGGCCATCACCGAGCTGGAGGAGAGCCGGGTGCTCGGCACCCCCTTCCACGCCGACGTCCACCTCGACCAGCTGTTCGAGGACGTGGCCGAGTACAACGTGCGGGTGAACGTGCCCGTGCAGATCCCGGCGGTGGTCGACATCGCGCTCGGCCACGCCGCCACCAGGGGGGCGGTCTCCCACATCACCTTCCCGCCTGGCCTGGACGAGGGGGCGGAGTCGGATTACTGGGTGGCGAGGACGCCGGCGACCGTCCCGGCCACCGCGCCGGTGTTCCTTCCCTCGCCGGGCGTGCCGCCCCCCGCCGACCTGCGGCGCGCCGCCGCCGCCCTCAACCAGGGATCGCGCCGGGCCGTGCTGGTCGGCGTCGGCGCCCAGGGCGCCCGCGACGAGCTGCTGGCCGTGGCCGAGCGGCTCGCGAGCCCGATCGTGAAGTCCCTGCCCGGCAAGGCGACCGTGCCCGACGACCACCCGCTGTCCACCGGTTGCATCGGCGCCCTCGGCACCCGCCCGGCCGAGGACGCCCTCGCCGGGGCCGACGCCCTGCTGGTGGTCGGGACCAACTTCCCCTGGACGAGGCACCTGACCGACCCCGGCAAGGTGCGCACGGTCCAGATCGAGACCGACCTCGCCCGGGTGGGCGCGCCGACGCCGACCGAGGTGCCCCTGGTCGGGGACGCCGCCGAGACCTTGCAGGCGCTGCTGCCCCTGCTGGACCACACCGAGGACCGCTCCTTCCTCGGCCAGGCGCAGCAGGGCATGGCCCGCTGGCGCGAGCGGCTGGCCGCCATGGAGGACGCCGCCTCCACCCCGGTCCAGCCGCGCTACCTGGCCCGCGTGGTGGACCGGCTGGCCGCGCCCGACGCGGTCCTCGCCTCGGACTCCGGCGCGAGCGCGACCTGGTCGGCGCACCACTTCGAGGTCCGTGCCGGGCGCCAGTACCTGCTGTCGGCGAACCTGACCACGATGGCCGCCGGCCTGCCGTACGCGATCGCGGCGCAGTGGGCCCACCCGGGCCGGCAGGTGATCGCGTTCGTCGCCGCCGGCGGCTTCTCCCAGCTGATGGCGGAGGTGCTCACCGGCGTCCGCTACGAGCTGCCGATCAAGGTGGTGGTGGCCAACCCCGTCGCGTCGGTCGAGGAGCAGCCACCCCACTTCGCGCGCTGGGCGCAGACCTGCGGCTGGCTCGCCTTCCGCGTCGAGCAGCCGGAGGAGCTGCCCGAGGTGATCCGCGCCGCGCTGGCCCATCCGGGGCCGGCGCTGGTCGACGTCCTGGTGGGCGCCGAGGGCTAGCAGCCCGCCGCTGGAGTGGCCGTCTCGTTGAGGCGCCGGCCGCCGAAGGAGTCGTCCAGGTACGCGAGCCTCTTCTGCAGGTGCACGATGGTGCCGGCCGCCGGCTTCGAGTCGAACTGGACCTTGTCGACCAGGGCGCGCATCACCCCGATGCCGCGGCCTCGCTCTCTGTCGTCGTCGGCGCCCCCGCGCCGCGGGCTGGCGGCGTCGAAGCCCAGACCGACGTCCACGATGCGCAGCTCGCAGCGCTTGTTGTCGACCTTGAGGCGGACGTCGTACTCGTCACCCGGGCCGGAGTGGAGCAGCACGTTGGTGCACGCCTCGCTCAGCGCGAGCTCGACGTCGTGGGTGCAGTCCTCGGTGACGCCGACCTCGGCGAGGGCGTTGCGCACGATGTGCCTGGCCAGCGGGACGCTGTCCGCGTCCCGAGGTAGGTTCAGGCTGAGCGCGATCTCCAAGCCGGTCCCCTTCCGTCTACCTCAGACCTACCCCGTGAGCCGCGGTATACGCATGGTCGAGAACCTGGACGGGATGATAGACGGGCAGGCCGGTGGCCTTGGCGATGTGCCAGCGGCAGGTCTCGGAGTCGCACACCACGAAGTCAGCACCCGCCGCCGCAACCTGGTCGAACAGGCCGCTGCCGACGTCCATGGCGACCTGGTACTTCTCCACCTTGGTGCCGTAGGTGCCCGCGGTGCCGCAGCAGCCGCTGCGCGAGCGCTCGACCTCGAGCCCCGGCACCAGCCCGAGCAGGTCGAGCGCTGGCGTGCCGACGCCGTGGGCCATCAGCTGGCAGGGCGGGTGGTAGACCGCCCGCGCCTCGATGCGGCCGAAGCCGGTGTCCAGCTCGCCCTGGTCGTGCAGCTCGACGAGCAGCTCGCACACGTCCCAGACGGCCGTGGCGACCCGCGCCGCCGGCCCGTCGTCCATGCCGAGCAGCTCGCGGTACTTGGCCTTGAGGGTCATGCCGCACGAGGTCGAGTTCGCCACGATCAGGCCAGGGTCCTCCGCCGCGCCGTCCAGGGCGGCCACCACCCGGTCGGCATGGTGGCGGGCGGCGTCGAAGTCGCCGTTGGAGATCAGCGGCAGGCCGCAGCATCCCTGTGAAGGCACGGTCACGGCCAGGCCGTTGCGTTCCAACACCCGCACCACGGCAGCGCCGACCTCCGGCTCGAACTCCTCGACGGCGCAGCCGTGGAAGTACGCCACGGTCCGGCCTGCGTCCGGCGGTGCTGGCCGGCGCCGCATCCACCCGCGGAAGCCGACCGGCGAGAAGCGCGGCATGGGCGCGTCCCGGTGCACCCCGAGCGTCCGCTCGATCAGCACCCTGGCCGGCCGGCTGGCCATCACCGCGTTGGCGAGCGGAGCCACCGGGCGGGCGAGGCGCCCGAGCAGGCGCGGGCGGCTGATCAGCCGGTCGCGCAGGGACAGGCCGCCGCGGTCGCTCACCAGCTGGGAGCGGGCGACCGCGTTGATCTCGGCGATCATCACCCCCTCCGGGCAGGCCTGGGTGCACAGCCCGCAGCCGGAGCACCAGTCGAGGGAGGCGTCCGGCGAGTCGCCGTCGACGAGGCCGGCGCGGAAGCGCTGCCCCTGCGGCCCCTCGTACTTGGGCCCGGGAAACAGGTCGGTGACCGCCGAGACCGGGCAGACGGTGTTGCAGACGTTGCACTTGATGCACCTGTCGGCGGTCTGTTCGACGGGCAGCACGGCGCCCCCTCAGCCTCTCTTGACGGCTTGGTCGGTCTTGCCGGCGCCGCGGGTCGTGGCGACCAGGCGGGCCGCCGTGGCCAGGGCGACGCCTTCGCGCGAGCCTTCGACGGTGGCGTCGTGACCCGCCAGCAGCCCGCCGGCGCAGCGCAGGTTGGCCAGCAGGGGAGCCCCGTCGTCGCCCACCGGCCGCAGCTCGGCGTCGACCCGGACGCCGGCCGCCCCCATCGGGTGGGCGGCGAGGAAGCGGCCGGAGACGAAGCCGGTGCGGTCGGGGAACCCGGCGACGGGCAGGCCGGCGACCACCTCGGTGAGGCTGCCGTCCCGGTTGGCCTCGATGCCGTGGCCGGCCACCCCACCGGTGGCGAGCACGACCTCGTCGCAGCGGATCTCCACCGGGCGGGCGGCGCCCTCGCAGCGGACCGCCATCACCCGGTCGCCGGCGCGCTCCACCCCGGTCGCCGGGAAGCCGAACTGCCAGGCGACGCCTAGCTCGTCGAGGCGCCGGCGCCAGGCGGCGAACAGGCGCAGCCCGGGAACGGAGGGCGGGGCGACGGCCGCCTCGACCAGCGGCACCCCTACCCGCCGCTGCAGGTCGGCCCAGGGCTCGTGGCCGTGCGCCAGTCCGACCACGGCCGGCACCACCACCACGTCGGCGCCGCTCGCCGCCGCCGTGAGGCGCGGCGCGAGGCGCTCCCGGAAGCTCTGGTCGTCGAAGGCGCGCGCCAGCTCGACGCCGCTGAAGTAGCGCCGGTGGCTCCACGGGGGCAGCTCCACCGTCGCGGTGGTGACGGTATGCCCGGACCGCTCGAGCCCGCGGGCGCAGAGCGCGGCCGAGAAGTCACGGAAGCCGGCGAGGCCGACGACGGCGACGCGCCCGCGCAGCTCGGCTGCTGCCGGGGCCGGCAGCAGGCAGGTGGGCCGCAGGGTGCCGAGCGCGGTGACCTGGCCGCGGTTGCGTGCCGGGTCGCCCTGGTGCTCCAGGCCGGCGGCGGCGGCGAAGCCGAGGAACCAGTCGAGCCCGTCGCGCAGCGCCTCGGCGCCGACCACCCGGTACGGATGGTCGGCGGCGAGCCCGGCCAGGTCGTCGAGCGGCCGCTCGACGCGCTGGCCGCCGATCCGGCCGAGCACGTCGACCGCGCCGGCGCCCCAGTGGGTGAAGCCGTTGCCACGGGCGATCAGGCGGACCTTGCGGCCGCCCTCGGCCAGCCGCACGGCCGCGGCCAAGCCGGCCGGCCCGGCGCCCACCACCACCACGTCGGCCCGCATCACTCCTCCCTTGTCGACCGGGGGGCTACCGCTCCGCTACTTGAGCCCCCCGGACCCCCCAACTGCTCCCGAGACCGGGGGGCTACCGCTCCGCTACTTGAGCCCCCCGGACCCCCCAACTGCTCCCGAGACCGGGGGGCCACCGCCTGGCTCCAGTCCAGCCCGCCGCTCGCCCAGGCCGACGCCTCGTCCTGGTGGTCGGCCTCGAGGTCGAAGATGCCGCGGTAGATGGCGTGGTTGAGCAGGGCCTGCCTGGCCTGGTCGCCCCAGACGGTGGCGTGCTGCCCGCGCCAGCGCTCCTGCAGGAAGCGCGCCAGGCCGGCGAGCAGGTCGCGGTCGCCGCCTCCCCCCTGCTCGCAGACGACGGCGGCGGCCCGCCAGGCGCAGAAGGCGGCCTGGCAGGGGCCGAAGCCGAGGCGCAGGCGGCGGCGCAGGTCCTCGAGCTCGACCAGCCCACCGGCCACGGTCTCGCGCACCCGCTCGGTGGTCACCAGCTCGCACTCGCACAGCAGCGTGCCGTACTCCTTCTCCTGCTCGACCGCCGCGAGGGGCCCGGCGAGCCGGTGGCTGCCGTGGTCGGCGCCTGGCAGCACCTCCTCGGCGGTGCGGCACGGCACGGACACGCCCATGCGCTCGCCGAGCTGGTCGACCAGCTTCTCGGCCATCTGCCTGCAGGTGGTGAGCTTGCCGCCGACGATGCTGAACAGGTTGGCCAGCCCGTCCCGCTCGGCGTGGTCGAGCACGGTGAAAGTGCGGCTCACCGCCCGGGTGTCACCGGCCGTGGCTTGATCCGCCTGCTGCGGCGGCTTGTAGAGCGGACGCGAGCCGGCGAAGGCGCGCAGCGCCCGGCCGCGGGAGAGGCTGGGGACCATCTGCGCGCACATGTCGATCATGCGGTCGACCTCGGCCGGGTCGACGCTCACGTCGTCGGGGTCCTCCACCTGCACCGAGGTGGTGCCGAGGATGGCCACCTCGTGCTGGGGCACGACGATGTCGCCGTCGGCCGGCTTGCGGCAGGCGTTCACCACCCCGCGGACGTAGCGGCTGGCCATCACCACCATCACGCCCTTGCCCGGGATCATCTCGATCGGCACCCCGGCGAGCGCGCCGACCTGGCCGGCCCAGGCTCCGGCCGCGTTCACCACCCACTCGCAGCCGATCAGGCGCTCCTCACCGCCCGCCTGGTCGCGCACGCGCACGGCGGCGAGGCGGTCGCCGTCGCGCTCGAAGCCGACCACCGGGTGGCGCGGCAGGACGCGGGCGCCGTGGGCCTCGGCGTCGGCCACCATCGAGCGGATCAGCGACCAGGAGTCGATGCCGCCGTCGGGCACGGCGTAGGCGGCCTCGATGCCGTCGGTGAGCAGCGGCTCGCGCCGCCTCGCCGCGGCGGGCGTCAGCTCCTCGACCGGGATGCCGGCCGCCGCGCAGCCGGTCACGAAGCGCTCCGCGTAGGCCGGGTCGTCGGACGGCAGCAGCACGAACAGCCCACCGAGGTCCTCGATGGTGTGCGGGGCGATGCGCCGCAGCACCATGTTCTCCTCGATGCACTCCCGCGCCGACTCCTCGTCCCTGACGGCGTAGCGCCCACCGGAGTGCAGCAGCCCGTGCCAACGCCCCGAGGTGCCGGTGCCGAGGTCGGAGCGTTCCACCAGGACCGCGTCGACGCCGCGGAGGGCGAGGTCGCGCAGCACCGCCACCCCGGTGACCCCGCCACCGACGACCACGACCCGGGTGTCCAGACTGGTCATGGCTCGGCCTTGCGCCGCACCGACGGGCTGCCCTTGATCCCTCGGCCGCGGGCCTCGCCGTCCAGGGGCTGGCTGGCGGCGGCCGGACGGCCGCGCATGCCGGGCAGCGGCCGCGCGACCAGCCCCTGGTCCACGTACCAGCGCACGGTCGTCTCGAGGGCCTGGCGCACGGGCGTGTAGCGCAGGCCCAGCTCGCGCTCGGCGCGGGAGCCGTCGTAGAGGTGGGGGTGGCCGAGGGTGCGGATGCTCTCCCGGCACACGCGTGGCTCCGTGCCGCGCCAGCGACCGACCAGCTCCGCGCCGGCGGCGAGCGTCATCGCCACCCAGAGCGGCAGGGTGCGGGGCCGGTCGTGCAGCCCGGCGATGCCGCCGATCAACTCGATCGCCTCCCGGTTGGAGAGGGTCGCCGAGTTCAGCACGTAGCGCTCGCCCGGGGCGCCGTTGCGCTCGGCGAGCAGGTGCCCGGCGACGCAGTCCTCCGTGTAGCAGAGCCCGAAGCGGGCGGGCAGGTCGAAGGGGAGCTTGCCGTTCAGGTAGTCGAGGAACACCTTGGCGGTGCCGGTGGTCCGGCCGGGGCCCTGCACCGAGCTGGGGTTGACCGAGACCACCTCGATGCCGTCGAAGCCGAGGGCGACCTGCTCGGCCTCGTACTTGGAGCGGGCGTAGTGGGAGGTGAACTCGCCGGGGTCGGTGTTGGACTCGTCGACCATGTGGCTGCCGTCCCCGCCGAGGGTCGCCGCCGAGCTGGTGTAGACGACCCGGCGCACGCCCGCCCGGCGGGCCGCGTCCAGCACCCGCCTGGTGCCCTCCACGTTGACCCGGTACAGCGGCGCCGGGTCGGCCATGCACAGCCGGTTCACGCCGGCCAGGTGGTAGACGGCCTCGCAGCCGTCGGCAGCGCGGGCCAGCGCCTCCTCGTCGCCCAGGTTGCCGAGGGCCAGCTCCACGCCGCCGACCGGGAGGCGCTCCCGGTCGGCGGGCTTGCGCACCAGCACCCGGACCGGCCGCCCGGCCTGCACCAGCCCGCGCAGCAGCAGCCCGCCCACGAAACCGGTCGCACCGGTCACCAGCACCCGGTCAGCCATCTGTCGCTCTCGTCATCGGGCCTCCCGTACCAGGTCGCCGAACCGAGAGAAATAGTCCAGCGCCGAGGCTGCGCTGACAACGGCCACCGCCACCATGGCCCACTCGTCCAGCCACAGCCGGCCGAGGTGGACGTCGGGGCGCAGGATCGCGAGGGTGATGCCGACCACCTGCACGTTGAACTTCAGCTTGCCCCAGATCGAGGCCGAGATGACCACCGCCGAGGCGGCGGCGATGGCGCGCAGCCCGAGCACGGCCACCTCCCGCGCGATCACCACGAACGCCACCCAGACGTCGACCCGGCCGATCGCGAGCAGGCCCAGCAGCGCGCCCATGACCAGCAGCTTGTCCGCGGTGGTGTCGAGGAAGTTGCCGAGGGTGGTGACCTGCTGCCAGCGCCGCGCCAGGTAGCCGTCGATGAAGTCGGTGAGCGAGGCGATCAGGAAGACGAGGGCGGCGAGCACGCTCGTGTCCTTGCGTCCCTCCCCGACCAGCAGCGCCATCAGCACCGGGATGAGCGCGATGCGCAGCAGCGTGATGCGGGTGGACAGGGTCAGTGTCGCCACTCGCCTCCCTTGCTCGCGGCATCTTCACGCCATCCTACGACCTGGACGTGGGTCCTTCCCATAAGGGAAGGCCAGGAACCGTAAGGCGAGCCGTACGTCCGCGCCGAAGCTAGTTGAAACGTCGGTGGCCCGCCGCCGCCAGGAGCGGCTCGGCCTCGGCGAGGTAGGCGGCGGCGCGCACCTCGCGCCAGAAGGCGACCGCCACCTCGAGCTGCTCCCTGGCCTGGTCGGGCTCGCCGGCGTCGAGCAGGCGGCGGCCGGCCCGCAGCCGGGCGAGGGCCTCGTCGGGCCGCGAGCCGATCTCCGCGTACAGGTCGGCGGCCCGCGCCTCCTCGCCGGCCAGCAGCGCCCGCAGCGCGTCCAGCCAGCGCGACGGCGCCAGGCTCTTGCCGTCGAGCACCTCGGCCGCATGGCCGAGCTCCACCAGGGTCACGCCGAAGTCGGCCCCGAGGGTCACCTCGAGGAGCCCGGGACGGAGCTGCTCCAGCAGCACCCCGGTCAGCTCGGCGGCCTGGTCGCGGCGGCCGGCGGCCAGCAGCGCCCTGGCACGGAAGGCACGCGCGACCGCCGGGGTGTGCCCGTCGCCCCAGGCGTCGGCCATCGCCAGCGCCGCCTCGGAGTCGGCCAGGGCCTCGTCCAGCGCACCCCGGGCCAGCCGGACCAGGCCCCGCACCACCCGGCAGGGCACCTCCAGGTAGTGCGACCCTCCTGCCTTGTCAGGAGCCACGGCCTGACCCACCGCCGTCTCCACGTCGTCCCAGAGGCCCAGCCAGAACTCGCCGATCACGTTCTCGAAGCGCATCCAGCGCAGCAGCTGCACGGAGCCGAGCCGGTCGGCCGCGTTGTGCCCGGCCATCACCGTGGCGACCGCGCGCACCACGTCGCCGAGGCGCGCGTAGGCGTAGGCGAGGTGGAAGTAGCCGTAGATGGTCTCGGGCGAGCTGAGCCGGGCGAGCACCTCCATGCCGGTCTCGAGGTCCTCGACGCCGCCAGGGTCGCCGGCGTCGACCCGGGTGGTGCCGAGCGCGCACAGCGCGTGTGCCTCCAGGTCGCGCAGGCGTAGCCGCCTGGCGATCGCCAGCGCCTCCCCGGCGGCGGCCAGCGCCTCGCCGGTGCGGCCGACGATCATGCACTGCAGCGCGCACACGTACAGCGTGGTGGCCTTGGAGCGGGACGGCTGCGCCTCCCTGACCAGGGCGAGCGCCCTGCCGAGGTGGCTGGCGAGCAGCTCCGGCTGGCCCCGGTCCAGCGCCCAGCGGGCCAGCAGCTCCTCGGCCTCGGCGGCGCGCGCCCGCCAGCCGCCGGCGAGCAGCGCGTCCCTGGCGGCCATCAGGTCGGCGCCGGCGCCGCCGCCGGCGAGCAGGCCCTCCGCCGAGGCGGTCGGGTCCTCGTCGGCGTCCTCGGCGTAGAAGCGCGCCCTGGCCAGGCCGAAGGCCAGCTCCGGACGTTCCGGGTCGTCGCCGGGCCAGAGCGCGAGCGCCGCCGCGTAGCGGCCGGTGGCGGTGGTGAACACGCCGAGCGCGGCGGCGCGGTCGCCGGCCGCCCGCAGGGCGAGCCGCACCCGCTCGGCGACCTCGCCGCCGGCCGGCTCGCCGCGCAGGGCGACCCGGTAGTGGTGGACGAGCAGCTCGGCCCGGTCCCGCTCGCGCCCGGGGGCGAGGGACCCCAGCCAGGCCGCCGCGCGCGCGTGCCGCAGCGCCCGCTCCGCCTCCGGCAGCTGGGCGTAGGCGGCGTCGCGGACCAGCTGGTGCGCGAAGTGGTACTCGCGCTCCCCGGCGACCTGGGAGCGGCCGGCCCGCCGCACCAGCTCCATGCCTTCGAGGCGCTCGAGCCGGGCGGCCACCTCGGCGCGGTCCACCCCGCCGAGCGCGGCCACCGCCCCGGCCCAGCCTGCCCGCCCGAGCACCGCCAGGTCCCGCAGCAGCGCCCGCTCATCTCGTGGCAGCGCCTCCAGCCGCGCCGCCGCCACCACCTCGACGGAGGTCTCCACCCCGCTCTCCGGTTCCGCGGCCCGCTGCTCGTGCAGCATGCGGACGTACTGCTCGGCGAGCAGCGGGTTGCCGCCGACGGCGGCGGCCAGCTTGGGGTCGGGCGGGGACGGCAGCTCGTGGCGGGCCAGCAGCGCCTCCAGGAGCTGGGCCGTCTCCTCCTGGGAGAGCGGGCCGAGCTCGATCGTGCCGCTGGTGCGCTGCTTCGCGACCCAGTCGGGCCGGCGCTCGGCGAGCTCTGGCCGGGCGGTCGCGACCACCAGCACCGGGGTCGGGCCGGGCCGGTCCATCGTCTCCGGGTCGACCAGGCCGGCGAGGAAGTCGAGCAGGGCGTCGTCCGCCCACTGCAGGTCCTCGACGGCCAGCACGAGCGGGCGGCGGGCGGCCAGGCCGTAGACGAAGCGCCGCCAGGCGGCGAACACCTCGCCGCGCTGCCCGGCGTGGAGGGTCCCGGCGACGCCGAGGCCGACCAGGCGGCGCAGGTGCCCGAGGACCCAGGCCGCCTCCCGGCCGCTCCTGGTGGGGTCGTCGCCACCCCCGCGGGCGCGCGGCTCGCCCGTGACCGGGTCGCCCAGCGTCGTGGCCACCGCCTGGGCGAGCTTGCGCTCGGCCACCTCGCCGGGGTCGCTGTCGAGGATGCCGGCGCCCCTCTTGACCATCTCGGCCAACGCGGCGCAGATCGCGTCCCGGCCGTACGGGGGCGAGCTGCCCTGGTACCAGGCGACCGGCTCGTCGCCGGCCTGGAGCGCACGCTGCAGCTCGGCGAGCAGCCGGCTCTTGCCGGTCCCGGGCGGGCCGACGAGCGTGACCAGGTGCGGGAAGCGGTGCCTGCGGACCCGGGTGACCCAGTCGCGCAGCCTGCCCAGCTCCTGCTCGCGGCCGACCAGCGCGGTCTCCGCCCGGCCCGGATCGGTCCCGATCCGCAGCTCGAGCGCGCTCCACACGACCAGCGGCTCGACCCGCCCGCGGATGGCGACCAGGCTGGCCGGACCGTAGCCGACCGCCCGGGCGGTGGCCCGCTCGGTCGCCTCCGTGACCAGCACCGCGCCGGGCGGCGCGGCCTCCCGCAGCCGGAGGCAGAGGGTCACCGGGTCGCCGCCGACCCGCTCGCCGGGCCGGGCCGCCGTGGCGCCCTCGCCGGGCGGCCGCACCAGGACCTCCCCGGTGGCGAGCACCGCGCGCAGGGAGGGCCGAGGCTGCGCCGGCGCGGCGTAGGGGCCCAGCACGGCCGTCCTCGCCGGCGCGAGGGCGTCCTCCTGGGCGAGCGCCGCCCGGGCGGCGAGGGCGGCCCTGACCGCCCGCTCCGGGTGGTCGGAGCCGGCGGGGTCCAGGCCGAACACGGCCATCACCGTGCCGCCGACGACCTGCTCGACCGCGCCGCCGTGGACCTCGATCTCGGTGCGGAGCAGGCTCAGGCGCGCGGCGAGCCGCAGCTCCGCTTCGTCGGGCCTGTCCTCGCCGGTACCGGCTCCCAGCAACGAGCCTGCCTCGGCCAAGTCGCAGACGAGCACGGTGACGACCCTGCGGTCCTCGCCTGGCGGGAGCGCCTCAGGGCCCGGCGTGTCATGGCCAGGCTGCGTCGTCGGCGTCGCGGCCGGCGTGTCGTCGCCGGGCGGCTCCGCCTTGGCCCGCGGCGGCACGGGAACCCAGGCGGGCGGCTCGACCATGGCCGGGGCGGTGGCCGAGGCCGCGCGCACCATGGCGAGGTCGAGCGCCGGGTCCTCGGCCAGGATCGCCTGCTCCAGGCGCTGCAGGTCCTGGCTCGGCTCGGTGTGCAGCTGGTCGGCGAGGGTGCGCCGGGCGACCCGGTAGGCGGCCAGCGCGTCGGCCTGCCTGCCCGAGCGGTGCAGCGCCAGCATGAGCTGGCCGCGCAGCTGCTGGCGCAGCGGGTGCAGGCGGATCAGCGTCTCCAGCTCGGCGACCAGCTCACGATGGCGGCCGAGGGCCAGGTCGGCGTCGAGCCGGTCCTCCGTGGCGACCAGCCGCGCCTCTTCCAGCTCGGCCAGGTCGGGCCAGGAGAAGCCGGCCTCGACCAGGTCGCCGAGGACGGGGCCGCGCCAGAGGGCGAGCGCCTCGCGCAGGGTCCGCGCGGCGCCGCCCGGGTCGCCCTCGGCCAGCGCCCGCCGTCCCTGGGCGGCCAGGCGGGTGAAGCGGTGCGCGTCCACCTGGCCGGGATCGAGCACCAGCAGGTAGCCGGGCTCTCTGGTCACCAGCACCAGGGGCGAGCCCTCCGCGCGGCCGCCGCCGAGCGCCTTGCGCAGCGCCGTGACGTGGTCCTGGAGCACCTGGCTGGCGCTGGCCGGCCGCCGGTCGCCCCAGAGGACGGCGACCAGCAGCTCGGTGGGGACGACCTGGTTGGGGTGGAGCAGGAGCAACCCGAGCAAGGCACGCTGGCGCGCGCCACCGAGCGACAGGACGTGGCCCCCGCGCCAGGCCTCCAGCGGCCCGAGGACCAGGAACTCCACCATCGTGTGCCCTCGCCGGATGAGTACGAAGTGGGAGAATCTACCAGCGCCGGTCGTGATCGATCTAACGACTGCCCGCAGGCAGCACGACCCGGGCCGGGACGGGCGACCCGCGACCGTGGCCCGGGTACCAACTACCCGAGCCAGTCGCCGCCCGGGACGCGGTTGGCCACGCCGAGCCCGCGCCGGGCGAGGGTGCCGGCCTGGTAGACCCAGGCGGTGGTGGTGACGGTGCGGCCGTCGTCGTCGCGGTAGCTGACCTTCCGCTCGACGCGAACGTAGAGGCTGCCGGCGGGGTCGGCGGGACGGTAGCCCTCGAAGCGGTCGAGGGTCCGCAGCACCGAGTTGTGGCTGTCCATGGCGAGGCCGAGCAGGTCGCCGAGGACCTCGCCGCCGTCGTCCGCCTCGGCCACGAACGGCAGGCCGGCGACCAGGAGCTGGTGGTCGGGCAGGACGGCGGGCCGGTGCCACGCCACCAGGCCGTCGAGCAGCCTGGCATGGTTGGGCTGCCCCAGCCGCAGGGTGCCGTAGACGAACAGGCGCTCCACCGAGTGCGAGTCCCGCTGGTCGGTTCCTTCTTGCCAAGCGCAACGGTAGCAAGCCGGACGGGCCGGGACGAAACCGGGTCGCCCGCGTGTCCCCCTACAGGCCGAGCTGGTCGAGGTCCTTGGCCGCCGCACGGGCGGCGGCGCGGGCGGACGCGGCGTCCGGGGCGGCCAGGGCCAGCTCGGCCATGGCACGGCACTGGCCGCGGGTGTGCCTGCCCAGCAGCAGGCGGACGTCGGCGACGGCGGTCGCCGCCATGGACAGGCTGGTCACGCCGAGGCCGACCAGGACGAGGGCGAGCACCGGGTCGGCGGCGGCCTCGCCGCAGACGCCGACCGGCCGGGCGGCCGCCCGGCCCGCCTCCGCCACCCGGCCGACGAGCTCCAGCAGCACCGGCTGCCACGGATCCTGGAAGCCGCCGAGGCCGCCGGCCTGGCGGTCGGCCGCGAAGGCGTACTGCGCCAGGTCGTTGGTGCCGATGCTGGCGAAGTCGACCTCGGCCAGGATCGCCCCGGCCGCCAGGGCGGCGGCCGGCACCTCGATCATCACCCCGACCTTGGCGACCGGCTGGGACCGCGCCCGCTCGCGGAACCAGGCGGCCTCCGCCGGGACGGTGACCATCGGCGCCATCACCCAGACTTCGGCGCTGCTGGCGGCGGCCGCCTGGCCGATCGCGTCGAGCTGGTCGCCCAGCACCTGCGGGGCGCGCCGGAGGGCACGCAGGCCGCGCTCGCCGAGGGCAGGGTTCGGCTCGCCGGCCAGCCCGAGGAAGGCGAGCGGCTTGTCGGCGCCGGCGTCGAGGGTGCGGACCACCACCTTGCCGCCGGGGAAGGCTTCGAAGACCGCCGCGTAGGCGGCGCGCTGCTCCTCCACCGACGGCGGCTCGGCCCGCTCCAGGTAGAGGAACTCGGTGCGCAGCAGCCCGACGCCCTCGGCCCCCGCCGCCACGGCCGCCGCCGCGTCCCCCGGGCCGCCGAGGTTGGCCAGCAGGTCGACCCGCTGGCCGTCGGCGGTCGCCCCGGGCGCTTGGGCCATCGCCACGGCGTGCCGGGCGGCCCGCGCCGCGGCGCGGGCCGCGGCCGCGTCCACCTCGGCGTCGCCCGGTTCGACCAGCACCTCGCCGCTGCTGCCGTCGACCACCACCCTGGTGCCGTCGGCCAGCGCATGGGCACCTTTGCAGCCGACCACCGCCGGCACGCCCATGGCGCGGGCCAGGATGGCGGTGTGGCTGGTGGGGCCGCCCTGCTCGGTGACGAAGGCGAGCACCCGGTCGCGCGGCAGGGTCGCCGTGTCCGCCGGGGCCAGGTCGAAGGCGACCAGCACGAACGGGTGGCCAGGGTCGGGCACGCCTGGCAGCGGCACGCCGAGCAGCCGGGCCACCGCCCGGTCGCGCACGTCGTCCAGGTCGGCCACCCTGGCGGCCAGGTAGCCGCCGACGGCCGCGAGCCGCTCCCGGTAGGAGGCGAACGCCTCCCACACCGCCCGCGCCGCCGGGCGGCCCTGCCCCGCCAGCTCCTCGACCTTGGCGGCCACGCTCGGGTCACCGGCCATCATGGCCTGCGCCTCGAGCACCTCCTGGGCCTCGCCGCCTGCCGCCTCGGCACGGGCGTCGAGGTCGTCGGCGACCTGCAGGAGCGCGTCGAGCGCGGCACGGGCCTCCGCCTCGGGTGGCCCGCCGGGCCCGCCCGATGGTGGCTCGGGCACGCGCCCGGCCATGCGGGCGACCGGCCCGACGGCGACGCCGGGGCTGGCGGCTGCGCCGTGGAGCGCCCGCGTCGTGGCCGGCGTGCTCACGCGTCGTGGTCCTGCTCGACCACCGCGACCAGCTCGTCGAGCGCCTGCTCCGCCCCGTCGCCCTCGGCGGCGAGGACGACCTCCTCGCCGCCGCGGACGTCCAGCGTGATCACGTCGAGGATGCTGGCCGCGTCGACCGGCTCCTTGCCCGCCTTGGCGATGGTGACCGCGACCGGCTGCTTGGCCGCCGCCCTGACGAACCGTGCGGCTGGCCGCGCGTGCAGCCCGATCTTCGACCCCACCACGGCACGCCGCTCCGCCATACCCGCCTCCTCTGGTTGGTTGCCGCCCTCGGCGGCGTCAGCCCTCGACCGCCACGTCGTCGTAGATGCGGGCGGCGGCCAGCAGGCCGCTGGGGCCGCGCTCGTAGCAGGCGACGCCCGCCTGGGCATCGAGCACGCGGCCGCCCCAGGAGACCACGTTGTACTCCAGGGCGGTGCAGGTGCCGTCGTCGGTCGCGGAGCAATGCTCCAGCGGGATGCCGCCGACCTCGAACAGGCCGGCGTAGAACCTGGCAAGGGCGTCGCGCCCGCTGTGGACGTGCCCGCTCCCGGCCGGCTCGCGCGCGTACCCGTCGGGCTCGTACAGCTCCAGGACGTCCTCGAGCGCGCCGGCGGCGAGGGCGGCCTGGTAGCGCCGCACCACGGACGGCAGGACCAGGTCGGTCCGCTCGGGCAGCAGCGGCCCGCGCACCGTGTGGCGGCCTTCCAGGGGCCACAGGCTGTGGTAGACGCGCACCCGCTCGAGGCGGGCGCCCTTGCCCTCGCCGACCAGCGCCACCGGCAGCTCGACCTCGCCGTCGTCACCCTCCAGGACCAGCACCGACTCGACCACGGTGCGGCTCGCGTCGCTGGTGACCCGCCCGGGGACCACCCGGGCCTTGCGCTGCTCCAGCCAGTCGTAGGTGGCGGCGGCGAACTCCTCGACCGCGGCGATGCCCTCCACGCGGCCGGCGCGCGGGTCGTCGATCACCGGGTTCTTGGCGAACAGGCCGAGGAACGCCTGCGGCCTGCCCTCCACGAGCAGCGGCAGATAGGTGCCGAGCGGCTCGCCGGCGAGCGTGCTCATCCGACCCGCCCGAACGCGTCCACCAGGATGCGGCTCACCTCGGCCAGGTGGGCGCGCATGTGCGCGGCGGCCTGCTCGGCGTCGCCGGCCTCGATCGCGGCGATGATGCGCTCGTGCGCCGCCGGCTCGACCATCGCGGTGACGTGGTCGCCGAGCTGCGGCATCAGGTGGAGCAGGCGCTCGACCTCGTCGAGCAGCGCCTCCAGCACGCGCAGGAGCCGGCTGTTGCCGGCGGCGCCGGCCACGGTCAGGTGGAAGGCCCTGGCGGCGCGCATGGTGCTCTGATACGAGCGCTCCTCGCCCCCGGGCCCGGCGGCGGCCTGGCGCAGCCGCGCCACCAGCTCGGCCCCGCCGCGCGTGGCCGCGTCGCCGGTGACCTGGGGTTCGAGCATCAGCCGCAGGGCGAACACCTCGCGCACGTCCTCGAGCGACAGGGGCGCGACCAGGTAGCCCTTGCGCGGCAGCACCACGATCCAGCCGTCCTGGACGAGCAGGCGCAGGGCCTCGCGGATGGGGGTCTTGGAGACCCCGAAGCGGGCCGCCAGCTCGTTCTCGATCAGCGGCTGGCTCGGCCGCAGGCGGGCGGTGAGGATCTCCCGCTTGAGGGCGTCGTAGACCTGCTCGGTGAGGGAGCGCCGGCAGAACCAGCGACCAGTATACGGTCGCGCCCGAACGTGCAGACCAGCAGTTTCTCCGATCGTCGACGGAGCGTACGCGGCACGGCCCGGGCGCTCGCCCGGGCCGTGCCGTCGCTGTGATGGTGGAGGCTACGACTCCTCGAAGGCGTTGAACTCGTCGGGAGCGTAGGTCTCGCCGGTCTCGACGTCGACCAGCGGGCCGCTGACGCCGTCCTCGATGGTGCCGATCGGGTTGCCGTCCTCGCCGTAGTAGACGCCGTCGTAGCCCTCGTAGGCCGGGTTGCCGAAGGCGTCCATCGCGTAGGCGGTCGCCGGCACGTCGGTGAGCAGGGGCTGCACGCTGCGGTAGCGCACCATGCCGGTCCCCGCCGGGATCAGCTTGCCGATGATCACGTTCTCCTTGAGGCCGATCAGGCTGTCGCTCTTGCCCTCGATGGCCGCCTCGGTGAGCACCCTGGTGGTCTCCTGGAAGGAGGCCGCCGACAGCCACGACTCGGTCGCGAGCGACGCCTTGGTGATGCCGAGCAGCTCGGGACGGCCGTTGG
>WNGB01008856.1_pt1 | contig 21966 bp, 20 predicted proteins | sample 5400681 | NCBI WGS metagenome assembly WNGB01 (sample SAMN13153367, study PRJNA577476) | soil metagenome | isolation source: 115 cm soil or saprolite under grassland replicate 2 | place: USA:California | collected 2016-06-15
GCGCTATCTACGCGCCGCCTTCGGACCGGGACGGAGCGTCGACGGGCCCGCCCTCATCGAGGACGAGTGGTCGACGACCGTCGTCTGTCCGGGCCAGCGCTGCCAGGGCGACCGGTTCGGCAACCTGATCCTCGAAGGCTGACATGACGCTCCATCCCGTCACCCTCGAGGTCGTGCGCAACGCGCTCTACGCGATCGCCGAGGAGATGAGCGTGATCGTGATGCGGTCCGCGCGCTCGCCGCTCCTCAAGGAGGCGGGCGATCTCTCCTCCGCGCTGACCGACGCCGAAGGCCGGCTCATCGCTCAGGGTCGCGACATCCCGATCCACATGGGCGTCATGGGCTTCACGGTGAAGGAATTGTTGAAACGGATACCGGCGAAGCAGTTCAGGGAGGGCGACGTCTGGTTCTTGAATCTGCCGGAAGTAGGCGGCAATCACCTGCCCGACGTGAAAGCCGTGAGGCCGGTGTTCGCCGAGGGCCGGCTCGTCGCCTTCGCGATCAATTTAGCGCACTGGGCGGATATCGGAGGCGCCGTGCCGGGTAGCTATGTGCCGTGGGCGACCGACGCCCACCAGGAAGGGGTCCGCATCGCGCCCCTCCGCCTCTTCTCGGCATCCGGGCCCGACCGGGAGAAGATCGACTTCCTACTCGCGAACGTCCGCGGGCGCGCGGAGCGCGAGGGCGATCTCCTCGCCCAGTTCGCCGCCGACGACGTCGCGGCGCGGCGGCTCGGCGAGCTGTTCGCGCGCCACGGCCCGGCGACCATGCACGCGTGCTTCGAGCGCTTCCAGACGGAGTCGGAGCAGCAGATGCGGGCGGCGATTCGCGCGCTGCCCGACGGCGCCTGGGAAGGCGAGGACTGGCTCGACGACGACGGCGTCGACGCGCGGCCGATCCGTATCAAGGTGCGCGTGACGATCGCGGGCGACGAGGCGACGTTCGACTTCGCGGGCACGGATCCGCAGGCCCGAGGACCGGTGAACACCACGCGGTTCATCGCGTGCTCGTCCGTCTACTACGCGATGAAGGCGCTCATCGCCCCCGAGGTGCCGCCCAACGACGGCTGCTACCGTCCGCTGCGCATCGTGGTGCCGCCGCGGTCGGTGCTCGACCCCGATCCCGACCGTCCCGTGGTCGGCGGTAATCACGAGACCTCGCAGCGCGTGGTCGACGCGATCTTCAAGGCGCTGGCGCCCGTGCTCCCGCAACGGATCGCCGCCGGCGGCCCCACGACGTCGGGCGTGCTGATCTTCGGCGCGCGCCAGGACGATGGCCGGTGGGCCATCCTCTACGAGGTCCACGGGGGCGGCGAGGGCGCGACCGCCGTCAAGGATGGCGCCGCGGCGATCCGCGTGCACATGTCGAACGTGATGAACACCCCGACCGAGGTCATCGAGGGCGAGTACCCGTTCGTGGTGGAGGCCCATGCGCTCCGTCCGGGCTCGGCGGGCGACGGGCGGCGCCGGGGCGGCCTCGGCCAGACCCGCGCCTACCGCGTGCTCGCGGACGACGTGACGCTGACCACGATGTTCGAGCGGCGCGTGGTGCCTCCCTGGGGGATCTTCGGCGGCGCCGACGGCCAGCCGTTCCGTGTCACGCTGCGCTCGAACGGCGGCGAGCGCGTCGTGTCGGGGAAGGAAACGTTCACGCTGCGGCGGGGGGACGTCGTCCTGGTCGAGACGTGCGGCGGCGGCGGGTACGGGACGCCGGCCGAGCGCGAGGCCGAGCGGCGCGAGGCCGATCGCCGGGAAGGATACCTCGGATGAACAGGCTGGAGGGACGCATCGCCGTCGTGACGGGCGCCGCGAAGGGCATGGGCCGCGAGATCTGCCTGCGGCTCGCACGCGAGGGCGCCGATCTGGCGCTCGCCGCGCGGGAGGTCCCGCCGTTGAAGGCGCTCGCGCAGGAGATCGAGGGGCTCGGGCGGCGCGCGCTCGTTCACCCGACCGACGTCACCCAGGAAGCGGCGGTGAAGGCGCTGGTCGACGCCACGCGGGCGGCCCTGGGCGGACGCGTCGACATCCTCGTGAACGGCGCCGGCATCACCGGGCCCGTGGAGACGCCGGTCTCGGAGATCTCCGTGGAGGACTTCGACCAGGTGCTCGCCATCAACGTGCGGGGCACGTTCCTGCCGATCAAGCACGTGACGCCGCTCATGATCGCGCAGCGCTACGGCAAGATCGTGAACATCAGCGGAACGTCCGGGCTGCGCGGCTACAAGTACCGCGCGGCGTACTCGTCGTCCAAGTGGGCGATCCGCGGACTCACGCGGACCGTCGCGCTCGAGGTCGGCCCGTACAACGTCAACGTCAACGCGGTCCACCCGGGCATCGTGACCGGCGACCGCATGGACAAGCTCTGCCGCGAGAAGGCGCGCAAGCGCGGCCCCGGCTGGACGGCCGAGCGTGTGTACCAGGAATACGTCGACGAGATGGCGCTCCGGCGCGTGACCACGGCCCAGGACGTCGCCGACACGGTGTGCTTCCTCGCCTCCGACGATTCCAAGAACATCACCGGGCAATCCATAACGGTGGACGGCGGCTGGGACGTATAGCAGGTATGTACCCCTTCGAGTATGTCGCGCCAGCCTCCGTGGACGAGGCGCTCAGCGTCCTTGCGGAGCATGGCGAGCAGGCGAAGGTGCTCGCGGGTGGGCAAAGCCTCTTGCCCATTCTCAACTACCGGCTGGCGAAGCCGCGCGTGGTCGTGGACATCAATGGGCTGCCGCTGGACGGGGTGAGCGTTGGGGATGGTCGGCTGAAGCTCGGGGCGCTGACGCGACACGCCACGCTGGAAGAATCCCGGGAGGTGGCGCGCGAGTGCCCGCTGCTGCGCGAGGCGGCCGCGCTCGTCGGCAATGTCCGCGTGCGCACCCTGGGGACGCTCGGCGGCAGCCTCGCCCACGCCGATCCGGCGGCCGAGCTGCCGATGGTGATGGTCGCGCTCGATGCGCGGCTCGGCATCGCCGGGCGCTCGGGACGCCGGACCGTGGCCGCGGGCGACTTCTTCACGGGATACCTGACGACGACGCTCGCGCCCGACGAGCTGCTGACGGACATCGACGTCCCCGTGACCCGCGACATGGGCGGGGCCGTCGAGGAGATGTCGCGTCGGGCCGGTGACTTCGCGATCGTCGCGGTGGCGGCGCTGATCCGTCTGGACCGCCGCGGCCACGTGGACGAGGCACGCATGACCTTCGCCGGCGTGGGCCCGGCGCCGGTTCGCGTTCCGGCCGCCGAGGATGTGCTGCGGGGAGCGGAGCCCACGCGGGACCGGCTCGGGCAAGCGGCCGATACCGCGCGCGCCGCGCTGACGCCGGAGTCGGATGCCTTCGTCTCCGCCGCCTACCGCAGGCTCCTCGCGGGCGTGCTCGCGCGCCGAGCGCTCACGCGTGCCGTCGCGCGCGCGCTGGACGTCCGCTGACCATGCGCGTGAGCCTGCACATCAACGGGCGCACCCGCGACGTGGACGTCGAGCCCAACCAGACCCTCCTCGATGTGCTTCGCGACACGCTCGGGATCTTCGACGTCAAGGAGGGCTGCGGCGAGGGCGTGTGCGGCGTCTGCACGGTCCTGCTGGACGGTCGGCCCGTCTCGAGCTGTCTCCTGCTCGCGGCGACCGCCGCGAGCCGCGCCATCACCACCGTGCGCGGGCTCGAGAGCGACGGTGACCTTCACCCGCTCCAGCAGGCGTTCCTCCGCCACGGCGCCGTGCAGTGCGGCTTCTGCACCCCGGGCATGCTGCTGACGGGCCTCGCGTACGTGCAGCACCATCCCGGTGCCGACCGCCAGGCGCTACGACACGCCATCGAAGGGAATCTCTGCCGCTGTACCGGCTACGCCAAGATCCTGGATGCGCTGGAGGTCTACGCGCGGGAGGCGAAGCGTGGCTGACCCAAGTTCGAGGAGCGCCACGGCTTTGCCGGGGCGTGACGAGCGTAGGGGGGGCTTGGGGGGCCCGTGGCTAGGCCTCCCATATCGACTGATCGGTCGGCCCGTGATCCGCCACGACGCGCGCGACAAAGTCTCCGCGGCGACGGCGTATGCGGGCGACTGGGCGATGCCCGGGATGCTCCACGGCGTCGTCGTGCGCTCGCCGTACGCCTCCGCGCGTCTTCGCTCGATCGATACGACGGGCGCGGCCGCGATGCCCGGCGTCGTCGCGGTCATGACCGCGACGGACGTCCCGCACAACACGCTGTGGACGGACGTCCCCGGACAGACGACCGCGGTGGGTCCGCTGCGCGCGCGCCTGCACGTGCTCGCCGAGGATCGCATCCGCCATCAGGGCGAGCCCATCGCCCTCATCGCCGCCGAGACGGAGACGCAGGCGCGGGACGCCGCCGAGGCGGTGGCCGTCGATTACGAGGCCCTGCCCGGCGTCTTCGATCCCGCCACCGCGCTCGAGCCCGGCGCGCCGGCCGTCCACGACCAAGGCAACCTGCTCGCGCACTGGCGGGTCGCGCGGGGCGACGTCGCCGCCGCCTTCGCGCGCGCCGACGTCGTCGTCGAGGGCGAGTACCGCACCCAGCACGTCGACGCCGCGTATCTGGAGCCGGAGTCGGGCGTGGCCTGGATCGATTCCGACGGCGTCATCACGATCCGGTTGTCCACCCAGGTCATCGAGCATTTCCGCGACGTCGCCGAGGTGCTCGGCGTTCCGCAGAACCGCGTCCGCGTCATCGGGGCATACCTCGGCGGCGGCTTCGGCGGCAAGGAGGACGTCACCGTCGAGGTCTATCTCGGTCTGCTCGCCTGGGAGACGGGTCGCCCGGTCAGGATGGTGTGGACACGGCAGGAGTCGTTGCTCGCCCGCGCCAAGCGTCACCCCTATCGCCTGCGGTACCGGACGGCCGCGCTGCGCACCGGCGAGATCGTCGGGCAGGAGATCGAGCTGCTCGGCGATTCCGGCGGCTACGCGTATCTCTCGGCGCTCGTGCTGCTCTATTCCACGGTGACGGCCGCCGGCCCCTATCGCGTGCCCGCGGCCTCCGTCGACGCGCGCGTGGCCTACACGAACAACCCGCCGACGAGCGCCATGCGCGGCTTCGGCGCCATGCAGGTCGTTTTCGGCTACGAGTCGCAGATGGATCGTGTCGCGCGCGCCCTCGGGCTGTCGCCGCTCGAGGTACGTCGCATCAACGCGCTCCGTCGCGGCGACGCGCTGCCGGTCGGACAGGTGATGGAGACGCACGTCGCGCTGCCCGAGCTGATGGACCGCGCGTGGAGCGCGCTCGGCGAGCCGACGACGCCGCGGGCTCCGCACATGAAGATCGGACGCGGCATCGCCTGCAATCTCCAGCCTTACGGTCGCATCGTGTGGCTCCACGACTGGTCGAGCGCGTGGGTCGGCTTCGAGATGGACGGCAGCCTGGTCGTGCGCTCGGGTGTCCCCGACGTGGGCGGGGGCCAGGCGTCTTCGCTCTGCCAGATCGCCGCCGAGATCCTCGGCGTCCCGCTCGAGGGCGTGTCCGTGCACATCGCCGACAGCGCCCTCACCCCGCTCGCCGGCACCACGACCGCGAGCCGTCAGCTCTACATGTCGGGCAACGCCGTGCTCAAGGCCTCGCGCGAGCTCCGCGAGCAGCTCCTGGCCGCCGCCGCGCGGATTCTCGAGGTGGACGCCGAGGCGCTCGACATGATCGATGGCGCCGTGCACGCCGCCGACGGCCGGTCATTGACGCTCGTCGAGCTCCTGCGTGGATGCGCGAGGATGGGCGTGCCGCGCAGCCATCTCGGCGTCTATCACGCGCCCGCGGGCGAGCCCGTCGATCTCGAGAAGGGCTCGGGCAAGATCTTCCCCGACTACACGTTCGGCTGCCACGCGGCGGAGGTGGAGGTCGACACGCAGACGGGCCGCGTCACCGTGCTGAAGCTCGCCGCCGCCCACGACGTCGGACGCGCCATCAACCCGCAGTCCGTCGAGGGCCAGATCCAGGGCGGCGCCGTGCAAGGCCTGGGCTACGCGCTGATGGAGGACGTCGTGCTGGAGGGCGGCATCAACCTGACGACGTCCTTCGCGTCGTATCTGATCCCCTCCGCCGGCGACGTGCCGGACGTCGAGCCCCTCGTGGTGGAGTCCGGTGAGGGCCTGGGCCCCTTCGGCGCCCGCGGCATCGGCGAGCCGCCGATCGCTCCTCCCGCCGCCGCCGTCGCCAACGCCATCGCGGACGCCACGGGCGTCCGCGTGACTCAGCTACCCATCACCCCCGAACGTGTGGCGCGCGCGCTGGGTTTGATGGAGGGTTCGTGACCGTCATCCCTTCACGGAGCCGGCGGCCAGACCCTGGACGACGAAGCGCTGGCCGATGAAGTAGAGGATCGCGACGGGCACGGAGGCGAGGACGGCTCCGGCCATGAGCTGGCCCCAAATGTACTGGTCGCCGACCACCATCATCGAGAGCCGGATGGGGACCGTCATCGTGCGGTGATCCACGGTGAAGACGAGGGCGAGCAGGAACTCGTTCCACGAGAGCGTGAACGAGAAGATCGCGGAGGCGACCAGCCCCGGAGCGGACAGAGGCAAGAGGATCCGCACCATCGCCCCCACCTTGGTGCACCCGTCCACCATCGCGTGCTCCTCGAGCTCGGGAGGGATGCTCCGGAAGTAGCCCATCAGCATCCACGTGCAGAACGGCACCGTGAACGACAGATAGGTCAGCATCAGCGATTGCAGCGTGTTGCCGAGGCCGAGGGCGACGACGATGGCGTAGAGCGGGACGAAGAGCATCGCCGTGGGCAGCACGTACTTGAACAGGATGAAGCGGCCGACCATCTCGCGCCCCGGATATCGGTAGCGGACGATGCTGAAGGCGGCGAGGGCGCTGACGACCACCGTGATCACGGTCGTGGTGAGCGCCACGGCCAGGCTGTTGCGGATGTTGGTGAGAAGGTCCTCCCGCTGGATGACGCGGACGAAGTTCTCGAGGGTGGGGCGCTGCGGGAGGTAGGTGAAGTCCTCGTACAGCTCCTTGTTCGTCTTGATCGCGGTCGTCACCATCCAGAAGAGCGGGACGGCCACCATCACGACGAAGAGCGCGAGGCACGCGTAGGTGAGGGTCTTGACGGCCAGCGGCTCACGCATGGGCTCTCCCCTCCTATTGCGCCTTGCGGTGCAGCAGCATCGTGACGCCCACGATGAGCGCGAGGAGGAACGGCAAGAAGAGCACCGAGACCGCCGCCGCCTCGCCGAGCCGGAGGTTCACCATCCCCATCACGTACGCCAGCAACGTGTACACCGTGGTCGCGTCGGAGGGCCCGCCGCCGGTCAGGAGATAGACGGGCTCGAACGCGTTGGCCGTCCAGATCGTCGACAGCATCAGGACGACCCCGATGATGTGATAGAGGCTCGGCAGCGTGACGAAGCGGAACTGCTGCCAGCGCGAGGCGCCATCCACCTGGGCCGCGTCGTACAGCTCCTGCGCGATGGTCTGCATCCCGGCCAGGAAGGAGATCGCGAAGAAGGGGAAGGCGCGCCAGACGTGGGCGACGATCACCGAGGCCATGGCGGTGCTGCGATCGGAGAGGAACGGGATCGGCCTCGAGACGAGGCCGAGGTCGAGGAGCGCGTAGTTGATGAGGCCGCTCAACGGATCGTAGAGCCAGCGCCACACGAGATAGACCACGAAGGCGGGCATGACCCACGGCAGAAGCAGGAAGGCGCGGAAGAAGTTCCGCCCCCGGATCTGCTGGTTGAGCACGACGGCCACCGCCATGCCGAGCACGAGCTTGATGGCCACCGCGGACACGGTGAAGACGGCCGTGTTGACCAGCGCGGTGCTGAACTGCGGCCAGGCCAGGACGTACCGGAAGTTCTTGAGACCGACGGGAGGCCGACGCCCTGGATCGACTCCCGGCGGAACAGCGGCACGCCCGAGCGCCCCGCGGCGGCCCCCGCCACCGGCACGGCTCCCGGCATCGATCGCTCTCGCGTGGCCACGGGCGACGGCCTGGCTACGCGTACTTCGCGTAGATCTTGTTGAGCACGTCGATCGCTTCGGCGAACGCCTTGTCGCGCGACCAGTTGTCGACGACCAGACGCTGGAGCATGCGGGAGATCGTCGTGTTCGTGAACTGCTCGCGCCAGGCATCGTTGAAGACGTCGGGATAGCCCTGGGGCTCACCCCGCAGCGACATCTCGATGAGGCCCTTCATGAAGGGCTTCTTCTTCCACACCTCGAACCCGAGGTACGCGTTCAGCGGCGGGCCCCACTGGCTGACGCTGTACTCGCGGTCCATCTTGGCCGGTTCCATCGAGTCCCACATGAACTGCTTGGCCAGCTCGGGCACCTTGGTGTATTTCAAGATCCCGCGCGAGCCGTAGGTGAGCGGCTGGATCTGCATCTTCGGGCCGCGGGGGAAGGTATAGTGCGCGGTCTTGGCCAAGAGCTCCGGATTGTTGGCCTCGAGCCAGAGCGAGATCGTGATCGGGTTGAGGACGAACACCGCCTTGCCGGCCTGGTAGGTCGAGTTGTTCATGGTGTTGTCCCAGGTGGCGACGCCGGGCGGCAGCGTCCCCGACTTCCACACGTCCGTGAAGAAATCGAGAAACTCCCACACTTCCTTCTTGTGGTCTCCGAGGACCACCCGCTTGCCCTGGTTATCCGCCAGCCGTGCCCCGTAGCTGCGCATCATGTCTTCCCAGACCTGGGAGTCGGTCTGGTTGCTGAGCGGAATGCCGAGACCGTAGACACGGGGAATGCGCTGTGCCTTCTTGGCCTGCTCCAGCAGCTCGACCCACGTGGCGGGCGCCGACGTGAATCCGGCCTCCTTCAGCAGATCCGCGCGCGAGACGAGCATGAAGCCCTGGAAGCCATAGACGATGTGGTGGACCCGCCCGTCGGGCTCCAGCATGAACTTGGGGGCGTTGCCGACCCATCCGCCGTACGCCTTGTCGAGCTTCTTGTAGATGTCCGTGACGTCCAGCACCTGTCCGCGGGCCCGCAGCTCGACCAGGTTGGACTCGACGATGTCCGGTGTCGCCTTGGCCTCGATGGCGGCGGTGATCTTGGGCAGGAACTCCTTGAGCGGCACCATCGAGATCTGCAGGTCCACGTTGTTTTTCTTCGCCCACTCGCGGGCGAAGTTCGCCCGCGCGTCGTCGCTCTCCTTGAGGAACTGATAGCACCAGTAGATGAGCTTGGGCCTCTGCGCCACGGCCGGCGCCACGAACGAAAGCCCGGCGGTCGCGCCGGCGATGACCGAGGCGGAGGTGAGAAACTCCCGACGCGTGTGAAGGGTCGCCATCGACCGTCCTCCTTCAGGAATTAGCGCGCCGCGGCCCGGACAGCGAAGCGGTGATAGGTGGCGACGAGCTTACCCCTGCCAAGCTCGGAAAGCGACGGGTGGGAGTGGCGCGTAGTGTCTCAGTTCGAACCCTGACTGCCCGTTCGCCGGGCGGGAGAGATGGGTGGGCCTTCGGAAACCCGATCGGACCGTCTAGCCGTCCGCCTGAATGTCGTGACAGGCGTACCGGCAACCGACCGGCGGGCGGTGGGCCAGACAGTCCGATCGGGTTTCCCAAGGCCCCACCCGCCCCACCCGCCCGGTGGATCGGCGGCGATTGGGTCGCCATAGTTTCGAACTGAGACACTACGGGAGGGCGCGCTCGGTTGCGTGGCGGGCCTCGTCGTGCTATCCGATCGGCCTGGGCGGTGGTCAATGAGCGTTCGTCGAGGAGGAGGCATGCGCTTCGGCTTCTTCGACCAGTTGCCGTGCGCGAGCGGGGATTCGGAGCATCAGCGGTACCGGGACATCCTCGCGCAGATCGAGCTCGGTGACGCCCTCGGCTTCGACACCGTGTGGCTCGGCGAGCTGCACTTCAGCCGCGCCTTCTCGCTGCTCGCCGACCCGCTGATGGTGCTGGCCGCCGCCGCACAGCGGACGACGCGCATTCGCCTCGGCACGGCGGTGACGCTGCTGCCGCTGCACCATCCGGTGAAGATTGCCGAGGAGGCGGCGACCGCCGATATCCTCAGCGACGGTCGACTCGAGTTCGGCGTGGGCCGCGGCACGGCGCCCATTCACTATGCCGGCTACGACATCCCACAGGAAGAGAGCCGGGAGCGCTTCGAGGAATCCCTCGATTTCATCCTCGCGGCCTGGAGCCACGACTCGGTGTCCTTCGAGGGCAAATATTTCCGCGCGCGAGACCTCACCGTGGTGCCTCGACCCGTGCAGAGCCCGCATCCGCCGGTGCGCATCGCCGCCAACAGCCCCGACACGTTTCCGATGGCGGCGCGGCGCCGGCTGCCGATCTTTGCCACGCCGCTCATCAATCCCCCGGACAAGCTTCGCGAGGGTCTCGCCGTGTATCGCCGAGGGCTGCCCGCCGGGACGCCGGGCGACACGGCGCTCGCGTTTCCCGTGCACGTGACGACGAGCCGGGCCCAGGCTCGCCAGGACTGCGAGGCGAGCCTGCGGCGGTTCTTTCGCGAGGCGGGAGAGCGGCTCCGGCCGCTCGGCGAGGTCGACATCAAGAGCTATGAAGCCTTCCGGCAGGTCCTGGCCCGGATCGAGCGGGTGACGTACGACGACATCGACCGGGAGATGGGCGTCTTCGGCGATCCCGAGTACTGCGTCGAGCGCGTCCAGGCCCTGCGGCACGACTACGGGATGGACGAGTTCATCTGCTACTTCAACCAGGGCGGGATCATGGATCATGCCGCGGTCCGACAATCGATGACCCGCTTCGCCTGCGAAGTGATCCCGTATTGCCGGTAGGTCGCGGCCGGACGGCGCTCTCGGTCGGTGTCCGCCTGTCGCTCGCGTGCCTCCTCGGAGCGACGTGCGCCGCACGCGCGGACGTCGTCTCACTGAAGAACGGGCAGCGCGTCGTGGGGACCGTCACCGACGTCGCCGGCGCGGAGATCGTCATCGAGGCCGACGGGCGCGAGATGCGGATCCCCCAGGGGGACGTGCAGTCGATCGCCTTCGAGGCCTCGCGACCCGCGCCGCCGCGGGCCGGCGAGCCGATCGTGCCGTCAGCACCGGCGACCCCGGCCTCGGCACCCCCCATATCGGTCGAGCCGGCGCCGCGCCCGAGCGTCGCGTCGCCGGAACCCGCCGCCACGCCGCTCGCGGCGGCGCTGGCCGCGCTCGACCGGCTGCAAGCGGCATCCGCGGTGGCGCTCGCCCCCGACGAGTACGCCGCGCGGATCGAGACGGTGAGGCGCGAGGTCGCGCCCGCGCTCGGCGACGCCACGGTCCCCGCCGAGGTGCTCGCGGCCATCGGAGCGGCGATTCGCTATCATGCCTTCGCGGCGCGGATGGGCATCGCCTCCGCGGCGGGCGGTGATCTGGCCGCGCTCGGACGGGATCCGCTGGTGGCCGCGTGTCGCCCGCTCACCGAGCTGATCGCGCGCGAGGCCAGCCGGGTCCGGCTCGATCCCGCGAATCCGGCCATCGTCGGCCTCTTCACGGTCGCGGATGGAGCGCCGGCGTTGCGGACGTGCGCTGGCGAGCGCCTCGCCGAGGCCGAGCGCCAGGCGCGGGCCCCGCGATGACCCGGCACGAGCATCCAGGGGACTGAGCGGGAAGGAGAGGGCGCCATGAAGATCAAGCGCGTGGAACACATCGCCATCGCGGTGGACTCGCTCGGCGCGTCCATCGACCTGTTGCGCGACACGTTCGGCCTGTCGCTCGAGTACGAGGAGCAGATCGGCCACACCCGACTCGCCATGCTGCCCGTCGGCCAGACCTACCTCGAGCTGCTCGAGGGCCAAGGGCCCGAGTCCGGCGTGACGCGATGGATCAACGAGAAGGGGCCGGGGCTCTTCCACATCTGCTTCGAGGTGGAGGACATCGACGGCGCGCTCCGCGAGCTGAAGGACAAGGGCGTCAAGCTGCGCGACGAGACCCCGCGCATCGGCCATGGCGGCGCCCGCATCGCCTTCATCGATCCGTCCGCGACCGGCAACGTCCTCATCGAGCTGGCCGAGCTGCCGGCGGGTCACGGCGCGCCCGCGTAATACGGCTCAGCCGACCTTTCGCCCGAGGGCGGCCACGTGGGTGAAGATCCACACGGCATCGGGGTGGACGGCCCACGTGCGAAACGCCGCCGCCATCGCCTCGAGATCGGCGTGCGTCGCGTAGCCGTACTCGACGGCGCGGCCACCCATCGGCGAGGTGAGGAGCCGCTGGGCGTAGGACTCGCCCCACTCGAGCGTCTCGCTGGGCGTCGCGTAACACCACACGCTGGCGGTGATGCGAAGGTCGGTCACCGCCGCGTCGTTGAACAGGGCGCGCAGCTCTCGCCCCATTCGCGGCTCGCCGCCGTTCCGGTACCACGTCTGGTGGTGGACTTCGATGAACCGGTCGATCCACGCGTCGCGAGGCCAGTAGGCCACCGTGCCCCAGTCGACCTCGCGCACCGCGACGAGCCCGCCCGGCCGGACGACGCGGAGCATCTCGCGGAGCGCGGCTTGCCGCTCCCGAAGGTGCTGGAGCACCTGGTGCGCGTAGGCGACGTCGAACGAGGCGTCGGGGAAGCGCAGGTCGTAGACGCTGCCCTCGTCGTAGCGCAGATTGCGCAGGCCGCGCACCGCGGCGTCGTGACGAGCCGCCTCCAGCGTCTCCCGGGACAGATCGAGCCCGATGACCTCGCCCGGCGCCACGCGCTCGGCCAGACCTCGCGTGATGCTTCCGGGCCCACAGCCGACGTCGAGCAGCCGCATCCCGGGCCGCAGCTCCGGCAGGAGGAACGCGGCCGCTTCCTCGGCCGTACGCTGCGCGTGCTGCCGGACCGTGGCCGGGGCGTGACCATGCGTGTACGTTTCGTGTCTCAGCGGCTCGTCGCTCATGGGGTCAGACTTTGACTTCTAAACATTTCGGTGGAAAACCATTGTCGAGCTGGCGCGCACATCAACCGAAATGTTTAGAAGTCAAAGTCTGACCCCGTTCGAAATGGCGGCCAGGACGTGGGCCGGGTGCTTGGCCGCGTCGGGCACGCGGGCCCAGTGCTTGCGCACGATCCCGTCGGGGCCGATCCAGACGGTGGAGCGGATCACGCCCCTGGTCTTCTTGCCGTACATCATCTTGTCGCCGTAGGCGCCCCACGCTTCCATGACCTTCCGGTCGGGATCGGAGAGCAACGGGAACGGCAGCCGGTACTTCGCCGCGAACGCGGCATGCGAGTCGGGCGCGTCGGCGGAGATCCCCAGCACGACGACGCCGGCGCGCTGGAGCTCCTTCCACTCGTCGCGGAACCCGCACGCTTCCTTCGTGCAGCCCGGCGTGTCGTCCTTGGGATAGAAGTAGACGATGACGTCGCGCCCGTGGAAATCCGCGAGCGAGACGCGCTTGCCGCTCGCGTCGGCGAGCGAGAAATCCGGCGCCTTCCGGCCCTCGACGATCTTCGCCATGCCCGACCCTCCCTGAGCGGGTGATCCTGAGACGCCCCGCGTGCCGCGTGCGATTCCGGCCGTCCTACGCTACCATTCGGTCACCGCGAGCGACAGGAGGGGTCGGATGAAGAACGGATTCCGGGTGATGGACAGCGACCTGCACACGATGGAGCCGGACGGCCTCTGGGAGAAGTACCTCGAGCCGCCGTTCAAGAAGTTCGCGCCGACCTTCGCCCGGAAGGCGGACAACGCCTCCAACCAGCCGCTCATCGGCATCGGCAATCTCGAGATCGGCGAGATGAGCAAGCGAGCGCGGACGGCCGTCGTCGGCAAGGATCTGCAGCGGCGCGCCTTCGCGCGCCATCCGCATTACGCGGTCGCCCACGCGCGAGGCTACGATCCCGAGTCCCACGTCCAGGCCATGGACATCGAGGGCATCGACGTGGCGGTGCTCTATGGCACGCGGGGACGTCAGGTGCTGATGCACGACGACCTCGATCCCGACGTGGCCGCGGCCCTGGCCCGCGCCCACAACGACTGGACCCACGACTACTGCCGGCACGCCCCGTCGCGGCTCAAGTTCGCGGCCCAGGTCGCCTTCCACAACGTCCCGGCCGCCGTGGCCGAGGCGCGGCGGGCCGTGCGCGAGCTGGGCGCCGTCGCCGTCATCGGCAACCCGAACCCGATCAACGGACGTCACGTGCACGATCCCGCGATGGAGCCCCTCTGGGAGGCGATCGAGGAGCTCGAGGTCCCCGTCGGCTTCCATCCCACCGGACAGTCCTCGCTGCGCGACGACATCGCCCGCCGCTATCTCGATCATCCCAACGGGCGCGTCATCGGTGTCGCCGGCCGGAACCCCACGGAGTTGATGTTCGCGTTCGCCAGCATGGCCGCCGGCGGCGTGCTCGAGCGTCACCCGCGCCTGCGCTGCGCGTTCCTCGAGGGCACGTGCGGGTGGCTGCCGTGGTGGCTCTGGCGCCTGGACGAAGCGTGGGAGAAGTTCGGGCCCGGCTCGGAGGTGCAGATCTCGCAGCTCCCGAGCCAGTACTTCTTCCGGCAATGCTACGTGGCGACCGACGCCGACGAGAAAGTGCTACGGCAGGTGGTGGAAGCGGTCGGCGACGACGCCATCGTGGTCTCCACGGATTATCCCCACTCGGACGGGCTGTTCCCGCACGCGATCGAGGAGTTCGTCGCGCTCGAGGGCGTGTCCGAGAAGACCAAGGCCAAGATCCTCTGGGACAACTGCGCCCGTCTGTACAAGCTCGAGGGGGTCGTCTAGGCCGCCGGCCCCGACGTCAGCGGCCGGCGCACACCGCGCCGGGTCCGCGCTCGCGACGGCGCCGCTCGTCTTCGAGGCGCTGGGACGCGACGCTGAACGCCATGAGGCCGACGATGAGGCCCACGCTCACGGCGAGGAGCCAGAGCCACAGGGCAGGGGAAAGCGTGAACAGCGACATCGTGGCACCTCCTCGTTAGCTACGACGGAGGATGCCGGGGGTTCGTTGACGTCGTTCAGGGTATCTGTAGCGTCACGGGATCGTCATCCCGCAGCCCGAGCAGGCTCCGAACGTGGACGCCGGCCACGAGCTCGAGCATCTCGTCGCCATGCCGCGTAACGTCGGGCACGATCACCGCCGCCGCGACGTCGGGCGCCACGACCACGGGAATGAGCCGCGCGCCGCATTGCTCGGGCGCCGGCGGCACCACGCGAAGACCGGGAGTCTGGCTGATCCGGCGCCAGGCGCCGAGCATGCTCGGATCCACGAGACGGACGTTCAGCGTGCCGGGATAGGCATCGATCCCCGTCATCCGGCGGATGACGTCCCGGACCCAGGGCAGGCTCACGAAGTGCGCGCCCTGACCGAGACCGGACGTCACGACGCCGCGCAGCGAGGTCACGGCGCCACTCTCGGCTGACGGACGGGTATACTCACGACGCCATGATCGTACACGCGGAGCGCCGAGTGCTGGGATACTGCGGCTTCTGCGCCGTCCACTGCCCGACGGTGACGACGGTCGAGGACGGACGCGTGCGCTCGGTCGAGCCGGACCGCTCGCATCCCTTCGGGGGCGCGATCTGCGCGAAGGGCCGGGCCGCCCCGGAGTTTCACGACCATCGGGATCGGGTGAACGTTCCGCTGCGCCGCACCCGGCCCAAGACGGACCCGGACCCGGGGTGGGAGCCCTGCGGCTGGGACGAGGCGCTCGATCTGATCGCGCGAAAGCTCCTCGAGGTGCGCGCCTCGTCCGGCGCGCAGGCGGTGGCGTTCAACAAGGGGACCACCGGCGGCACCGCGCTCACCGACACCGAGCGCTGGCTCCAGCGACTCATCAATCACTTCGGCACGCCGAACATCGGCGGGACGACCCATCTCTGCCAGTGGCCGCGGGACACGGCGGGAGCGCTCTACACCTTCGGGGTGCCGGCGCTGCCCATGCCCGACGTCGCGCGCAGCGGGTGCATCGTCGTGTGGGGGTCGAACCCCAACGGCAATTTCCTGAACCTCGCCGTCGACATCGCCGCCGCCAAGGCGCGCGGCGCCAAGCTCCTAATCGTCGATCCGCGGCGCGTCGGCCTCGCCAACAAGGCGGACGTGTGGCTGCAGGTTCGCCCCGGGACGGACGGCGCGCTGGCCCTCGGCCTGATCCATCTCTTGATCCGCGAGCGCCGCTACGACGAGACCTTCGTGCGCGAGTGGACCAACGCGCCGCTCCTGGTGCGGGACGACACCGGCATGCTCCTGACGGGCGCTGATCTCGACGGAGCGGCGACGATCGGGCGCCGGTACGTCGCGGCGACCGAGGACGGCGACCTCGTGGTCTACGACGCCGAGCGGGGCGTGTATGCGAGCGACGCCCCGCTGGCGCTCACCGGCGCGCGTCCGGTGCGGCTCGGCGACGGACGTGGGGTGACGTGCCGGCCGGTCTTCCAGCGGCTGGCGTCGATCGCCGCCGAGTTCGAGCCCGCGATCGTGGCGGGGATCACCGGCGCTCCGGCGGACAGGATCGTCGCGGCGGCACGGCTCCTCGCCGAGCACCGGCCGGTCTCCCACTACTTCCACAACGGCCTCGTGCAGCACACGAACGCCACCCAGGCCTCGCGCGCCATCGAGATCCTCTACGCCTTGCTCGGCGACTTCGACCGTGCGGGGGGCAACGTGCCGGGGCCGGCGGCGCGGGTCGAGGACGTGAGCGCGCGCGCCGTGCTCGGCCAGCCGATGGAGATGCGCCGGCTCGGGCGCGCCGAGCGTCCGATCGGGCCGGCGGCAACGCCCGGCACGGTCACGGCGTACGACCTCTACCGGGCGATTCTCGAGGGCGAGCCCTATCCCGTCCGCGCCCTCGTGGCCTTTGGCGCCAACGCACTGCTCGCCAACGGCGATAGCCTACGAGGCCGGCAGGCTCTACAGGAGCTCGAGTTCTTCGCCCAGGTCGAGCTGGTCGAGACGCCGACGAGCCGATTCGCCGATGTTCTCCTGCCCGCGGCGAGCTGGATGGAGTGCTCGGCGCTCAAGATCGGCCAGCGCTATCCGATCGAGGCGATGGCCCACGTTCAGCTCCGCTCCGCCGCGGTCCCGCCGCTCTACGAGCGCCGCTCGGACGTCGACATCATCTTCGACCTCGCCACGCGGCTCGGTCTGGGCGACGCGTTCTGGGGCGGCGACGTCGAGGCAGGCTATCGTCACCTGCTGGCGCCGAGCGGCGTGAGCCTCGACGAGCTGCGCGCGATGCCGCATGGCACATCGGCGGCGCGCGCGCCGTTACGCTACCGGAAGTTCGCGGAGGTCGACGAGGCCCGCGGAGCGCCCCGAGGGTTCGCGACGCCGACCAGAAAGGTGGAGATCTTCGGGTTGAAGTTCGCCGAGCACGGACTGCCCCCGCTGCCCACCTACGTCGAGCCCGCGCTGAGTCCGAAGAGCCGGCCGGATCTGATCGATCGCTTCCCGCTGGTGCTGACGAACGCCAAGCGCGCGCAGTACATGCACAGCCAGCACCGCGGGCTGCCGAGCCTCAGAAAGAGCGCGCCGAACCCGACCGCCGAGATCCATCCGGAGACCGCCACGCGCTTCGGCATCAAGGGCGGGGAATGGGTCGTCCTGGAGACGCCGAGCGGTCGCGTCCGCGTCCAGGCGCAGGTGACCGACGCGATCCTGCCCGGCGTCGTCTGCTGCAGTCACGGCTGGTGGCAAGCCTGCCCCGAGCTCGGTCTGCCCGGCTTCGATCCGTTCACGGACGCCGGCGCGAACCAGAACCTCCTCGTCCTCAACGACCAGCACGACCCCATCAGCGGCGGCACCCCCCACCGCTCGACCCTCTGCCGGATCGCACCCGGTAATTAGTCCTTCGGCGGTGTGAGCGAGTCGCGGGCGTCGGCCAGGCGGTCGGCGACCGCGCGGACGTCGGCGAGACGGCCCGGATCGTGGACGAAGCGCTCGTTCGTCGTGTACCCCGACCACGCGTCCATGTAGTTGGGGCGGCTGAGGCCGAGCGCGAAGTCGGAGATGCGCACGGGGTTCGCGAAGTCCGCCATGACGGCGACCTCGTTGTGGACCTCCCCGCGCCGTCCGCTGAGAAACGCCTCGAGCGCGCGTGGCTTGGGGCCGTGGGGCAGGCCGACCGGATGCACGGTGACCATGCCCGCCGTCGTCGCTCCCGCGCTCGAAAAGAAATCGCCGAAGTGGAAGCCGAGGGTCTCGCAGTAGTCGAGGTTCTTGTGGAAGAAGGGCAGCCACATCGCGTCCTTCTCCACCGAGCGGATCGTGAAGACACACAGGTAGCAGCCCGGCAGCCGGAAGACGGTGTGCCCCGAGGGCGGCACGTGGGATCGGTCGGCCACGAGCGGACGGACGTCCTCGACGGCGAAACGATACGGCAAGTAATCGCCGCGCCATCCCACGACGTCGAACGGGTGCGTGGGGTGGACACGACGGGTGTAGACGCCCTCCACCTTCGACACGATCTCGAAGCGGCCCTTCTCGTTCACGGGCTGCAACGACCGCGGGTACTTGTAGTCGCTCGCGCTGTGGGTGAGGAACCGGCCAGTGGTCGGCGATTCCGACTTCTCGGGATCGGCGGTGAACGACTCGTACATCCAGTAATAGTGCGGGCCGGGCCCGAGGTCGAAGCGGTGCGTGATGCCCTTGGGGACGATGAGGAAATCGCCCGCGCGGTAGCCGATCGGCCCGAATGTGGTCTCGAGCGTCCCCTCGCCGCGATGGACGAAGAAGATCATCGTCGCCGAATGATGCTCGAAGAAGTAGTCCATGGACGCCCGGGGCGCGACGACGTTCATGGCCGTCGTCGCGTTGGCGACCAGCCGGCCCATGCCGCGGTAGACGTCGGCGCCGTCGTCGGCCGCCACGCCCAGCGCGTGGTGAATCCCGCCGAGCGGCCGGAGCGGCGACTCCCACCGCGACGCGACTCCCTCCACGACGGTCGTCTCGCCGGGCAGCCAGTTGGTGGGCGGATACAGGTGATACGTGTGGCTGACCTTGCCGGCGAATCCGCCCCGCCCATGCTCCTGCTCGTAGACGTGATTCAGGAGGGGCCCGGCATGCGGCGCCCGCGGCACGATCCCGACCTCGAACATCCCGCTGAAGTACTCGTGCTTGTCCACGGCGCGCCCTCCTTCGTACCGACTGATTGTACCTGCGGCGGGGGACAAGCCCCCGCCCTACCTCCGCTCGCTCTTATACAGGCCCGCTTCCTTGATGAGCTGCTCGTAGCTGGCGTTGAGCTTCTTCATGGCCTCGGCGAGCGCCTGGCCGGTCAGCGGCTCGCCGACGATCGTCTCGTTCTTGCGCGCCACGCTCACGTACGGCTCCATCCTCGTCGCCTCCACGAGGGCCTTCTCCAGCCGCTCCGCGATCGGCCGGGGCAGCCCCCTGGGCGCCGTGACGATCACCACGGTCGCGGTCTCGACGGTGTGGCCGGCCTTCTCGATGGGGATCGCGTCCGGCGCGTAGTCGAGGCCCTCCTTCTCGTTGACGAGGAGCACGCGCATGCGCTTGGCCTGGACGTAGCCGGTGAACGACGCCGAGCTGCCGCCCACCATGACCACGTGGCCGCCGAGCAGCGCGCTCACGGACGGCGCGTCGCCGGCGAAGGGGACGCTGCGGAACGTGAAGCCGTCCTTGGCGGCGAGCCGGGTCATCACGAGGTTCGGCGTCGAGGCGACGCCGGGGTGGCCGAAGGTGAGCTGGCCCGGGTGCTTCCTGGCCCAGTCGACGACGTCGCGCCACGTCTTGAACGGGCTGTCCGTGCGCACCGCCCACACGACCTTGTAGCGGGCGACCTGCGCGAGGTACGTCACGTCGCGGAACGGATCGTAGTCGAGGTCGCGCAGATGGGGCGAGCGCGTCACCGGCGTGTCGGTGTTGCAGAGGAGGGTGTACCCGTCGGGCTTCACCTTGACGAGCTCCGTCATGGCGACGGTGCCGGAGGCGCCCGGCTTGTTGACGACGACGAGCTTCTGACCGAGGACCTTCTCGGCGCCCTCCGCGAGCGCGCGCGTGAGGATGTCGGTGCCGCCTCCGGGGGGGAACCCCACCCAGATCGTGATCGGTCGCGTGGGGAACGGCTCCTGGGCGAGGACCGGCGCGGATGCGGGCGCGCCGGCGAGCACCAGCACGGCCAGCGCCACGGAGACGATGCGGTTCATGGTCTCTCCTTCACGGACGAATAGATCTGGATCACGAGCAAGATCGCCACGAGCGCCATCGACGTGCCCGAGATGGGACGCGTGACGAAGATGGCGAAGCTGCCGCCCGAGAGCATCAGCGACTGGCGGAGCGAATTCTCGAGGATGGGGCCCAGCACGTAGGCCAGCGCGAGCGGCGCCGGCTCGTACCCGAGCTTCTGCATGACGTAGCCGACGAGCCCGAACAGCACCATCAGGTAGACGTCCACGCGCGAGTTGCTCACGCTGTACACGCCGACCACGCAGAAGAGCAGGATCAGCGGGAACAGCACGTCGTAGGGCACGCGGAGCAGGCGGACCCACATCCCGACGAGCGGCAGGTTCAGCGCGAGCAGCATGGCGTTGCCCACGAACATCGACACGACGACGCCCCAGAAGAGATCGGGGCGCTGCTGCATGACGAGGGGGCCCGGCTGCACGCCGTGGATGAGCAGGCCGCCGAAGAGCACGGCCATGACCACGTTGGCGGGCAGGCCCAGCGCGAGCAGGGGAATGAACGACGCCTGGGCGGCGGCGTTGTTGGCCGTCTCGGGCGCGGCCACGCCCTCGATGACACCGGTGCCGAAGCGCTCCGGATGCCGGGACCACCGCTTCTCCACCGCGTACGCCACGAACGAGGCGAGCACGGCGCCGCCGCCGGGCAGGAGGCCGAGGACGAAGCCGAGGACGGTCCCTCGCAGCACGGCCCACCGGGCCGCGATCCAGTCCTGCGCGGTCGGCAGCAGCTCGCCGAGCCGGGTCGCGTAGATCTCGCGCTTCATCTCGCCCTCGAGGTTCAGCAGGATCTCGGCGACGCCGAAGAGGCCCATCACGAGCGGGATGAGCCCGATGCCGTCGGTGAGGTCGTTGACGCCGAGGGTGAAGCGCGGCGCGGACGTGAACATGTCGAGGCCCACGAAGCTCAGCAGGAGTCCGAGCAGCGCCATCATCAGGCTCTTGTACATCGAGGTCTGCGACAGGAACGTCAGCACCACGAGGCTCACGCACATGAGCGCGAAGTACTCCGGCGGGCCGAAGCTGAGGGCGGCCTCGGCCAGGGGCGCCGCCAGCAGCATCAGGCCGACGATGGCCACGGTGCCCCCGATGAACGATCCCAGCGCGGCCATGCCGAGCGCCGGCCCCGCGCGGCCCTTGCGGGCCATCTGGTAGCCGTCGAGGCAGGTGACGATCGAGCTGGCCTCGCCTGGTATGTTCACGAGGATCGACGTCGTCGACCCCCCGTACTGGGCGCCGTAGTAGATCCCCGCCAGCATGATGATCGCGCCCACCGGCGACAGATGAAACGTCGCCGGCAGCAGCAGCGACATCGTTCCCACCGGCCCAATGCCCGGCAGGACGCCGATGAGCGTGCCGACGAACACGCCGACGAAGCAGAAGAAGAGATTCATCGGCTGCAGCGCGACCGAGAGGCCGAGCGCGATGCTGTGGAGGGTGTCCATCGCGATCGGCCGATCAGAGCCCCAGCGGCCCGGGCGGCAGCTGCATGCCGACGGCCGTGAGCGCGAGCCGGGCGATGACGGCGATCGCGACGGCGGCGCTCAGCGCGACCCACCATCGCTTGCGGGCCACGACCCCAAAGAGCACGAGCAGCAGGAACGCGGTCGACACCGTGAACCCGGCGCGCTCGATGCCCAGGCCGAATCCGCCGAGCGTGCCGAGCACGACGAGGACCACGGTCCATCGACTCTGCGCGAACGGGCGCGTGTCGTCGGCGTCGCGACGCGCCACGGAGAGACGCGCGAGCCGACCGAGCGCCATCAGCCCGAGGAGCGCCGCGATGGCGAATGGCATGAATCCGGGCCCCGGGTTCTGGACGCTGCCGAGCCCGAGCCGCCACGCCCCGACGACCGTGGCCCCGGCGAACGCGGTCAGGAACGCGCTCGCCACGAGCTCACCCGAGCGGCCGCTCATGGTC
>WNGB01004261.1_pt1 | contig 21965 bp, 17 predicted proteins | sample 5400681 | NCBI WGS metagenome assembly WNGB01 (sample SAMN13153367, study PRJNA577476) | soil metagenome | isolation source: 115 cm soil or saprolite under grassland replicate 2 | place: USA:California | collected 2016-06-15
TGGGATACACCGATAAGTACGAGAACCTGGCGATCCGGCGGGGACTGGAGACCGAGGTCGTGCGCAGTCGGTCTCCCGATCTGTCGGTCGGAAGACAGGTGTTCGTCAAGCTCAGCTACCTGCTGCGGTTCTAACCGACAGGAGGGGTCGTGCGCATCTGCTTCTTGCTGGGGCGATCGTTCACGGACCGGAGCGACATGCCGGAGGTCCTCCGGCTGCTGAAGCAGTTGGGCGCGACGGGGAACCTCCTGCATCTCGGCGACGACCTGATCGACGTCGCGTGGATGTGCCTGGACTACGACCTCTACGTGCTGAGGGAGAAGAGCGACCTTGCGATGAGCGTGGCCGCGGACCTCCACAGCGCTGGCGCCGCGCTGCTCAATCCGTATCCCGTCTCGGCGATGCTGCGTGACCGGATCGTGACGTTCCGGGTGCTGCGGGCGGCGGGGGTCCCCGTGCCCGAGACCTTCGTCGCCTCCCATGCGAGCCAGCTCTTGCCCGCGCTGGACCGCGGCCCGCTGATCATCAAGCCGTACCGCCGCGCCCGCAAGCAGCGCGTCGACGTGGTCACGAACGCGGCCGAGCTGGCGGCGCTGGGGCCGATCGACGAGCCGGTGTTCGCCCAGCGCTACCATGCGCCCGACGGCGGGGGGCCAACCCGGAAGATCTACGCGATCGGCGGCGACCTGTTCGGCACGCTCCGGTTCCGCCCCGCCCGCACCTCCGAGGAGCAGCAGGCGCGCCCGTTCCCGCTCTCCCCCGAGCTCGTGGACCTCGCGCGCCGCTGCGGGGCGGCGTTCGGCATCGACCTGTTTGGCGTGGACGTCGTGGAGAGCGGCGGCCAGGCGTACGTGATCGACATGTCGGGCTTCCCCGCGTTCAAGGGTGTGCCGGACGCACCGCTGCGCCTGGCGCAGTACATCTACGCGGCCGCCGCGCGCGCGGCGCGGGGCGAGCCGCCGGTGCCACCGGAGCCGCGGCCTGCGGGCCCGGCCGCCGCGCACCGCGGGTCGCAGGGCTCGGCGCTCGAGCTGGTGCTCCAGGCCCTGTCCACCACGCGGGCCACGCCCGAGGAGTTGGATCAGATCCACCGGCTGCTCGGGGAGCTCCGGAGCCGTTCGACCGATCCGGGGTCGTCCCCGCGGGTCGGTCCGGTAGCTTCGCTGCTCGACACGCCCGCCCCCCGCGAGGCGCCGCCGCGCACGCGCCCCCGGGTGGCGACGTCCGTGCCGGCGCGCCCCCAGCCGGCCGCGGCGCTCCTCCGGCATGTGAGCCTCGTGGCCCCGGCGCCGGCGCCGGGCGTGACCGAGTTTCCCGGTCAGACGGCCCGCGTCGCCGCCGCGTCCGTTCCGGCGGTCGTGCGGCGCGTGAGCGCCAGCCACGTCACCTTCTCCAGCCCCCATGCCGGCGACGAGGAGCGGTTCCAGCTGGAGGAGTGGATCACGGAGTTCCGGGACGGGACGTCGAGCACGGACTACATCTGGGTTCGCGGCCGGTACGCTTTGGTGGTCGCGATCGCGGACGGCGGGGTGGTTTTCGTCCGGCAATATAAAAAGGCTGCGGAACGGACCCTGCTGGTCCTGCCCTGGGGTGGGATCAAGCCCGACGAGTCGCCGCTGGATGCCGGCCGCCGCGAGCTGGAAGAGGAAACCGGCTACACCTTCGGCACCGCCGAGGTCTATGGACCCGTGTACGACCTCCCCGACAGATCCACGGGCGGGCATTGGGTTATCGTGGCCCGTGACGCGTACCGCAAGGCCGATCCGGAGCCGGATGACCACGAACTGATCCTCGGCGTCGAGGTCATTCCCGTCGATCGGATCGGGGAGCACCATCTGCCGGTGCTCATGCATGCGGGCGCCCTGCGCCTCGCCGGGCTCTGAGGCTCGGATGACGGGCTACCGATCCATGCAGTTCCGGACTCTGCTCTTGTACGCGCAGGACGCGCGCGGTTTGGGGCACATCACGCGGACCCTGAACATCGCCCGGCACGTCCTGGCCGCCCAGCCGGACGCCGTCGCCTTCATCGCCACCCGGTCCAATTTCGCCCACCACTCGACGCTCCCCGAGCGCTGCGACTACATCAAGCTGCCGTCGCGCCAGACGCCGAAGACGGTCGAGCGGACGCCCGAGGACGACGAAGCGAGCAAGGCGCATTTCCGGCAGCTGCGCGGTCAGATCCTGCTGGACGCCGCGCTGGGGTTGGCCCCCGATCTCGTCCTGGTGGATCACGAGCCGCTGGGCGCTTCCGGAGAATTTGCCCGGGGGCTGTGGGCCCTGAAGGAGCAGTGCCCGGACACGCGCTTCGTCTTCGGCCTCCGCGACATCATGGACGACGTCGAACGCATACGCGCGGAATGGCGACAATACGGCGTCTACGAGGCGCTCGAACACCTGTACGACGGCATCGCGGTGTACGGCTCGCCCAGGCTGCTCGACGTGGCGGAAGCCTACGCCATCCCGGAGCACGTCCGGCGCAAGCTGCATTATTGCGGCTACATCGTCCGCGATCCGCCCACGGTCGATCCGTGCGAGGTGCGTGGGCGGCACGGGGTCCCCGAGAACGTGCCGTTCGTCCTGGCCACCGTGGGCAGCGGCTCCGACGGCTTTCCGGTGCTGGAGGCCGCACAGGCCGCCGTCGCGCGTCTGCAAGAGCGGCATCCGGATCTGCACGCGCTGCTCGTGACCGGGCCGTTCATGCCGCCCGAGGAGCAGGCCGCACTGCAGGCCCGCGCGACTGCTACCTGCCGCGTGGTGTCGTATGCCGACAACTTCCAGCTCATGACCGCCGCCGACGCCATCGTGAGCATGGGAGGGTACAACAGCGTGTGCGAGGCGCTGGTCGCGGCGCGTCCCCTGGTGATCGTGCCGCGGGCGACGCACAAGGTCGAGCAGCGGATCCGCGCCGAGACGCTGGCGGCGCATGGCCTGGCCCGGTGGGTTCACCCCAGGGAGATGAACAACGGGCACCCCCTCAGCGAAGCGCTGGAGTGGGCGCTCTCGTGTGATCGGCAAGCCCACGCGCGTCTCGTACGCGAGGTCTTCCCGTCGTTCGACGGGGTCGCTCAACTGACCGCGTATCTGTCGCGCTGGCTCGCGGCCGACTGACCGGCCGGGCTCACGGGCATGCGCCTCCGATTCAAGCCTCCCCAGGAGCAGCGCCAGGCGCTCCACGCGCAGCTCGCGCGGCTCCGGCAGCCGGAAGCGGCGCTCGAGCTGCTCAGGCCCGGCCTCCCGGGCGGTTTCGAGCCGGCCCACGTCGACTGCGCCGTGCAAAGCGTTCATCCGGATCGCTTCGTCGTGCAGGTCCGGGTGTGCTCGAGCGCCGGCGAACAGCGCGTCTACGCGCTGAAGGTGTACTCGGATGACTTTGGCGAGCAGGTGTGGGCGCATTGCCGCGCGCTGGCGGAGCACAGCCCGCCCGATCAGGATGTGCTGTGTCTGCCGACTCGCTACATCGAGCTCGAGCGGACGCTGGTGTTCCCCTGGGTGGATGGCCTGTTCCTGTCCGAGATCGTGGACGAGCGCAAACCGGCGCTGTTGCGACGGGCGGCCAGGGTCGCGGCGGACCTGCACCGCCTGGCCGTCGTTCCCGAGCAACCCACCACCGCTCAGATGATCCTCGACGACACGCTGGCCCGGTGCGGTCGGCTGCGGGACCGCTGGCCGGTGACCACGCCCCTCGTCGAGCCGCTGGTGGACTCCCTCCAAGAGACGTTCGCCTCCCTCGACTCCTCCGACCCCACGCCGATCCATGGAGACCTGGCGGCGGGGCAGTTCCTGTGGACCGGAGAGCGGCTCGTGCTGCTCGATTTCGACCTGTTCGGGTATGCCGACCCCGCGTACGATGCCGGTCACTTTCTGGCCCAGCTCGAGCGGCGCTGCCTGCTCGACGCCACGCTGCCGCCGGACGCCGGCCGGTGGCTCTCCTGCTTTCGCGACGAGTATCTCGCGGCGATGCCGTCGGTCTCCCCGCGCAACGTATGGTTCTTCCACGGCCTGCACCTGATTCGAAAGATCTACACGGTGTGCCGGCGCCAGCCGATCGAAGGACCGACGCTCGTTCACCCGCTCGCGGTTCGCGCGCAGGCGGCGCTCGAGGAAGCAGTAGCTCCGAGGATCGCAACTTGAATCCGTCGACGGTGGCGCAGCGCGAGGCCGTCCAGGCGGCGCTGAGCGGCGCGCTGCGAGAGGTTTATGGGACCGGCGCGTGTCTCGTCGGCTGGGATGCGGCCCCGCTCTCGCAGCGCGGCAGGCACCGCGTGGTGCGTTACGATCTCCAGGCTCGCGTGGCGGGCCTGCCCGACGTGCAGCACTACCAGTGCGTGGGGAAGTTCTACGAGCGCGATGAAGAGGCCCGACGGGTTGCGATCGCGCTCCGGGCCTTGGGGGCCGCCACCGGCCGCGCCGGCCATGGGGTGATCACCCCGCGCGTGCTCGCCCACTGCGCTCCGCTCCGCCTCCTGCTGTTGACATACGAGCCGGGCCAGTCGGTGATTGCCGCGATCGGACAGAACGGCGGCGTGGTCCTGCCGGCCATGGGGCGCGCGTTGGCGGCGTTGCATGCGCTGCCCGTCGCCACCGGAGCGATCTCGTCTCCCGCCGCTTTGACCGGCGATGTGCAACGCAGGGTTGACGATCTGTGCGCCCGGTTTCCGGGTGAGGCGCCTGCCCTGCGGCACACGCTGAGCGACCTGCTGCGCCGCGTGCCGGCGGCGCCCGCCGCGCCGTCGTTTCTCCACGGCGACCTCGGCCCCGCGCAGCTCCGCTGGAGGTCGGGCGACGTCGTCTTTCTGGATTTTGACGCGTGCACCCGGGGGGATCGGGCCTTCGACCTGGGGAATCTGCTGACCCAGCTGCGCCGGCTCACCCTGCGCAAGCCGGGCAAGCTCCCGCCGTTCGCGGGTGTACGCAGGGACCTCCTCGATGCGTATCAGCGCTCGTCTCCAGACGATCCGGGCCTGGTCCATCGCATCGCCTGGTACGAGCGGGCGGTGCTGGTGCGCAAGATCCACTGTCTGGCGTTCGACACCACCAGGCACACGGCAGCCGACGCGATCCGGCAGCGGCAGCAAGAGGCGATCAGCTTGTTGCGGGAATTCGAGCCCGTGGTCCGTCATGCGGTGAGCGAGGTTCCACGGATCCATGGCACATAGCAGTCGAGCGCGACATCGCCAGTTCATCTGGACGCAGCTCGGTCAGGTCAGAGGGACCCTGATCCTCGCCGCCCTGTGTACCCTGGGGGTCAGTGTCGCTGATCTGCTGCAGCCCTGGCCGCTGAAGATCATCCTGGATCACGGCATCTTGGGCAAGCCGCTGCACCTGCCGCCCTTCCTGAATTTTCTCCAGGGCATCGCCACAGCCGACAAAGTCACCCTCGTAGTGGCGGCGGCCTGCGGGATTGTGGTGATCGCGCTGTTTCAGGGTGTGTTCTCCTACCTGCAACTCCTCCTCACCTCGTCCGTGGGGTACAGGCTGGTCTACTCACTGCGCCGGGAGCTGTTCTCGCATCTCCAACGACTGTCGCTGTCCTTTCACACTCGGGCCAGGACGGGCGACCTGATGACGAGAATCGCCGGCGACACGAACACCTTGAAGGACGTGTTCGCGGATTTCATCCTGGACCTGGCGTCGCAGGTCCTGATGGTCATCGGGATGTTCGCCATCCTGGTCGCCGTGAACTGGAGGATCGGCCTGATCGCGCTGGCCACGTTCCCGTTCCTGTGTTTCAGCGCCCTGCACGTCTATCGCAAGACCAAGGTCTCGAGCAAGAAACAGAAGCAACAGGAAGGCCAGGTAGCGTCGCGCATGAACGAGGTGCTCTCGGCGATGCCCGTGGTCCAGGCGTTTGGCCGCGAGGAATACGAAGAGGTGAAGTTCGATGCCGTGACGGCGGAGACCCTGCGCGTCAGCATGCGCATCGCCCGCCTGAAGGCCGCGGCCGCGCGCTCGTCGGAAATCATCACGGCGGTGGGAACGGCGGTGGCGGTGCTGGTCGGGGCGCTGCTCGTCCTCGACGGCAGGATGATGCCCGGCGAGCTCGTGGTGGTCATGGCGTATCTGAGCAGCATGTACAAGCCGCTCCGCAAGCTGGCCAAGCTCTCCACCGACTTCTCCAAGTCCATGGCCAGCGCCGAGCGCATCTCCGAAGTCCTGGACATCGAGCCGGAGATCCAGGACCGCCCGGATGCCGTCGCAGCGCCTCGCCTCAAAGGCGAGATCGGCTTCGACCGGGTTGCCTTCGACTACGGAGACGGCAAGGACGTGCTCCGCGACGTGTCCTTCGCGGTCACGCCGGGCCAGCGCGCGGCCATCGTGGGCGCGTCGGGAGCGGGCAAGTCCACCATCGCCAGTCTCATGCTCCGGCTGTACGAGCCCCAGGAGGGGGCCGTCCTGATCGACGGCGTCGACATCCGGCACTATCGCCGGGAGTCCGTGCGCCGCCAGATCGCAGTCGTGCTGCAGCAATCGATTCTGTTCGGCGCGCCCATCCGCGAGAACATCGCCTACGGCAAGCCCGAGGCGAGCGAAGCGGAGATCGTCGCCGCGGCCCGGGCGGCGAACGCCGACGAGTTCATCCGCCAGCTCGAGGACGGCTACGACACGATCATCGGCGAGCGCGGGGCGACGCTGTCGGGCGGGCAGCAGCAGCGCATCGCCATCGCGCGGGCCATCGTTCGCGACGCCCCGATCCTGATTCTGGACGAGCCGATGACGGGCCTCGACGTGGAGAGCGAGGCGGCGGTGCGGGAGGCGCTGTATCGCCTGATGGCCGGCAGGACGTGCGTCATGATCACCCACGACCTGCAGTCGATCGCGGACGCCGACCTGGTGCTGGTGTTGGAGGAAGGCCGGATCGTCGACCGCGGTACGCACGCCGAGCTGCTGGCCAACAGCGCCCGGTACCGGCGCCTGTACGAGCTCGATGCCGGACAGCCGGCCGCCGTCCTTCCGGACGGCAACGGCCGCGAGCGCGCGAGCGTCACGGCGGCGCCGGCGGAACGGCGGCCGTAAGGAGCGAGTGGGCCCCCGTGCGCAAACAAGCGCTACCCGCGGCGGTCTTCCTCCAGACCTATCCCGCCGACCCCGATTTTCCCCAGCTCGAGATCGCCACCGATGCGGCGCTGATGCTCGAGGTGTTCCGCGCGCACCTGAAGCCGGTCGCGGGGACCGCCTATCACATCCAGGACTGCACGCCGTTCCGGTTCCGGTGTCGCCAATCCACGTCGCGTTGCGTGCTGCAATACACGCTGCGAGTCGTCGAGCCGGCCACCGGCCGCCGCTGGGACCAGTGGGTGACCGGCCTGCTGTATGCCGAAGACGGCGCGGCGGAGCGGCTCTGGCACGAGATGCGGGCCGGCGATCCGAGCGGCCAGGTCCCCGCGAGCTGCCTCACGTTCGAGCCGGTCGCCTTCATTCCCGACCTCCGGATGGTCGTGCAGGTGTTTCCCTACGACCGCAGACTTCCCCAACTCGCCCGAGTGATGGACGGAGCGCTGGGCGCCCTCGAGCCGCTGCTCCTCGCCCGGCTTGGGCCGGGCCGATGGCACGGCGCGCCGCCGACCATCGAACCAACGCGCTATCGGACCGAGCTCGGGGCGGCGCTCCGGTACACGATGCCGGCCCGGGAAGCGGGGACGGCGCGAACCGAAACGCTGCGTTGCTACCTGAAGGTGTATCGCAACGAGCACGGGGGAGAGACGTTTCGGCTGCTGCGGTCGTTGTCCGGGAGGGCCGGGGCAGGACGGGGGCCTTACTCCGTGGTCGCGCCCATCGCCTATCTGAGCGGGCTGCGCACGCTCGTGCTGGAGGAGGCCCGCGGCGTCCCGCTGCAGCAGGTGCTGCTTCAGGACGCTGACCCGGCTGCGGCTGTGCGTGCGGTGGCCCGGGCCGCGGCCGCGTTCAATCAAGATGACCTCGGGATCGTGCCGCCTCATTCCCTCGCCGACCAGCTCGATGACGTCCAACGGGCGGCGAGTCTGGTGCAGTGGGCCTGCCCGCACGTGGGAGCGGAGACCCAGTCGATCGCGGCCGCCGTCGTGGCGGGCCTGGAAGACGTGCCGCCGGCGCCGATCCATCGGGACCTGAAGCCCGACCACATCTTCCTGTCGGGTGACCGCGTGATCTTCATCGACCTCGACGCGGTTGCCCTGGGCGATCCCGTTCGGGACCCAGCCCACCTGTTTGCCCACATCGCGGCCGGAGTCGGCTTGGACTCGCTGCCGCGAGAGCAGGCGCGAACCGCGGCCGCGGCATTCGCCGACGAATATTTCGCCCACGTCCCGAAAGAGTGGTGCCGGCAGTTCTCCCTGCACTGCGCCGGCGCCCTCATCGAGGTCGCGGGCGGCATGTTCAAGCGGCAGGAGCCGCAGTGGCGCGCCAAAGTCACGGCCGCCGTGGCGGAGGCATCCCGGGCGCTGTCGGGACGCTGGCAATGAAGCCCGCTGACGCCGATCTCGCCCGCCGCGATTCCGCCATCCCCGGACTGGTCACCGTGCTCGATCCCGCCGCCTTCGTCACTGCTCTGCGCCGGGTCGCGCCCGTGGCCGGCCTGGGGGCGGCGCACATCGATTATCTGAGATGGAAGCCTCATGCCTACGCCCGCGCGACCTATCGGCTCGACGTCGCCGGCGCGGAAGTAGGCCTGGACGTGCGGGCGTGCCGGCCCGACGATCTCGCCTCCTGGCTGGAGGACGGCGAACCGGCGCTCGTGCCGGGCCCGCTCGGGCCCGGCCGCATCGTGCTCGAGCAGTGCGCCGTCCTGGTCACCGTCTTTCCGAACGACCTCAAGCTGCCCGAGCTCAAGCACCTGACGAATCCCCAGGAGCGGGAGCCGGTGCTGCGCGAGCTCCTGCCCGACCGGCCCGACTTGTGGCAGGGAGAGCTGCGCTGCCTGCGCTACCGGCCCGAGCGCCGCTATGTGGCGGAGCTCCGCGGGGTGGACGGGGCTCGGGCGATCGTGAAGGCCTACACCCCGAGGGCCTACAAGCGCGGCAAGCGCAACGCTACGGCGTTCCGACCACGTGGGCCGCTGCGGCTGGCGCGACTGCTCGGGTACTCGGACAGCCGCTGCTTGCTCGCCTTCGAATGGCTACCGGGCAGCGGGCTGTTCGATTTCGAGACCACTCCCGAGATCGAGCGCGAGATGGTGAGCGCCGCGGGCGCAGCCCTGGCAGCGCTGCACGACGAGTCCCCGAATGGGCTCGAGTGCTGGACCCGAGAGGACGAGGCGGCCGCCGTGGCCTCGCTGGCCGCGGAAGTCGGCGGCATTTGTCCCCAGCTCGCCGGCCGAGCCGGCGAGCTGGCGCGGCGCCTCGCGGCGCGGTTCGCCGAGGCACCCGACCTGCACCTCCCGATGCACGGCGACTTCACGGCCGGCCAGGTGCTGGTGGCCCCGCCGCAGGTGGCCTTGGTCGACCTCGACTGGGCCTGCTGTGGCGACCCCGCCGACGACCTGGGCAACATCTTCTCGCAGGTCGAACGCCTTGCCCTGGATGGCGTGCGGTCGCCGGACTGGGTCGAAGCGGTGGAGGACGCCATGCTCACCGGCTACGCTCAGGCGACGACCCGCCCTATTCCAGAGCGCATCGGGCTCTACACGGCGCGGGGACTGTTCCGGCGGGCACGCAGCCCGTTTCGCACGCGCGCGCCGGACTGGCCGCAACGCACGGAAGCGGTGCTCGAACGGGCCGAGGCGGTCTTGGACGCGCGAAAGGCACCGCCCTCGATGTGATCTGCGTCACGCAGCTGCCGCAGTTTTGTAACATGGTTGCCGCGCGGAAGGTCGTTCCGGTACCACGAATTCTCTCCTAACCTTCGGCAGGAGCGCCTCGCCGACCTTCCGCCTTCGCCGGGCACGCCCGTTGCACCGCGAAAGCTAGCTGGCCAATTCCGGGGCGGGTGACACCGACGTGCGCGAGCGCCACCCACCGGATGGAAGAGCTGGGGGGGCGCATGAAACGGACCACCGAGCTTCCCGACGACCCCGCGTTGCCCGGTCTTGTGGCGATCCGTAGCGCAGGCTTGGCCGTTGCGATCCCGGCTTTGGCTCTTGGCGACGGTCCCGTCGAGCTCCGGTTGTGCGGCTACTCGCGGGGGGACCGGGCCACGCTCGAGGTGCGCGCTGGGCACCGGCACCTCGCCATCAAGGCCTACGCGGAGGATCCGGCGCCGGAGGCTGGGTTGTACGAGGCCCTCGCCGCTGCCGGGCTCGCCCCGTCCCGACCCGGGACGGGGCGCTCGGGCGATTCGGCGGTCCGGGTGCCGCCGCTCGTGGCCTGGGAGCCCGAGCTGCGGGTGGTGGTGACGGGCTGGCTCGAGGGGCGCCCGGCCGATCGACTCGTCAAGGCAGGACAGGGCGAGCGCGCCGGCGAGCTCGGCGCAGCGTGGATCCGGTGCTCGGCGTCGCTGCCGCTGACGCTCGGGCCGCGCTGTGGCGCGGCGTGGGCGCTCTACCGGGCGGGCCGATCGGTCGCGGCGCTGGAAGCAGCCGATCCCCCCCTCGGAGCCGTCGCCAAGCTCCTCGCCAGCAGGCTGGCGCGCGCGCAGCCCGCGCAGGAAGCGCCCCGGCTCCTCCACGGCACGCTGTATGATCGTCACGTCCTCGACCTCGGCGATGGGCCAGGAGTGATCGACTGGCAGCGGTTCGGGCACGGGCCGCTCGAGCTCGACGCCGGTATGTTCCTGGCTACCATCTGGCGCTCCGGGCGGCGCAACGGGGCGGCCGCGGTCGAAGCGGCACGGGCGGAGCAGGCGTTTCTCGCCGGGACGCGAGGCCTCTTGGACGATCGAGCGCTCGCCTGGTACCGGGCGGCTGCGCTGCTGCGCCTCGGCGGCAAGGTCCATGTGGACGACCCGCGCGAGGCCCCCTCGCTGGCGCGCGCGCAGGCGCTCCTCGTTGAAGCCGCGCGGCTCCTCGAAGCGGCTGCACGCCCCGGCCCGGTCGTGCGTGCCGGGGCACCGGCCTTCAGGCGCGGGAGCGCGGCCCTTGAGTTCGTACTCCAAGCGCTCTCGACGAGGCCGGCGACGCCGCAGGAGCTGGACCAGATTCGCAGACTGCTGGAGGAGGCGAAACAACACGACCCGTGAGGCCGCCGGGCGGATCGACGACATGAACGACACCGACAGGGCATGAAACCGACCACCGAGGTCCCCGACGACCCCGCGCTGCCCGGGCTCGCGGCGATCCGGACGGTAGGCCTGGCCCATGCGATCCCAGCCTTGGGTCTCGGCGCCGATCCAGTCGAGCTCCGGTTGTGCGGCTACACGCCGGGCGAGCGCGCCACCCTGGCCGTACGGGTGGGGGACCGTCAGTTCGCCGTGAAAGCCTATGCGGAGGATCCGGCGCCCGAGGCTGCGCTGTACGAGGTCCTCGCCGCCGCCGGGCTCGCCCCGTCCGGACCCGGGACGGGGCTCGCGAACACCTCGGGGGTACGCGTGCCGCCGCTCGTGGCCTGGGAGCGCGAGCTGCGGGTGCTGGTGACCGGCTGGCTCGAAGGGCGCCCGGCCAATCGTCTGATCAAGGAAGGGCAGGGCGAGCGCGCCGGCGAGTTGTGCGCGCGCTGGCTCCAACGTGCGGCGTCTCTGCCGGTGAAGATCGGGCCGCCGCTCGGCTCCGGGCGCATCCTGTACCGGGCGGGGGAATGGGTCGCCACGCTACGTGCCGCCGATCCTGGATTGGGAAGGGCGGCGAGCGCGCTCGCGCGCGTGCTCGCAAACACGCAGCCCACGTCACACACGCCGCGCCTCGTCCACGGCACGTTCTACGCCCGGCACGTGCTCGACCTGGGCGATGGGCCGGGTGTGATCGACTGGCAGCGCTTCGGGCACGGGCCGCTCGAGCTCGACGCCGGCATGTTCCTGGCTACCGTCTGGCGTTCCGGGCGGCGCAACGAGGCGGTCGCGGCCCAGGCGACACGGGCGGAACAGGCGTTTCTCGCCGGGACGCGAGGCCTCCTGGATGAGCGCGCGGTCGCCTGGTACAGGGCTGCTGCCCTCCTGCGCCTCGCCGGTCATGTCAAGGTGGTGAGCCGGCGGAGGCCGGATTGGCAGGCGCGGACGCTCGCAGCGCTGCGCGAGGCTGCGCGGCTCGCCGAGGGTGCGGCGCAGAGCGATCTGGTCGTGCGTGCCGGGGCACCGGCCTTCAGTCGCGTGAGCGCGGCCCTCGAGCTTGTGCTCCAGGCGCTCTCGACGAGGCCGGCGACCCCGCAGGAGCTGGAGCAGATCCGCAGGCTGCTGGAGGAGGCGAAAGAACACAAACCGGGGCGGATCGACGACGTGAACGACACCGACAGGGCATGAGACCGACCACCGAGCTCCCCGACGACCCCGCGCTGCCCGGGCTCGCGGCGATCCGGACGGTAGGCCTGGCCCGAGCGATCCCAGCCTTGGGTCTCGGCGCCGGTCCATTCGAGCTCCGGGTGTGCGGCTACTCGCCGGGCGAGCGCGCCACCCTGGCCGTGCGCGTGGGGGACCGTCGTTTCGCCGTGAAGGCCTATGCGGAGGATCCGGCGCCCGAGGCTGCGCTGTACGAGGCCCTCGCCGCCGCCGGGCTCGCCCCGTCCGGACCCGGGACGGGGCTCGCGCACGACTCTGCGGCGCGCGTGCCGCCGCTCTTGGCCTGGGAGCCCGACCGGTGGATGCTCGTCATCGGCTGGTTGGAGGGGCCGCCGCTGACTCAATTGGTCAAGCAGGGGCAGGGCCGCCGCGCCGGCGAGCTGGCCGCCGCCTGGCTGCGGCGCGCGGCGACGCTGCCGCTGCCGCTCGGGCCGTCGTCCGGCGCCACTCGCATCTTGGGGGAGGTAGGGGAATATGTCGCCATGTTGGAGGCCGGCGATCCCGCGCTCGGCACTGCCGCCAGGGAGCTCGCGGCGCGCCTCGCGCGGACGCAACCGATGGAGGGCACTCCGCATCTCGTCCACGGAACGCTCTACGCCCGCCACATCCTCGACCTTGGCGACGGCCCGGGCGTGATCGACTGGCAGCGCTTCGGGCAGGGCCCCCTGGAGCTCGACGCCGGGGTATTCCTGGCCACGCTGACGCACTCCGGGCTCACGCACCGCCAGCGGACGGGCGAGGCGCGCCGGGCGGAGGAGGCCTTTCTCGCGGCGACCGCGGGGCTCCTGGACGAGCGCGCGCTGGCGTGGCACCGGTCGGCCCACCTCCTGCGGATGGCCGGACGCATGCTGAGGCGGCAGCCGCTGGCCAAGGCCCGCGTGGTGCTGAACGAGGCCGTGCGGCTCGCCGAGGCACCAGCCACCTTCACGCTCGAGGGGTCGCCGCTCGAGCTCGCGCTCGAGGCCCTCTCGGCCACGCTCACCGGCCCAGCGCTCGAGTTCGCCCTCCGGGCGCTCTCCACCAGGCCGGCAACGCCGGAGGAGCGTGCGGAGATCGGCCGGCTGCTCGAAGAGGTGAAGCAGAGGCGACGATAGCGCGCCGGGGGGGTATTGAACGAGGCTGAGCGCCCGTCCAAACCGCCGTGCCCGGGTGACAACGATATCGGATCGAGATCGCGGTCGGCGGACGGCGTGCGGGACTCCTGACGCTCGAGACAACACGAGGGAGGGACAGGTGTTAGGACGGAGCGCGGCGTGGTTGGTGTTGGGCCTGCTCATCGCGGCGGCTTCCGCAGCCTGGGAGCTGATCGGGACCCAGGTGGCCGACACCCAGGCGGCCCGCATCCCGCCCGGGACGCCGGTGGTGCTTGTCGGCGCCGGGGACATCGCGTCGTGCGAGTCCGGTGGGTACGACGATGACGACGAGGACGACGATGGGGACGCTGACAGGAAGAAGGGGGAAAAAGGGAAGAACCAGAAAAAGAAACAGAAGACCAGGTTGAGCGCGCCGGCCATCGGCGTCTCGGCGACCGGGCGCCTGCTCGACAGTCTCGTCGAGGGTTCCAAGCCGGTGGTGGTGTTCACGGCGGGCGACAACGCGTACGGCGAGGGCACACGCGGGCAGTTCGCGGGGTGTTACGATCAACACTGGGGGCGTCACCGATCCATCACCCGGCCCGCCCCCGGCAACCACGACTACAAGACCAAGGGCGCGGCCCCCTATTTCGACTATTTCGGCGAGCGCGCGGGCCCGGCGGGCAGGGGCTACTACAGCTACGACGTAGGGGATTGGCACCTGATCTCACTCAATAGTGAGATCAGCACGAGCACGGGCTCGGCGCAGGAGCGGTGGCTACGCGACGACCTCAAGGGCACCACCAAGCGGTGCGTGCTGGCCTACTGGCACAAGCCACGGTTCAGCTCGGGCAAGCATGGCAGCTTGACCGCGCTGCAGCCGCTGTGGGAGGCGTTGTACCAGCACGGCGCGGAGGTGGTGCTCAACGGCCACGACCACGACTACGAGCGCTTCGCGCCACAAACGCCCGGCGGCGAGCCAGACGAGGCCCGCGGGATCCGACAGTTCGTCGTCGGGACCGGCGGCCGGAGCCTGCGCGCCTTCGAGTCGCCGGTCGCGAACAGCGAGGTGCGCCACAACAGGACCCACGGGCTACTGAAGCTCACCCTCGGCGCGGACAGCTACAGTTGGGCGTTCATCCCCGTTTCGGGGACGTTCCGCGACTCGGGGAGCGGCACGTGCCACTAGGCGAGCGTCTTCGACGACCACGTCGGGGTTGAGGGAGGTGTTGATCGTGACCTTTGGCTTCCGGAGGGCCGTGCCGATGAAACGAGGGTTCTTCTTGGCGGGCGCGATCGGGGCGGGCGTGCTGCCGGGTGGGTGGACTGCGCTGGTGGCGCAGACGACCGTGCGGGCCGAGGCGCGCGCGCAGACCGCGCCCGTGCCGCACAAGGGCGACGCGGCGGACGATCCGGCCGTGTGGATTCAGCCACGAGACCCCGGGTTTTACGTCTTCGTGACCGATGAGAAGGGCCGCGTGGAGCAACAGTGTGGCGTCTCGGGTTGCGCGACCCGGCCGCGGCACCCGAGGCGGCACGGGCGGAGCAGGCGTTCCTGGCCGGAACGGCGGGACTCCTCGACGAGCGCGCGCTCGCCTGGCACCGGGCGGCTGCGCTGTTGCGCCTCGCCGGTAAGATCTACGTGGTGAGCCGCCGCAAGGCGGATTGGCGGATGCGGGCCGACGCGCTCCTGAGCGAAGCCGCCCGGGTTGCCGAGCGCGCGCCGAGCGGCCGGGTCGTGCGTGCCGAGCCGGCGGCCGCGCCGGCCAGGTTTGCGCTCCGGATCTCGGCGCTCGAGCTCGTGCTCCAGGCCTTGTCCGCGAGGCCGGCGACACCGGGCGAGCTGGACCAGATCCGCAGGCTGCTCGTCGAAATGAGCGCTGAAAAGAAGGGACCCTAGTGACAGGTCCCGCTGCCCGAGTCGCTGAACGTCTGACCCGCGACCGGGATGAACTGCCACGTATACGACCCGCTTGACAGCGTGAGCTTGAACACGCCGTGCACGCGGGCCCGCACCTCGCTGTTGGCAACCGGCGGTCCAAATCGGTACGTGTACTCTCCACCCGTTCCCGCGACGAACTGCCGGATGCCCCGCACCGAGTCGGCCGTGCCGTCGGGGGTCTGGGGAGCGAAGCGCTCGTAGTTGTGCTCGTGCCCGGACAGCACCACGTCCGCCCCGGCGTCGTACAGCGCCTGCCAGAACGCCTGCGCGCCCGGGTCGCCGCCATGCGTTGTTCCGGAGCTGAAGCGGGGGTGATGCCAGTAGGCGAGGGTACAGCGCTTCGTGCTCGCGGCGAGATCGGCGCGGAGCCATTGCTCCTGCGGCCGGCCGGCATGCCAGTCGATGTTGCTGTTCAGGACGATGATGTGCCAATCGCCGAGGTCGTAGCTGTAGTACCCCTTGTCCCTGTCCGCGGCAGCCACGCCGAAATAGGCGAAGTACCCCTTCGCGGTCGGCGTCAGGTAGTCGTGATTCCCGGGCGAGGGACGAGTCCGCTTCCTGTGACGGCCCCAGGTGGGTTGGTAGCACCGCGCGTATTCGGCCGGTGTGCCGTCCTCATAGGCGTTGTCGCCGAGCGTGAACACGGTGCCTGGAATGCCGTCAAGCAGCTCGGCGGTCCCCTCGTCGTCGGTGTCGGTGGAATCACAGCTCGCGATATCGCCGGCGCCCACGAACACCTCCGGTGTACCGGGCGGCTCGACCAGCACCGCGACCGCTTGCGAAGCCGCTTCACCATCAGCCTGGGAGACGGTCACGGCCGCGACGTGATTTCCCGGCGCCGCGTACACGTGGGTCGCCGTTACCGACTGCCCCAGCGCGGTGACGTGCCCGGTGTCGACGCTGCCATCGCCCCAGTTGATCTCGTACGACCACGGCCCACGAGTCTCGGCCGAGTCGCTTGCCCGGAACGTGAGCGGGACGGCGGCACCGGCGTACGCGCGCAGATCGGGCCCCGCATCTACCACCAAAGGAAAGTCGGGCGCGTGACCGCTTTCTGACCGACAGGCGGCCACGAGCAAGGTCACGGCGGGAGCGAGCGCGGCCTTGCGGAAGAACGGCACCAGCTTACGCTCCCGCGTGAGGGGCCTGGCGTTCGGAAGCATCCCGAGCCAAGGGTCGCAACGTGTTGCGCGCTAGCGGGTCCTCGCGCTTTCGCGCACCCGGCGCCGCGCTTCGGCCCGGAGATCAGGGTTGGGGTGCGTGCGGGCCGCCTCGGTCACCGCGGGAATCCCAACGCCGTCCGGCAGCTGCGCCAGCCGGTACAACGCTTCCCACTGGACGTCGGGCGACCGGTCGTTCGCCAGTCTCTCCTGCAGCAACGCGACGGACGTCCGTGGGGCGGCGACTCTGGCGTACCGCTCGACCGCTTCGCGCCGCACCTCCTCGTCCGGGTGGCTGCGTGCGAGACGCGCCAGGGCCTCGACGGCCCGCGGGCCGCGCAGGTGCCCGAGCGTTTCCACCGCCTCGCGCTGCACGCGGGAATCGGAGTCTTCCAGCGCGATCGCTTCGAGCAGGAGGGCGGTGCTGTCGGGCCTGCCCAGCTCGCCCAGCGCCTCCACGGCGTCGCGGCGCGCGTTGGACGCCGGATGATGGCGGGCGAACGCGGCGAGCAGCGGGAAGGCGCGGCCGTCGTGCAGCTTCCCCAGCGCTGTGAGCGCCTCCCGCTGCACGCCCTCGTCGCCGTCGCCCCGGGCGATCGCCATCAGGATCTCGAACGCCCGCGGGTCGTCTCGCTGGCCGAGCTGTTCCACGGCTTCGCGCCGGGTGTGGGAGTCCTCGAGCGTCCGGGCGAGCGTGAGCAGCGAATCGCCGGCCGCGGGGAACAGGTTGTCGCCCAGCGCCTCGACGGCCTCCCGCCGCACCTCGCGGGCGGGATCGCTCCGCGCCGCGCGCACCAGGGCGTGCACCGCCGCCCGTTCCGGGTACCGGCGCAGTCGCTCGGCGGCCTCGGCTCTCGCGCGCTCGGTCTCGTGGCCCGTCAACCGCTGCGAGAGGGTGGACACCATCTGGTCGTCGCTGCCGCGCGACGGGGAGTTGAGCGACGCCTGCGGCCGGGGCACCACGGTCGCGTCCCCGAGCCCGGCGCCGCCGCCGATCACCAGCACGAGCGTCACGACCACGACCACGCCCGCGATCCAGCGCGGGAAGATCTCCGCTTCCGGGGGCGCCACGAGCCGCCGGATGCGGCCCATCAACGAGCCGCCGCCCGCCGCGAGCGCGAACGCCGGCGCGTCGACGCGCAGCTGCTCCATGCCGAGCAGTGCGGTGGCGTAGAAGTGCGCGTCGCCGCACGCGGCGACCGCCAGGTCGTCGCAACAGTGCTCGCGCTCCTCCCGCACCCGCCGCGAGACCCACCACACCGCGGGATGGTAGAACAACAGCGTCTCGATCGCGGTCTGCAGCAGGTTCACGAGATAGTCGTGCCGGCGCACGTGCGCCAGCTCGTGCGCGAGCAGCGCGTCGAGCTGCAGCGGGGTGAGCCCTGTCAGGGCGCTCGCGGGCAGGAGGATGACCGGCCGCAGCCACCCGATCACCGCGGGCACCTGCACGACTGCCGACTCGAGCACGCGCACGGGCCGGGTCACGCGGAGCCGCGCCGCCAGGCGGGCCAGCGCTGCCACGCGGGCCTGCGGCGCCGGGCGCGTGCCCACCGTCGCCAGACGCCGTGCCGTCACCCACCCCGACGCCAGCCGCAGCGACAACACCAGCACGCCACCGAGCCACAGCACGACCACCCAGGGCAGCGCGGGCTGGAGGGCGCTGCGCACCCGCGTCACGAGCGGCGAGGCGGCGACGGCGGACGCGGCGCTCCGCCCCACGCCGGGCGTCCCCTCGGCGCCGCTCCCGGATGCGAGCGGCCCCGCCAGCGCGGGGACGACGCCGGACGCGGCCGATTGCAAGCCGGCCGCCCGGGGCGACTCCCGGCGCAGCTCCACGCCCGTCGCGACCGGGAGCGCGAGCATGAGCGCCAGCGCCGCGACGCCGAGCGCGTAACGGATGCGCGCCGCCTGCGCCGGCACGATTGCGAGCAGCGCGGCGAGCCCGGCCGCCGCGAGCGCCTCCTGCCAGAGCGAGTGTACGATCGCCCAACCCAGCACCTGCATCGCGGTCATGCCTTGCCTCCTTTTTTCTCGTCGAGTAACCCGCGGATCCGGTCGAGCTCCTGCGACGTGACCGGTGTGGTCGCCAGGGCGTGGAGCACCAGGCTGACCGTGGAGCCCCCGAACGCCCGCCGCGCGAGGTCGGAGATCATCCGTCGGAGCATGGTGGCCTGCGACGTCGCAGCTGTGTACACGTGGGACCGCGCCGACACGTCCCGCGTCACCAGGCGCTTCTCGGTCATGATCTGCAACAGCTTGAGGACGGTCGTGTAACCGACTGGCTCGGCGCGGCGCAGCGACTCGTGGATTTCGCGCACGGTGCTGCGACCGCGCTGCCACAAGACGCGGAGGATCTCGAGCTCGGCGTTCGTCGGACGTGGGGGCTCACGCTTGGCCATCGGTCCAACAATATACGAAGGCTTTCGTACAGTCAAGGATACGAACACCATCGTACAATACCCCAGCGGCCGCGGGGAGTTCAAGGTATACTTTGACGCGGGGGATTCCATGACTCGTCTCGCTCTCTGTTGCTTCTTCGCAACACCCCTCTGGCTCGGGTGTGTTTCGCTCGCCGCCCAGGTGCACGAGCACGGACCGGCGTCCGCTGAACGGCTCGGGCGCGTCAAGTTCCCTGTGTCCTGCAACGCCGGCGCCACCGAGCGGTTCGACCGCGCAGTGGCGCTGCTGCACTCGTTCTGGTGGCAGGCGGCGGAGCGGGCGTTCGGGGACGTCGCGGCCGCGGACTCGACGTGCGCCATGGCTTACTGGGGGCTGGCGCTGACGTATTGGCGCAATCCGATCGCCGGCGGCCCGGGCCCGATCGACCTGCGGGCAGGACGGGAGGCCGCCCGGCACGCGGCGGTGCTGGGGGGCCGGACCCCGCGGGAGCGGGACTATGTCGCGGCGGTCGGAGCCCTGTATGGCGACACGGCGACGATTCCCAACAGCGTGCGTCTCCGCAGGTACGTTGACGTGATGGAGGGCGTCTACCGGCGGAACGGCGGCGATCCGGAAGCGGGGATTCTGTTCGCGATCGCGCTCACCGCTGCCGCGCCGGCGGGCGACACCACGTTCGCGCAACAGCAGCGGGCGGCCGCGATTCTCAACCCGCTGTTTCGGGCGCACCCCGAGCATCCGGGCCTGGCGCATTACCTCATTCACTCGAACGACTCCCCGCAGCTCGCGCAGCTCGGGCTCGAGGCCGCGCGCCGCTACGCCGAGATCGCCCCGACGGCCCCGCACGCGCAGCACATGCCGTCCCACATTTTCGTGCGGCTCGGGCTGTGGGATGAAACCGTGCGCTCGAACCGCGCATCCTACCGCGCCGCGCTGGGAGAGGGAGGGGGAGGTGGAGGTCGCGCCCTCAGCGCCGACCAGCTCCACGCTATGGACTACATGGTGTACGCCTACCTGCAGGGCGGCCAGGACACCGCGGCGGCGGCGGTCGCCGCCGAGGCACAGGCCGACGCGGCGGCGGCGCCCGCCCAGGCCCTGGTGGCGGCGTACAACCGCAACGCGATGCCCGCGCGGCTCGCGCTGGAGCGCGGGCGCTGGGCCGTGGCCGCGCGACTCCCCGTCCGGCCTTCCCGCGACGCGCCCGCGGCCGACATGGTCACGCGATTCGCCCGCGGGATCGGCGCGGCGCGGAGCGGCGACACGACGCAGGCCCGCGCCGAGATCGCCGCGCTGGACTCGATCGCCGCGGAGCTCGCGCGTCGCGGTGACCCCTACTGGCCCCGGGTGACGCACATCAAGCGGGACGCCATCGGCGCCTGGCTCGCACTCGCCGCGGGCGATACGGCGGCGGCGCTGCTGCGAGCGCATGCCGCGGCCGACTCGGAGGATATCGTGGGCAAGCACGCCGTGACGCCGGGCGAGGTGCTACCGGCCCGCGAGCTTGAGGCGGACATGCTGTTGGCCGTCGGCCGGCACGCCGCGGCGCGCCTCGGCTACGAACACGTCCTCACGCTCGAGCCGCGTCGCGCCCGTAGCGTGTTCGGCGCCGCGCGCGCGGCCGCGCTGGCGGGAGATGGCGCGACGGCACGGGCACGCTACGACGAGTTCCTGAAGCTGATGGAGCGGGCCGACGGCGATCGGCCGGAGCTGCAGGTGGCGCGGGCGTTCGTCGCGAGCCGCTAGCGCTTGACGGATCGGGGGATTGGGGTGAGGTATCCTGCCGCATGACCGCCTTTCCCCGGTATGTCGCGGCTCTGGTGGGGTGCCTGGGACCGGCGGCCCCGGCGGCGGCGCAGCTCGTGGAGGGCGCGCCGCTCGTCGCCTGGCGCCCGGCGTTGCCGCTCCAGGGATCGGTCGTGTTGCTCGCGATGCGCGCCGGGGCGGGGGACAGCGTGATCGCCGTCCGAGGGGAGCTCGCCGGGGAGCCCCTCCACTTCGAGCGCGACGCCGATGAGTTTCGCGCCCTCGGCGCCGTGCCGCTGGGCGCGGGACGCAGCATCGCCGCCAGCGTCGTGGTCGAGCGCGCGGGCGGCGTGCTCGACACGGTGATCGCATCGCTGCCCGTCGGCCGGCGCCGGGCGGCGCGCGAGCGGCTCCGCGCCGCACCGGAGTTCGTGCAGCCGCCGGATTCGGTCGCCGAGCGGATTGAGGCCGAGCGCGAGCTGGTCCAGGAGCTCAGGCGACGAGCGCACGACACCCCGCGGCAGTGGCGCGAGCCGTTCGTGCGCCCGCGCTCGAGTGCGGTGACGAGCGGGTTCGGCGTCGCTCGGGTCTTCAACGGGGCCGTGCGGAGCCGTCACCTGGGCGTCGACTTCGCCGGCGAGCGGGGCGCGCCCGTGCTGGCGGCGAACCGCGGGGTCGTGGCCTTCGTCGCGGATCTGTACTACAGCGGCACGACCCTGTACATCGATCACGGCGCGGGCCTCGTCACCGCCTACCTGCATCTCAGCCGCGCCCTCGTCACCCCCGGAGACACCGTCGCTCGCGGCCAGCTGATCGGGCAGGTGGGCGCCTCCGGGCGCGTGACCGGCCCGCATCTCCACTGGCTCGCCGCCTACGGGGGCGTCACCGTCGATCCGCTCGGTCTGCTCGATCCCCAGGTTGCCTACTAGAGGCACAGAGGCACAGAGGCACGGTAGCCCTTAGCCTCTTAGCCTCTAGCTGTTGAGATATTCTTCTCTATACATCTTCACCAGCTCGAAGAAATACGACAGCGCCAGCGGCCCGATCAAGAGGCCCAGAATGCCGAAATACGGCACGCCCGCGAGCGCGCCGATCAGCGTGACCAGCGGATGGATGTTCGCCCAGCGGCGGAACACCATGGGTCGGATGACGTAGTCCACGTTCCCCACGACCAGGGCGCCCCACAGGACGAGCAGCGTGGCCGCGCCGGGGCGGTGCTCGAGGAGCAGTGCGATCGCGCCTGGCGCCCACACGAGCCCGCTGCCCACGACCGGCAGGATCGCGAACACCATCGTCACCACGCCCCAGAACACG
>WNGB01016551.1_pt1 | contig 21962 bp, 30 predicted proteins | sample 5400681 | NCBI WGS metagenome assembly WNGB01 (sample SAMN13153367, study PRJNA577476) | soil metagenome | isolation source: 115 cm soil or saprolite under grassland replicate 2 | place: USA:California | collected 2016-06-15
AAGCGCGCTTCCGACGGGTCGATCCCGAAGCCGAACGAGGGCGCGCCGCCGGTGTCCACGGCTTTGCCGTTCTTCTTCAGGATCTTCGTGTTCGAATCGTCGGCGACGATGCCGGCTGCGGCAGCGACGCCAGGGAGCGCCTTGACCTTGGCGAGCAGGGTGTCCGGGATCGACGGGGTGGCGGCTGTATCGCCGTCGACGTTGATGTCGGCCGCCTTGCCCGAGACGACCGCGTCGGTGTTCGCATAGGTCTCCTGGAAGATGCTGCTGAATGCCTTGTCGATCGTGTCTGTCAAGACGTAGGTTCCGCTCACCATCGTCACTCCGAGGACGATGGCGAAGGCGGTCAGGAACGCGCGGAGCTTCCGCCCCGCGAGGCCCCTGAGGGTGACGCTGATCAAGACCGGCTCACCTCTTCCATCGCCCTGAGGATGTCGTGTGCGTTCGCGCCGCGTAGCTCCTTGACGATGCAGCCGTCGGCCAGGAAGAGGACGCGGCCCGCAATCGCGGCGGCGCTTGCGTCGTGGGTGACCATCACGGTCGTCTGCCCGTAGTCGGACACCGACTGACGCAGGAGCTCGAGGATCTCGGCGCTCGTCGTCGAGTCGAGGTTGCCGGTGGGCTCGTCCGCGAAGATGACGGTGGGCTTGGAGACGAGGGCGCGTGCGATGGCGACGCGCTGCTGCTGGCCGCCGGAGAGCTCGGAGGGCCGGTGCTCGCGTCGGTCGTCAAGCCCGAGCTTGCCGATCACCTCGTCGATCCACTCCTTCTCGACTTTGCGACCGGCCAGCTCGAGCGGAAGCACGATGTTCTCCTCCGCCGTCAGCATCGGCAGGAGGTTGAAGAACTGGAAGATGAAGCCGATGTGCTGCCGCCGGAGCTTCGTCAGATCGTTGTCGCCAAGCTTGGTGATGTCCGTGCCGTCGATCGCCACGCTCCCCGTAGTCGGGCGGTCGAGCCCGGCGAGGATGTGCATGAGCGTCGACTTGCCGGATCCCGACGGGCCCATGACCGCCGTCAGCTCACCGCGTCGAACGTCGATCGAGCAGCCGCGGAGCGCATCCACGGCCGTGTCGCCCTCGCCGTAGCGGCGCGTGAGTTCCTTTGCCTCGATGACGGCGTCAGACGTCGCCTTTGCCGTTACGGGCTCTTCGGTCATGGTCGTGGAAGACATTCCTACCTCCAGGGAGTTGTGTCACCAGGGTGCCAAAATTCCGCAGGGTGTCAAAATTCCGCCCGCAAGTGAAGGCGGCCACCTCGCGTCTTAACGTGCGGGTAACCGCACCCCTTCCGTCAGGGGTTGCGGTCGCCCACCAGGAAGAAGGCCACGGCCACGCCGACGTAGGCAGCGACGAGCGCAAACCCCCGCGCGCGGCTCGAGCGGCCGTTCCAGAGAAGCAGAGCGGCGAAGGCCGCGGATCCTGCAAGGGCCAGAAGCTCGACCGGTCGGAAGGAGAGCGCGAGGGGCTCGATCGCCCAGGCGAGCAGGGCGACTGCCGGAATGAGGAACACCGCGACCTGGGCGCTGGAAGCGAGCGCGATCTCTGCCGCAAGCTTGATCCGTCCCCGGTAGGCCACGACGACGGCCCCGCCGTGCTCTGCGGCGTTCCCGACAATCGCGACGATGACCGCGGCTACGAAGAAATCGCTCAGGTGGGCCTTGTCGGCGAACGTCTCGAGCGAATGCACGAGGATCTCGGCCACGAATGCGGTGACGACCGTGGCGGCCGCCAACACACTCAGGGCAACGGGGAACGACCAGGCATTCATGTCCTCCCGCTCCCCGGCGACGTGCAGCAGACGGTGGCGGCGGAGCGAGTACCAGGTGGTCACGACGTAGATGAGGAGAAGGACGATGGAAACCGGCAGGGAGGCCACCGCGAGCGAGTGGCGGTCCGGGTCCCCGGTCCAGCTCGGCACGGCCGGGATGAGGAAGAGGAGGACTGCCGCGAGCACGAGGGCGATGGAGGTCAGACTCGACTCGCGGTCGATGTCGCCCCGGCCGCCGAACGCAAGCGAGAACCCGAGGACGAGCAGCAGGTTTCCGACGACGCTTCCCGAGAGCGAGCCGCGGACGACTTCCGTCAGGCCGTCGGAGACCGCGAAGAGCGCGATGATGAGCTCGGGGGCGTTCCCGAACGTCGCGTTGAGAAACCCGCCGATACCGGGGCCGGTGTGGTGGGCCGCGTGCTCCGTTGCCTCCCCGATCAGCCAGGCCAGCGGGATGAGCGCCGCCGCCGCGACGCTGAAGAGGACCATGTCGCTCGCCCCGGCCCGGTCGAGGACCACTACGAGCGGGCCGACGGCGAGCAGGGCATAGAGCGTTTTGCGAAGCACGCGCCGGACCCTAACGTTGAGGTCGACGTGATCGATGCAGTGCTCTTCGACTGGGGCGACACGCTCTTCCACTTCGCGTGGGACGAGTCGCTCGTGGAGGCGGGCTGGGAGGCAGGCCTCGCCGCGCTGGGCCGCGATGACCTCCCGGGACACGAAGAGACGGCCGCGCGATTCCGCGAGCGCTACTTGCCGCTGCTCTGGGTGCCCGGCTCGCTCGACGAGATCGAGTACCCGGGGATGGTGCGCGAGCTGCTAGAGGGCTTCGGCGTCGATGTGACCGACGACGAGCTCGCCCGGTTCCTCGAAGCGGAGCACACTGCCTGGGACCCGGCGCGCCGGCTCGGAGATTCCACGCATGCTCTCCTCGACTCGCTCCGCGAGCGCGGGCTCCGGACCGGCCTCGTCTCGAACGCCTTCGATCCCGGGTGGCTGCTGCACCGAGACCTTCAGCGGATGGGGCTCGGCGAGCGGCTCGACGTCGCTGTCTTCTCCTCGGAGGTCGGCAAGCGCAAGCCGCATCCCGCGATCTTCGCGGCAGCCCTCGATGCGCTCGGGGTCGAGCCCGAGCGAGCGCTCTTCGTGGGCGACCGCCGCTTAGAGGACATCCGCGGCGCCAAGGAGGTCGGCATGACCACTGTGCTCGCGTACTGGTTTCGGGCGGACGAGGACGACCGGGGGCTCGAGCCAGACCACGAGGCGTTCACGCAGATGGACGTCCTCAACATCGTTCGGCGCCTGCTCGGCGAAACGTAGATGCGGGCGGCTTTACACCCGGCTCGGCGCGATGTCAAGTCTTGCGGGCTGCCCAAAGGTCCCCCAAAATCCACAGCGATGCTCAGGCGCCTGCCCCTCGTGCAAGAGCTTCCGTTGCGGCCTCAGGACGAGACCGAGTGCCGCCGCTGCGGAGTCCACTGCGACAAGGTCGTCTACCCGGCGGCGTGCATCGCACGGTCCTGCCCCTTCGTCTACGCGTACGAGGAGTTGGGGCGGACGTACATCGGCTGCATGCAAAAGGTCTACGACGTCGAGATCGACCTCGACGCGCTCAGCGAGGCACAAGCGCGCAAGGGCGGCTTCGGCGCGGTCAAGACAGTCAGGCAGCCGCTGCCGATGTGCAAGGCGGAGGTGGCGAGCTGCTACGAGAACCGGGCGGACGAGCTCGGGTGCCTCAACCCCGAGTTTTCCGAGATCCCCCGCGGGAAGCCTTCCTTCCGCGTCGTTGATCAGACGGACCAGACCCAGACCGCCTCGTAGGCGGTTTTTTCATCCAGCGGGCGTGGAGCTCCCGGAGTTTGCGGACCTCGTCCGCGTCCGGCCCGTGGCCGTCCTTCCCCGGCACCTCCAGGATCGTCGGCAGGTTTTGCAGGCGCGGGTTCGAGAGGAAGACGCCGAGCTTCTCGGCCAGCACGCCCTCGCCGACGTTCGCGTGGCGATCCCGGTTCGAGCCGAGCTCGGCCGCAGCATCGTTGACGTGCAGCACTCGTAGCCGGTCGAGCCCGATCCGATCGTCGATCTCGTCGAGGCACCCGTCGAGCGCGCTCCGGTCCGTCACGTCGATCCCTGACACCCACAGGTGGCAGGAGTCCAGGCAGATGCCGAGGCGCGGGTGGCGGTCCAGGCGGTCGACGAGCATGGCGAGCTCGTCCACCGAGCGGCCGATCGTGCCGCCCGCGCCGGCGGAGTTTTCGAGCAGGAGCCAGGTCGTCTCCGAGCAGTGCTCGAGAGCCTGCTCCAGTGCCGGAACGGCGCGTTCCAGGCCTGCCTCGAGACCCGCACCGAGATGGGAACCGACATGGAGGACGACCCCGTCGGCCTCGATCGCGCAGCCGACGTCCACGGTGTTGACGACGGCGGCCACCGACTTCTCGTAGATCTCACCGTCGGTCGCCGCGAGGTTGACCAGGTAGAGGGCGTGACAGACGACGCCCCGGATTCCGGCCTCGGTTCGGCGCTCCTTGAAGCGCTCGAAGTTTGCGGGATCGTGGTTCGTGGGGTGCCACGCGCGCGGGCTCTGGGTGAACACCTGCACGGCCTCTGCGCCCATCGCCTCGGCCCGGTCGATCGCGGTGTGGATGCCGCCCGAGGACGAGACGTGGGCTCCTGGAATCATCGCCGGATACCCTAGCCGCGTGCCCGTGCGCGTCCGCTTCGCTCCCAGTCCGACGGGGTTCCTTCACATCGGAGGCGTGCACACCGCGCTCTTCAACTGGCTCTTCGCGCGCCACGAGGGCGGAGAGTTTCGGCTCCGGATCGAGAACACGGACACCAGCCGCGAGGTGGCCGAGGCGACGCAGCAGATCGAGGAGTCGCTGCGCTGGCTCGGTCTCGACTGGGACGGGCCGGCGACCTTCCAGCTCGACCGTCTGGAGCGCTGCAAGGAAGAGGCGCAGCGGTTGATCGAGGAGAGCAAGGCCTACGAGGACGAGGGTGCGATCCGGATCCGCATGCCGGACGAGGGTACGACAGCCTGGGAGGATCTGGTGCGCGGGCGCATCGAGTTTCCCAACGAGAAGCTCGAGGATCTGGTCGCCGTCCGCGCTGACGGCCGCCCCACCTACAACTTCGCGTCCCCCGTCGAAGACTGGCTGGACGGGATCACCCACGTCATCCGCGGCGAGGACCACATCTCCAATACCCCGAAGCAGATCCGGATCCTCGAGGCGCTCGGCGCCCCGGTGCCCCGCTATGCGCACCTGGGGAGCATCCTGGGGCCGGACGGCAGGAAGCTCTCCAAACGCCATGGCGCCGTCTCGGTCGGGGAGTTCCGCCGCGACGGGTACTACGCGCCCGCCCTTTTCAACTACCTCGCCCTGCTCGGCTGGAGCTACGACGACCGCACCGAGGTGTTCTCACGGGACGAGCTCGTTCGCCTGTTCACGCTCGACCGCGTCGGATCGAGCCCGGCCACGTTCGATTACCAGAAGCTGAAGCACCTGAACGGCGTATACCTTCGCTCGCTGCCGCCGGACGAGTACGCGGACGTCCTCGTCGCGTATCTCCGCGAGCAAGGCTACGAGTGGGACGAGGAGCTCGTGCGCCGCGCGGCGCCACTCGTCCAGGAAAAGATTGCGACGCTAGGCGAGTTCCCTCGCTTCGCCGGCTTCCTCTTCGAGGGGGTCGATCCCGACCGTGGGCTCCTCGACGGCTCGGGCCCGCTCCTGGCGCAGGCGCGCGAGGCCCTAGCCGAGCTCCAGCCCTTCGAGGCCGAACGGATCGAGGAGGAGCTCCGACGGCTTGCCGAAGACCTCGGCCTGAAGCCCCGGGACGCCTTCCAGCCGATTCGCGTCGCGGTCACTGGCTCGACCGTGTCACCGGGCCTCTTCGAGTCGATCGAGCTCCTAGGCCGAGAAGAGACGCTCGCGCGGCTCGAGGCAGCCGCGGCCTAGGAGGCTTGACGAAACATCATCTGTTCCGCCGCCCGGAAGGCCTCTGGTTACGGACGGTAGAGGACGAAGCCGCCGGCGAAGAGCGCCAGGCCGGCCGCCCAGACGGGCCAGGCGACGAGCACGGCTCCAGCGGTGAAGAGGAACGCGCCGCCCAGGATCAAGATCGAGCACGGCTCCAGCGGTGAAGAGGAACGCGCCGCCCAGGATCAAGATGGTGGCCACGATCGCCGAGACGGCGGTGCGGTCCTGCCGGCCGCGCGGTTGGTCAACCGTGCGCTCGGATCGCTCCTGGGCGGCCACGCGAGAGCGCTCGAGCGCACGCAGGCGTGCGAGGCGGACGCGGAAGAGTGCTCCGCGCCATTCGAGCAGCAAGGGCTCCACCGCTTCGGGATCGCCGTATTCGAGCGCGAGCGAGACATCCGCGGTCGCGTCCCTCGCCTCGCCGAGGGCCTCGACGAGCTCGGCGTGCACCGTCGCGGCCGTGTCCGGCGCGTTGATGCCGACCGCCAGCTCCGCGCCTGCATGGAGGGCGTACTGCAGGCTCGGCAGTTCCTCGGCATGCTCGTCGACGAGATCCCCGGAAGAGCTGTCCGCGACTCGTTCCAGCCGTGTGAACGCGGTTCCCACCCGCTCCCAGAGATCCGTCACGGCCGCCGTATAGGCCTGCCGCTCGCCGCCCCGAACGGTCCGCTCCATGCGCTCCGGAATCATACGCGGTTACAGTGCCCGGATCGCCCAGATCGCCCACCCCGTTGTCGCGGTGGCGGACGACGACCCTGCGTTTCGGATGCTGCTGCGCATCAATCTCGAGCTCGAGGGCTACCGTGTGCTCGAGGCGGGAAACGCCGAGGAGATCCGCCAGGCGCTCGCTGGCGGCGACGTCGAGCTCATCCTCCTGGACGTGCGGCTCGGCGACGACAATGGGATCGAGCTCGCCGGTGAGCTTCGCGGGCAGCACCCCGACCTCAAGATCGCGTTCCTGACCGGGAGCGCATTCGGCCTGGCGAACGAAGCCGGAGAGATTTCCGACGCTGTTATCCAGAAGCCTTTCGATCTCGAAGAGCTGAGCCAGACTGTGGCGCGGCTGACTCGCCCCTAGCGACCTCCTCACGCGCGGCGAAGAGGTGGCGCCGCACGCGCAGCGTCCTCAGCATGATCGCGATCGCGGCGAAACCCAGGACGAGGTTGACGGCTACGGTCACGAGCTGCATGCCGACGCTGAACGCGAGCACGGAGCTTCCGCTTGCCGTCCCGCGCAGGGCGAAGACGAGGACTGCCTGCTGGGTCCCGGCGCCTCCGGGAGTGAAGGGGAGCACCGTGGAGATCCCCTGGACCACAAGCACCGCGACCACTACCTCCACCCCAGCGTCGATGTGGAAGGCGCGGAGGAAGAGGTAGATGCAGAGCGCGCGCGCCAGCCAGCTGCCCGCCTGCCAGGAGACCACCTGGGTCAGGAAGGCGCGGCGGTCGCCGAGGATGGCGAAGCCGCGCGCGATCTTCTCCCGAAACTCCGTGACGCGGCGCGAGGCCCACGCGACCCCCGCGATGACGCCGCCGAGGATGACGCAGCCGAGGAAGACCGACAGGCGGGGGTGCGCGACGACGAACGTCCAGTCGAAGGCGAGACCGTTGGGCAGCTCCGGGACTCCGGGCAGGAGCCCTCGCGAGAGCGCGTAGACGAAGAGCATGCTGGCGACGACGAAGTCGAAGAGAGTTTCCACGAGGAGGGTGGAGGCGAGCGCCGGGTAGGACGAGCCGCTGAGGCGCTGTTTCGCGAGGTAGACCTTGACGACGTCTCCTCCGCGAGCCGGGAGGATCGAGTTGACGCCGACTCCGGCGACGTACGCTCCAAACACGCTGCCGTACGGCACCCGCGATTCCGGCAGAGCCGCGCGCAGGATGTTCTGCCAGGCGCGGACGCGGAGTGCGAGGCGGGTGACATGCAAAAGGACGGCGAGCGTGAGCGGTACCCAGGCGACGGACGCGACGGCGTCGAAGAACGCCTGCGAGGCGTCGATGAAGGCGCGAACGTCGTCCACGATCTGACGATAGCGTCTTCGGTTGCCGCCCTAACTGGGGGGAGTCGCGGTTGGGCGGCGGCGTTCCCCGGCAAGGCTCCGGGCTCCCAGCAGGTGACCTTTCCGATCGACGACACGTTTACCGATGAGGGCGCGAGCGAAGCGTGTGGCTTCGACGTCACAGTCCACATCGAGGGCACCGTGTGCGTCACGCTTATCCTCGACCAGGATGGGAACGTCGTGCGCGAGATCGATACGTTGCAAGGCGACACTCTCACGTATAGCTCGGCCACCGGATCGTTCTCGTTCCTGACCGCGCAGCCGATCATCTTCGACCACGGCGAGGGCGCAGAAGTCGGCTCCGAGGCGACGATTCAAATCGTCGATCTCGCCGGACATGTGCCGGGCTTCATCCCCTCCGATGCAGGCCTGATCCTCCTCAGCGGTGAGGTGGATGGGTTCGACGAGTTCGATATTCCGCTTGTCGACTTCCAAGATCTCGTCGTGCAGCACGGCAACTTCGAATCGCAGGAGCGCATTTTCGGCGCCATCTGCGCTGCGTTGAGCTAACTTCGCGAAGCGGGACGCTCGTTCACAGGCGGGCCTCCCGGCTCATCAGGGCCTCTCGAGCGATTCCGCGCTCGAGTAGAGCAGCGCTCCTCCGGGCCTAACCAGCCGACACGCCTCCTCCGCAAACCTCGAACTCCAGCTCGGATTCCTGAGCGATCGCCGCGCTCTCCTGAGAAAGGGACGCGTAGCGCTGCAACTCTTCTGTCGCCGTGCCTTCGTCGCCAGCCCTTAGCGCGTCGACGGCACTCTCAAGGGCGGCTTCCGCCTCGCGGCTCTTCGCAAGGAACCGATCAACATCGTCCGCGTTCGCGTCCGGCCTCCCCAGCTGCTCCACGTCAAGGCGGAAGGATCTGACGAGCGCGAGCTGCTCTTCCAGGACGTCAGCGGCATCCGCCATCTTGGTGTCCTCCGACTGGTTGCCGTTGAGGATCGTCTGAAGCCGCGCCTGTGCGTCGAGCTCGGCGGCGTCTGCGGCTACACGCTGACAAAGCGCGTCCGCCTCCTGCACGTATTCACCTTCCGCCCTCACGGTTGCAGCAGAGGAACCGTTCGTCCCGCCTGCCCCGTTGCTCCCCCCACAAGCTATTCCCGCCAATATGACCATTCCAGCGCCCATCAGCGCGCCTATGAAGAGCAGTCTCATGGGCTGCGGCTTACCCGGCATCCGGAACCTCAACCGCGATCGAGGGAACGCAAGCTGCGCGCCGGAGAGGCTCTTCTCGGATGGGTCGCGAGCGGCTTAGATCGACGCTCGAACGTAAGCTGCTCCCGTCCCGACTACGAAGGAGGAGTTGTGTACGCACGTGTTGCCACGTTCGAAGGCGACCCGTCCCGTGTCGACGACGCCATCAACATGGTTCGGGCCGGGGTCGAATCGGAAGACACCCCGGCCGGCCTCGAGGGCGCCAAGATGCTGATGCTCGTCAACCGGGAAACCGGCAAAGGTCTCGGTGTCACGCTCTTCGAAAGCGAGGAGGCAATGCGGCGAGGCGACGAGGCACTGAACGCTATGAATCCGGGCGGAACGGAGCGGCGAACGTCCGTCGAGTTTTTCGAGGTGCCGGTACAGACAGTTCGCTGACTGGTCTCTTGGGGGCAGCGTCCACAGCGCTCGACAATGGCCGGCGCTCCCCGTCAAGCTGCCGGGTGTCGCCTTAGCGCGCCGACTCGGAGGCGCCCGCTCGATCTCGGCAGGCACATCGCAAGTCCACGCGGAAAAACGCGCCTAGGCCGGTGAACGGGGGTCCAGCCTTGCAGCCTCCTCTGCCGCTACGCCTCGCTTCTGCACCACGGCGTAACGCTCGTTTTCTTCCACAACATTCTCGACGTCGGGGAAGTCGTGGCCGATCGCGATCGGAAAGCGCACGGGCGAGCTTCGGATGTGTTCGTACTCGGCCACAGTCAGGTTCAGCGTCTCTGCGCATTCCAGGTTCGCGCACTCGCAGAGGAACTCCATATGCTCGGAGGCCTCTGCGACAGCCCTGATTCGCTCGTTCACCTCACGCCACAGGGCCTGGTTTCTTGCAGCCTTGACCGCCCGGATGCCACCGTCAGTCTCTGTTGCCATGAAAGTCCTCCTTCGAGTCGAGCCGACTTGGAGTCGTGCTCCGTCGAAGAAGCGCCTCACGAACTCGCCGGTTCGGCGTTCGGAAGGGTGGGCGAGAGGAGAACCGCCGCGACGGTCTCACCACAGTAGCTCGTCAGTTCGGTGATTCGACGGTCGCGTGGTGTATCGAGTGAGGTATTGCGGTCGGATGACTGGGTCCATGGCCAACCTCGCTCGACAGCGGCCGGCGCTCGCCCCGCGGAAGCTGCTGGCGGCGGTCTGAGGTTCGAAATAACGGAGCCCCGCGCGCCTCACGACACGCGGGGCTCCTCATTCCGCTCCGCCGTTAGTGGTGAGCACAGCCTCCGCTCGGTGGGGGCGGCGGCTGGTGTCCGGCGCAGCCGGCATTGCTGCCGGGGCCGCCTCCTGCGTCCGCGAATGCCGCCGGTGCCACCGAAGCGGCGAACACGCACACCGCGAAGAGCAGCACGCCCAAACGCTTCACCTTGCTCATGGGTCCTCCTTCCCATCGCTTGAGCTCGACCCATTTAGGAGAGGAGCCAGGTGTAGCCGCACGAGGATCTCAACCCACTCAAGGCGCGTCAAGGAAACGAGCGAGAAGCCCGCCCCGACGTGCTCTTAGGAGGCGCGATGCGGCCCATCGAGTCCCCTAACAGGTCCCAGCGCGTATGGAACTTGTCGAAGCCGGCGAGCGCCTCGAGCGGGCCTGCGGGCTTCTGATCGTCTGGGCGGACACGGTCCGAAGGTCCGAAGACGAGAGGCGCCTGCGGGCCTAGAGTCCGCGCCGTGGTCTTCTACGCCGTCGTCAGCGACGAGATCCAGCGCGTGATCGGGTTCTTCCCAACACGCTGGGAAGCCGAGCGGAGGCTGGCGCGGGTGCTATGGCACAGGCCTGGCTGGCGCGACATCATGCACGTCGAGCGGATTGACCTAGAGTCCGGGACGGCGAACTAGGACGCCGGCTACCGACTGGGTACACCTTCTGTGGGCCCCGAATGGTCACGACGTTCGACGACAAGGAGGAACAGAAGAGCCATGAAGTTTCTCTGCCTAGCCTATGGGGACGAGAAGGACTGGAACGCCCTGTCGAAGAGCGAGCAGGACGAGCTCCTCGCGCAGGACGATGTCCTCCGAAGGAGGGGCGATCTCGTTGCGGCGGTTGGTAGCGCCACGACCCTCCGAGCGTGGGACGGCACCCCGTCCACGACCGACGGTCCATTCTCCGAAAGCGATGTGCCGTTGGCGGGCTTCTCCATCATTGAGGCCCGCGACTTGGGTGAGGCTCTCGAGCTAACGTCGAATACGCCCTGCGCACGGGCGAAGGGAGCGGTTGAGCTTCGGCCCCTCCTCGAGTCCTAACGTCTCCCACATTCGCGGGCCCGATACGGGCCAGTGCTACTGGGCAAGGGAGCGAAGGGCAACGTTTACGGCGGGCTCTCGAAGGGAGACTCAAGTGTGCCGCCATGCCTCGGCCCTCTCTTCCCGACGCCCGGTGGGTTGCACGACGCCTCCGTGTACGGCGATTCCTCCGCCGCTTCCGAAAGGTGTTCGTCGGCGACGAGCGAGCCGAGCTCCTGAACCTTTTTCCCAAGGGCTCCGTCGGAGCCGAAATCGGCGTCTGGCGTGGTGACTTCTCCTCGCGACTCCTCAGCGTCGTTCGGCCGGCTCGGCTTCATCTGGTCGACCCATGGAAGTTCGAGCCGAGCAGCGGCTACGAGGGCGCCAGATACGGCGGGGCGGTCGCGAAGAACCAAGCCGAGATGGACGGTATCTATGAGACCGTCCTCCGTCGTTTCGCGCAAGAGATCGCGACCGGCCTCGTTCTGGTCCACCGCGGCCCCTCGGCCCAGATCGGGATGCAGTTCGACGACGCGTATTTCGATTGGGTGTACATCGACGGCAACCATCTGTACGAGTACGTGAAGAGGGACCTCGAGGTCTTCGCGACGAAGGTGAAGCCGGGCGGCCTGCTGACCGGCGACGACTATGGCGTGCGAGGCTGGTGGGAAGACGGTGTGACCAGGGCCGTGGACGAGTTCGTCGCGGGGAGCATCTGCAAGCCCGTGCGCCTGGGCCGCCAGTTCGTCCTTCGAAAGGTCTAGGCGGCCACTCCAAGACACACCTACAGGAGGCCTTGTGATCAAGGCGGCCTTCCAGACGAACGCCATCCCGATGCCTTCGGGCCCTAAGCGTGTGTCAATCGTTTTCACGGCTGACTGGCCACCGAGGCCTTCGGCGTTGACCAGCCGCACCCTTCGATCGGCCTGATCGCGGACAGTGAAACGGATTGGCACGCGGGGCAGATGACAACGCTCGCCGCGAACGTGACTGAGCACGAACGTGGGTGAGCCGCCGAGGATCTCGAACGCGAGCGCGAGCTGCTTGGGACGAGGCTATCCGGGATACTCGCGATCCCAGAGAATGCGAGCGCGTCGCCAGGAGCCACGTAGCCCGAGAAGGTCGCGCATCCTCCTGGCACGGCGGCCCGTCAGGTTCTGCGCGCCCCCTCCAGCGGGCCAGAAGGCACTAGCGCCCCTTCCTCAAGACGGACATCAAGCGGAACCGCGCGGACCTGGGCATCAACGCGATCCGCGCCCAGGGCTCGTCATCCCACTCGTTGAGTACTGGCTGGTAGTGCACGACTACGTTTTGGTGCAAGCGATCTGGGTCTTCGATCGAGACAGGCTAGCCCGCCGCCGCCCTCCCGCAAGCTTCCCGGCTCCTCTCCTCCTCCGTAGCGCTCAGCGCCGCCGGTGAGAGCTTTGGCCATTCGCCGGTGTAACAGATTCGGGTTTCTGAGCGATATCTCTATCGACGGGACTCGACCTGAACCGAGACGCTTAGGGAGACCCTCTGCGACGCCCCTCCGACACGAAACAGAAGACGCACATGCCTCTCCAATGTGTCCAGTGTGGCGCGGAAAGCGATCAAGGCTACCTCTGGCGAGCCCTCATCGCCGACGACCCGGATGATGACGAGTCGTCCGCCTTCGTCGTCTGCTACTGCCCTCGGTGCGCCGCGCGGGAGTTTGGGCCGAGGCGCGATCTTTCGAGGACAGAAGGCCGTCGCGAGGCTGAGCGGCGACGCGGGCGGCGGATCTAGGTCTTCGGGCTCACGAGGACGATCTGTTCGTAGCGGACGAAGAGCTCTCTGCCCGACTTCTCGAGCGGAACCCAAGGGGAGGCGTATCGACCTTCCCGGTTTAGGAACAGCTCAAGCTCTTGCTCCAGAGAGTGGTCCGCCTCGACAGGAATCGAGTAGTTCTGCCCGTTGACAAGCGTGACTTCGAGGTACACCGGGCCGCCGCGGTTCACACGTGCAACAGCGTGCGGATGCTTGCGATCAGCGTTTCGATCATGAAAGGGACTTTAGAACTCGCTCGACCTTCCGCCAAGGCGAAGCGCCGAACTCTCCGGGTATGAGGCTGGCCCCACAGACGCCGCTGATGCAACGTCGGAGCGGGACCTTCGATGGTCAGGGCTTGCGGCCGAGCAGCCGCGCTATGACGGCGGGGTAGAGCTTGCGAGGGGAACGGCAGAACATGACATCCCAGCTCGAGTCTCAGATCGGCATCTCCTCGACCTCGACGACCACGAAGCGGTCCGTCTCTCGGACGACGCGCCAGCTTCGTCCGCCTTGCGGCTCGTGCCCTGGATTAGCTATCCACCAGGTGTTGGTGTCGGCGTGGTCGACCTCGTCCTGCTCTTCCCACGAAATTTCGACGATCGCGGCGCAGTCGGCAGCACCACACTCGCACCGGCGCGTGCGAAGCACATCCATCGGGTCTTCGGTCATGGAGGGATTTCTACGCCGCTCGCGCCCAGGCGACAAGTACCTCGCAGGGTTGGAGCGTCCTTGTGAGACGCTGCATCGCGGATCCGGCGAGCGGGAGCACGCTGCCACCATAAGCTGGGCTGTGGGATGGCCAGCACGGAGCTCCGCTCTATCGTGCTCGTAGAGGGACCGAGCGACGGCGCAGTTGTTCGGGCGCTCGCCAAGCGGTGTGGCCGCGACCTCGATGCGGAAGGCGTGTCGATCGTCGCGATGGGCGGCTACGGGAACATCGGCCGTTTCCTCGAGCGGTACGGGCCCTCAGGGCTCGGCGTCCGTCTCGCGGGCCTCTACGACGCGCCGGAAGAGCCCCATTTCCGACGCGGGCTCGAGCGAGCCGGTTTCGGCTCGGGCCTCACCCGCGCCGACCTCGAGGCGCTTGGCTTCTACGCGTGCGACGTCGACCTCGAGGACGAGCTAACCCGCGCAATGGGTCCTGCGGCGATGGAGGAACTGCTCGCCTCGCAGGGGGAGCTCAGCGCGTTCCGCACCTACCAGAAACAACCTGCGCATCGGGAGCGGGCGATCGAGGCACAGCTGCGGGGTTTTCTATGGAACCGGAAGCTCAAGTACGGGGTGCTGCTAATCAAGGCGCTCGACGTCGACCGCGTCCCCCGGCCGCTCGCCGCGGTCCTCGCGCACGTACTCCCGGAAGAACAGTGAGCCTCTCATTCAGTCCCGCTGCTCGAGGTCCGCACCGGGGTACGCACGCGGCGGGCATTTCCGGCACATCTGGCAACCTGACTTACGCAACCATGCTGTGTAGCGTTGCCTGCTAGCCGTCTCTGTCCGACGGGCGGCTGAGAGTGCGAGGCGCCGGCGGGCCGCATTCCGAACCCCTTCGCCCTCAGGAAGAACTCTAGGCAGCCCACATCCCAGCCGATTGAGCCGCGCAGGAGCAGATGGCGGCGCCCGAATAGAGGCCGTCCGAGGTCCCCGAGGGTCCTCGGGGAGCTTGACCGCGGTTCAGCGGTCGATCAACCGCTCAGAGCTCTCGCTATAGCGGTGACCCTGCGGTCTGATATGCGACGCGCCGTCCTCGATCTCCTCGAGGTCGTCCGACGTAAGCTCGATGTCTGTCGCGGTGAGGTTCTCCTCCAACCGGTGCAGCTTTGTCGTCCCCGGGATTGGCACGATCCACGGCTTCTGGGCCAGCAGCCACGCGAGAGCGATCTGCGCGGGTGTGGCGTTCTTCCGCTCCGCGATGTCCCTCAGCAGCTCGACGAAGGCAATGTTTCCTTCCGGGCCTCGGAGTCGAACCGCGGCACCGTGTTGCGGAAGTCTGAACTGTCGAACTCGGTGTTCTCGTCGATCTTCCCGGTTAGGAAGCCCTTTCCGAGCGGACTGAACGGAACAAAGCCGATTTCGAGCTCCTCGAGCGTTGGCAGAATCGCCTCTTCCGGCTCGCGCCACCAGAGCGAGTACTCGCTCTGGAGCGCGGTCACGGGCTGGACCGCGTGCGCGCGGCGGATCGTCTGCACGCCGGCCTCCGAGAGCCCGAAGTGCCTGACCTTGCCTTCCGCGATCAGTTCCTTGACAGTGCCGGCGACGTCCTCGATCGGCACGTTCTGGTCGACCCGGTGCTGATAGAGGAGGTCGATCGCGTCCGTCCTGAGCCTCTTCAGTGAGCCTTCGACTTTTCGACGGATGTAGTCGGGATTGCTGTTGAGCGTGCCAGGCTGCTCGAGATTCCAGCCGAACTTGGTCGCGATCACGACCTGCTCGCGAACCGGAGCGAGCGCCTCGCCGACAAGCTCCTCATTGGTGAACGGGCCGTAGACCTGCGCGGTGTCGAAGAGGGTGACGCCACGTTCGACCGCGGTTCGGATCAGGGAGATCATCTGTGGTCTGTCGGCAGGCGGCCCATAGCCGAAGCTCATCCCCATGCAGCCGAGGCCTAGCGCGGAGACCTCTAGGTCGTGTCCAAGCGTTCGCTTCTCCATTCGTCTCCTTTCACGTACCGCCGGCGTTCGTCGCGCGCGGCACGAGCCTCAGCGTGGCGGCGCGCGCCTTAGGCGCCAGGACGAGGGCACGATCGTGGGGTAGCGCCGGCCGTACTTCGCCTCATAGGCAGCGTCGACTTCGTCGTTGACCTCGTCGGTATCGATCAAGCTGACGTCCTTCTCGACGCTGTCCGCACGGATTCGACCCTCGTGGCGCGTCTGGGCGCCGCGAAACCAGGAGGAGCCGCGTCCGTTGACGGACCGGACGTAGATATCGTCGCCGTCCCGAACGACCCACATCGTCACTGGCCTGCGCAGGCTCCCGTCGCGCCGGACCGAAGCGAGTTCAAGTTCCTCGGCCTCGCCGATCTTGTCTAACTCCTCACTAGTCCACTTGATCATCTGACGGCCTCCGTGACGGATTCTGCAGCGTTCTCTGCCGCACCAGCGGGCGTACCCGCGGTACGCGACCCCTCAACCCACAGACTCCCGTGCCGCGACCCGAGCACCCTTTCAGTTTGGAAAAGCCGCCCGGGGGCCGCTCAGTAGAGCGAGGGTCGTCTCCAGCAGATCTCGTAGAGGAGAAAACAATGGCTGAGAGGAAACCTGCGAAGAAGGGCACGCAGAAGTCCGCCAAGAGCACCACCGCGATCGGCAAGAAGTCCAAGGGATTCACGGACGAGGAACAAGCTGCGATGAAGGAGCGCGCCCAAGAGCTGAAGGCGGAAGCGCGCCGCGGCCCGCGGCCGGACAAGGCGGACGGGGAAAGCGCCGTGCTCGCGAAGATTGCCGAGATGAAGGGACCGGATCACGCCATGGCCAAGCGGCTCCATGCGATCGTCAAAGACAGCGCGCCGGCCCTCTCGCCGAAAACCTGGTACGGGATGCCTGCGTATGCCAAGGACGGCAAGGTCGTCTGCTTCTTCCAAAGCGCGCAGAAGTTCAAATCGAGGTACGCGACGGTCGGCTTCAGCGACGAGGCGAACCTCGACGAAAGCGCCATGTGGCCGACCGCCTTCGCGCTGAAGGAGTTGACCGCCACCGAAGAGGCAAGGATCAGCGCGCTTGTGAAGAAGGCGGTGAGCTGAGGACCGAGCCGACGAGCTCTGCTGTCTAACAGCGAGTGGCTGCCTCGTCGAAGACCGCGCGCGCGGACGGGTAATCGCCACCGCCCTCGCCGTACTCGTCCTTGAAAAGCTTGAAGGCGAGCTCCGGCCCCGGACGTCGTACTGCTTGCAGAACTGGACCTCCTGCCCCGGCTCGGCGACGACTTCCCGGTCGGGGACTTCCCCTACCTGATGGAGCACGTTCGGCAGCACGTCGCCGACCGGCCTCAGGGCAACGCGACTACGAGTTCGGGTTCGACCTGATCCTCGACGGCCTGGAGCGGATGGCCAACCGCTAGGCTGGCGAACGGCCCCCGCGGCCCGGCAACCGCAGCCGGCGGTGCCGCCCCCCGTCGCCGATCACCGAAACGACGGTCTGCGCGAGGTGCGGGCAGCCGGTCGAGGGGAACGCATCCCGCCGGTGCCGGTGGAGCACGAGGAACAGGTCCCCGGGCGGCGCGTCCCGGTATAGGCGGCTGAGGCGCAGGCGGTCGATCGCCGCGAGCGTCGGCGTGTAGATCGCGTCGTACCAGTCCGCCGCGATCTCCGCGTTCTCAAGCACGCGTCCGCGTCCCCGCATCATGTGGTAGCCGTGCACCTGGACGTTCTCCAGCAGCTCGAGGTAGTGCGCGGGCCGGGTTACCGACATGCGCACGCCGGGGCGCGCCTCGGCAAGCCCGCTGTCCTCGAGGAAGATCCGCTCGAGCTCCCGGAGGACGACGTCGAGCATGTCCGCCCCGGCCGGGAGAGGGACGCGCGCGATGAGCTCGGTCACGTCGGCGTCAATCATCTCTGCGCCTCCGCGCCGCGCGAGGGCGGCGCGGTGGTGACCGTCGATCACGAAGTACGTCTCACCGAGCTTGACCGTAACGATCGGCGGGAAGGCGCCGTCGGCGAACGCGCTCTCGAGCGAGCGCAGCCGGTCGCGGCTGAAGGCGTGAAGCGGGCGGAAGTCGCGGGTGAACGAGCTGGCGCGGCCGTCCGTGCCGACGAGCGCGTCGAGCGGGATCTCGCGGACGCCCAGGTACCGGCGCCCGAACGGCTTCAGTCGCCGCTCGACCTCGTCGAGCTCAAGCAGGGGGTCGCGGCGGCGGGCCCTCAGTCCCTTCATCTCGAGGTCAATCGTACAACCGGCGTGCGTCAGGACTCGAAAGCTCTTTAGGGACAGCGTCCACAGAGTAGAGGCGGTTGGAGCCTTTCCGCGAGTACAGGAGGCGCAGTCACCGGCGGATCGTCCCGACGCATTCGGACGAGCAGCGGGCCGCGTTCCGGCGAACCGAAGAGGTCATCGCTCGAATCCGGCCGGCGTCCCTGCCGGATGACCGCAAGCTCTGCGCCGGCTGCGGGAAGATCATCCATCGTGAGCGTCGCGACTGCAGGCGGCGGTGGTGTCCGGTTGTCCATGGGACGTGGCTGCGAGATCGAGACGCGGTCATCCGGCGAGCCCTGCTGGAGCACGGCGGGCCGTTTCTCGCTATCGCGATCACCCAGACGCATAAGGCGGGCTGGTGGGCCTGCGACGGAGCAAGCCATCCAGGCCTGCCGTGTTCCGGGCCACGCGGCTGCCGGGTCAAACCGAGGATCGCGACCCGTGAAAATGGTCTCTTCCCGGAGCGGCGTCGTGCGCTTCTGAACCACGCGCGAACTTGGGCACTCCGCGGGATGAACCGGGCCGGCTACGACATCAACGCGTCCGCCTGCATCCTCGTCCAGACAATCGAGCCCTGGTGCGGCGAGGCTTAGGACGCGACGGCGTACAGCCGCCACTGGCCGGGAACTCCCTTGAGGTCGTGGGTGCCGCGGTCATCGAAGGTGATCCCCGAACCGATTACGGCGTCCTTGACGGCCTGCGAGACGAGTACCTCGTTGGGCCCGGCGAGCGCGCTGATTCGGGCTCCGATGTGAACGGCGATGCCGCCGAGATGCTCGCCGATAACCTCGAATTCTCCGGAGTGAACGCCGGCCCGCACCCGTAGGCCGATGCTCTGCATTGCCGCACAGATTGCCTGCGCGCATCGAATTGCCCTGGCTGGGCTATCAAAGGCGGACAGGAATCCGTCTCCCGTCCGATCGATCTCCCTACCTGCAAAGTGTTGAAGCTGGCTGCGAACGATGTCGTCATGACGCCTGAGCAGCGCCCGCCATTCGGAATCGCCGACGTGGGCAGCGTGTCGTGTTGAGTCGACGATGTCCGTAAACAACACCGTCGAGAGAATCCTGTCTGGGGCGGGAAGGGATTTGCCGGCTGCTCGAAGGGCTCGTCGGTACTCCTCGAGATACTCGGGAGCGCGGGCCAGGTAATCAGGCTCGAGGCGTCTCCGGAACGTCGGCGCGCTGAAGACCTTGGCCCAGTCGCCCACGGACAGCACGTAGTCGTCAGCCGCGTGCCAGTGGTGAAGCCACCGCGTGAGGTGCTCTTCCGACCGGAAGAGATTCATGCGTGCTCAGTTGAACGCCGCGGAACCGACTCTCGATGCGGCGAACGGTGACGGCATATATCCGACCGCCGTTTGCGGATGGATCTCTAGGATCTCCTCGTCACGCGTACGCAGGCGGATCGATCCACCACAATCGAGGCATCTGGAATCGACCAAAACCTCTTGCCCAGGGAAGAGCCAGCGCACGGCCAGCGACTCCATCCCTCACTGCCCGTACCACTTCTGTATGCCGTCGACGCTGATGAGGTAGTGCGTTGGAACATTGCTGAAAGGCGCCCAAGACTCGATGTAATCTGTGTCATGAGCGAGCCAGGAGCTCGCGATCGGAGCTGCCTCCACAGCTGCACGCTGCACCTCGCGCGCCTCTTCCGAACCGATGCCGAGAGCGTCCGCTAGCTCAGCGTAATGGGGTGCCCGGCCCTTCGCTACGAAGTGCTCCAGGATTGTGGTAAACGCTCGCTGGGTCAGGTTCTGATCGATCATGGCCCAGGATCCTGTTGCACTCTGGGCGACTTGTCCAGTCCCGCTCAGCCCGCGTAGCCGCTCTGCGGGGAGGCGGGCGCCAGCCGCTCGAGACAGTCCAGCGGTTCTTGGATCCCATGTAGGTAGCGAAGAGGCCGCTCTCGCGGCCTCTTCGTCGTGTCGAGCGACGGCCGACAAACGGCCGAACGATCTACTCGATCGGGATCTCGAAGCGAGCGATGATGCCGGGGTCGCCGCCTCTCGCGAGCAGCTCGGGATCGGGATCGCGAGTCGCCACCCATGCGTATCCGTGTTCGGGGTAGGCGACGACGTCAGGGAAGCTCCCGGCACTGATCGCGAGGATCTGAGTGGGTTCTTGGGTGGGGTTGCTGAACGTGTGTAGTCCGGCACGTCCCTCGGGGCAGAAGACGAAGTCGCCCGGAGCTAGCTCCTCTTCGCCCTCTTTGTTCCGGAAGACGGGACGGCCGCTCAGGACGAAGAACATCTCTTCGGCTCCGAAGTGCATATGCATCCGCATCCCAGGCGCGTCGGGGGCCAGTTCGTACAGCGTTGCTCCCATCCTGGCGTCGTCCGGCCGCCAGAAGATTCGATGCCGAGTCCCGTCTTCTTCGTTGTCTCCGTCCCATGCGTCGGAGAGCAGGTTCTGACGAATCATTCCGTGTACCTCCAAGTCGTTAGCGGTGGCACGCAGCTCCGAGGCCGCCTCGAAAGCAGCCTCGGCGCCTGCGCCTATCACGCGCGGCGGTCGCCGCGTCTGACCGCTATCTCGTCGCCGGATCCACGGCTGGATCGTAACGTTCGCCGACTCAGATGCGAGCGATCGGGTCGAGCGCATTTCGCTCGGTGCGTCGAGGCACGCGTCGCGTCCCGGAATGACGCCAGGCCTCTGACCGATGAGGGGTCAGCCTCGCCTGCGCTGCAGGCGCTCATGAATCACTCGCGGATCGACACGACGCAGGTGTACCTCCGCGCGTTGAACAGATCGAAGGCGATGGAGGCCGTTCGGGACCCTTCTTGGGACTTCGGATTTCAGCCGCAAGACGAGGAGGCGCATACGGGATTCGGACACCCCTGCAAATGGCCCCCCTCCGTTCGCGAGCATCCGGACTGCGACGCCTGCTGTCTCGCGCAATGATATCCGTTGCGGCGGCCAGCGGTATTGTTCTAAGCGAAGGCTCGTCATGGGAGCGGCAAGACACACGCCCGCACCGGCGCGTAATGCTCGTATTGCTCAATGATCGGGCGTGCTCGCTCCAGGGGAATGTCGAGATGGGTGGCTGCCGGCTCGGTAATGAGTGCATAAGCCGACCGGCCCATCAGCTCGGCCACGTGGTTCTTCGTGAGCAAGTGCGAAATGGTCACGTCAGGGCCAAATAGTTCCCGATGCCCCGCGACCAACTGGACGATGTACTCGCCGTGATGCAGGACGAACTTGAGTTCCAGGCTGCCGATCGACAAGCACGCGTCGCAGGTGCAGACCATCAGTTCACTAACCTCGTCCAGACGAGCGCGATAAGCCTCGTAGCAGGCGTTCAGGCAGTCCACCACCGATTGGCCGCGAAGGCCCAGCTCGCCTTCCGGTGAGAACGCGAAGACCGCGTCCCCCTCGACCTTCGAGAGCACGAAGGGTGGAGCCATTCGTTCGACGATGCCGTCGAGCAGGCTCGTCAGCAGCGGATACGCTTTCGGGACGAACGTTCCAGCTGCCATGTCGGCGGCATGGGCTGCGCCGACCGCCTGAAGGAAGGCGGTGTAGCCGGAGATGTCGGCTAGCACGAGTGTGCCGCGACCGACTCCCGAGTACGCTTCTGACCCCAGGTCCTCGTCCCTTTCGCTAGACGGCGAAGACGACCGCCGACCTCGGAACATGGTATCGGCGCGGCCGCCGCGGAGTTCATCTCGCTGTAGCCGATTAGACAGGTGATGGAATCGAACCCGCGTAACGTTCCGCCGGGCCTAGGGCTTCGCGCCGTCGCGTCCGAGCGCTGGCCGTTAGTAGCCCGCCGCCGCCCTTCCGCAAGCGTTCCGACGTCCGTCACCCTCCTTTGAAACAGGCAACCTCGTCACGGGAAAGCGTCCGCCGAACGACGTAGGGGCCAACCTTGACGACAACGAGGAACGGGCCTCGCTGGTCGCAGTCCGGGAATACGCGGTGTATCCAAAGGAGCCGCTCGAAGCCCGACGAGAAGTCACCCCCGACCCGAGAGGGAATGTGAGCGCCTTCAGTGGTTGGCAGGCGTACGGGGTTCCCCGCGCGATCCCACATCTTCAGATGAACCGGGA
>WNGB01004263.1_pt1 | contig 21960 bp, 18 predicted proteins | sample 5400681 | NCBI WGS metagenome assembly WNGB01 (sample SAMN13153367, study PRJNA577476) | soil metagenome | isolation source: 115 cm soil or saprolite under grassland replicate 2 | place: USA:California | collected 2016-06-15
TCCCCGACCAGAGACCACAGCCAACGAAGGTTCTGCCGTCGCCGTCGTTCGATCAACTCCCCGTTCGCCGCCAGCCGGGCGTGCCGCCGCTCGACGGCCTCCCAGACCGCATCGACCCCCTGCCCGTGCAGGGCGCTGCACGTCAATACCGCCCGCGGGTTGTCCTGCCGGCCGGCGAGCGAGTGCAGCGCCTCCCGATACTGCTGGGCGGCCAACTCGGCGGCTGAGCGCGTCGGGCCGTCGGCCTTGTTGACGGCAATCACGTCCACCAGTTCGAGCAGGCCGCGCTTGATCCCTTGCAGCTCGTCGCCGGCACCGGGCAGCATCAGGGCCAGAAAGCAATCGGTCATGTCGGCCACCACGGTCTCGGACTGCCCGACGCCAACCGTCTCGATCAGCACGACCTGATACCCGGCCGCCTCGCACACCAGCATCGCTTCCCGCGTCTTCCGGGCGACGCCGCCGAGAGTGCCGGCCGCAGGGGATGGGCGGATATAGGCGGCCGGCTCGGCGGCGAGCCGGGTCATGCGGGTCTTGTCGCCGAGAATGCTGCCGCCGCTGATCCCACTCGACGGGTCTACGGCCAGTACTGCGACTCGCAGCCCGCGCTCGACCAGATGCAGACCTAATGCCTCGATAAAGGTGCTTTTCCCCACGCCAGGGACACCGGTGATGCCGACCCGGACGGACTGGCCGGTGTGCGGCAACAACCGGGTCAGGACTTCCTCGGCCAGTGCCTGGTGGCGCGGGCTGCTGGATTCGATCAGGGTCAGGGTGCGGGCCAGGACCGCGATGTCGCCGGCCCGTGCGCCGGCGACATACTCGTCCGCCGTCAACTCGCGGCGGCGTGGGCCAGGGAGTGGGCCGTTACGAAACATGGCTGCCACCGGATTGCGCCCCGGAGATTGCCGGCGGCGGCTCATCAAGGGCGATGTCCAACCGGTTCGCCAGCGCCCGTACCAACTTGGCCGCGGCGTCCCCGATCACTGTCCCCGGGCCGAACACAGCGGCCGCCCCGGCCTCGTACAGGGCCGCGTAGTCCTGCGGCGGAATCACTCCGCCGACCGCGATCATGATGTCCTCGCGGCCCAGGCTGGCCAACTCCTCCCGGAGTTGCGGCACCAGGGTCAGGTGTCCCGCCGCCAGGCTGCTGACGCCCACGATGTGGACGTCATTCTCCACCGCCTGCCGGGCGGTCTCGGCGGGCGTTTGGAACAGCGCGCCGATGTCCACGTCAAAGCCCAGGTCGGCGAACGCGGTGGCGATCACCTTCTGCCCGCGGTCGTGCCCATCCTGCCCCATCTTGGCGACCAGGATACGCGGCCGGCGGCCCTCGGTCTGCTCGAACTGCCCCACCAGCCGACGCACTTCCTCCGTCATGGTCTGCCCTCCGCCAACCTCCGCGGCATACACGCCCCGCACGACTCGCACCGGGGCGGCGTAGCGGCCGTAAACCTCCTCCAGCGCCAGGCTGATCTCGCCCACCGTTGCCCGCGCCCGTGCGGCATCCACGGCCAATTCGACCAGGTTGCCGGTCCCCGTCCGGGCCGCCGCGGTCAAGGCGGCCAAGGTGGCGTCCACCTTCGCCTGGTCCCGCTCCGCCCGCAACTTCTTCAGGCTGGCGACCTGGGCCTCGCGGACCGCCGTGTTATCCACCTTCAACACATCGATCTGTTCGGGTCTGGTGGGCCGGTACTTGTTCAGGCCGACGACCGTCTGCCGGCCCGAGTCGATGCGGGCCTGGGTGCGGGCGGCGGCCTCCTCGATCCGGAGCTTGGGGATACCCGCCTGGATGGCCCGCGTCATGCCGCCCAGTTCCTCGACCTCGCGCAGGTGCTGCCACGCCCGCCGGGCCAGGTCGTGCGTCAGCCGCTCGACGTAGTAACTGCCGCCCCACGGGTCCACGACGTTACAGGTGTCGGTTTCCTGCTGCAGGAACAGCTGTGTGTTGCGGGCGATGCGGGCGGAGAAGTCGGTCGGCAGGGCCAACGCCTCGTCCAGCGCGTTGGTGTGCAGCGACTGCGTGTGCCCGTGAGCGGCGGCCATCGCCTCCAGGCAGGTGCGGGCGACGTTGTTGTACACGTCCTGGGCCGTCAGGCTCCAGCCGCTCGTCTGGCTGTGGGTCCGCAGCGACAGGCTCTTGGGGTTCTTCGGGCCAAACGGCTTGATCAGCTTGGCCCAGAGCATCCGCGCCGTCCGCAGTTTGGCGACCTCCATGAAGTAGTTCATGCCGATGCCCCAGAAGAACGATAGCCGCGGGCAGAAGGCGTCCACATCCAGCCCGGCCTTCATGCCGGTGCGGACATACTCCAGCCCGTCGGCCAGCGTGTAGGCGAGTTCCAGGTCGGCGGTGGCGCCGGCCTCCTGCATGTGGTAGCCGCTGATGCTGATGCTGTTGAACTTCGGCATCCGCCGGCTGGTGTAGGCGAAGATGTCGGCGATGATATGGATGCTCGGTTCAGGAGGGTAAATGTAGGTATTGCGGACCATGAACTCCTTCAGAATGTCGTTCTGGATGGTCCCCGCAAGTTGCTCCGGCCTCACGCCCTGTTCTTCCGCGGCGACGATGTACAGCGCCAGGACCGGCAGCACCGCGCCGTTCATCGTCATTGACACGCTCATTTTGTCGAGCGGGATGCCGTCGAAGAGCGCGCGCATGTCGAGGATGCTGTCGATGGCGACGCCGGCCATGCCCACATCGCCGGCGACGCGCGGGTGGTCGCTGTCGTAGCCGCGGTGAGTCGCCAGGTCGAAGGCAATGCTCAGGCCCATCTGGCCGGCGGCGAGGTTGCGGCGGTAGAAAGCGTTGGAGTCCTTCGCGGTCGAGAAGCCTGCGTACTGCCGCACCGTCCACGGCCGCAGGACGTACATCGTGGGATACGGCCCGCGCAGGAACGGCGGCGTGCCTGGTAGGGTGTCGAGGTGATCGACCCCCTGGAGGTCGGCAGCGGTGTAGAGCGGTCGCACCGGGATCTGCTCGGGCGTCTGCCAGGCGAGCGCGTCCGCCGGCTGTGCAGCGACTTTGCGCCAGTCGTCCAATGAGCGGCGGGGTGTATCCACGCCGTCTTCCAGAGGCACGTCGACGAAGTTTGGGATCGCGGTCATAAAGGTCTCCCGGAGCACGAAGCAGACGACAAAACGTAGCTCCGAATCGGCTTGAACACCTGCAACTTGTTATTCGCCTGGCCGCGCCTCCCCACACGCCCACTGCCATTCGGGGGCGACCGAGGACGCCCGAACACAATCCCACTCCGACCTGCCACAACCCCGACAGGCTGGCCAGGGATCAGCGGCAATGTTGAGGGCGACCTGGCTGAGATCGGCCGGGTCGAGGTATACCCGTAAGCACTCGTGGTCGGCCAGGTACTGACGCCCGCAATGGTCGCAAGCGACCAACTCGAAGTCGGCGTCATGGGGTGGCACCCCGAGTCGAGCAAAGATCACGTTGGGTCGCAACCGTTCGTCCACGTTCCCCTCTGTGAATCCTGATCTTGTCCTATTCATCCTTGCGTAAGTACGCCTTCCTCGCGGAGCATTTCCCGCAGGGTCGCGAGCACGTCGCACTTGATGAAGATGAAGCGGTCCACACCGGCGGCGCGCCAGGCGGCTTCGTTGGCGCCCGGGTTGCCGGCCAATACGATCGAACGCGCCCCGGCCGCCTTCAATTTCGGGGCGACCTGCGGCACGATTTCCGGATAGAGTTTGTCCGAAGAACAGAGGACAGCCACCGTCGCCCCGCTGTCGGCGAACGCCCTGGCCGCTGCGTCGGCCTCCTTGAAGCCATTGTTGCCGATGACCTCGAAACCGCCGGCCTCGAAAAAGTTCTTGGCGTAGGTCGCCCGGGCGGTGTGGTGGGCGACCGACCCCATGTTGGCCAGGAACACGCGCGGCCGCTTGCCGTGGGTCTCCTGCCAGCCGTCGCTGGCGTCGCGCAACTCCTCGAACGGCTCGGCAAATGGGTGGGGCGTCAAGGGTGGGATGGTAGTCGGCTCGGCGTGGAAGCCCAGGGCGCGGGCCAGCTGGCCGATGGACGCCCCCCGCTCGGCGGCCTCGACCATCGTGGCACAGGCGTCCCGCCTGTGCTGCTGAGGCGGCACAGGCGGGACGCCTGTGCCACGGAACGCCGCCAGGCGCGCTCCGGCGGCGGCCCGCAAGATGGTCCGGTCTGGGGCCGGCCGTACGACCGGGGCCTCGCCGACGTTAGGGAACTCGCTGACGCCGGTAATACCCTCCTTGCGGCGGGCAAGGTTCTTCGCCCGAGGCGCGAACGCCGAGTCGATCTGCTTGGTAATCCAGCCATTACGGATCGCCGAAAGCATCCCGCCCCCGCGCTCCACCTCCTGGAAGATGCCCCAGGCTTTCTCCGCGAGCCGGTCGGTGAGCCAGTCGAGATACCAGCTGCCGCCGGCCGGGTCGATGACCCGGTGCAGGTGGGCTTCTTCTTGCAGAACGAGGACGGTGTTGCGAGCGACGCGGCGGCTGAAGGCGTCGGGCGGGCCGATGACCGTATCGAATGGCACCGAGGTGATCGCCTCCGCTCCGCCGAGCCCGGCGGCGTAGCAGGCGACCGTATTTCGCAGCAAGTTCACATACGGGTCGCGCAGCGTCAGGACGCGCTTGCTGACGCGAGAGTGGAGCCGCATCGCCCCCGCGGCCGCCGACCCGCCGCACGCCGCGACGACACGGGACCACAGCCGCCGGGCGGCCCGCAACTTGGCGATCGCGAGGAAATGGTGCGTGCCGACGCTGATGCTGAACAGGATCTGCCGGGCGGCGGTCTCGACGTCCAGACGAGCGGCGGGGTTTATCCCCGCCGTCTTCGGACCGGCCCCAGTCATTGCCCGCAGGTAATCGACCGCGGTAGCCATGCCGAAAGCGACATCCTGAGCCGCGGTCGCACCGGCATGGTGGTACGGGGCGGTGCCGACACGGATCGCCGTGACGTGCGGGTAATTCTGCGCAGTCCACGCCGCCAGGCCGGCCATCTGGCTCAGGGCTTCTTCCGGCGGCACAGGCAGCTGACCGTCGCGGGCCAGCACCGCGAGAGGGTCGCCGTTGAACGCGCCGCGAGCCTGATCCGGGCCGACGCCGCGGCGACGCCACAGCGCAGCCAGCAGCGCGGCGGCCGGCAGGAACGCTGCCCCGGCCTCCAGCGTCACACCGATCATGTCGAGGTGAACTCCGGCGAGCGCCGCGTCGAGGTCGTCAACGTGATACGCCATCACCCCATCGCGGCCGGCCAGTTCGGCTGCCGCGGGGTCGTCGGGGTCCAAGCCGTTGCGGGCGGCGGCATCGAGCCGCAGCAGCAGCGAGGTGACCCCGCCCTGGAGATCCTCGAGGATCGCCTCGTTCGTGACAGCCAGGTCCGGGTGGGCGTGTTCCTGACGGAGATCCCAGCCGGTCTGCGCGGCCCCGAGCGGCCGGGCGCCGCGCACGAACGGCGCCAGCCCCGGGAACCCAAGCGGGTCGTCGTCGCCAGGCCAGTCGCGCCGGGTGTAAACCGGCTGGATGTCGATGCCCTCATAGGTGTGGGTGACGAGCTTTTGCTCGAACGAGGCCCCGTTCAGGTCGGCCTCGGCCAGGGCCCGCCACTCGTCGTAACCAATCGGCGGGAAGTCGTCCCGTAGGCTGAATTCCTGGTCAAGCATGAGCGCACCCCTCTCAAGGAGTCAGGGAGTCAGGGGTGTTGGTTCGTAGTACCGCCTTTAGGCGGAACAACGTCATTCCGCCTAAAGGCGGTACTACGAACCAACACCCCTGACTCCTGGTCCGGCAGCATGGTGCCATAGCGGAGCAGGTTCTGGTGCAACTGGAAACAACGACTGAGATCGTGGCGGATGTGGCCCGGACCGGCCTCCCGCACATAGCGGTGCAACACGTCGCGGTAAGCGGGATGAGCACAGCGCTCGATCATCAGCCGCGCCCGCTCCGCCGGCCCCAGGCCACGCAGGTCGGCCAAGCCCTGCTCGGTGGCGACCACCTGCACCGAGTGCTCGTTGTGATCGACGTGGCTGCACATCGGCACAACCGTGGAGATCCTACCGCCCTTGGCCAGCGACGGACACACGAAGATGGACAGGTAGGCATTGCGGGTGAAGTCGCCGCTGCCGCCGATGCCGTTCATCATGGTCTGCCCCAAGACATGGGTGGAGTTGACGTGGCCGTACAGGTCCACCTCCAACGCTGTGTTCAATGCGATCACTCCCAGTTGCCGCACCACCGCCGGGTTGTTCGAGATCTCCTGCGGCCGCAGCACCAGCCGCGGCGCGAAGAACTCCAAATCGTTGACCAGTTCGATGAGTTGGAGCGGGAGCAGGGTCAACGCGCAGGTGCTGGCCCCGAGCAGCCGGCCGCGCCGCATCAGGTCGTAGGCGGCCGCCTGGAACACTTCGGTGTACATCAGGAAGTTGGGGATGTCCGGGTTGTCGCCGAGTCCGGCGAGGACAGCGTTGGCAATGTTCCCGACTCCGACCTGGAGAGGCAAAAACCCCGGCGGGATGCGGCCGGCGGCCAGCTCGTCGAGCAGGAACCGCACGACATGCCCGGCGATGGCCCGGCTGACCGGGTCGGGCGGCGTGAAGTCGCCGAGTTCGTCGGGATATCCCGTCTGCACAATCCCCACGACCTTCTCCGGGTCCACGCGGGCGTAAGTCTTGCCGATCCGCTGTAGCGGGTGATCGAGGTCGATGGCGTTGGAGTGCGGCGGCGGCTTGGGGATGACAATGTCCGCCATCTCGCTGGCCTTGCGATAGTGGAAGCGGTTGACCTCGATGATGACCTTCTCGGCGACCTGCAGGAACGTGGGCGAAGCGCCGACAGAGTTGGTCAGATAAACTCGGCCGTCGGGTGTCACCTCGGTGGCCTCGATGACCGCGACGTTGACCGGGCCGAAGAAACCGTGGAGCACCGCCTGCGGGACATGGGAGAGGTGCATGTCCACGAAGGCGACGCGGCCGTCGTTGATCCGCTGGCGCAGCGGCACGGACGTCTGGTACGGGGCGCGCCAGCTGATGGCATCGGCTTCAGCGAGGGCGTCGTCAATGCTCGGCCCGGTCGAGGCGCCGGTCAGGACCCGAATCTGGAACGGCTGGCCAGCGTCGTGCAGACGCCGAGCCCGACTGGCGAGGGCCCTCGGAACGTCCTTGGCCGACCCGGCAGGGGTGAATGCGCTGAACGCGACCGTCGCCCCATGCGGGATCAACTCGGCTGCTTCTTCAGGTGTCAGCACAGGGAACGAAGACTTGCCAGCCATCAACGATTTCCTTGGTCTTCGGTGCCGTCCGTCGGATCAGGCCGCCGCGCGGCCCTGAGTCAGGTCCGGCAGCATGGTGCCATAGCGGAGCAGGTTCTGGTGTAACTGGAAACAACGACTGAGATCGTGGCGGATGTGGCCCGGCCCCGCCTCACGCACGTAGCGCTGCAACACGTCGCGGTAAGCGGGATGAGCACAGCGCTCGATCATCAGCCGCGCCCGCTCCGCCGGCCCCAGGCCACGCAGGTCGGCCAGCCCCTGCTCGGTGGCGACCACCTGCACCGAGTGCTCGTTGTGATCGACGTGGCTGCACATCGGCACGACCGTGGAGATCCTACCGCCCTTGGCCAGCGACGGACACACGAAGATGGACAGGTAGGCGTTGCGGGTGAAGTCGCCGCTGCCGCCGATGCCGTTCATCATGGTCTGCCCCAAGACGTGCGTGGAGTTGACGTGGCCGTACAGGTCCACCTCCAGGGCTGTGTTCAATGCGATCACTCCCAGTTGCCGCACCACCGCCGGGTTGTTCGAGATCTCCTGCGGCCGCAGCACCAGCCGCGGCGCGAAGAAATCGAGCTGGTCGGTGAGGTCGCGCATCTGCGGCGGGGTCAGCGTCAGCCCGCAGGTGCTCGCCCCGAGCAGCCGGCCGCGCCGCATCAGCTCGAAGGCGGCAGGCTGAAAAACCTCCGTATACATTACGAAGTTGGGGACGTCGGGGTTGTCGCCCAGTCCCTCCAGGACGGCATTGGCGACGTTGCCAACACCACTTTGCAGAGGCAGAAACTCCGGAGGGATGCGGCCCGCGGCCAGTTCGTCGAGCAGGAAGCGGACGACATGCCTGGCGATGGCTCGGCTGACCGGGTCGGCGGGATCGAAGCCTCCCAGTTCGTCCGGCTCACTGGTTTCCACAATGCCGACGATCTTCTCCGGATCGACGCGGGCGTAAGCCTTGCCGATCCGCTGGAGCGGGTGGTCGAGGTCGAGGGCAGGGCGGTAGGGTGGGCGCTTGGGGATGACGATATCGGCCATCTCACTGATCCGCCGTGCGTGGCAGGAGTTCACCTCAACGATGACCTTCTCGGCCGCCTGGAGGAACGTGGGCGAAGCGCCGATCGAGTTGGTCAACCCGACCCGCCCGTCAGGCGTCACCTCAGTCGCCTCGATCACCGCGATATCGACCACACCGAAGAAGCCGAACAAGACCGCCTGTGGGACATGGGAAAGATGCATGTCCACGAAGGCGACGCGGCCGTCGTTGATCCGCTGGCGCAACGGGCCAGACGACTGATACGGGGCGCGCCAGCTAATGGCGTCGGCTTCGGCGAGGGCGTCGTCGATGCTGGCCCCGGTGGACGCCCCGGTCAGGACGCGGATCTGGAACGGCTGGCCGGCGTTGTGCAGGCGGCGGGCGCGGCCGGCGAGGGCCCTGGGCACAGCCTTGGCCGCTCCGGCGGCGGTAAACCCACTGAAGGCGACCATCGCTCCGTGCGGAATAAGTTCGGCGGCTTCGTCGGCCGTCAGAGTTGGAAACGGGCTCCTGCCTGTCATCGTGCCTCCTTCGCGTCTCTCGATATTCCGTGCTCGCCGCCTGAGGGCGGCGTTGCTTCGGGCGAGAATGGGTGGAGAGTGCGCGAGGGTGTACCCGTGTTGCCGGGGGAGGACAAGCCCAACCCCGACGACCGCCCCTATCTTGCCTCATTTCGCGCCCGAGTCGTGGGCGCCGGCCGGCTCGCACAGTTCGGTGAGCACGCCGAACGTGCTCTTGGGGTGGAGGAACGCGATCCGCATGTGGTGGGCGCCAGGACGGGGAACCTCGTCGATCATCCGCAGCCCCGACCGCTTCAGCTCGGCGATGCGTTCCTCAAGGCCCTCGACGGTCAGGGCGACGTGGTGGAGGCCCTCACCGCGTTTTTCCAGGAACGCCGCGACCGTGCTGGCCGGCTCGGTTGGCTCCAGCAGTTCGAGGCGGACGTCGCCGATGCGGAAGAACCCGACGCGGACCTTCTGGTCGGGGACGACCTCGACGCCCTCGAACACTGCCCCGAGGGCGCCTTCATAGAACGGCCGCTGCGCGTCGATGGAACGCACCGCGATGCCAATGTGGTTGACGGCTTTCACAGGGGTCATGGATCACTCCTTTGGAGAAGATTGGCAACACCCCTTTGCAACCTGCGTGCCAGAGTGTCGAGCGCTTCGACGAGAGTCGCTGGAGCCTTGGGTTTCTCGATGTTGAGGGCTTCGCCGGGCCGTTCGCCGTTCAGGATATCGCGTCTCCCCTGTGCGGCAGCCGCACAGTCCCAGCGCAAACCGCACACCCGGTGATCGACATGGCAACTGAAGCGGGATCGTGGGAAAAGCGCACAATCCCACTTGACGGATGCCGGAACTGATGGATAAGCTGCTGTGAGAAGGAGGTGCAAGATGGCAGTTCAGACGCGCAAGGTGGATGGGAAGGGTCGAGTGACCCTCTTTCCGGATTTTGCCGGCGCGATGGTCATTGTCAGTCGTGTCAGCGACGAAGAGGTGCGCGTCCAGAAGGCGAAGGCGGTGCCCCGGAAGTATTCGTTGGCTCAATTGCTGGCGAGCGTGACCCCGGAGAACCTGCACGCCGAAGTGGAGACTGGCCCATCGGTCGGGGGTGAGGCGTGGTAACTCCGTCCTCCCCGAAGGGGTTGGTCAAGCGCCAGCCGTACGTTCCCGACCGGGGAGACGTGGTCAAACTCGACTTCGACCCACAGGCGGGACACGAGCAAAAGGGCCGTCGCCCGGCCCTGGTCGTCTCCCCGAAGGCGTACAACGAGAAAGTTGGCCTGGCCCTCTTTTGCCCGATCACCGAGGAGGTGAAGGGCTACCCGTTCGAGGTCGCTCTCCCCAAGCGCGCCGACCTCAAAGGCGTCGTCCTTGCCGACCAGATCAAGAACCTCGACTGGCGGGTTCGGAACGCGGAGAAGGTCTGCACCCTTCCTGACGCGGTGGTTGGCGAAGTCCTCGACAAAATCGTACCTCTCCTCAACCCAGACGAGTGAGCCAGAGCGGCTCTGGCACCCGTCTCCGCCACCACGCCGGCCCGGAAAAAGGGACATCCACGATTTATCGACGTTGATAAACCGTGGATGTCCCGTTTTCCGGGCGTCGTTGTATCCGCGGGTCACACCTTGCGTTGCTGCAAACACTCCTTGATTTCGAGCAGTTGCAGTTCCAGCCCTTTCACCTCCTTCAGCACCTCGACCCGGCTGCGGTTGATGAAATACTTCACCAACTCAACGGCCGGACCGATCATCAAGAAACATGCCAGGATGCCCAGCCAGGCGCCGACCGGCGTGTCCCCGCGCAGGCCGCCAAGGACCAGGAAACAGGTCCCCAGGGCGACGACGAAGATCCAGATCGCCCCGGCGTACCACTTTTGCAACCGCAGCGTTCGCTCATTCTTCGCCAACATCGCTTGTACCCCCTTCCGGTAAGTTGCGAGTTTGTCGCGATCCGGCTCGAATTGAGCCAGCAAGCGCTCCCGCAACGGTTCAGGTTTCTTGTCCATGTCGTTCCCCTCGAAGGGCCGCCTGCAAAGCCCTTTTCGCGTAATGCAGCCGAGATTTCACCGTCCCCTCGGGACACCCAACCACGGCAGCGATCTCGCTCATGGTCATCTCCTCGAGAAAATGCAGCACCAGGACTTCCCGGCTCCTGACGTCGAGGGCGTCCAGCGCCCGGTGAAGGGCGGCCGCGTCTTCCTCATCGAAGGAAGGTTCGTCGCCAGCGTCCGCCCTCTCCTCGGCGTGGGCCCTCTCGCGCTGCTCCGCCGCCACCTCCTTGCGGATGCGGTCGATGGCCAACCCCCGGGTCAGCTGATACAACCAGGCCCGGACGAACTTCGGGTTCTCCAACCGCCGGATCGTCCGGAAAGCCTTCAGCCACACTTCCTGAAGCACGTCCAGGGCCTTGTCCTCGTCATTCACCAGCTTCCGGGCGAAGTAAAGCAAGGGCCGCTCCATCTCGCGGACGAGGTCGGCGAAGGCCCCCGGCTCGCCGTGCTGGCAGCGGAGAGCGATCCACTCATCGCGTGCTTGCTTGACGCTGGCGTTCATTTACTCATGAGTCGAAGCCGGCGGGCAAAGGTTCAATCGCGACGGGAGTAAAAGGGGGGCAAAAGGGCCATTAAGGAGTCCGTGACGCTTGCCTTGAAGGCGGGCTCGAAGGCGCAGGGCGCCCGTTTGGACCGTTCGGCCTGGTCGCGTCGGATGCCGGAGGGCCTGGTGCGCATCTTCCTTGACGATTTGAAATACACGGCCGCTCGGCCCACCCCTTGAACGGCCGTGATACCGTGCGCCCACCGGGCCGCCGTGCGCGATCCCGGCTCCTGAGGGCCGACGGGATATGCCCGTATCCTCGCCTCGTTAGCGCCCTGTCTTCCCGCCCTTGAGGTGTTCATCGCCCGGAAAAAGGGACAGCCCGGAAAAAGGGACATCCACGATTTATCAACGTTGATAAATCGTGGATGTCCCTTTTTCCGGACTTTTCAGGCAAAAAGTGACTCATGTGCTCCGAAAAAAACTGGCGAGCAGATGGCTTGCCCTGTCGGAGATCGGGAGAGGACCGGTCGGAGAGTGTGCGGCCCGGGAACAACGCTGTGCCCACTTCGCACAGCGACCTGGCCGGGAAAAGCCCTCGGCCGGAGCAACAAGGGCCTCTTGTCGCCCCTGGGGTGGCCCGCCAGCCGTCTGCTCACTGCCCGGCACTGGAGTTGCAATCACCCGTCCTTGTTGTTGTCGAGAAAACCGTCCGGGGATCCTTGCGCGAGTTGATCGCCCACAGATACCGTCTTCAAGGAGAGGCCATGAGCTGGCAGCCGGAGCAGTACCGCGACGTGCTCAAACTGATGGTCCGGAGGCTTTATCTGGATGGGCGCTTCCGGCAGCGCTACGGCTCCTCGGACCTGGTCCAGGACACCCTGCTCAAGGCCCATAACAACGTGCGCGACTGCCACGCCGCGGATGAGCCGGGGCGGCTGCGCTGGCTGCACGCGATCCTCATGAACGTGGTCCGCGACCGCCTGAGCGGGGAAGGGGCCGCCAAGCGGGATCTCGCCCGGGAGGTGCCCCTGAACGCGGCCCTGGCGGAGTCCTCGGCCCGTCTGGAGAGGTGGCTCGCCGACCCGGCGCCCTCGCCCGCCCGGGCGGCCGAGCGGCACGAGTTGCTGGCCGCAGTCGCCCGGGCGCTCGAGACCCTTTCCGAGGATCAGCGGGAGGCCATCCTCCGGCACCACACGAAGGGGGAACGTACCCGTGAGATCGCCGCTCACATGGGTCGGACGGCCGACGCGGTCAAGCTGCTCCTCTACCGGGGCCTGAAGGAGTTGCGCCAACGTCTGCAAGGTGAGGGAGTGAGTTGGCCATGACCCCAGACAATCCACTGAGTGCCGACGCGAGCTGTCTGGAAAAGGCGATTGGTGCCTACGTCGATGCCCGCGAGCGGGGGGAAGACCCCGGCCCGGAGGAATTCGTCATCCCCTACCCGAAGTGTACGGTGGAACTCCGCGCGTTCATCGACGACTACCGCCGCACGCATGACCTGTTCGCCTCGTTCCGGGCGGAAGCCACGCAGGATTACTCCCCCCCTACTGCGAGCCCCAGCGGCCCGGAGAAGGCGGTACGGGTCGCCCTGCCGACCGACGCGGAACCTCCCACGGCGGCGGTCGAGCAGACGCTGCGCCAGCGTTTGCGGGCGGTCGCCTTGCTCATCGCCCTGGGAGTAAGCCTGGCACGTGGAGTCGGTCTGGTGTTCGCCTACCCCCGGCTCCTGGCCGACCCGCTGTCTGCCTTCACGCAGCGCCCCTGCTATGGCAACGCTGCCCTGGTCGTCTGCCTGGAAGTCCTCGCGTTCGTGTTGCTGTCGCCCCGGCGGTCCGCCGGTCTGAGGCGTCTGCGCTTGCTGGAGTGGTTGGTCTTCGCCCCGCCCGCGGTCGCCATCGCCTGGGATGAGATCCTCGGCCTGGCCGGCAGCGCGCCCGCCTTCGGGCACGACTCCGCGCTGATGCTCGCCTACGGCAAGTCCCTCACCTGGGTCCTGTTCATGGTCGGCTATGGAGTCCTCGTGCCCAACACCTGGCGGCGGTGCGCAGCCGTGGTTGGCTTGCTGACCCTGCTCGGCCTGCTCCCCGACGTGTGCGTGCTCACCTGGCAGGGCGTGGAGACTGGCCCCCTGGCGGTCTACCTGGTGAACAAGGTGTTTTGGTTCAGCGTTGCCGCCACCATTGTCATCTATGGGGCTCGCCGCCTGGAGATCCTGGGCCGCGAGGCGGCCGCACTGGGCCATTACCGGCTCAAGGGCCGGCTGGGTGCGGGCGGCATGGGCGAGGTCTTCCTGGCCGAGCACGTCCTGCTGCGTCGGCCCTGCGCCCTCAAGCTCATTCGCCCGGAGCGTGCCGGGGATGCGAAGACCTTGCAGCGTTTCGAGCGCGAGGTGCGGGCGACAGCGACCCTGACCCACCCCAACACCGTCCAGGTCTTCGACTACGGCCACACCGAGGGCGGCACGTTCTACTACGTCATGGAATATCTGCCCGGACTGACGCTGGAAGAACTCGTCCAGCGCGACGGGCCGCTGCCGCCCGCGCGGGCGGTCCACCTGTTGCGCCAGGTCTGCGGTGCCCTGCGGGAGGCGCACGCGATCGGGCTGATCCACCGCGACGTCAAGCCGCGCAATATCCTGGTTTGTCAGCGCGGGGGCGTGGACGATGTGGCCAAACTGCTCGACTTCGGACTCGTGCGGATCCAGGACGGCGCCGCGGACGTCAATCTGACGGCCGAGCACGCAATCGCCGGCACGCCGGCCTACATGTCGCCGGAGCAGGCCGACGGCCGGGAGAACATCGACGGCCGGGCCGACCTCTACAGCCTGGGGGCGGTGGCCTACTTCCTGCTGACGGGGCGGCCGCCCTTCGTGGGCGAGTCGGTCGGGCAGGTGCTCCGCGCCCACCTGTGCGAGGCGCCGGAGCCTCCATCCAGATACCGGCCGGAGGTTCCCGCTGATCTTGAGGCGGTGGTGCTGCGCTGCCTGGCCAAGGAGCCGGCCGACCGCTTCCCGGATGCCCAGGCGCTCGATGAGGCCCTGGCAGTCTGTGCGGCCGTCGCGCCGTAGAAGAGACAAAGGGACCAATTCGGCGAGCTTGCTGGCGGGAGGCGGAAGCGTGGACACCTCCCTTGCGGGACGTCACTCGAACTCGACGAGAACCTGTCCACCCTGCACGAAGTCGCCGGCCTTGGCGTTGATCTTCGTGACCTTGCCAGCGATGGGGGCCGTGATGACGGTTTCCATCTTCATCGCTTCGAGGACGATCAGCACGTCGTTGACCTTGATGGTCTGCCCAACCTGGATGGGAACCTTGGCGACCGTGCCCGCGATCGGGCTGCGGCAGACCTTGCTTTCGTCGGCGACGGGGGCGGCGGTTCCAGGTCGCACCGGGGGCGCGACACCGGGCGCGGCCGCGGGGACACGGGCGTGCCCGGCAGGCGGGACGTAGGCGGACCCGGCCGGCTCCGGCTCATAGGCCTCGACCTCAACTTCGTACACCTTGCCGTCCACCGTGATCTTGAGTTTCAAGGCCGTCTCCTCATGCTAACCCTTCAGAGCGTGCGACGCCTGGACGGTAAGGCGGCCCTGCTGGGCCCAGCCGGCGCTGCCAAGCAAACGAATCTGCCGAATCGGCGCTTTCTTCCCCAGGTAGGCGGCGACGGCGGCACCGATCACGAGGATGAGTTCCTCGCTCAGGCCATCTGCCGCGGGGGCAGTGGCGGCCGAGGGCGCGGGCGCCGGGGCGACAGCGCTCTTCGTCGCAGCAACCTGTTCCAGTGCCGTCACCCGTTCGCTCAGGCGGGCGACCTCCTGGCGAAGTGCTTCGAGCGTGTCGGCGACGCGGGCCAGGTCCACCGATTCCATTTTCATGGCGTGTACACCGTGTTAGAGCGGGATCAGGCCGTGCTTCTTCGGCGGCCGGTGGTCGCGCTTGGTCTGCAGGTATTCCAGGGCCTGGGCCAGGTGCTTGCGCGTGTCGGCCGGTTCGATGATGTCGTCCACGAGGCGGCGCCCGGCGGCGGCGTAGGGCGACGAGAAGGTCGAGCGGTATTGCTCGATCAGCTCGGCGCGGCGGGCGGCCTTGTCCGCGGCCTCCTGCATCTCCTTGCGGAAGACGATCTCGACGGCCCCCTCAGCGCCCATGACGGCGACTTCCGCGGTCGGCCAGGCGAAGACGCGGTCGGCGCCAAGATCCTTCGAGCACATGGCCACGTGCGCCCCGCCGTAAGACTTGCGCAGGATGACCTGGATCTTCGGCACGGTCGCCGCCGAGTAGGCGAACAGCATCTTGGCGCCGTGGCGGATGATGCCGCCGTATTCCTGCTGCACACCGGGGAGGAAGCCCGGCACGTCCACGAAGGTAATCAGCGGGATGTTGAAGGCGTTGCAAAAACGGATGAAGCGACTCGATTTATCCGCTGCGTTGATGTCGAGCACGCCGGACAGGACCGAGGACTGGTTGGCGATGATGCCGACCGTGCGGCCCAGGATGCGCGCGAAGCCGACGACGATGTTCATGGCGTAGCCAGCTTGCACTTCCAGGAAATCGCCGCGATCAACGACCCCGCCGATCACGTTCCGGACATCGTAACCCTGCTTGGGCTCGGCAGGGAGGATGTTGGTCAGTTCCGGGTTGGGATCGACGTTGTTCTCGAAGGGGACGCGGGGCGGGTCTTCGAGGTTGTTGGAGGGCAGGAAGCTGAGCAGGCGGCGGGCGAGGTAGAGGGCATCCTGGTCGTTCTCGGCGATGAAGTGGATGACGCCGGAGTGGGCCATGTGCGCGTCCGGTCCGCCGAGCGCCTCGCCGCTGATCTGCTCGCCGGTCACCTGCTTGATGACCTGCGGCCCGGTGATGAACATCTGCGCCTGGCGCGTCTGGATGATGAAGTCCGTGAGGGCGGGCGAGTAAGCGGCCCCGCCGGCGCACGGGCCGCAGATGAGGGAAATCTGCGGTACGACGCCGGAGAGCATGACGTTGGTGTAGAAGACCCGGCCGTAGCCCGACAGCGAGTCGATGCCCTCCTGGACGCGAGCGCCGCCGCTGTCGTTGATAAGGACAAACGGGCTGCCGCTTCGGAGAGCCAGTTCCATCGCGTCGGCGACCTTGAGCGAGTGGATCTCGCCGGCGGAACCGCCGAGGACGGTGAAGTCCTGGCTGGCGAGGTGGATGAGGCGGCCATCGACGGCGGCGGCGCCGGTCACGACGCCGTCGGCCGGGATCTCCCTGCCGGCCAGGCCGAAGTTGACCTGCCGGTGCTGGGCGAACAGGCCGATCTCCTCGAAACTGCCGGGATCCACGAGACCGTCGATGCGCTCGCGGGCGGTGAGCTTGCCCTCTTCCTTCTGCTTGGCCAGGCGGTCGGCGCCGCCGCCCTGCTTGAGTCGCTCTTTCGTCTTACGGAGGTCGGCGATCAGATCCTCCATCGTCTTTCGGTTCTCGGCTGGCATCGGACGCTTTTCCTTTCTCTCTCATTCACGCCCCGGCTGAAAGCGTCCGGTTGGAGTCCCGGCTTTAGCCGGTCTTGACCGTCCCAACCGGCTAAAGCCGGGACTCCAACCGAGTGCCTGCTCCCAGCTTGTGAATCACGCGGGCTCGACGGTCACCTTGTGGGACTTGTCGCCGATCTTCACCTGGTAGGTGACGGGGGTCGTCACCGGCCCTTTGCCGTCGGTTGGCTTGACAGGTGCGGCGGTCTTGGGGGCTTCGGCCGTAACCTTGGTGGGGTTCTTGGGGCCTTCGGCGCGCTGGGCCAGGAACTTGGCCGCCACCTGGGGGAACATGGCGTAGGTGAGGACGTCCTCGTCCGAGCCGTTGCAGCCCTTGAGGGCGAGGGCCTGGGCGCGCAACTCGTCCCATTCGGGCTTGAGCAGGTCGGCGGGCCGGCCGGTGATCGGCTCCTTCTTCGCGTGCTTCCTGGAGGCTTCGAGCACCTCTGGATCGCGCAGGCCGATGGTCGTGCCGTAATAGCCCAGCATGAGATCAGCAAACTCGCCGGTGAGAACCTTGTAGCGCCCCATCAGGACATTGAAGACCGCCTGCGTGCCGACGATCTGGCTGGAGGGCGTGACCAACGGCGGATAGCCGGCGTCCTTGCGCACCCTCGGAACCTCGGCGAGGACTTCCTTGACGCGATCGCCGGCCCCCTGCTGTTTGAGTTGACTCTCCATGTTGGAGATCATGCCGCCGGGGATCTGGCTGTCGAAGATCTCGGTTTCGACGCCGATAAATTTCGACTCAAACGGGGCGTAACGGGGGCGAATCTTGGCGAAATGCTCCTTGATCTTGAGCAGGCGGTCCTTCTGCAGCCGGGTCGTGTAGCCGGTACCCTCAAGCATCTCGACCAGGGCCTCGGTAGGATTGTGGCCAGGGCCGAGGCTCAAAGACGAGATACTCGTATCGACGATGTCGGCGCCGGCCTCGATGGCTTTCATCAGGCTGACCATCGTAACGCCGGTGGTGGCGTGGACGTGGACGTGGACAAGCGTGTCCGCACCGCAGGCCGCCTTGATGCCCTTGACGAGATCGTAGGCGGGTTGGGGCTTGAGCAGAGCGGCCATGTCCTTGATGCAGATGGAGTCGCAGCCGAAGTCGCGGAGTTGTTTGGCCAACTCGACGAAGCGCTCGATGGTGTGCAGCGGCGAGACGGTGTAGCAGATCGTGCCCTGGGCGTGCTTGCCGGTACGGCGGATGGCCTGAAGGGCGCGGCGAAGGTTGCGGATGTCGTTGAGGGCGTCGAAGACGCGGAAGACGTCCATCCCGTTGGCAGCCGATTTCTCCACGAAGCGATCAACGACGGTGTCCTCGTAATGGCGGTAGCCGAGCAGGTTCTGGCCGCGGAGGAGCATCTGCAGGCGGACGTTGGGCATGAGCTTGCGGAACGTGCGCAGGCGCTCCCAGGGGTCTTCATTGAGGAAGCGGATGCAGGCGTCGTAGGTGGCCCCGCCCCAGCATTCGGCGCTCCAGTAGCCAGCCTGATCGATGTCGGCGCAGGCCGGGAGCATGTCTTCGAGCGCCATCCGGGTGGCCAGCAGGCTCTGGTGGCCGTCGCGGAGGGCCAGTTCGGTGACTTCAACAAGGCGTGCCATCGCAAGCAACTCCTTCGTTTAGCGACGCTGTTGTGGCACGGTCTCCCGACCGTGCCACGTTGGCTGACCGGAGGTCTCCTCTGGGTTCAGGGGATCGTTTGGAGACCTGCGGTCAATCGCCGTGGCACGGTCGGGAGACCGTGCCACAACAGAATGTTATTCCGAGAAGGGCCCTCAGTCCGCCCGCGCTGCGAGCCACGTCTCGATGTGTGGCCAGGTGGTCTTCTCGGCGCCGCTGCCGGCCATGATGCCGATGTGCCCGCCGCGCACGCGGAACACCTCCTTGTCCTGGCTACCGATCAGCGGCATGATCCCCTCCGACTGGCACGGCGGCGTGATGTGGTCGCCCTCGGCGATCACGTTCAGCACGTTCGCCGTCAGCTTGCCCAGGTCCACGCGTTCGCCGCGGAGCATCAGTGTACCCTGCACCAGCCGATTCTCCTTGTAGAACTCGTTGATCAGTTGGCGGTAAGCCGCGCCGGCCATCGGAATGATCTCGCGCACCCAGGTGTTCATGGCGTGCCAGGACTCGACCACCTTGGGGTTCTCGAGGTTATCCCAGAGGTTCAGGTAGTTGCCGATGAAGTTCTCGACCGGCTTGAGCGCCTTGGCCCCGTAGTCGATCATCTCGCCCGGCACGTTGCCGTACGCATCGACGATCTTGTCGGGATTGAATGTCGGCGAGCTGGTCCAACGGCTGAAGCCGCCGGCCGTTTTGTCCGTGAAGTCGAGCGGCGCCGTCAGCAGGATCAGATCCTTCAGGCCATCGTCGGGGCGCAGCGCGGCGTACATCGTGCTGATGAGCGCTCCCAGGCACCAGCCGAGCATGTTGAACCGGTCCGAGCCGGAGACCGACTTGAGCTTGCGGATGGCGCGCGGCAGGTACTCCAGCGTGTAGTCGTCAAACTTGAGGTTTTTGTCCTCCGGCCCCGGCGCGCCCCAGTCGAGCAGATAGAGGTCGTAGCCATGCTTGAGCATGTACTCGACAAAACTGTGGCCGGGGCGCAGGTCGAGCACGTGCGGCCGGTTCATGATCGCGAAGACGAGGAGCAGCGGGATCTTGTGGCGCTGCTCCTCCGGCACGACGGGGATGTAGCGGTACAGTTTGGCCTTGTTGAGTGTCCAGACCACCTCTTTCGGCGTCTGCGCAACCTTCGCGTCGGTCGTCAGCAGGCGGTTGAATGTCTGCGCGTGCTCGGCGATCTTCTGTAACTGGGCGTACACGTCGGCAAACGTCGGTATCCGTGTCTCAGTTGTGCTCATTGCTGGGCTCCCCAGGGCTTGGCTTGGTCTTCGGGGCGGCGGCCTTGCGCGCGGGGCGGCGGCTTTCCTCCAACTTGGCGTCCAGGTCGTCCAGGCGCATCTCGATATTGGTCAAGCGCTCGGCGAGGCTGGTGACGTCGGCGCGGGTGGGCATGTTGAGCTTGGCCAGCACCTGGGTCATGACCGTTTCGAGCGCCTTGCGAAAGGGCGCCGAGGTGGTCAGCCAGGCGTCGAGCATCGTCCCGGTCGCCTGGGCGTAGGGGTCGCTGTTGACGAGCTGAACCATTGCCTTCGCCCAGGCGTCCGTGTTGGCGTCGCGCATGGTCTTGAACACGCCCATCGGGTCGAGGGGATTGAAGGTGTTCGTCTCGCTCATGGCCTTTCCTTTGGGATCTGGGTTGGTAAGATTACGCCAAGCGTGGGCGCCGTGGACCCATTGAAGGATTTGCTGCCCGGTCATTTAGTCGCCGTCCGCGACTTCGTTACCCACGGCGCTCACGCACCCACCTCGGAGCGAAGCATCACATGAAAGCACCACCATTGATTCCGAAGGTCTGCCCGGTGATGTAATCGCCGTCGGCGACCAGGTAAATCACGGCCTTGGCGATCTCCTCCGGCTGCGCGAAGCGGTTGAGTGGAATGCGGCCCCGGATCTGGGCCTGGATGTTGGCAGGCACCTTGGCGAACATGTCGGTCTCGGTAAAGCCCGGGGAGATGGCGTTCACCGTGATGTTCGACCGCGCCAGCTCGAGCGCCGCCGTCCGGGTGAAGGCGATAACCCCGCCCTTAGCCGCGCTGTAGTTGGCCTGGCCGACGGCCCCGACCTGGCCGTTCATCGAGGCGATGTTGACGATGCGCCCGTAGCTCTGCGCCGTCATAATCGGAATGGCGGCCGACGTGCAGAAGAAGACGGCATTGAGATTGGTTGCGATCACCTCCAGCCAGTCCTCGTCGGTCATCCTGGAGAGCAGCTTGTCGCGGGTGATGCCGGCGTTGTTGACCAGGATGTCGAGGTGGCCGAACTCGTCGGCGACCTCCTTGACCACCGCCCGCGCCTCCTTCGGATTGGCGAGGTTCGCCTTCTTCAGCACGCACGTCCCGCCGAGCTTCTGGATGTCGGAGGCGACTTCCTTGGCCTTCGCCTCGTTGCTCTGGTAGTTCACGGCGACCTTCGCGCCCTCGCGTGCCAACTCGATGGCAATCGCCCGGCCGATCCCCCGGGACGCCCCGGTGACCAGGGCAGTCTTCCCGTCCAAACGACCCATTGTAGTTTCCCCTTGTGGTTTTGGCGAGCCGTGAGCGACCGGAGACTCCGGTCGCTCACGCTCCCGGCTCGCCTTCTGGTTACGGCCGCTCAAAGATAGCGGCAATGCCCTGGCCGCCGCCGATGCACATCGTCACGAGGGCGCGCTTGCCGCCAGTGCGTGCCAGCTCGTAGAGCGCCTTGATGGTCAGGATACAGCCGGTCGCTCCGATCGGGTGGCCGAGCGAGATGCCGCTGCCATTTGGGTTGGTGCGGTCCGGGGGCAACTCCAGGCTGCGCACCACAGCCAGTGCCTGGGCCGCGAAGGCCTCGTTGACCTCGAAGACATCGATGTCTTTCAGGTTCAGGCCGGTCTTCTTGAGCAGCGCCTGCACCGCCGGCACCGGGCCAATCCCCATGTACTTCGGCTCGACGCCGGCATAACTGTAGGCGACGAGCCGGCCCATCGGCTTCAGCCCGCGCTTCTCGGCCAGGCCGCGCTCCATCAGCACGACCGCGGCCGCGGCGTCGTTGATGCTGGAAGCGTTGCCGGCCGTCACGGTGCCGCTCGGGTCGAACGCTGGCTTCAGCCGGGCCAGTTTCTCCGCCGTGCTGTCGCGGCGGACCGTCTCGTCGATCTCGAACGGGGCTGTGCCACCCTTGATCTTGAGTTCCACCGGCACAATCTGCCCTTTGAAGTATCCCTTGTCGATCGCGTGGGCGGCCCGGCGGTGGCTCTCGGCGGCCAGTTTGTCCTGGTCCTCGCGGGTGATCTTCCATTTCTTGGCGACATTCTCGGCGGTGACGCCCATGTGACAGTCGTCGAACGGATCGCTCAGGGCGCCGACCATGACGTCGATCATGGTGGCGTCGTTCATGCGCGCCCCCCAGCGCATCGCCGGCACCAGGTAGGGAGCGCGGCTCATGTTCTCGGCGCCGCCGGCCACCGCCGCGTCCGCGTCGCCGAGCATGATCGCCTGGGCCGCGGTGATGATCGCCTGCAGACCGCTGCCGCACAGGCGGTTGAGCGTCAGCGCCGGCGTCTCGA
>WNGB01004267.1_pt1 | contig 21955 bp, 20 predicted proteins | sample 5400681 | NCBI WGS metagenome assembly WNGB01 (sample SAMN13153367, study PRJNA577476) | soil metagenome | isolation source: 115 cm soil or saprolite under grassland replicate 2 | place: USA:California | collected 2016-06-15
ATCGATTCCTCCTATCCAAAGGCCAACTACTGGCGGGCAGCGGCGCGGAGGAAGGCCAACGACCTGGCCGCCGCCCGCGCCGATCTCGACGAGGCCGTGCGCCTCGACCCCAAGCATCTCGAAGCCTGGCTGGAGCGGGGTTCCGTCCTCAGCGCGCTCGGCGACTACAAGGCCGCCATCGCCGACTTCGACGAGGTGATCACGCTCGATCCCAAGATGAAGGGGCTCGGCCTGGCCCGGCAGGCCTTCGCCTGGGATCGGCTGGGTGACCCCGAGCGTGCCCTCGCCACCTATCAACGGGCGGTGAGCGCGGGCTACCAGGACGCCGCGCTGCACTACAACCGCGGCCGGCTGCTCGCGAAGAAGGGCGACGAGGTCGAGGCGTGCAGCGCCTTCGGGTCGGCGGCCGCCCTCGACGCGAAGGACCCCGAGATCCGGTTCGAGCGGGGGCTCTGCCGCGCGAAGAAGGGCCAGCTCGACCAGGCGATCGAGGACTTCTCCGAGTCCGTGCGCGCGAAGCCTGAGATGGCGGTCGCGTACTACAACCGCGGCCTCTGCTATGCCCGGCAGGGCAAGGCCGGGCTGGCCAGCGCGGATCGCGCGCGTGCGGTCAAGCTCGATCCGACCCTGGCCCGCGCGAAGAACTAGCGTCGAGAAGGGACGCGTACTCCCGGGCGCGCCGCTCCGCGAAACGGTCGAGCACGAGCAGCACCGAGGCCTGGAGCAGGCAGGCCAGCCCCGCCGCGTAGAGAGGCGTATGGCGCGGGAAGAGCATCATCAACGTGAGGCCGGCGGTGAGGACGACGGTCTCGACCACCTTGTAGATCCGGAACGAAGCGATCACGCGACGCATGCGGTCGCGCTCGCGCCGCGCTTCCCCCTTACGCGGCCTGCGCAACAAGACCGCCGCTCCGATCCCGATCTCGACGAGCCCGAGGACGCCCAGCGGCGGGATCATCCCGCGATAGGCCGTGGGCCGCGTCGCCAGGCCGACACACGCGGTGAGGGCGGCGAGCCCGACGGCGAGGAACATCGCGGCCCCCCGCCGTTCCTCGGCAAAGTAACGGTCCGGAGTCAGTCTCATCTCAGGGGGGCACTCATGCCTCACCGACGATCGGCGTTCGCACTGCGGCCACCAGCGGGCTCATTGGCTGCGACCCCCCCTGAAACCCCCCACCGCTGCGCCGCCCGCTGCGCGGGCGCCGCGCTCCTGGTTGGTTAGAGTCCCTCGACCAGCGCCGCGGCAAGGAGGCTGACCAGGATCTCGTGCTGGCCGGTGAGGCTGTAGCCGCGGCCCACGCCTTCCGTCGGACGCTGCACCACGTTCGTGTTCGGCCGGTAGGACTGCAGGAAGTCGAGGTTGGCGGTCGCGAAATCGGTGAGGTCGTGCCCGAGGTTGCGGGCGAGCGTGACCGCCTTGAGGAACACCTCCGGCAGCAGCACCGCGGATCCCACGTTCAGGTACACGCCGCCCCCGCCCATCCGCGCCACTTCCCCGGCCAGGATCCGGAAGTCGAGGTGGGAGGCGCGTCCCACCGCGGCCGGGTCGCAGGCGGGGTGCATATGGACGATGTCGGTGCCGATGGCCACGTGGACGGTGGCGGGAAGGGCGAGGCGCCACGCCGCCGCCAGGAGGCTGACCGCCACGTGCCGCGGCCGGCGCTGCGCGAGGAAGCGTCCGACCGCCGCGCCCAGGCCGAGGCCGTCCGCATCCCCGGCGACGATCGCGCGGTTGATCTCCTCGCCCGTCTCGCGCGCCATCCCGAAAGCGCCCGATCCCAGGCCGGCGGAAACGTCTTCCGAAGTCTGCCCGGCCACCGCGAGCTCGAAGTCGTGCACGATCCCGGCGCCGTTGAGGGCCAGGCCCGTCACCAGCCCGCGTTCCATGAGGTCGATCACGACCGGGGCGAGGCCGACCTTGATCACGTGCGCGCCCAGCCCCCACACGATCGGCCGGCCGCGCGTGCGCGCCCGCAGGACGTCGTCCACGAGTCCGCGGAAGCTCTGCCCCCCCAGGATGCGCGGGAGCCCGTCGAGGAAACGCGACAACGGCGCGCCCGGGACGTGCGGGCGGGCGAAGTCGGCGAGGCTGACCTTGCTGCGGCGGCTCTCCAGCGGATAGGTGCGCACGCCCGTGAGGTCCAGCGGCGCGGGCGCGCTTCCCTTCGCGCGTGTGACCTCCGGGGCCCGCGAGGGCACCGAGCGGCGCCGCGCGCGGCCTTCCGCCACCGGGCGTCTGCGCGCCATCAGCCGGCGATCGCCTCCTCGACGATCGCGCAGAGGACGTGGATCACGAGGCCGTGCACCTCCTGGATGCGCGGCGTCGCCGGAGAGGGCACGTCGATCAGGTAGTCGACCTGTCCCGCCAGCTTCCCGCCGCCTTGTCCCGTCATTCCGATCGTGACCAGACCCATCTCACGCGCCTTGGCGAGGGCGGTCACGACGTTCGCGGAGCGTCCCGACGTGCTGATCCCGACCGCTACGTCGCCCTTCCTTCCCAGCGCTTCGACCTGGCGGCGGAACACGGCGTCGTAACCGAAATCGTTGGCCACGGCGGTGAGGATCGAGGTGTCGGTGGTGAGGGCGATGGCGGGCCAGGCGGCCCGATCCTTGAGGTAGCGCCCGACGAGCTCCGCCGCGAAATGCTGCGCATCCGCGGCGGATCCGCCGTTGCCGAAGGTCAGGACCTTGGAGCCGGCGCGCAGGGCGTCGGCGATGCGGTGCCCGACACCGAGGATGAGGCCGGCGTTGGCCGCGAAATAGCGCCGCTGCAGGTCGGCACTGTCGTCGGCAGCGGCGCGCACGCCGGCCTCATCCATGTGGCGAAATTATGTCACTCGCGACGGAGTATCCGTTAGAGCCGACCGGAGATGACAAGCCGACCCGGCCACAGCCTCTCATCTGTTAAGCGCGTCGATCGATTGTCGTGGTTTGCTGCGCCCTACCGCGGCCGTATGTGCACGGTCAGGAGCACCGACAGCACGCCCGGCTCGTCGACCGCCACCTGGAAGACCGTTCCCTCCCGCACGCCCTGCGGGATGCGCAAGGGCACCGGGAACCGCCGCTCGACCTTGCCCTCGCCGTCACAGCGCAAGCAGTCGAACACGAATCCGCCCGTGCCTTCGCAGGAGGGGCAGATGGTGAGGAGCGGGACGTCGAGCGGCAGCACGCCCCCCGCGGCCGCTTCCTTCGGAGTCAGCAGGATCTCCCCGCTGAGGCTGCCCGGGCGAACGGGGCGTCGCAGGTCGCCGGCGGCCGGGCTGCGCACGAACGACCAGGACAGCGGCGAGAAGCGGTCCTCGACGCGGCCGAGGCTCTCGTCGTAGCGGCGGCGCTGCTCGGCATCGGCGAGCGTCTCGTAGGCCGCCTGCACGTCGCGGAAGGCCTCGCCCATGGCCGCCTCCGCCCCGCCCATGTCGGGATGCAGCTGCTTGGCCAGACGGCGGTAGGCGCGCTTGATCGCCGCCATCGACGCGTCCCGGCTCACTCCGAGAATGCCGTAGTAGTCCTTGGGCTTCTCCATCCTAGGTACACCATAGGTCGCGGTCGGAAGACGTGTCAAGAGGTAATCCCCGCCGTGTCGTCACGACGCGCGACGATCTTGACAGACCCTCCCCCGCGTCACTTATGATCCCTTTCTCTCACGAAATCAGGCCGTTCGTGTGTCCCCGGACTCCACAAGCAAAGGAGCCTTGCAGAATGTTCCCGGATCTCTCCTCGACCCTCCAGGCCATCTTCCGCTGGTTCCACATCATCGCCGGCATCACCTGGATCGGACACCTCTACTTCTTCAACTTCGTCAACCTGCCGTTCCAGGGTGGACTGCCCAAGGAGCTCAAACCCCAGGTGAATCCGCCGCTCGTCCTGCGCGCGCTCTACTTCTTCCGCTGGGGCGCGATGTGGACGTTCCTGTTCGGTCTCGCGCTCTTCTACCTGATCTACATCCAGGGGGGAGCGATCAGGGACGCCGAAGGGAACATGAGCCACCGCGCGATGTGGATCCTGCTGGGCGCACTGCTCGGCACCATCATGTGGTTCAACGTGTGGTTCGTGATCTGGCCGCGCCAGAAGAAGATCCTGGGCGCGATGCTGGGCGGCCCCGCCGCGCCGCCGGAAGCGGCGCCGCAGGCGGCCCTGGCCTCGAAGATCAACACCTACCTGTCCGGACCGATGCTCTGGGGCATGGTCGCGGGCTCCCACGTGAACCTGTGGGACATGAACATCGGCACCCTGGTCGTCGCCCTCATCCTCGGCCTCGGCCTGATTCACGGTCTGTACGCGAGGTCGAGAAAAGTTCCGACGACGCTCTGACCTTCGCCGCCGCGCGCACGAAGTTGCGCGCGGCGAACCGTCCGCCGCTGTACCAGGTCAGCAGCCCCTCGGGTCCCACCGCGCGGCGGGCGATCTCCCGCTCGGAGAGTCCCTCCGCCCGCAGCGCGTGGACGCGCGTGACCAGCGCGACCAGGCGGTCGCGCTTGCGCTCGAGCGCGGCCCGCCCGTCGCGCACTTCTCCGCGGTGCGCGCAGAAGACGCGCGTCGCGGGCAGGGCGCAGACGCGATCGAGCGACGCGATCAGGGCGGCCAGGTCCTCGTCCGCGCGCAGGTAGCGCAGGCGCTCGGCCAGGAAGAGGTCGCCGGTGAAGAGCCAGCCGCGCTCGCGCTCGAAGAGGCAGACATGGTCGGGGCTGTGGCCGGGCGTGGGCACGACCTCGAAGCGGAGGGCGCGGGTCACGACGGCCGCACCCAGCGCGCGGGCCTCCACGTGCGGCGGCCGCCCCCAGGCCAGCCGGCGATAGCCTTCCTGCACGAATCCGTGCGCGAGCAGCGGCAGCGCCGCCGCATGCGCCTGGACCTCGATCCCGCGCGCCGCGCGCAGCGCCGCCGCCGCCCCCATGTGGTCCTCGTGATGGTGTGTCACCACCAGGGCCTCGACCGGACGCGCGCCCAGCGCGCGCACGAAGGCGTGCGCCGTCGCCGGGGGCCCGCAGTCCACGAGCAGGCCGTCGACGAGGTAGGCGCCCGTCCAGTACACCGGCCAGCCCGCCAGCCGGCGCGCCATGCGGAAGAACGTGACTTCGCCGTGGTCCTCGATCCGGATCACGCGGCCGGATCCGCCGTCGCCTGCCGGAGCCGGCGCAGATGGCGCCACTCCAGCACGGCGGCGGCGGTGAGCAGGAGGCCGGCGGCGATGATGAACGGATCGCGCCACTTCGGCATCCGGTCGGCGGCCGCCTCCACCGCCACCAGGCTGGTGGACGTGCTCGCCTGCGCCACGTCGCCGTCGAGGGTCTCCGCCACCAGCAGGAGTCCTTGTCGCGACGGCCGAGGCGCGCCCCCGCGCAGCAGCGGCACGGAGACCGTGGCCGTGCCCGAGGCGGGCACCGTGACCTCGTCCTGGAGGTGTTCCGGATTCAGGCCGCGGGGCGACAGCACGCGCAGGCGAATGCGGTGGGCGCGGCCGTCCGCGCTCTCGAGAGCGACCGGCAGCAGGACGCGATCGCGCAGCGTGACTTCGGGTGCGCGGATGCGCACGGGCGCGGCCGCCGTCGCCCCGAGGGTCAACAGGAGGAAGGCGCGCTGGCTCCGCGCGGCCGGGGTGACGCCCGTCGCCGCCGCCGGCGCGTACTCGAGGAGCAGGACGACCGCGTAGACGCCGGGACGCGGGACTTCCCGCGGGAAGACCAGGCGCGCCGCCGCCGTCGCGCCGGCCGCGACGCCGGCCGGGACCCGCGCCTCGTCGTAGTGGCCGGCCAGCTCTCCGACGACGGAGACCCCGCCGCTGGCCGCGTCCCCACGATTCGTGAGGTCGACACGCACCTCGAGCTCGCCTTCCTCGCTGAGGGCGACCGCGCCTCCGACGTCGAACGTCGGCCCCACGCTGGCGGGAACGGATGCGGAGGCGGCCGGGGTGGCGGCAGCGGCGGCCGCGAGCAGCGCGAAGACGAGTGGCGTCACGGACCGGAGGCGTGCGCGGCGCGCGGACCGGCGAGCGTCGTCGTCAGCGCGAGACCGGCACGAAGGAGACGCCGGTGGGGACGAGCTCGTCCGGCAGCTTCTTTCCCTGCTTCTGGTTCGTGGCGTGGACCTTGATGGCGGCGGCGCGGGCCGGGTCCTTCTCGACGGGCGCGAACTCGCATTCCGGCTTCACTTCCAGGTTGAAGGTGCTCGTGCGCTGCGATTCGTACTGGTCGTCCACGGCCTGCACGTAGTACTCGAGGACCTGCACCTTGCCCGCGCGCGCGCCGGGCAGGGTGCCGCAGAAGCTCAGGCCGCCGAAGACCATGTCCACGAAGCTGTAGAACTTCTCGCCCGCGGGCCGGAAGTAGATGCGCGCGGCGGCGACCTGGCCGTCGTCGGTGATGGAGGCGCACAGGCTGGCCGGCTTCTCCGGCACCATGCATGGGCTCGGCTGATGGTCCACGCTCGGAGGCTCGGCCGACGCCCCCGGGGCCAGAACCCACGCGAGCGCGACGGCGGCGGCCGCGGCCAAGACCTTCATGCTCCCTCCCGACCTCACTTCCACGTCACCTGGTTCGTGTAGCGCTCACCGCGCGCGGTGTGGATGGTCACCTCCATCGACCAGGAGGTGGTGTCCTCCTTCCAGGCCTCGGTCGTGCTCATGACCAGCGCCTTCTGCTGCGGCGCCACGTCACGGGCCTGCGGAGGCACCGGGGCGGAGATCTTCTTGCCGTTGATCGCGGTGCTCACCACCATGTCCCGCAGCTGGATGGGCGCGTTCCCTTCGTTCACCAGGAACACCTTCACCGTGTAGCGCTCGCCGGGCTTGGGCGTGTCGGGGTCGATGTCGAAGTTGATCTTGCCCGGAAGGTCCGCGGCGGTGGATCCCTTCTTCACCACGACGCCGGGCGTGTTCTCGAAGCCGTCCGGGACCGAGCCACCGGGCTTGGTCTCCGTGCTCGAGGCGACCGTCTTGCCGGACGCGAAGCCCCGTCCGGCCGTACGCGTCCCGCCGCCTCCCCCGCCACCGCCGGCGGTGATCTGGGCCAGCGCGCGCGCCTGCACGGCCGAGCTCTTGCCGTTGATGGCGCGGTTGTTCGAAGGGTCGATCCCCAGCGCCTTGTCGTAGGCCGCGATGGCCTCGTCGTACTTCTGTCCGGCCAGCGCGTTGTCCGCCGCCGTGATGAAACCGTTGAGCTGCTGGGCCGCTTGCGCCACCTGGATGCGCCGCGCGGCGTCCGCCGCGTCCTGCGCCGCCTGCTGCTGCGCCTCCTGGATGCGCGTGAGGATCTGGGGCGCATGGTTGTCCCAGGGGGCGAGGTCACGGCCGGCGTTGGCCTCCTGCTTCGCCTTCTCGAAATCCTTGGCGCGCAGCGCGTTCTCCGCCGCCCGGAAACGCAGCTCAGCCTTTTGTCCGCTGAGCGCATTCTCGATGACGCTCTTCGCGCTGGCGTCGCCCTGATCCTCGGCCAGAGCGCGACGGGCCTGGGAGATCGCCTCGTCGTAGTCGCCGCGGTTGAAGGCGGCCTTGGCCGCCCGCATGAACTTGCCCTTGGCCTCGATGGCCGGCATGGTGGCCGGCGGCGGCGGCTGCGTGATGGGCGGCATCGTAGTGGCCGGAGGCTGCGTGACCGGGACCGTCGTCTCCGTCGGGCCCGCCACCAGCGTGGTGGACGTCGTCGTGCCTCCGCCACCCGGCCGGAAGTAGATGAAGGCGCCGGCCACGACGAGCAGCACCGCCATCCCGCCCAGCACGACATACAGGACGGGATGTCCTTGCGACGGTGGCGGCGGCGCCGGCGTGTACTCCGGACGAGCCGCGGGCGTCGGACGCGGTCCGGGCGGCCGTGTGGCCGGCCGTCCCTCGCGCGCGACCTGACCGGGCGTCAAGACGGTCTTCGCGGTGCCGCGCCCCATGGTCCCCGGCTTCTTCACGGTGGGGGTGGTCTGGCCGGAGACGGTGGGGCCGATGTTCATGGTCGCCCCGACTTCCGGCTCGTCGCCCGTGATCAGGGTCGGCCCCGCGGGCGTCTCCGTGAGCGGCTCCGGCGGCGGCCCCGACGGCTCCTCGAGCTCGAGCAGACCCTCGAGGGCGTTCACGGCGGAGGCGGAAGTCGCGCGGCTCTTCAGGAACTCGCGCAGGTCCACCGCGAAGTCGTAGGCGGTCTGGTACCGCTCGTCCAGGGTCTTGGCCAGCGACTTCTTGAGCACCGGCATGAGCGCGTCGTACTCCGCGCCCTCCGGGATCAGGTCGAAGTTCGGCTCCTCGTGGGTGATCTTGTAGAAGATCGCCATGAGGTTGTCGGAGTGGAACGGACGGCGGCCGGCCAGGAGCTCGTAGAGCATGCAGCCGACGGAGAACAGGTCGCTGCGCCCGTCCACCTTCGCGCCCTTCACCTGCTCCGGCGACATGTAGTCCGCCGTGCCCACGATGTTGCCGGTGCCGGTCATGGAGGCGGTGGTCAGGCGGGCCACCCCGAAGTCCATGATCTTCACCGTGCCGTCCTGGTTGATGAAGATGTTCGCGGGCTTGATGTCGCGGTGCACGATGCCGGCCTGGTGCGCGTGGGCCAGGCCGGCCAGCACCTGCACGATGATGTTGACCTTGCGCTCCAGGGTCAGGGGCGGCGGCGTGCGCACCGCCTTCTGCAGGTCCATGCCCTTGAGGAGCTCCATCGCGATGAACGGCGAGCCGTCGGTGTGCGACCCGAGGTCGAAGACGTTCACCACGTTGGGATGCGTCATGCGCGCGACGGCCTTGGCCTCGCGCTCGAAGCGCGTCTTGAGCTCGGGGTCGTCGGCGATGGAGGCGACCATCACCTTGAGGGCGACGTCCCGCTCGAGGATGGTGTCGTGGGCGAGGTACACGATCCCCATCGCGCCCTTGCCCAGCGGCTTGATGATGTCGTACTTGCCGATGCGGCCCGAAAGCTCCTTGATGGGCGCCGACGGCGCGGAAGGATTGGATTCGGGGTCGCTCATCGCGCGGGGGACAACTCCTCTGAGGCCCTGGAATTAGAAGATAAACGTACCCCCGAGTCAACCAAGGGCGAGGGACGACGTGGCCGGCCGCCCGCGGCGGATCGAGCGACCGGCGAGGCGCCCGCCCAAGACGTGCGGCCGGGTGCCACTTCGCCCCTGGTATTCGTTACGGCCGCGCCTTGGACGTGACCGCGAAATGATCCCGGCGGTTGCGTGCCCAGCAATCCTCCGTGGACTGCTGGCAGAGGGGGACTTCCTTGCCGTAGGACACCGTCTTGAGCCGGTCGGCGGCCACCCCGAGGGAGACGAGGTAATCGTAGGCCGCCTTGGCGCGGCGCTCGCCGAGGGCGAGGTTGTACTCCACGGTCCCGCGCTCGTCCGCGTGTCCCTCGACGGTCACCTTCAGGAAATCGAAGCGCTTGAGCGCGTCCGCGTTCTTGCCGAGGACGGCGCGGTCCGCCTCCCGGATATCGGCGCGGTCGAGGTCGAAATGGATCTCCGAGAGCAGACCCATCCGCTCGATCTCGTCGGTGGCCATCTTCCGCATGCGGGTATATTCGTCCTCGACGGGCGTGACGTCGCGCGAGGGCGGCGGCTCGGGCGCCGGAGGAGGCGTGGCGGGAGCGACCGGCGCCGGCGCCATCGGGGGCGGCCCGCCTTTGGGCCCCCCGTGATGGCACGCGGGCAGAGCGACCAGACCCGTCAGGGCGACGGCCAACACCGTCTGTCTCATGCGTGAATGCCCCTTTCGATGAGGCCGGCCCTCACGACGGAGGGCCGGCCGGCCTTAGGGTTTCTTTTCTTCGTCCTCGCCCTTCATTCCCCTTCGGAAGTTCCGAATCCCCTCGCCGAGGCCACGGCCCAGCTCGGGGATACGGCTCGTGCCGAAGATGAGGACGACAATGACGAGTATGAGGAGCAGCTCCGGAAAGCCGAGACCGAACATGAACGCCTCCCGCGAATGAGGACCGCACAGGGCGCGGTGCCCCGTGATGATATCTCACCCGGCATGGAACATAGAATGGCGGCGCCGCGGCTGGAAAGGATGCGCCATGACCGATAGGGAGAAGAGAGAGCTCACCCGGCGGGGGTTCCTGGAGAAGGCCGGGCAAGGACTGGCCGCGGCCAGTGCATTCGGGGCCATGGCCAATCGCGCCTTGGCCCAGCAGGTGCCCGAGCCGCCGGGCCGCAAGATGGGTTGGGCCATCGTCGGACTCGGCAACCTCGCCATCAACCAGATCCTGCCCGCGTTCGCGAAGTGCGAGAAGTCGAAGGTGGTGGCCCTCGTCAGCGGCCATCCGGACAAGGCCGCGAAGCTGGCCGCGCGCTACGGCGTGAGCCCGAAAGCGATCTACAACTACCAGAACTACGACACGCTGAAGGACAACCCCGAGGTCGACGTCATCTACGTCGTCCTGCCCAACAGCATGCACGCGGAGTACACGATCCGCGGAGCTGAGGCGGGCAAACACGTCCTCTCCGAGAAGCCGATGGCCAACACGCCCGGGGACTGCCAGGCCATGATCGACGCCGCGAAGAAGGCGGGCAAGAAGCTGATGGTGGCCTACCGCTGCCGCTACGAGCCGTTCAACAAGGAGATGATCCGGATGGCGCGCGAGCAGGAGCTCGGCCCGGTCAAGGTCGTCGTGGCCGACCACGGCTTCAACATCGGCGACCCGACGCAGTGGCGGCTCAAGAAGGAGTTCGCGGGCGGCGGCTCGCTCATGGACATCGGCATCTACAGCCTGCAGGCCGCGCGCTACATCACGGGCGAAGAGCCCGTGGAGATCAACGCCGTGACCTACACGACGCCCGGCGACGTACGCTTCAAGGAGGTCGAGGAGACGATCAACTTCCAGCTCCGCTTCCCCAGCGGCGTCCTCGCCAACTGCACCTCGAGCTACGGGTACGCGGGACAGAACAAGTACCGGGTCATCGCGACCAAGGGCTGGTTCGAGCTGGAGCCGGCGACCTCGTACACCGGCCTGCGCATGAAGATCCGGCGCAACAACGCGACCGAAGACCGCGACCTGCCCCAGCGCGACCACTTCGCGCTCGAGATGGACCACATGTCCGATTGCGTCATGGAGAACAAGGACCCGCTCACCCCCGGCGAAGAGGGGCTCCGCGATCTCAAGCTGATGATGGCGATCTACGAGGCGGCGCGGACCGGGAAGACGGTCAAGGTCTAGCGCGAGGCGCCGGCCGGAAGCACGACGAGGTTGAGGCTCCCGCGGCGGTACCCGGTGGGGTCGATGGCCACGCGCGCGTAGCCCGCATCCTGCACCGCGCGCTCGACCGCGCTACGGACGAGGGGGTCGGCCAGGCGGCCCAGCTCTTCGGGAGCGATCTCGACGCGGCCGGTGTCGCCCAGGTGCCGCACGCGCAGCTCTCGGAAACCGAGGGCACGCAGCCCCCGCTCCGCCGATTCCACACGCGCCATCGCATCGCGGGTCACCGTCGTGCCGTAGGGCAGGCGCGAGGCCAGGCACGGCGAGGCCGGAAGGTCCCAGGTCGGCAGGCCCCGCTCGCGCGAGAGGAGGCGGATGTCGTCCTTGGTCAGGCCCGCCTCGGCCAGCGGCGCGCGCGCGCCCGCCTCTTCGGCCGCGCGGCGTCCCGGCCGCACGTCGGAGAGGTCGTCCACGATGAGACCGTACGCGACGTGCGCGTACCCTTCCGCGCGCGCGAGCGGCACGAGGTGGGCAAAGAGCTCCGACTTGCAGAAGTAGCAGCGGTCGCGGTCGTTGCGCGCGTAGGCGGGGCTCGCCAGCTCCTGCGTCCGCACGAACCGATGGCGGAGGCCGAACTGGCCGGCAATCTGCGCGGCCAGCCCGCGCTGCTCCTGGGCCAGCGACTCCGAGTCCGCGGTCACGGCCAGCGTGCGCGCGCCCAGCACGTCCGACGCGCGCACGGCGAGGTAGGCGCTGTCCACGCCGCCGCTGAAGGCGACGAGCACGGACTGCATGTCGCGGAGCCGCGCGTCGAGCTCGTCCTGTCGCGCGTGCGCGGTGCCGGGCCGTCCCACCTCCGTCGTCATTCTTCCCAATCGTCCTCTTCCTGCGGCGCCACGTCCAGCTCCAGGGGCGACAGACCGACGACCTCGAGATCGGCGCCGCACTCCGGACAACTGATGATCTCGCCCTTGTCGACGTCGTACTCGTCGAGCTCGATATCCGCCTCGCACTCGGGGCAGACCGCCATGCGCGCTCCTCCGGACGACTTGATCATAGTGAATACCGTCTTATTCAGTCAGGGGGGGCACTCACACATCATCTCGTTGGGTGTTCGCACTGCGGCCACCAGCCGGCTGATTGGCTGCGCCCCCCCCCTGAAACCCCCCTCGCGCGTCGCCGCCGCCGCGCGGCGCCGCCGTGCTCTACGTGACTCAGATGCGTGGTGTGGGATTCTTGCGCAACGCGGCCTCCAGGCGCTGCGCCTTGCCGACCTCTTCTTGCGCCTTGGCCCCCTGGCCCTGGCGGTTGTAGACGTCGGCCAGCACGTAATGCCCGAGGGGCGCGACGTCGGAGACGGGCTGGGCCTCGAGCCCGCGCCGCGCCAGGTCGGCGGCGGCGTCCAGGTGCCCTGCCCCCAGCTCCTCGCGCGCAAGATACCAATAGCAGGCGCCGAAGTCGGGCGCCTTCTCGGTGCCTGCGCGCAGCTCGGCCAGGTACCCTTCGCGATCGCCGCGGGCGCGCCGGATCTGCGCCAGGTTGAACCGGGCGCGGCCGTGGTCGGGATAGGTGGCCAGCTCCTCGCGGTACAGCGCTTCGGCCTGGGCACCGTCCCCACGCGCTTCGCGGATGCGGCCGAGGTTGTAGTGGGCGGTGCGGAGCCGGGGCTCCAGGGCCAGGGCCTTCCGCACGAGGGCCTCGGCCGTGCCGAGGTCTCCGCGCGTGAACGCGACCACACCGAGCCCGTTGTCGGCCGCGCCCATCTTCGGGTTCGCGGCCAGCGCGTCCTTGAAGGCGGACTCCGCCTCCTCGAGGTGATTCGTGTCGAGGTACAGCGTCGCGAGCTGGTACCAGGACTGCGGGTTCTTCGGGTTCGCACGCAGCGCGGTGCGGAAGACCTCCAGCGCGTCGAGCGCGTCCTTCTCTTTTCCGCGCGCGAGATAGAGGTGAGCGAGGTTGCCGAGGGTGATCTCGTCGTCGGGCTTGAGGGCCAGCGCCTGCTTGAAGGCGGCGGCCGCTTCGTCGCCGCGCTTGAGGCGGACGAGCCAGTTCCCGAGCGTGAGGTGCGCGTCCATGATCTTCGGATCCTCGGCGATCACAGCCTTCAGGCGGGCCACCGCGCGCTCGTAGTCCCCGGCCTGGGCAAATGACTTTGCGGCGTTCATCGCCTCGAACAGCGGGAGCTTGTCCTTGGGGTCGGGCAGCATCGCGTGAGGGTCCACGTCGACGACGTTGCCGACGTACCCGAGGGCAGCCAGGCGTTGCAGGGTCTCGGGGTCGAGCTGCTTGCGCTCGGGTGCCTGGGTGCCCGTAGACCGGCTCATCTCCTCCAGGCGGACGCGCAAGGCCTCCGCGCGCTGGCTATAGGCCTTGAAAACATTGTGGGTCTCGTCGGGATCCTCGATGCGGTCGTACAGCTCGGGGTGGGGGGCGTCGACGTAGGTATAGCGGCCGTCGCGCAGGCTGCGCAGGTGCTGCCACCCGAAGTGATAGCGGGGGAAGTACGTCTCCGAATAGGCGGAGTGGTCGAGCGGAGCGGCCGGATCAAAGAGCGCCCGCGCCAACGACCGCCCGTCGATCCCGTCCTGGGGAGGCAGCCCGACGACGTCGAGGACCGTCGGCATGATGTCGACCGTCGAGACCTGGGCCGGGCTGCGGCCGCGGAGGGCCCAGGGCGTCCGCACGATGAGCGGCACGTGCGTGGTCGCCCCGTAAACGAAGTAGGCGTGGCTCGCCTCGCCATGGTCGCCCAGGCCCTCACCGTGGTCACCCACCACCACCACGATCGTCCGATCCATCAGGCCCTGGGCCTCGAGCCAACCCGTCAGCCGGCCCACGACCTTGTCCGTGTAGGCGATCTCGCCCAGGTAGGGCTGCCCGCGGTAGCGCGAAGCGAAGGGTTCCGGCGGCTCGTACGGCGCGTGCGGATCGTAGAGGTGGACCCACGCGAAGAACCGCCGCTGGCGGACGGAGTCGAGCCAGCGGAGCGCGTCGTCCATGACCTCGTCGCCGGGCTTCTGCACGGTCCCGAGCGAGATGACCTTGTACTTCGACAGCTCGAACCGGTCGGAGTATTCGTCGAAGCCCTGAGCGAGACCCCAGCGGGACTCCAGCACCCAGGCCCCGATGAACGCGCCCGTCGCGTACCCCGCGGCCTTGAGCCGCTCGGCCAGAGTGGTCCGGGCCTCGTCGAGGAAGAAGCCGCCATTGTCGCGCGCGCCGTGGTGCGGAGGGATGAGGCCGGTAAAGATCGAAGAATGCGACGGGAAGGTGAGCGGCGCGGTGGAGGTCGCGTTCTCGAAGACCAGGCCCTGCCGGGAGAGCGCGTCGATGTGCGGCGTTTCGATCTGCGCGAAGCCGTAACAGCCGAGGCGATCGGCGCGGGTCGTGTCCAGGGTCACGACCACGACGTTGAGGTCACGAGCGGCCGGAGTCATCCGCGCGATGCGCGCGCGGACGTCCTCGTCCGTGCGCGGCGGACGGCGCCGGACGGCGAGCGCTCCCGCGGCGGCGAGTCCGGCGATCAAGCCACAGGCGGCCAACGCCGTCGCCCACCGCCGCCCGCTCGGGCGTGCGGGCGCGGTGCCGGTACTGCGCATGCCCGTCTTGCCATGACTTCCGTCTGGCGGCGCGGCCCTCTTGCCCTGTCGCCTCCCCACTCTCCGCACGCTAGCCGACGGTCTACGCGGCCGTCAACCAACGTCCGAGTCGAATACCTTCCAACACGTTGGATTCATGTGGTTGAATTCCGGCCTGGCGCGCGTTCGTGCGCCGTGACTCCAGCGTGGCGCGATTGACGAGGAACTTCTTTAGGGGTAAGAAGATCCCACACTGACCGTTTGCTCTCACCGTTGTCGGCATGCCTGTTGCTGTCATCCATGCGTTCAAGCATCTGATCGCATGAGCGGACGGCAATTCAAAGGTGCTGGTCCACGCAGGAGCCAGCCGGTGGAGGTTATCCGTGACAAGAAGGTTGATGCGGTGGACCAGCCCCGTGGCAGGTGCGCTGGCCCTCGTCATGGGACTCACGTTCGCGGCTCCGCCGGCCACGACGGCGGCCGAGGCAGGCAAGGCGCCGATGGCGCGCGTGTCGTCGCGCCTGTCCGCGGCTACCACGGCCAAGCTGGCCACTCTCGCGCCTACCCCGCGAGCGTTCGCCCAGGCACCGAGCTCTCCTCCGTCTTCGGGAGGCGAATCGAAGTCCTTCTTCGGCACGCCGGCCGGAGTAGCGGCGATCGTGTTGATGGTGGCGGGGGTGGGGTTCGCCGTTTACTCCGCCAACCACGACCGCAAGCCGGTCAAGTCGCCGATCCGGTAACTCAGGAGGGAATGATGAATGCCTCGATGAAGGCGATTGGCCTCCTTCTCCTCGTCCTCGTTGCCATCCCGGCCTCGGCGCAGATGCTCGTGGGCTCGGTCACCGGCAAGGTCACAGACGAGCAGGGTGGTGCCCTGCCCGGAGTCACGGTCACCCTCGTGGGCAAGACCGGCTCCAAGACCACGACTTCGGAAACGGACGGGACGTACCGTTTCCAGGCCCTCGATCCCGGTACCTATTCCGTGCAGGCCGACCTAACCGGTTTCTCGCCACGGAAGCAGGAGAACGTCGTGATCACGGTGGGCAAGCAGGCCAACGTCAACTTCGCCCTCAAGGTCGGCGGGAGGACGGAGAACGTGGAGGTCCTGGGCGAGGCGCCGGTCGTGGACGTGGCCAGCAGCGCCACCAACAACCAGCTCTCGCAAGACCTACTCTTCAACATGCCGATCCGTCAGGGCAACACCGCGACCAACCTGCTCAACTTCGCACCCGGCATCAACAGCTCGTCCGCCTACGGCGGTGACGCGTCCTCCGCCAACGGCCTGCTCATCGACGGCGTGGATACGCGCGATCCTTCGGGCGGAACCGCCTGGACGTTCTACAACTTCAACATCGTGGAAGAGGTCTCGATCGTGGGCATCGGCGCTCCCGCCGAGTACGGCGCGTTCACCGGCGCCATCGTCAACACGATCACGAAGTCGGGAGGCAACCGCTTTGCGGGCCTGTTCGACGCCATCTGGACGAAGGCGAGCCTGGGCGGAAAGAACATCACGAGCGACATCGTGACCAAGAACCCGTCGCTGCGCGATCCCGCCAAGACCACCAACCTCACCGACATCACGACCCAGCTCAGCGGACCCATCGTCAAGGACAAGCTGTTCTTCTTCGCGAGCGCCCAGCGCTATCACCTCCGGCAGGACCCCACGGGTCCGGCCACCGTTCGCGACGAGGTCAGCCCACGCCTGAACTTCAAGCTGACCTACCAGCCGAGCGCGAACGACACCGTCACCGGCCACCTCCAGTACGACTCCTACAACATCATCGGACGCGCGGGTGTGTCCGCGCTCGTGGCCACCGACGACCTCACGAACCAGGAAGACGCTCCCGAGTACGTCTGGCTGACCCAGTGGCGCCACCTGTTCGGAGCGAAGACCTTCACCGAGGTCAAGTACACGGGATGGTGGGGGTTCTACGACCTGAACCCGAAGGTCGTGGCCTCGAACCATTCCGACGGCGAGTCCGGCCTCCTTTCCGTCTCCCAGGGATGGTTCTACTATGCCGATCGCGGACGGCACCAGGTCAACGCCTCCATCTCGCACTTCGCCGACAAGTGGGGCAAGCACGACCTGAAGTTCGGCGTCGAGGTGGAGCGCAGCAAGACGCGCGACCGCTACGGCTACATCAACAACACCTACTACTACGACTACGGTGGCCATCCGTACTACGCCTACGGCTATGGCTACGACCTCAACGGCCGCAATCGGCGCGAGTCGGCCTACGCGCAGGACTCCTGGCATATCGGCGACCGGCTGACCCTCAACCCCGGCGTTCGCCTCGATCACGTTGCCGGCGGCGCTCCCGGCCAGGACTCCGTGTACAAGACCACGAACCTCGCGCCCCGCCTCGGCTTTGCCTTCGACCTGACCGGCGACCACAAGACGGTACTGAAGGGCAACTACAGCCAGTACTACGACGGGGTCTTCAACGACATCTACAAGGTGGCCACGCCCGGATACCAGCCGCGGATCACCTGGGACATGTCCGGGTGCCCGGCATACGGACCCGACGGCCCGACGGCCAGCTACCGGTGTCCGCTCAGCTTGAGGAACGAGACGAGCGTCACCGATCCCCCACACGCCACGATCGACCCCGACATCAAGCACCCGCGAGTGGACGAGGCAAGCCTCGGCCTGGAGCGGGCGATCGGCCGCGACGTGCGCCTGGCCGTAACGGGCATCTGGCGCGAGAACAAGAACTTCATCGGCAACGTGCTGCCCCTGGCGCGGTGGACTCCGACGACGATCACGTCTGCGTCCGCACCCGGATTCAACGCCGTGCCGCTCACCTTCTACAAGTGGACGAACCGGTCGGCCTCGCAGGGGACGCTCCTCGTCACGAACCCCGACGGGTTCCAGTACCTCGATCCAAGCGGCAACGTCCTGGGCACCGTCGACGCCAAGCGGAACTACAAGGCGCTGATGCTCGTGCTCAGCAAGGGCTACAGCCACCGGTGGCGCGGCCAGGTCTCCTACGTGGTGTCGCGCACGAGAGGCACCATCAGCAACGGCAGCGAGGCCACCTTCGGGCCCAGCCGGTTCTACGAGACGCCCACCCTGTCCCTCGTCAACTCCGACGGCCGCGCCACCAACGACCGGCCGCGCGAGCTCAAGGCCATGCTCGGCGTCCAGGTCCCGGTGGTCGAAGTCGCCCTCAACGCCTACTTCCGTTCGATCAGCGGGGCGACCTACGCTGCGTTCCAGCAACTCACGTCGAGCCAGACGAGCTTCTCTTCGTACTACGGGTCCACGGCCGGCCGCCGGCCGTTCCTGGAACCTCGGGGTGCCCGCCGTTTGTCCACCCAGAACCTCCTCGACCTCCGGCTGGAGAAGATCTTCAACATCGGCGCTCGCAAGGACCGCATCGCCGTCTACGCGGACATCACGAACGTCTTCAACAAGAGCATCGTCACGAGCGTGCTCACGCGCGTCCCGAGCACGAGCGTCACCACCGGCCCCGGCCAGACGACCCCGGTGGCCTTCGAGGCGCCGGGAGGCGTGATCGCGCCGCGCCAGACAATCCTCGGCGCGCGCTGGTCGTTCTAGCCGCACCGTTCGTGCTCTTCCGGCCCCGGAGGGTAACCTCCGGGGCCGTTTTCGTCTGGGAGGGTCAGTTGGTCATCGGAGCCGTGCTGATGGCGGCGGCCCTGGGGACGGGCTCCGCCATCCCCTGGTCCAAGGACTACACGCACGCCTTCGCGGAAGCGGAAGAGCGGCGAGCGCCGCTCCTCGTCCATTTCCGCGGCGAGGCCTGCGGCCGGCCCACGGTCCCCGGGGCCACGGAGTCTCGGGGCGGGGCCCGGGGGGTCGGCATCAGCCGGCCCCTCCACGACACGGAGCTGAGCGATTGCGATCTCATGCAGCAGGACGTGCTTGAGAACGCGACGGTGGTGGAGATGGCTCGCCGTTACGTGCCCGTCCTGGTGGGCCCGGGCGACGAGACGCTCAACACGCGTTACCAGGTCGTGGTGAACCCCACCACGCTCTTTCTCGATCCCTGGGGCAACGAGATCTTCCGCGTGTCCGGCTACCTGGAACGGGAGAAGTTTTCGCGGATCCTGCAGGCGGTGCCCTCGGACTTCGCTCCTCTCACCCCTGCCGGCCGCGCACTGCACGAGCGTGCGGACGACCCCAGGGCGCTCGTGGATGCGGCGGCGTTCTACGAGTCGGCGGGGCTGCGCCAGGTGAGCGAGCGGCTCTACGAGAAGGCGCTCGCCGCTTCCGCCGCCTCCGATCTCGGCGCACGGCGCCAGGTGATCATCGCGCGGGGGCTCAACCTGCTGATGATGGGCCGTGGCCCGGACGCCGCCCGCGTGTTCGAGAGGGGGATCGCCGACGCTCCGGAGGGACAGGGTTCGGACGCGCTGCTCCTCGGCCTGATCAACGCGCACCTCACCGCGGGCAAGCGCAAGGAGGCGGAAGCGGCCTACGCGCGATTGGCCCGGCAGTTCCCCGACTCGCCGTACACGAAGCGGGCGAAAGAGAACCTGGAGGCCGCGAAGAAGTAGCGGCGGCCGGTTTCGGCGCGGTCAGCGCGGACGAGAGAGGGGACGCCGCCGCACGTACGTCCCGCGCCGGCCGCCCGTCTTCCGCACCAGCCTGATGTCGGAGATGGTCATCTCCCTGTCCGCCGCCTTCACCATGTCGTACACGGTCAAGGCGGCCACGGCGACGGCGTGCAGGGCTTCCATCTCCGCTCCCGTGCGCGCGTCCGTACGCACCCGGGCCTCGATCTCGAACCCGTCGCGCCGCGGACGCAGCTCCACCTCGACGTGGGAGAGGGGCAGGGGATGGCAGAGGGGAATGGCTTCGGCGGTGCGCTTGGCCGCCATCACGCCGGCCAGGCGCGCGACTTCGACCAGGCCGCCCTTGGGCAGCCGGCCCGCCCGCGCCAGGCGCAGGGCGGCGGGAGCGATCTGGATGCGCCCCCGGGCCACCGCCTCGCGCGCGGTCACCGGCTTGTCGGACACGTCGACCATGCGCGCGTGCCCGGCGGCGTCGAGATGGCTCAGGCGCGCAGCGGAGACGCGCGGGCGCCGCTTCTTCAGGCCAGGCCGTTCCGTTCCAGGAAGTTGCCGAGAAGGAGGGCGGGCGCCCTCTCGCCCGCTTCCGCGCGCAGGCGCTCGCTCTCCAGGACGACCAGGGCGTTCGCGCGCGCGTGCGCGACCACGTCCGCCGAGCCCACCGAGCGCAGCGGCGAGGCGACGAGCCGTCCTCCTTCGAAGCGAACGCGGGCGGGCACGTGGTTGCGGCGGCCGGAGCGGTTGGTCACGCTCTCCAGGAGCTCGACCTCGACCCGGGGGCGCGTGACCACCTGCGCGCCCTGCATGCGGAGCAGGGCGGCGCGGGCGAAGAGGTCGAAGGTCACCTGCGCGGACACGGGATTGCCGGGCAGTCCGAAGATGAGCTTGTCGCCGCGGCGTCCGAACACGAGGGGCGCCCCCGGCTTGATCGCCACCTTGGTGAAGAGCAGCCCGACGTCGAAGCGGGCCAGCACCTCCTCGACGAGGTCGAACGCGCCCTCGGAGACGCCGCCGGAGATGACGAGCACGTCGGAGGCGAAGCCCTCCCGGACCGCCTGCGCGATCAGGGGCGCCTGGTCGGGCACGACCCCCAGCGACCGCGCGTCCGCGCCCGCCCAGCGGGCCTGCGCCATCAGCGCATACCCGTTGCTGTTGCGGATCCTCCCCCGCGTCGGCGCGTCCCACACGTCCACCAGCTCGTCGCCGGTCACGAGGACGGACACCGTGGGCCGCCGGCCCACGAGGACCTTGCCCTTGCCCACGGCCGCGAGCACGGCCACGCTGGCCGGATCCAGCACACACCCGCGCGCGAGCACCTCGTCGCCGGCGTGTCCCTCCGCCCCCTGCCGCGCGATGTGCGCGCCCGTGGGGACGGGCTCCAGGATCTCGACGCGGCGGCCACCGTCGACGGCGCGCGTCTTCTCCACCGGCTGCACCGCCGTCGCCCCCGCGGGGACGGGAGCGCCCGTCATCACCTGCACGGCCTGGCCCGGAGGCAGGGGGTGATCCGGCCACTGGCCAGCGCGGATCTGGCCGGCCACGTCCAGCACCACCGGCGCCTGCGCGACGTCCGCGGCGCGCACGGCATAGCCGTCCATGGCCGAGCGGTCGAAAGGGGGGAGGTCCGAGTCCGTGCTCACGTCCTCGGCCAGCACGCGGCCGAGCGCTTCCGTGAGCGGGACTTCTTCCGCGCCCAGGCTCGGGGTGTGCTTGAGGACGATGTCGAGGGCGGCGTCGACGGGGATCATGCCTCTTCCTTCTTATTGTACGCGCCGTGTCCACGCGCGCCCGGGAGCGACCGGCGGGCGCCTCTGGATTAGGATGGAGGTTTCGGAGGCCGCGAGTGGTCCGGACGGTCGTGTGGGACGACGAATCGGTGGTGCTGATCGACCAGCGGCGGCTGCCGCAGGAGGAGTCGTACCTGCGCTGCCGGCAACCGGCGGAGGTGGCGGCGGCCATCCGCGACATGGCCGTGCGCGGCGCGCCCGCCATCGGAGTGACCGCGGCCTTCGGCATCGCGCTGGGAGTGCGCCGCTCGACCGCGGAGGGCGCGGCGCTGCGCCGCGACCTCGAGACCGTGTGCGCGCAGATGCGCGTCACGCGTCCGACCGCGGTCAACCTCTTCTGGGCCATCGAGCGCATGCGGCGGCGCTTCGCCGCGGACGAGGCGCGGGGCGGGGCGGCCGTGCGCGATGGGCTGCTGGCCGAGGCCCAGGCCATCCTCGAAGAGGACCTGGCCTCCTGCCACCGCCTGGGGGACCTGGGCGCGGAGCTGATCACGCACCCCTCGCGCATCCTCACCCACTGCAACGCGGGCGCGCTGGCCACCGCGGGCTACGGCACCGCGCTGGGGGTGATCCGCTCCGCCGCCCGCGACGGGCACGTGCTGGGCGTGTTCGCGGACGAGACCCGTCCCTACCTGCAGGGCGCGCGCCTCACCGCCTGGGAGCTGACCAAGGACGGGATACCGACCACCTTGATCGCCGACAACATGGCCGGCCACATGATGGCGACCGGCCAGGTCGACCTGGTGGTGGTGGGGGCGGACCGCATCGCCGCCAACGGCGACGTCGCCAACAAGATCGGCACCTACTCGGTGGCGGTGCTGGCCAAGGAGAACGGGATCCCCTTCTACGTCGCCGCCCCCGTCTCGACCTTCGATCTCACCGTCGCCTCCGGCGCCGAGATCCCCATCGAGGAGCGGTCCGCGGACGAGGTGACCCATCA
>WNGB01010506.1_pt1 | contig 21944 bp, 23 predicted proteins | sample 5400681 | NCBI WGS metagenome assembly WNGB01 (sample SAMN13153367, study PRJNA577476) | soil metagenome | isolation source: 115 cm soil or saprolite under grassland replicate 2 | place: USA:California | collected 2016-06-15
CAAGCAAGCAACGAGCGCGATTCCGATCGTCGTGTGGGGCGCGGGTGATCTGGTCGGGGCCGGGCTCGTGGCCAGCCTCGCGCGCCCTGGGGGGAATGTTACGGGCACCCACGACCTTTCACCCGAGTGAGTGGCAAGCGGCTGGAGCTGCTCAAAGAGACGATTCCAAGGCTCTCGCGCGTGGCCGTTCTCTGGAGTACGGCCCTTCCCGGCCTAGTTGCCGAGACTGAGGCCGCGGCTCGTACGGTCGGTGTGCAGCCTCAGCTCCTCGAGGTTCGCACGCCTGACGAATTTCAGGGTGTTTACGCCGCGATGACCCGAGAGCGCACGAACGGCCTAGTCATCGTGATGGACAGCTTCACCTTGTTTCATCGGCGACAACTGGTGGACTTGGCCGTGAAGCGTCGGTTACCGATGGTGTGTGAGGCGTCGGAGTTCGCACGCGACGGCTGTCTCATTGCATACGGGCCGGACCGTCTTGAGGCGATCCGGCAGGCGGCCGCCTTCGTGGACCGGATCCTCAAGGGTGCGAACCCCGGCGACTTGCCCATCGACCAGCCGAGGAAGTTCGAGTTAATCATCAACCTCAAGACGGCAAAGGCGCTCGGTCTGACCATCCCTCAGCAGCTCCTTCTCCGAGCGGATCACGTTATTCAGTGAGAGCTATGAACCGAGCATCGCCGAACATCACGCTTGAGCGGACCGCTGGCTCGCATTCGCTCGCCGCGGCCGCTCAGCGTGAGCGTTGGACGCTCGAGGTTGGGAGCATCACATGAAGGTACCGCAGGAGGTGTTGGCGGAACGAGTTGCCCGGCATCTCGGTCAACAACTCCTCGGCTGGCGGGGTGTGGCTCACGGATACACCTCGGCGCTACGCCTGATCGTGACGTGTGCCGATGGAACCTCCGTCTTCGTCAAGGGAGCGACCGACAGCCGCACCGCTACATGGCTCCGCACCGAGTATGGCGTGTACTCACAAGTGCAAGCGCGCTTCCTTCCTACCATGCGCGCGTGGACAGACGACGGCTCCTCTCCGTTCTTGGTGTTGGAGGATCTCACCGAGGCGGTGTGGCAGGCACCCTGGACAATGGCCCGGATCAGTCAGGTCCTCGACACGTTGCGCCAGGTCGCCGCCACACGCGCGCCAACGTGCTTGCCCAGTCTCGAAGAGCGGCGGTCCAGCCTGTCCGGGTGGGCGCGGGTGGAGCGAGAGCCCGAACTATTCCTGCGGCTGGGCCTGTGCTCGGCCGCCTGGCTGGGCCACTCCATTAACGCCCTCATGGAGGCAGAAGCCTGCACGGAGTTGGCTGGTGACGACTTGGTGCACGGCGACGTCCGAAGCGACAATCTCTGCTTCGTCGGCGACCGAGTTGTGCTCGTCGATTGGAACTGGGCCTGTCGCGGCAACGGCATCATCGATATCGCGGGTTGGCTGCCGAGCCTCCACTTGGAAGGCGGTCCTCCGCCGGACACGATTCTCCCGCGGCAACCCCATCTGGCGGCAGTCATCAGTGGCTATCTTGCGGCACGTGCAGGGCTCCCCGTAGCGCAAGCGTCACCCCAGATACGCGCCTTACAACGTGCCCAGCTCCAGATCGCCCTGGCGTGGGCGGTGATAGCGCTCGGACTGCGACCGTTAGAGGCGAGACACACGCAAGCCGCGTCCAACAAGGGCATGGAGCCGACGCCGTGAACGGCGCCGTATTCCTGGGCGAGGTGCGGGATGAGCTCAAACCCGGCGCGAACGAATCGCTGGCCGATGATCGTTCCCGCAAAGGGCGTGCAGATACAAGCGACGGTCGAGGCGCCGGCTCGCATCAACTACACGGCAGACTATTACTTCTTCATCGCCAGGTGAGCCCACCGTCGCCGCGGCCGACTGGACTCAACTCGATGGTCTCGCGATTCCAGAGGTAATCGAATGAAGCGCCGCGGCTTTTTACTGACCGCTGCGTGGGTCCTACTGGGACCGTTGCGTGAGGTCCTCGCGCAGGCGAAGCCGGCAGTTCTCATCGGATGGCTGAACTCGGATTCGCGTGAGATCTCCAGGGGAAGTTGTATTTTCAGCGGACGTACGCAGGATGCGAGGGCTGTGATCGGAGGCCGTCCAACCTCCGCAGGAGGGCTCTGTGCAAGCGCCGATCGACTACCTCAATCCCCAGCTCCCTGCCAGCCTGAAGCGTGTCCGGATCCCGGTCGTGGACGCCACATCCGAGACGCTCCGGCCCTTCGGGCGCCTGATCGCCGACCCCAGGCAATGTCGCATCGAAATCGTGCGCTGGCCTGCGCAAGGCAGCCGGCCCGTCGATGCAGACACGGGGGATCAAGGTGGTACGACTGAGGGCGTGTTCGTGAGTGAATGGCGAGGTGACATCCTGTACGGCCGCAATGAGGCCGTCGGGGGCCACTACATCCTGGCCTATGCCCAGCCTCCCGAGGTGGCGCGCCTCGACCACGGCCTCGACCACGCCGACCCGCCGCGCCGCATGATGTTGTGGCACGCAAACTATCATCCGGACGGCGGCCAGCTGTTCTTCCCACTCGACGCCCAACCCTTCTACGTGCCGCTGGCACCGCCGGGCGACGACGTTACCCCTGAGCGCTTTGTCTGCTTCCGCTTCGATGGACGACAGGGGCTCTACATTCACCCCAACATCTGGCACGAAGGCGTGTTCGGAGTCAGTGGCACGCAGCGCTTCCTGGACCGGCAAGGCGCAGTGCATGCGCGCGTGTCAGTGGACTTCGCCCGGGAGTTTGGATGCCTTCTCGAGGTGTCACTCGGTTGACGTGATGATGACACCCGCCTGGTCCCCGCGACGCCCGCGCGCCCTCGATGACGCGCAGATCGACGAGCTCGCCGACGTGTTGATGGACTGCGTCGAAGGCGGCGCGTCGGTGAGCTTCATGCACCCGCTGGCGCGCGACCGCGCCGTGGCCTTCTGGCGCCGCGTGGCGGACGGCGTCGCCGCGGGCGAACGCGCGGTGCTGGTCGCCGAGGACGCGCGAGGCCTGTGCGGCACCGTGCAGCTGGTCCTCGACCAGCCCGAGAACCAACCGCACCGCGCCGATCTGTCGAAGCTACTGGTGCATCGCCGCGCCCGCCGTCGAGGGCTGGGGGAGGCGCTGATGCGAGCCGCCGAGGCCACGGCGCGCGAGTGCGGCAAGACGCTGCTGGTGCTCGACACCGCCAGCGGCGAGGCCGAGCGCCTGTACGAGCGCCTGGGCTGGACGCGCGTGGGCGTGATCCCCGGCTATGCCTTGCTGCCGCAGGGTGGGCTCTGCGGCACGACGGTGTACTACCGCAACCTCGGCGACTGAGCGCGAGCCCGCTACTTGGCCTTGGCCGCCCAGTCCGGGTGGTACTCGATGCCGAGCGACTTCATCTCGTGCAGCTTCTCGCCCCACGCGGCCTTCTGCTTTTCCAGGCCCCGGCGCTCGGTGACCTTGTCCCACTCGCGCGCGGCCGTGTCGAGCGCGTCCTTGGGCGACTTGCGCTTGGCCAGCGCCTCGGTGATCTCGAACGAGAGCTTCCGCTGGTACTCGTCGGCGGCGGGGATGACCGGATCCGGCACCAGGAGCGGGAAGCTCTGCTCGATGGCGTCGAGGTACTTGTCGGCGTCGGGGAACGCCTTGCGGAACTTATCGGCACGCAGATGGGAGATGCGCCACGGGTCCATGATGGTCTTGGGATCCATCACGATCTTGAGGCTCTGATCAGAGAGCGAGATGAACTCCAGGACCTTCATCGTCGCTTCCTTCTTGCTCGAGTACTTCGAGACGGCCATGCCGCGGCCGGGCGTGATGGGCGGCCGATGGTTGACCTTGCCGTCGATCTCGGCGCCGGGGACCAGGCCGAAGCCGGCCTTGCCGGCGATCACGGACTCGGCGGCATTGCCGACGCGCTTGCCCGTCGACGTCCACGAGTGGAGCAGCGGCACCTCGCCCTTGACGAGCATGGTCTTCGGCTCCTCCGACTCGAAGAGGAGCACGCCGGGCGGGTAGTACGGCATGGTCTTGACCATCTCCTCGAGCGCGCGGACGCCGGCCGCCGTGTTGACGAGCGGCTTCATGTTGGCGTCGAAGTAGTTGCCGCCGTACGCGAAGAACCGCGCCCGCCACCAGTGGTACGAGTAGCCGCTGCCGCTCGGCTTGTAGGAGGCGCCGGCCCCGAAGAGCTTGCGGTCGGTGCCGTCCCAGCCCCAGCCGTTGAAGAACTCGGCGGCCTCGTCCCACTGCTTCCACGTCTGCGGAGGCTTGAGGTCGCGACCGTACTTCGCCTTGAACTTCGAGCGGTTCTCGGGACGCTCGAAGGCGACCTTGTTCCAGTACATGATGTGGATGTCGCCGTCGTAGGGCATGCTCACGAGCTTGCCCTGGTGGCGGAGCATCACCTTCGCGAACACGGGAACGATGTCGTCCAGCTGGAAGTCGAGCTTCAGCTTGGCGATCCAGGGCTCGAGCGGCTCGAAGTGGCGCCCGTAGTCGGGCATGTTCGAGGGCCCGAACATGACGAGATCCCAGGGGCTCGAGCCGCCGTTGAACTCCAGCAGGGTCTTGGCGACGAAGGCGTCGGCCGGGATGACCTCGGTCTCGAGCTTGACCCCGAGCTTGTCGTAGAGGTCCTTCTCCACGAGGGTCAGCGAGTATTTCACGTACTCCGCGTTGACGACCGCGCGAATGGTCGTGCCCTCGTAAGGACGCTTGCCCTGAGCGGCGGCTCCGGCCGTCCACCACAGGCCGGCATTGACGACCGTCACCGAGATCACTGCCACGAACGCGATGGATACGAGCCGTTTCATGAACGCCTCCTTGGCGCTATCCCTTCGTCCCGCCCAGGGCGAGACCCTTGACCAGATATCGTTGGAGCATGAAGGCGACCGCGAAGGCGGGCAGGACGCCGAGCACGACCGAGGCCGTGGCCTCGCCGTAGAACTGATCCGTCCCGCCCGTCGTGAACGACGTGACCAGCACCATCATCGTCTTCGTCTCGATCCCCGTCAGCACGATGGCGAACAGGAACTCGTTCCAGGTGGCGATGAAGGCGAAGAGCGCGACCACGGCCATCCCGGGGGCGATGATGGGCATCACCACCGTGACGAGCGCGCGCAGCCGCGAGCACCCGTCGATCATCGCCGCCTCCTCGATCTCGACGGGAAAATCGCGCAGGAAGCCGACGAGCAGCCACACCGCGAACGGGATGTACACGACGGTATAGAGCATCACGAGGCCGAAGTAGCTGTTGGTGAGGCCGAAGGCCTTGTACATGAGGTAGATCGGGATGATCAGGGCGATGGCCGGGAGCATCCGGAGCACGAGGAGCGTCGTGCTGAGGAGGCCGCCCCCGAAGCGCCAGCGCGCGATGCTGTAGGCGGTCGGCAGGCTGACCACCAGGGCCGCCAGCATGCTGAGCGTGGAGATGACGAGGCTGTTGAGGAAATAGCGCAGGCCGCTCGACCGTGTGAAGAGCCCGATGTAGTGCTTCAGCGAGGGGTCGCTCGGGATCCACACCGGCGGATACGCGAAGAAGTCCTCGTTGCCCTTGAGCGAGGTCGTCAGGATCCAGAAGAAGGGCCCGAGGAAGAACACGAGCGCGAGGGCGAGGCCGAGGTAGGTCAGCGTCTGGGCGAGCCCGTGCCAGAGGCGAGGATGGCCGACGCGCCGCGCCGTCACCACCGCCGGTCGCGCGATGGTGACACTCACGCCGCGCGCGCCTCGCGGTGGCGCTGGATCCACATGAAGATCAGGGTCAGGACGAGGACGCCGCCGACGATCAGGTACGAGAGCGCGGAGGCATAGCTCATCCGGAAGTCCTTGAAGCCCACCAGGTAGGTGTTGAAGGCCACCGTCTCGGTCGCGCCCCCGGGGCCGCCGTAGGTCAGGATGAAGATCAGGCCGAACAGCTTGGTGAGATCGATCATGCGAATCATCACCCCGACCGCCATCGTGAACTTCAAGAGCGGCAGCGTGATCGACCAGAAGCCCTGCCACGGCGAGGCGCCGTCGGCCTTGGCGGCGTCGTACAGCTCCTGGGGGATGGACTGCAGCCCCGCGAGGAGCACGAGCATCATGAACGGCGTGTTGTGCCAGACGTCGACCAGCACCACGGCCACGATGGATATGAAAGGGTTGGCGAACCAGTCGAAGTAGACGTCGAGCAGGCCGAGCTGCCGCCCCAGGTTGTTGATGGCGCCGAACTTGACGCCGAACAGCATGCGCCACGCCATGGCCGCCATGACGGGCGACACCATGGCCGGGATGGCGATGAGCGCGGTCACGATGGGACGCCCGCGGATCTTGCGGTTCAGGAGCAGCGCGATCCCGAGCCCGAGCAGCAGCTCGACGACCAGCGACGGCGCGATGATGACGGCCGTGTTCCAGACCGAGCCGAGGAAGCGGCCGTCGCGGAACAGCGCCTCGGCGTAGTTCCGCGCGCCGACGAACTCGGCGTCGGGCCCGACCGACAGGTCGAAGTTTAGCAGCGACAGGTAGAAGGCATACGCCAGCGGGAACAGGATGACGACCCCGATGAGAAAGAGCGACGGCGAAGCAAACGCAACCGGCTCCCACTGTTTGCGGCTCCGAGCGAAGACGGACAACTTCACGGTGCCGAGACTCTGCCGGGGCCGTACCGGCTTGTCAAGGCCAAGCCGGAACCTGTGCCAAGGCGGAACCTGCCGGACAATCCGGCTCGTGGAAGTGGCCGCGCAGAACCTCCTCGCTCGGGCTTGTGACGTCGCGTCCACGCTTGTAGTATCCGTCGAGAATCCACCCGCGAGGAGGCCCTCATGCTGCGCCGGACGTTCCTCGGAACTGCCCTGCTCTCGACGCTCCTGCTGGCTCTGGCCGCGACGGCGTGGACCCAGGGCAAGCCTCCCGTCAAGGTCGCGCTCGTGGCCGCCACGTCGGGCGGCTCGGCGCTGTCGGGCGAGGCCATCAAGCGCGGGCTCACGATCGCCATCGACGAGATCAACGCGCGCGGCGGCGTCCTCGGCGGCTCGAAGATCGAGCTCGTGATCCGCGACGAGGAAGGCAACTCGTCCAAGGGCGTCACCGCCGCCCGCGACGTGATCGAGCGCGAGAAGGCGGTCGCCGTCTTCGGTGGGCTGCACTCGCCCGTCGGCCTGGCCATGCTCCCGGTGTTCCACGAGCTCAAGGTGCCGTACGTGGGCACCTGGGCCGCGGCCACCAACATCACGCGCAACGGCCGCACGCCGAACTTCATGTTCCGCGTCTCCGCCAACGACGACATCGTCGACCACTTCCTCGCCAAGCACGTCGTCGAGAAGCTCGGCAAGAAGAAGCCCGGGGTCATCCTCGAGAACACGCCGTGGGGCGCCTCCAACCAGGAGGGCCTGACGAAGTGGCTCGGCAAGCTCGGCGCCCCCGCCGTCGGCTACGAGAAATTCAACTGGAACGATCCCGACATGAGCCCACAGCTCCTGCGCCTCAAGAGCGGAGGCGCCGACGCCATCGTGATGGTCGCCAACGCGCCCGAGGGCGCCCAGGTCGTCAAGAGCCGCGCCAAGATCGGCTGGGAGGTCCCCACGATCTCTCACTGGGGCATCAGCGGCGGACGCTTCCCCGAGCTGACGGGCGAGCTCGCGGAGTCGGTCGTCTTCGTGCAGACCTACAGCTTCTTCGGCAAGCAGAACGACGTGGGCGAGCGGGTGATCGCGGCGCTCAAGGCCAAGTACGGCCTCAAGGGGCCGGAGGACATCCTGGCGCCCGTGGGGACCGCGAACGCCTACGACGCCATGCACCTCGTCGGCCTCGCGATCGACAAGGCCGGCGCCGCCGACGGTGCGAAGGTCCGTGACGCGCTCGAGAGCCTCGGCGAGTACAAGGGGCTGATCAAGACCTACAAGCGACCCTTCACCCCCGAGGAGCACGATGCGCTGACCGAGAGCGATTACGTGCTCGTGACCTGGCGGCAGGGGAAGATCGTCCCGGTATCCATGAAGTAGGTGCTCGCGCAGCTCGTCTTCTCCGGCCTCGCCCTCGGCAGCATGTATGCGCTCGTGGCGCTGGGGTACAACATCACCTACGCCACGAGCCGGACCGTCAACTTCTCGCAGGGCCAGTCCGTGATGGTGGGCGCCGTCGTCGCTTACGGCCTCCACGTGGCCGCCGGCTGGCCGCTGCTGCCGACGGTCGTCGTCACCTTGCTCGCGCTGGCGGCGCTCGGCGTCCTCGTGGAGCGCATCGCCGTCCGGCCGTTCCTGGCCTCGTCGTCGATCGCCTGGCTCCTCTCGACGATCGCCGTCGGCATCATCGCCGAGAACGTGACGATGGTCGTCTTCGGCAAGGACGCCCGCGCCTTTCCCTCGGCCCTGACCCTTCGTCCGTGGACGGTCCTGGGCGCCGGCGTCTATCCCCAGGAGCTGCTGGTGCCCGTCGTCGGCATCGCGATCATGGGACTGGTCGAGCTGGCCTTCCGGCGCACGCTCGCGGGCAAGGCGCTCCGTGCCGTCGCCTTCAGCCATGATGCCGCCGGCCTCATGGGGATCAACGTGAGCCGGACGATCACCGCGGCCTACGCCCTCAGCTCGGTCCTGGCCGGCATCGCGGGTCTCCTGCTCGCTCCGCTCCTGAACGTCTCCGCCACGATGGGGACGACGATGGGCCTCAAGGCCTTCGCCGTCGCCATCATCGGAGGTATCGAGAGCGCGCGCGGGATCGTGGTGGCCGGCATTCTCTACGGGATCTTCGAGGCCATCGTGGCGGGTTACCTCGGCACCGGCGTGCGCGAGATCCTGGGCTTCGCCCTCGTGATTCTCGTACTGCTCTTGCGGCCCTGGGGACTGTTCGGCATTCCGGCGCTCCGGCGCGTGTAGCGTGACGGCGTCATCGCGCGCCCTCGGGGTCGGCGTGCTCGTGGCGGTGGCCGCGGTGCCGCTCGCCACGGCCAACACCTACTACCTGTTCGTGGCGATGCTGATCGGCATCACCATCGTGGTCGGCACGGGGCTCAACATCCTCGCCGGCTCCTCGGGTCAGGTGTCGCTCGGCCAGGCCGGGTTCTATGCGCTGGGCGCCTACACGGGCGCGATCGTGGCGACGCGCCTGGGGCTCGGCTTCTGGGTGGCGTTGCCGCTCGCCGCCGGCGTGGGCGCCGCGGTGGGAGTGGTCCTGGCCCTCGCGTCGCTTCGTGTGACCGGCCCGTATCTCGCGATGGTGACGATCGCCTTCGGCATCATCGTCGAGCACGGGCTCATCGAATGGAGCGCCGTCACCCAGGGCTTCGGCGGCATCGCCGACATCCCTCGGCCTCGCCTGAGCGCGCTCGAGCTGACCCTGTCCCGCTACTACTACGTCGTGCTGCTCGCGGTCCTCGCGAGCCTCGCCCTCGCGCGGAACCTGCAGCGCTCGGCGTGGGGACGGGCGCTCGTCGCGGTGCGGGAGAGCGAGATCGCCGCGGAGTCGCTCGGCCTCAACCCGTACTTTCTCAGGACCGCGGCCTTCACCATCGGGGCGGCGTTCGCCGGCGCCGGCGGCTGTCTCTACGCGTTCCTCTCCGGCTTCGTCAGCCCCGACAGCTTCACCATGCAGACATCGATCCTGTTCCTGCTGGTGATCCTGTTCGGCGGCCTGGGCCGCGTCATGGGACCGGTCGTGGGCGCGCTCGTGCTGATCGTGCTGCCCGAGCTGCTCCACCAGTTCTCCGACTACCGGCTGATCCTCTACGGCGCATTGCTGCTGGCGAGCATCTACTTCCTGCCCGGCGGCGTCGTGGGCGCGCTCGGGGGGCGGGCGACGCGCCGCCGTGACGGCGACCTTGCTGCCGAGCCGTGGCGCCCGGCGCGAACGGAGGGCCGAGGGCTCGACGCCCAGGGGCTCGAGATTCACTTCGGCGGCATCGCCGCGCTCGCCGGCGTCGACCTCGCGCTGGCGCCGGCCAGGGTCCACGGTCTCATCGGTCCAAACGGCGCCGGCAAGACCACACTCTTGAACTTGCTGAGCGGCTTCTACCGGCCGAGCGCCGGACGGATCCGGTTCGGCGGGACGGCGCTCGAGGGCGCGCCGCCACATCGGATCGCGCGCGCGGGCGTGGGACGGACCTTCCAGACCACTCAGCTCTTCGACGCGATGACGGTCGTCGAGAACGTCCAGGTCGGGCTCTGCGGCCAGCGGATCGGCAGCGTGTGGGCGGCCCTGGCCGGCGCTCCGGCGGTCGCGGCGCGCGAGCGCCGGCTGCGCGCCGAGGCCCTCGGCCTGCTCGCCTTCGTCGGCTACAAGGGCGATCCCGACGAGCACGCGCGGAACCTGCCCTTCGGCCACAAGCGGTTGGTCGAGATCGCGCGCGCGCTCGGCCGGCGTCCGGACGCGCTCCTGCTCGACGAGCCCGCGGCCGGACTCGCCCAGGCGGAGATCGACGCCCTCGCCGAGCTGATCCAGCGCATCCGGGGGGCCGGCACCGCGGTGCTCCTCGTGGGGCACCACATGGACCTCGTCATGGGCGCCTCCGACCGAGTGACCGTGCTGAACTACGGACGGAAGATCGCGGAGGGCGCGCCGGCGGTGATCCAGCGCGACCCCGCGGTGCTCGAGGCCTACCTGGGTGAGAGCGCCGCGGCGCCGCGAGCGGCGCCGCGCGAGCGCGTCGCGCCCGCCGGGGCGGCACCGCTCCTGGCGGTCACGGAGCTGACGGGCGCCTACGGTCGCATGGAGGTCCTGCACCAGATCGGCTTCCGCGTGGATCACGGCGAGATCGTGGTCATCGTGGGCGCCAACGGCGCCGGCAAGACCACGACGCTCCGGACCATCGCGGGACTCCTGCGTCCCCGGAGTGGAGCCATTCGCTTCGAGGACCGAGACGTCGGCGGACGCGCCGCGGACTGGATCGCTCGCCACGGCATCGCCCTCGTGCCCGAGGGCCGCCAGATCTTCCCCGACCAGACCGTCCTCGACAACCTGCGGCTCGGCGCGTACGCCCGCCGGGGCGACGTCGCCGAGGACCTCGAGCGGCACTTCGCGCGCTTTCCCATCCTGCGCGAGCGCCGCGACGTGGCGGCCGGCACGCTGTCGGGCGGCGAGCAGCAGATGCTCGCGATCTCGCGCGCGCTCATGGCGCGACCCCGTCTGCTCCTGCTCGACGAGCCGTCGCTCGGCCTGGCGCCGCGCCTCGTCCGCGAGGTGTTCGAGGCGCTGGCCCGGCTGCGCGACGAGGGGCTCACGCTGCTGATCGTCGAGCAGCTGGCCGCGGCCGCGCTCGGCATCGCCGACCGCGGCTACGTCCTCGAGCAGGGGCGCATCGTGCTGGAGGGCCGCGCCGCCGATCTCCTGCGTCACGAGGACGTGGCGCGCGCCTATCTCGGACGCGCGCGTCGACCACCGGGAAGGAATTAGATACTGGGTCCTTGTGGGACCCCACCCGTTCCGCGTATAGCCTCGCCGTTTTGCATCATGCAGCGCATTTTCGGGTCCCGAGAGGGCGCCCGAACCCCCGGCCGGGGGGGGGTTGACAATCATCCTGGAAATTCCGACGCCCGTACTGCGTCTGGTGCACGTCGTGGGTCTCAGCGCCGCTCTGTGCCTCGCCGGCGCGCCGGATGCCGGTGCGCGTGACGCCTCGCACACGTCCACACGCCCGTGGATCCACGAGGAGGAGTTCGGGAACGATCGCACCCTGCGGGCCACCCCCGACAAGGTCGTGATCCTCCACCTCGGCGCCACCGGCAGCATCCCGATGGAGCATCGCACCCCTACCGCTTCAAGGAGACCGGGCCGTTCACGTTCTGCATCCCCGCCGACGACCCACACCTCCTGCGGATGACGCTCGTCTCCGTGTCCCGCGGAACCCACGTCGTCGAACACGAGCGCAGCGGTGACTGCGTGCACAGGACGATCGAGGCCGGCCGCTACGACATGACCGTGACACACGACGGATCGGCCATCGATGCGCATGGCAAGACCGCCTTCATCCACATCCCACGCCGGCATTCACGCCCGCGTGCCCCGGCGTCCGACACGATCTCGCGAACGGGCGAGGTCCACCACCCGAAATCGCACTTCGTGCTCGACCCCCGGAACTTGTGCCAGTACACCACGCTCCATTGTCGCTACTCCAGGATGCGGCGGACGGGGCCTGGCTCATCGCGGGCTCTCCGAACCCTTCCGTAAGCGCAGGGCCTCTGGCGCTCTCTTTCTCGGCCGCCATTCCGAACGGCGACACGGACCCCTCGCTCGTCAGTCAAAACTTCTGGGACTTCTGTCCGACCAGTACCAATTCGGGCGGGTCGTCGACCGGGCCACCTGGGCTGACGATCTTCGAGGCCACGACCCCGTTCATCACGTGGGCGGTGAGCGACGGCTCGTTTGCCGTCGACGGCAGTTATTCGCCGCCGGGCCAGGAGTTTCCTGGATACGTCGCCGCCATGACCGATCTCGGAGATTTCGAGTTCATGATGACGGTCACGGTCTACAACCCGCGGATTTCGGCGAATCTACCGCTGTGGCGAAACGCCTCCGATCAGCTCATTTGGGGCCAGCAGCCCGCCGGCAGCACCGCGGTCACCTTCAAGACGGGCGACCCTCTACGTCCCGAATCCTCCCGCCGACAGCGGGTACCTCCAGACGGAGCCGCCTCCGCCGTTACAGGCCGGTCAGGTCATGCTGGGCAGCAGCACCGCGGTGGTGTTCAATTCGAACTTCTCCGACCTCTCGGTCTTCGCGCCGTTCGGCGGGGTCGGTGCGTCGACGGTCACCCTCGGCGCGCAAACGGTGCGCCGCCGATTTCGTGCGTCACGCGGAGATCAGTCCTGGCGTTCCGGCACCAGGACCTCGAACCCGAGCGAGCGCGCGCCCTGAGCTTGGGCGGTGTCGTGCGTCAAGAGGCGGCGCACGCCGAGCTCCTCCATCGCCGCGAGGTGAAGCCGGTCGAGCGTTCGACAGTGGACACGAGGCGAAGCGCGCTGGCGACGCCGGGCGGTCTCGACCAGTGTGGCCGGAAGCGATCGAGGCGTGAATGGCTCGGTTTCTCGAAGCTCGGCCAGCTTGGCGAGGAAGCGACGCCAGGCCGCTTGGCGATAGCGTCCGGCGAGCCACGCCGCCGTGAGCTGCACCTCGGTCTCCAGCTCGGCGAGAGCGGAGACCACGACGACATCCTCGCGCGCCACGTGCCGTCGTACGGCATCGCTCTCGGGTTCGTTCCAGAGCAGCTTCAACAGGGCGCTGGTATCGAGATAGAGCATGAAGCCCGGTCAGCCGGCGTCGCGATCCATCTGGAGAAACTCGTCGACCCAGCGCACGGTCCGGCCCCCACTCGTCCGAGCTTGCCAGGCGGCGTGGCCCTTGGGATCGAAACGCTTGCGGGGACTCCGCGGCTCCCTCAAGCGAACGAGCTTGGCCACGGGCTTGCCATCTCTGGTGATGGTGATCTCGCCCTCTGCTCGCAGCATCGCCTCCGCGCGAGGCCACCGCTGACGCAGATCCCGAACGCTGATCGTCTTCATGGCGTCTAGGTTAACATGTTTCACCGTATCCCTTTTGAGACGTCGGCCACGGGTGTAGTGTACGTCCGGCATCCACGGGCGAACCCGAAGACGCTCACACAGATGAGGTGATCGCATGGCATCGACTTACGCCGCGACCAACTTCGCCGAGAAGCTCGCCCAGTTCGGCGAGCGTTGGTCACCGAAGATCATCGCGCAGATGAACGACTATCACTTCAAGCTGGTGAAGATCCAGGGCGAGTTCGTCTGGCATTCCCACGCCGACACCGACGAGGTCTTCATCGTCCTCGACGGCGAGGTGACGATTCACTTCCGCGATGGCGCGGTCACCGTGGGCGCGGGAGAAATGTTCGTCGTCCCCCGAGGCGTGGAGCACAAGCCCGTCGCCGCCCGTGAGTGCCGGATGATGCTCGTCGAGCCGGCCGGCACGCTGAACACGGGCGACGCGCGGAGCGAGCTGACGGCGAAGGACGAGTGGATCTGATACCATCGAGACCTATGACCCACAAAGGCATGAAGTTCGGGATCTTCCTCGCCCCCTTCCACCGGATCGGCGAGAACCCCACGCTGGCGATGAACCGCGACATGGAGCTCATCGAGTGGATGGACTACCTCGGCTACGACGAGGTGTGGATCGGCGAGCACCACTCGGCGGGCTGGGAGCTCATCGCCTCGCCCGAGATCTTCATCGCCGCCGCCGCCGAGCGCACGCGCCACATCATGCTGGGCTCGGGTGTGACGAGTCTGCCCTATCATCATCCGCTGCTGGTGGCCCAGCGCTTCGTCCAGCTCGATCACATGACCCGCGGGCGCAGCATGCTCGGCTGCGGACCCGGCGCGCTGGTCTCCGACGCCTACATGATGGGGCTCGAGCCCGTGAACCAGCGACCGCGCATGGACGAGTCGCTCGACGCCATCATGGCGCTGCTTCGCTGCGAGGAGCCGGTGACCATGAAGACCGACTGGTTCGAGCTGCGCCAGGCGCGCCTGCACCTGGCGCCCTATACCGAGCCCTGCTTCCCGATCGCGGTGGCCAGCGTGATGACGCCGTCCGGTGTGGTGGCCGCGGGTCGTCACGGTCTCGGCGTGCTGTCGCTCGGCGCCGGCATCCCCGGCGGGCCCGAGGCCCTGGCCAACCAGTGGAAGCTCGCCGAGGAGACCGCCGCCAAGCACGGCAAGACGATGGACCGGAAGAACTGGAAGCTCGTCGTCAACGTCCACGTCGCCGAGGACGACGAGGAGGCGATGCGCCAGGTCAAGCGGGCGGAGCGTCACGAGACGGTGACCTACTTCGAGGAGACCCTCGGGCGTCCGCCGGGCCGCTCGGACGATCCGCTCACCGAGGGCGTGAAGATGGGCACCACGCTCGTCGGCTCCGTCGACACGGTCGTGCGCGGGATCCGTCGACTGGAGGAGCTGAGCGGTGGCGGGTTCGGCGGGCTCCTCTTCCGGGCTCACGAGTGGGCGAACCGCGAGCAGACCCTCAAGAGCTACGAGCTCTTCGCGCGCTACGTCATGCCGCACTTCCAGGGCTCCGTCGAGACCACGCGAGGATCCAACGAGTGGGCGCGCGGGAACCGCAAGACGATCTTCGCGCCCAACGTCGAGGCCATCCGCCGGGCCTATACCGAGCGCGGGCGCGAGGCTCCTGCCGACTTCCGGCAGCGGACCGCGGGCGCGCGCGACATCGATCCGACGGCGCCCGAGCGCTGGTCGTGATGCAGCCGCGCCTCGTCCTCCGCTGACGGCGTCTTGTCCCCGCCGTAGACGATCGTCGGGTTCAAGGTCACCGCGCTGATCCAGAACGCACCCCGCTCGTTCTTCGTCATCACGCCGACGGCTTCGTCCTCGTAGCTCTCCACCTGGAACCCCTGGCGCGAGGCCAGGAAGACGAAGGTCAGCATGTGACAGCTCGAGAGCGAGGCGACGAAGGCTTCTTCCGGATCGACGCCGGCCGGATTCGAGTAGGGCGCGGGCACCACGGACGGCGAGGCCGAGGCGGTCACCGTGACCCCGCCGTCGAAGCTCCACGTGTGCTCGCGGGAGAACTGTCCCTTGAGGAAGTTGGCGCCCGTGCGCTTCCACCTGATGATCGCCGTGTGCTCGGACATCGGCTGACCTCCGTTCTCGGCCTCAGCCGCGAGGCATGTCCTCGTTGACCCTGCATGTAGACAGGGGCGCGGTCGTCGAAGCGGCGCTCCCAGTCCACGGGGAAGCCGAGAAAGCCGACGTAGAACTCGCGGGCCTTGGCGACGTCGAAGATTCGCAGGATCGGGATCGTCTGCAGCACCTCCTCGGTCATCGCGCTCGCCGCTCCGTCGTGTTCGGCGCCACGAGCTCGAAGACCGGATAGCGATCGACGAGCGGCCGGAACGCGTCCGCCGGAGACCCGGGCGGCACGGGAAAGAAGCGCCGCACGGTGAGCTTGAAGCGGTCGAGATAGGCCTTCAGGATCGCCGGCTTCTCCTCGTCCGCGACCGCTCGCACCCGGAACTCCTCGCGCCGTCGCCCTTTCCGGAGCGCGACCGTTCCGCCGGCGAGCGCGTTCCGCACCCAGGCCGTGTAGCCGCGCCCGGCGACGAGATAGCGTCGGCCGTCGAGAACGAGGACGTCGACGGGCGTGGCGTAGAGCCGTCCCGTCTTCCGGCCGCGGACCTCGAGGAGGAAATTGTGCGGCAGGCCGACCCCGAGTCCGAGCAGGACTCCGAAGAGCTTGCCGAACAGCCGCTCCGCCGTGCTCGGTCGCTCGAATCGCTCCATCTGGCTCGCTACTGTCGCACGCGACAGGGCATAATCGGAAGCCGTCGAGACACGCGCCAGAAGGAGTGAGGCCATGGCAGCCAAAGGCATGATCGCAGGCGGGGCCCGAGCGGGCGACATCGTGGTTCTCCGGCTCGCCTACGGCGACCTGCTGCTCGAGTCTCTCCAAGACATCTGCCGGCGAGAGAAGATCAGGAACGGCCTGATCCTCACCGGCTTCGGCAGCCTGACCCATCACGCGGTCACGGGCGTCGTGGGGGCCGCGTTTCCGCCGCGGCGCTTCTACAAGCGCACGACGCCGCGCGGCGTCGAGATCATCGCGATGAGCGGGGTGATCGCGGACTACCACGTGCACTGCCACATCGTGCTGTGCGATCGGAAGGGCGCCTTCGGCGGGCACCTCGAGGCCGGATGCCGCGTGCTCAGCCTGGCCGAGATCGCCCTCATGCGCGTCGACGGCATCAAGATGGCGCGGCGGCTCGATCCCGCGACCGGGCAGAAGCTCCTCGTGGCCGTCGATCGGTACGCGAGGGGGAATGGCGGCCCCGACCAGGAAGGGAGCCTGAGCACCGTCGCTCGCCGCCTCCGAGGCCGTTGATCGACCTGCTGCTGCGGGATTGCCGCCTCCCGGACGGCGAGGCGCCGCAGCACATCGCCATCGCCGGGGGGCGCATCGCGAGCATCGGGCACGACGCGCCGGCCGCGCTCGAGGTGATCGAAGGCGAGGGGCGGCTCGTCACGCCGGGCCTCGTGGAGGCGCACATCCACCTCGACAAGGCGTTGCTCGACGACCGCGTGGCGGCCGCCGCGGGCACGCTGGAAGAGGCGATCCGGCTCACCGGCGCGGCCAAGCGACACTTCACCGTCGAGGACATCCGTGCGCGTGCCCGCCGCGTCCTGGACATGGCGATCGCCGCGGGGACCACGGCCATGCGCAGCCACGTCGAGGTCGATCCCATCGTCGGCCTCACCGCGCTCGAGGCCATCCTTCCCCTCAAGGCCGAGTACGCGGCCGCCCTCGATCTGCAGCTGTGCGCGTTCGCCCAGGAGGGCATCCTTCAATCGCCGGGGACCGAGGGATTGCTGCGGCGCGCGCTGGGCCGCGGCGCGGACCTCGTCGGGGGCTGCCCGTACAACGACACCGACGCGGACAAGCACATCGAGATCGTCTTCGCCCTTGCGCAGGCGTTCGACGTCGACGTCGACTTCCACGTCGACTTCTTCGACGAGCCCGACCACCTGCACGTACGCCAGGTCATCGAGCACACCGTGCGCAGCGGGTGGCAGGGTCGGGTCGCCGTGGGGCATCTCACGGAGCTGGCCGCGCTGCCGGTCGTCGAGCAAGACACGCTCATCGGCCAGCTGGCCGCGGCGGGGATCGGCGTCATCGCGCTCCCGGCCACCGACCTCTATCTCATGGGGCGTGGCGACGAGGTCAACGTCCGGCGCGGGCTGACGCCGCTCCGTCGCCTCCTCGCCGCCGGGGTGCCCGTGGCGCTGGCCTCGAACAACATCCGCAACCCCTTCACGCCCGTCGGCACCGCGGACCTGGCCGACCTCACCTTCCTCGCCGCCGTCGCCGCCCACATGGGGACGCCGCGCGCGCTGCGGGCGCTGCTGGACACGATCACCACGCACCCCGCCCGCCTGCTCCGGCTCCCGGAGTACGGCCTGGCCCCCGGCTGCCACGCCGATCTCGTGGTGTGGGACTGCGAGCGGGCCGAGGAGGCGGTGGCGACGCTGCCGCCGCGGGTCCTCGTCATCAAGCGCGGCCGCGTCACGATCGAGCACGAACGGCGCGTGCGCGAGCGCTGGCGTGATATCCTCTGACCACCTTTCGGAATTCCGCACGCGTTGGAGCTCGTCCGTTGCGGAGCAAAGCCCTCGATCTCGTCCTCGATGCGCTGGCCGAGCCCATCTTCCTGACCGACGCCGAGGGCGTCATCACCGTCGCCAACACCGTCGCCCGCAAGCGGCTGGGGCTCGAGAAGTTCGTCGGCCGGCCGCTCGTCCACCGCGTGACGGAGCTGAGGCTCGTGATGCCCGATGGCTCGGTGCTGCGCGCCGACGACTCGCCCATCCGTCACGTCCTCAGGACCGGCGAGCCGGTGCTCGGATTCAAGTTCGCCTTCGAGGTCGCCTCCGGGACGCGGTACGTCTACGTCGTCAACACGGTGCCGCTCCGTGAGGGCGGCCGCCTCGTGGGCACGGCGTCGGTCCTGCACGACGTCACCGAGCACACGCGGCTCGAGCAGGAGCTGGAGGCGGCGCGCGAAGCCTCCGAGGAGGCCAACCGGCTCAAGGATCGGTTCATCGCGGCGCTGTCCCACGAGCTGCGCGCCCCGCTTCAGCCCATCCTCGGATGGACCGAGGTCCTGCGACGGCACGGTCCGTTCGACGAGGTGACGGCGCGGGCCCTGGAGGCGATCCGTCGGAACATCCGGCATCAGGTGCGTCTGGTCGACGACCTGCTCGATATTTCCCGGATCGTCCATCACAAGCTGACGCTCCGGTACGAGGCCTTCGATCTCGGTGAGCAGGTTCGCGCCGCCGCCGAGCCCTTCGAGGAGCTGGCGGCCCAGCGGGACGTCCGGCTCGTCCTCGACCTGCCCGACGCGCCGCTTTCCCTGTGGGGCGACGGCAGCCGCGTCCAGCAAATCGCCGCGAACCTGCTGTCCAACGCCGTGAAATTCACGCCGGCGGGCGGTCAGATCGTCGTGCGCCTTCGTCAAGACGGACGTGAGGCGGTCCTCACCGTCGAGGACACCGGCGAAGGCATCGGCGCCGACGAGCTGCCCCTCGTCTTCGAGATCTTCCGCCAGGGCACGAGCCCGAGCCCCAAGGGCGGTCTCGGCCTCGGGCTGAACCTCGTCAAGCGGCTCGTCGAGCTGCACGGCGGCCGGGTGTCGGTCTTCTCCGAGGGACGGGGATGCGGCACGCGGTTCGAGGTCGGGTTGCCCCTCGCCGTCGGCACCGAGATCCCGGCCGGGCCCAGCCGCGCGCGCCGGCTGGAAGGCCGCTCGATCCTCGTCATCGAGGACAACGCCGACACGCGCGACGTCCTCAAGGTGATGCTCGAGCTGGAAGGCGCCGTCGTCGAGACGGCGGAGGCCGGCGAGGTCGGGGTGCGCAGCGCCGAGCAGCTCCGGCCGGACGCCGTGCTCTGCGACATCGGGCTGCCGGACATCGACGGGCTCGAGGCCGCGCGCATGATCCGCGCCGTCGTGGAGAGCACGCGACTCATCGCGCTCACCGGGTACGGACGGCCGGAAGACATCCGCAGCGCGCTCGAGGCCGGGTTCGACGCGCACCTGACGAAGCCGGTGAACTTCGATCAGCTCCTGAACCTCCTCTCCGGTTGACACCCCGACGAGCCAGCATGTAGAGTGGTCCTGACGATCCGTGCTTTTCCTTTAAGCGAGCCCCGCGAGGCTCGCAAGGAGAGCCGATGAGCGACGCCGCCCGCCTTCGCGAGAAGGCTCAAGTCCTCGACGAAGCCGCCCTCGACCGGGCCCTCACTCGTATCGCCCACGAAATCCTGGAGCGCAACGGCGGCGCCAAGGACCTGGCGTTCGTCGGGCTGCGCACGCGCGGCGTCACCCTGGCCCAGCGGCTCGCCGCCGCCATCGCTCGCATCGACGGCACGACGCTGCCCGTGGGCGCCCTCGACATCACGCTGTACCGCGACGACCTCGGGATGCGCGGCGTGCCGGTCGTCCGTGGGACGGAGATCCCGTTCTCGATCAAGGGCAAGGCCGTCATCCTCGTCGACGACGTCCTCTTCACCGGCCGGACCATCCGCGCCGCGCTCGACGCCATCATCGACCTCGGTCGCCCCCAGTCGGTGCAGCTGGCGATCCTGATCGATCGCGGGCATCGTGAGCTGCCCATCCGACCGGACTACATCGGCAAGAACCTGCCCACGTCCCGCCGCGAGACCGTGGCCGTGCGTCTGAAGGAGCACGACGGCGAGGACCGCGTCGTCATCGAAGAGCCCACCGAGATCGAAGGAGCCCAGACATGAGCTGGACGCGGAAGGATCTGCTGGCGATGCGCGATCTCGACGCCGCGGAGATCACGCTGCTCATCGACACGGCGGCCTCGCTCCAGGAGATCGCCTCGCGCGAGATCAAGAAGGTCCCCGCGCTGCGCGGCAAGACGATCGTGAACCTCTTCTACGAGGCGTCCACCCGCACGCGGACGTCCTTCGAGATCGCGGGCAAGTGGCTGTCGGCCGACGTCATCAACTTCTCCTCGAGCGGGTCGAGCACGAGCAAGGGCGAGAGCTTCGTCGACACCGCGAAGAACATCGCGGCCATGAGTCCGGACGTCGTCGTGGTCCGTCACTCGTCCGCGGGGGCGGCGGAGCTGCTGGCCCGGGAGCTGGCCTGCGCGGTCGTCAACGCGGGGGACGGCGCCCACGAGCATCCCACGCAGGCGCTCCTCGACCTGCTGACGATCCGCGAGAAGAAAGGGCATCTCGAGGGCCTCAACGTCGCCATCGTGGGCGACATCGCCCACAGCCGCGTGGCCCGCTCCAACATCCACGGCATGCGCAAGCTCGGGATGACGGTGACGGTGGCGGGGCCGCCGACGCTCATCCCGCCGTTCGTGCAGGAGCTCGGGGTGAAGGTCGCCTATCGCCTCGAGGACGCGATCCGCGACGTCGACGTGATCATGATGCTACGCCTGCAGCACGAGCGCATGATGGCGGCGGGCCTCATCCCCTCGCTGCGCGAGTACGCGCGCTACTGGGGGCTCACCCTCGACCGCCTGCAAGCGCACGCTCGGCCCGACGTACTCATCATGCACCCCGGGCCGGTGAACCGCGGGATCGAGCTCTCGCCCGAGGTCGCCGACGGGCCCTACTCGCTGATCCTCGATCAGGTCGCCAAAGGGGTGGCGGTCCGGATGGGAGTCCTCTTCCTCCTCGCCGGCAACAAGGCGGGAGAGACGGCATGAGCGCACCGACGAGGGACGCCGGGCCGCTCCTGATCCGGAACGGCCGCGTCGTCGACCCCGCCGGCGGGATCGACGGTGTCCAGGACGTGCTCGTGGAGGACGGCACCATCACGCGCGTGGCGGCCACGCTCCCCGTGCCCGAGCAGGGGGAGGTCGTCGACGCCACCGGCAAGATCGTCTGTCCGGGGTTCATCGACATCCACGTGCACCTGCGCGAGCCCGGCCACGAGTACAAGGAGACCGTGGCCACGGGCACGCGCGCCGCCGCCGCCGGCGGCTTCACCGCCGTGTGCTGCATGGCCAACACGGACCCGGTCAACGACAACGGTGCGGTGACCGACTACATCCTGGCCAAGGCCCGGACGGAGGGCGCCGTGCGGGTGTATCCCATCGGCGCGGTCACGCGGGGGCTGCGTGGCGAAGCCCTGGCCGAGCTGGCGGAGCTGGCCGAGGCCGGCTGCGTGGCGTTCTCCGACGACGGCAAGTGCGTGATGAACGCCGCGCTCTACCGGCACGCCATGGAATACGTGCTGCCCTTCGGCGTTCCCGTGATCAGCCACGCCGAGGACACGCACCTGGCCCGGGGGGCGTCGATGCACGAAGGGGTGGTGTCCACGGAGCTCGGCCTGGCAGGCGCGCCGGCGGCGGCCGAGGACGTCATGGTGGCCCGCGACATCCTGCTGGCCGAGCTCACCGGCGCCCACGTCCACATCGCCCACCTGTCGACGGCGGGCGCCGTGCGCCTCGTGCGCGAGGGCAAGGCGCGCGGGG
>WNGB01004272.1_pt1 | contig 21943 bp, 28 predicted proteins | sample 5400681 | NCBI WGS metagenome assembly WNGB01 (sample SAMN13153367, study PRJNA577476) | soil metagenome | isolation source: 115 cm soil or saprolite under grassland replicate 2 | place: USA:California | collected 2016-06-15
AGGCCCCTCGTGTTGCGAGGAGCCTTGCTGGTCCACCTTCGGAACCGGCTCTTGTTGGTGCCGGTTTGAGTAAGAGTCCTTTGGTGGAGGTGAGGGGATTTGAACCCCTGACTTCCTCCGTGCGAGATGTGCTCTCGAATCACGCCGATGTAATTCGTGGCTGTGATGCAAGTGAAGGATCGTAGGAAACGTGCAGGTCACGGCTGATATACACGCCGCGCCGGAGGCACTATCCATCACGATCCCTCTGCCGCTCTACCGAACTGTCCAACGGGCGATTGCTGCCCGTCTGCTGCCCGCACAAACCAGGCGGTGATTGATGCCCAGGTCGAGCCGATGGCAAGAGCATGCCGTTGGCGCGAGACTTAACCTCGAACATGTTCGAGTAGGCGCCGTGGATGCGAACCCGAGAACAGGACGACCCTACCTCGCCCGGCCGATCGCGGCCCCCCGCTCGAACAGTGCGCGGAACTGCTCGGCACCGCCATGGGCGCCGTGCGCAAGGCCGACGCCAACGTCGAACACTACATCCGCGCGGACGCATCGGGATCTGGAGCCTCATGCAACTGGAGCGCCAGCTTCCATCCCGGAGGCGTTCGGCCCCGCCACCCTTGCGGCTACATCAGCCGCCGACGCACCTCCACAGCCAATACCTGAGCGCTAGTGGGAAAATGGCGCCCGGCGGATGGCGGAGATCACGCTAGCGGACTGTACGATGACGACCATCGTTAACCGAAATCGTCCAGAATCTACCGTCAGCCTTGTGCGCTCGATGTGACCCAGAGGAGGGGAGGCGGCCGTCTACGGAGCGCGCTGAATAGCCCGTAATTGAATGAGCTTACTCTCGCCATAGGGTGTTAGCGACCAATATGTATTTGTATCATTCACCCCACGCCGACGTTCACTCTTTTGAATCAAACCGAGAGCCAATAGCTGTAGCTTAATTGTTTGGAAATCATCACGTGAGACGGAGCCCGATAAGATACCCGATGATGGGAATTCGCCGCTTTCGCGTAGTCGAGTCGCAACGTAGCCTTGGAATGCCGCTTGGAGTTTCGCTTCTGCGCTCTCGTGAAGCATGAGTGGTCCAAGATCCGAGAACATCTCGTCCCAGGACAGCTTAATGACCTTTCGCTCTCGCCCAATCCTCTGAGCCGATAAGTTTCTAATGGCGAACTCGTAACTGACCGGATAAAGGTCGCCACCTTGAGCGAGACGATCAGTTCCTTCGGGCGCAGAGACCCGGGCTTGACCGAGCTGCAGCTGCAGCTCGGTCACCTGGTTGCGAAGTTGGGCTAGCTCAGCCTGAGTTTCAATAGGAACTGCATTATCCGCCTTCATCCATCCAACTGCAGCGTGGCTCTTAGTAAGCTTTATGTAGCTTCGAGAAACGACGCCTCCCAACTCCTCTGCCGTCCTCCAATATCGACACATTCGCTGTTGTGCCTTTGCTCTGAAGGCTTCAAGTCGTTGTCTGGAATCGGCGTCTACCTCAGACTTGCCCATTGCTAGCTTGTCTGGCTCGGCGTGGAGAAACGCAAGTACTGGTTTACCGTTTTCAACGGCGTAGTCATACTCCTTCTCTGTATAGCTAATACCCGTCGCATCAGTCGAACCGTAACGACCTCCGATTATTACAAGATAGTAGTCACAATCATCGATTACACGCTTAATAAGAGTCCATTGATCATCGTCTGACGCTGGGAATAACTCCATTCCAGCAACGATACAGTCAAGCTCCAAGAGAGCTTGCATGACCTGCTGGCGCTCGTCGCCGAGGTCCCGATATGTTGAACTGACGAAGACCTGATAGCGCTTCTCCGCATTGGCCATAGTGAGCGCCTTATCTTCCTGACTTGTCAATATCTTGGAGAAGCGACTCAATTAAGTCATCGATATCTAGAGCATTGCGACGTGCCAGACGATACAGCTTCTCCAGTGCATCATTCCAAGGGAATGGAGGGCCACTCTCGTATTCACCAACGCCTTCCCAGCCCGATGTTATGGAGTCTACTTCTATATCATGCTCAAAAATTGTAAACACGTAAGGATGAGTTTGGTCTTTATCCCGTGAGCGTATTATCACGCTGGCCCTTGTCCCCGCGAAGGCAAAGCCGTCATCTCCGGTTGACGACCAGGAGATCTTTCCAGCTTCGGTGCGCTTGATAAGTTGCTCGGCAAGTCCAACCAGCTCGCTTCCCGGTTCATCACTCACGCGGTATCCTCCCCAGGATCGTCGCTCTGCATAGTTCCAAGCGCAGAGGCGGCACAGTCCCGCTGCGCGCCCAACGCCACTCTGGCGCAACCATGAGTGTAGTGGGAAGCCCACCTACTGAGTACAGATCCCCGAGTTGGACCACTCTCGGCAAGGACGGCTGCCCGCGGGCTGGCCTTGAAGTCGTAGAGCACATTCTCACAGCGCGGACGCTTCAGGTCGCCGGCTACAGACGGCCTCGAGGCATTCGACGCGTTAACGCTAAGGTTGGCGCCTCTCGGCGCAGTAGAGGTATCGGTTGAGGCTGAAGAAGTAGTCGCCTTCCCGGCCGAGTTGCTCCAAGTCGCGTGTCCATCCCTCTACCTCGTCGCCGGTGATGCCCTGCCGGCCGACAATGAAGTCGGCTATGATGCGGCCGTTGGTCACACTGTAGGTGTCCGGGTCGTAGTCAGGGTTGAACAGCACCAGCACCTCTCGGGAGCGGACCTCGAAGCCGGCATCGCGCAGGCGTCGGGCGAGCGAGCGGGGCAAGTACGGATCGGCGAAGCGCTCGTTCCAGGCGGCCAAGACCCGCTGCATGCGGGCCCGGTCGTGGGCATGCCAGATCACCGAGTCCCAGTCGGTGTCGAGGATGAGCACCCGGCCCCCGGGCACCAGGACCCGGTGCAGCTCGGCGAGCGCCCCGGTGATGTCGGCGACGTACTCGTAGACCTGGGTCGAGACGGCCACGTCGAAGCTGGCGTCAGGGAAGGGCAGCGCGGTCGCGTCGCCCTTGACAATGGTGGTCCGGCTGGCGATGGGCTCCTGGGCGCAGCGCCGCTGGGCGAGCGCCACCATGCTGTCGGCGATGTCTAGGCCGGTGACATGGCCATCTGGGCCGACGTACTCGGCCATCTCCGCCACCAGGAACCCGGGGCCCGCGCCGACATCAAGGACCCGTTCTCCGGGCTGCAGCGCCAGACGGTGCAGTGTGGCATGTCGTTGCGCGACCACGTCTGGCGTGCGGTAGACGGCTTCGAGCTTGGTGGCGGCGTCAGCGTCGAAGAGTGGCCGGGTCGTCACGATGGCCTGCCTTCCTGCGCCGGTGCCACTGCCGGCTTGGTGGGTGCCTGCGGTTCCTCGACGTCTTCGGTTGGGCCCTCGTAGGTCTCGAAGATGATCACGTTGCTGTCTGCTGGGCGGACGCTCACCACCACCTCCAGCGGTTCATCATTGGCGCCGTAAGTCGCATGGATGACCTCGATCACGATGCGGCTCTCCAGCGGCGCCAGGTCGGGATCGACGCCGAAGGCCCGTAGCTCATCCTCACCGGCAAGCCGAGCGCGGGCCTCGTTGGCGGTCCGCATGACGCGGTATCCGAGGCTCTCCAGGGCTGCGACCACGCCGCCCGGAGGGAAGGGCCCCGGGGTTGTGAGGATGGTGCCCTCGGCCAGGTCGAGCGGGAAGTAGCTGACGCTGAGCTCGGCAACGCGGCCCTCGATGAGCAACTGTCGTGCCCGCGCCCACACCTCCTGGCTTGGGTCGATGCGCAGGAGTACCGCGACCTGCTCTGGTGCTGGGACTTTACCCGTGCTGGTGGTCCGCTTGTCGACCTCACGGCCCTGCATGTCGCCACCGAACACCAGCCCGTGTGCTTCTCGGGCTCGCGCGTAGCGGCGGTTCATGGGCCAGCGATCGGCGCGCTGGTGGCGGGGAACGACGATTGGCCGGAGTCCCGGGCGGCTCATGACGAGCCCTTCGGCGATCAACTGCTGGATCGCTCGACCAGCTGTCTTGTCGCTGACGCCGTACTCCGCGCCGAGCTCTGCGGCGCCGGGTAGCTCGTTGCGGCGCGGGTTGTCGTCGGTGGGCTCGTAGTCGCCGGCCAGGATCTCCTGGCGTAGGAGATCAGCGATCTGTCCATAGGCCGTCTGTCGTGGAAGAGGCATCGGGGCTCCTATCGCTCGTATGGCTTGTGGGCTGGCACGCCGCCTGCATCTTAGCCCTGGCCCGGAACCTAGTAGACAGGTACGTAGGAACGTAGTACCTTCGTTCCTCTCCGGTACGAATGGCGAAGACCGCTGAAGGAGGAGCGAGGTCCAGGGAAAGGAAGCGGCCCCGGCAGAAAGCCCGAGGTGTGCCAGCACCTCGGCACCGAGGCCGCAGGTCGCATCGAGGTAGGAGCCCCAGATGCCAGACCAGGGTACCGCCTTGCCCACCGGGCAGGGCGTTTCCAAGCGCGATCAGGCCGAGGAGCCGATCGCCTTCACTGTCGTCAAGTTCGCGCGACTGCTCGGCAAGCACCCCAACACCGTCTACGAGTGGGTGAAGAGCGGCAAGGTCCCGCACGAGCGAATCGGCGACACGATCTACATCCCCAAGTGGACGCTTGGCTGCCTGCCCGCACCGGCCAAGCCGTCCGCGTCCCCCGAATCCCCACAGGCCGTCACCCCCGATGGGGGCGAGGCCGCATGAGCGCCCCCGACCTGGTGGTTTGGGTACAGGCCCACTGTCGCGAGTGCCCCTGGATCAGCGGGGAGTGCCGCTCCCAGGGTGAGGCATTGGCCGCCCACGCCGCCCACCAGCGCCTAGCGCACACCGCCGCAGGGCGGAGGGCTGGCCGATGAGCGAGCTGCTGGAGATCCGCGTCATCGGCGCCCTAACGGTCGCCGAGCAGGCCGTCACCCGACTGGCCGAGTCGTTCGACCTTGACCGCGAGAGCGGCCCCCGTCCCAGCCGCAAGAGCCCCGGGCTGGTCCTGTACTACCTCACCGGCCGGCTGCGCCCCATCCAGGCGCCCCGCCACATGGGGGCCGCCCGATGAGCGTCACCGCCGGCCGGGTCTGCTGGATCGACCTCGACTGGGACCGCTCGCGGGCCTCGGATGGGGTCAGCCGCTACGGCGCCTATCTGCGCGGCCACGCCGAGGAGTTCGAGCCGTGGTACGGCGAGGAGGCCCCGGACGGGATCACCCGCGACCCGGGCGAGTTCGCCGCCGCGGCGTTTCGGGTGGCGACCGGGCCGGTCATGAGCCCCGGCTACGTCGGCTGGCATCCCCGCGTGCTGGACTTCAAGGTCGGTCGCGGCGACAACCCCGAGCCGGGCCGGCTGGTCTGCACAGTCACGCTGGCCACCTCGCTGCCGCTGCGGCTGAGCTCGCCGTGGTGGAGCTGGACGTCCTACCTGGGGCGGGACTGGTGCGAGCCCGACGACGACCGGCACGCCGCGATGGCCAGCCTGGTGCTGCGCTGGCCGTTGCCGGTCACCAGCCTGCCCCACCCGAGCACGCCGACAAGGCCGGGCGTGCCGAACCTGGCTGACGCGAAAGCCTCGGTGTGCGCCCTAGTGGCCGCGTTCAACGCTACCGCCGGGCCGGTGCTGGCCAAGCTCGAAGCCGGTGAGGCCGCATGAGCGCCGAGCTGACCGATGCCGAGATCCGCCTGGCCGAGCAGTACGTCAGGGTGCTGGACTTCATCTCCCGCTGCGCCCAGGCGATCGACACCGGTAACTGGCACTACCTGTGGGACAAGGCCAACCAGCTCGAGGACGCCACCAGTGGGCTGCGCCGAGTCGCTGAGGACACCTGGCAGCAGGCCAGCGCCGGCACGGCATGGCCCCGGCCCGAGGCCGTGCGTGCAGCGGTGGAGCACTGGGGCCGCCACTACCGCGCCGGCCGGCTTCTGCATCCCGAGCATCCCGCCCCCGCGGGGGGTGAGGACCGGTGAGCCCCCCGACCCCGCGCACCATCGGCCCGGCCACGCCTGGCCTGGCGGTGGTCGGGGTGCACACCATCTACGACCGCGTGGGGGTGCTGGTGCGCGCCCGGCCCGCCGAGCCCTACCCGCCATCGCGGCTGCTGGCGGCGCCGGTCATGGTCGCCCGCACCGGCAGCGAGGCCGCCGGCTGGATCTGTGACACGGTCACCGCGGTGCGGCTGGCCATGATGGCGGCCCGGTCGCTGGGCTGGGCGCCCAGGGTGGCGCTGCGCCGGCCGGTGCCTGGTGGCAACTGGTCATGGGACGCGCTGGTCTGTGGGGCGCTGCTGGCCAGCATCGGCCCCGCCGCGCTGGTCCTGGTCTCCGGGCGGCAGCTCAACGCCGCGATCGTGCAGCGAGAGGCTGCCGCTGACCAGGCCAGCCCACCACCCGAGCGACGCGACCACGGGGCGTATGAGGAGTGGTGGCGGTCGCGGGCGTGGCGGCGCGGCTACCCGGCCGAGCTGATCGGCCCGCGGGCCACACCGGCACCGGGGTGCGCCTGGTGCTGCGAGCGGCGTGGGACGTGGCCGGCGCGGCCGGGCTGCGCCTGGCCACCCGGGGTGGTGAGGCCGCATGAGCGCCGCCGCCGAGCTGCCCCCGGTCGACTTGGGCGTGATCGAGCGGCTACGCGTCTACGGCCGGGTGGTTCAAGCCGCCGGTGACCTGCTGGCCGCGCTCGACCTGGGCCGGGCCCAGCCGATGGTGCTGCCGAGGGAGGCCTACTGGCAGGCCCGCCGGCTTCACCGGGCGGTCAAGGCCGCCCAGCAGACCAGCACCACGCCGCTGCTGGCGGCGTCGGCGTGGCCGCCGGTGCACGCCGAGCTGGACCAGGCGGACGCCGAGCTGCGCGCCTGGCTGGCAGGCCAGGCGTGGGCTGACCCCCGGCGCGGCCCCTACGTGTACGTGTACCTGCTGTGCTTCCGCGACGCCGTGACACTGGAGCACCGGCCGTATCGGGGCAGGCCCAGGGTCGGCAACGGCGGCCAGGCCGCCGGCCACTACACCGGCTCGACCATCACCCTGCCCCGCCGCATCGGCGAGCACCTTGCCGGCCGCAACAGCGTGCCGCTGCTTGAGGCCGCCCTGGCGGCGGGGTTGACGTTCTGGCTGGCGGATGTGGAGATCGGCACGCCAGGGCTGGAGCAGCGCCGCAAGCGGCAAGGCTCGGCCTACCGACGCTGCCCCCTGTGCCAGGGCATCAGGGGGCCGCTTGACCCCGCGGCAGTGGCCGCTGCCGTGCCCCTGCCGGTCGCATCTACCACGGGGCTGCTGGGCGGTCCGCGGGGCTGTCTTGGTGTGGGGGGTGGCCGCTGATGGCCTGGATCAGCCTCAGCGCCTCCGAGGTCGATGACCTGCGTGGACTGCTCGAGCGAACAGCCGTGGTCCTGGAGGCGCAGGTAGTCCGCGGGCTGCGCGGCCGGTTCGGCGACGCGGCCGGCACTGACCGGACCGCGGACGGGCTGGCGCGATCGGCGGCAGTGCTCGCCGAGCGCCAAGCCCTCCAGCCGGACAGGTCGGTACGGCTGGACGCTGACGCGGTCGACGGGCTAGTCCGGCTGCTTGGCAGCACCCACATGTGGCTGGCCGCCGTCGCCAGGGTCCGCGGGCCCCAGGCCGCCGCTGGGCTGCCTGAGCGGCTATCGCAGGTGTCCGCCGGCCTGGCCGCCCTGCTCGGCCAGGCCCACGCCGGCCCCGACCCTCAGCTGACCACCCTCGGCCGCCCCGCCAACCCCGACGCGCCCACCCCGCGAGAGGAGCACCCATGACCGCTTCAAGTGTCCCTGCCGTCCCGCAGGCGGCGGTGGCTGCCGCGGTGGCGGCCGACACGTGGCTGCGTCGGTTCCGCGCCGCGCTGGTGGCGCTGCTGGGCGCCGCTGTCGCCTCGATCGGCACGCTGGCGTTCTACACCAGCTTCGAGGCGATCACCGCCTACGCCCGCCGTTCCGGCGGCATCACCCCCCAGCACGCCTGGGCGGTGGCGCTGCTGGTCGACTCGTTCATCGTCGTGGCCACCGGCGCGGACCTGTGGTTTGCCACCACCAGGCAGCCCAGCCGCGCCGGGGCTGCCTGGTGGCCCAAGGCGCTGCTTGGCGGCGCGGCCGGGGTGTCGTTTGTGCTCAACGTCGCCCACGTGCAGGCCGGCAACTGGGCCGCCCGCGGCGTGGCCGCGATCCCACCCGCCGCGCTGGTGCTCGGCGTGGAGCTGCTGATGCTGGTGCTGCGCCGCGCGACCACGATCCGCACCGAGCGGCTGGCCGCCGCCCTGGCAGTTCCGCCCGACCCTACGGCCGAGGCCGGGGCGCTGGCGGTGACGCTTGCGCGGAACACCCCCGCCGAGCGGAACACCCCGGCACTGCCACCAGCCGGGCGGAACCGCCCGTCGCGTGGCAGGCGGAACCGCCAGGGCGGAACCCCGAAAGAAGAACAGCCGTCGCGGTACGGGCAGGCGGTGGCGTGGGTGCGTGCCGAGCGTGCCGCCGGCCGAGCGCCGACCGGTACCGACGTGGCCGCCAAGTTCCACATCTCCACCGGGCTGGGCCGCCGCGCCATCCGCGAGGCCGGCGGCGACCAGGGCGACACCGCCCAGCCCGAGTCCACCTCGCCCACCTCGCCCACCACCACGCCTCTGGAGGAGGTCCCCGCATGACCGCTGTTCACACCTTCCTGGCCCGCGTCGCCGCCGTGGCGCGGCGCGTGGGGCCGCTGCTGGTGGCCGCCGCCGGCATCGCCCTGCTGGTCGTGGCGCTGGCTGGTGGCCACCGGCCCACCGGCACGCCCACCACCGTGTCCGCGCCGGTCTCGGTGCCCGCCCCGGGCGCCACCGACTACATCCCCGTCCCCGCCGGCAAGCCCTAGCCGGCCTGACCTGGAGAAAGGAGGCAACCCGCATGCAGAAGCTGCTGTACCCGCTGGTCATCCTGTTCGTGGTCGTGGTGATCGCCAAGACCATGGCCACCCCGACCCAACTGCACAGCCTGACCGGCATGGTCATCACCGACGGGCACAGCCTGATCAGCGCCATCGTCGGCGGACTCAAGGCCCTGGTGAGTTCCTGATGAGCCGCCAGGCCATCCTGCTCGTGCTGATGATGCTGGCCGTGGTCCTGCTGGCCACCGGCAAGGGCGGAACCCTGCCCTGGCTGCCGTTCAAGCTCGCCTGGGCGGGGCTGCGGCTGCTGGGGTTCCGCCCCCGCCACCTGCCCGCCCTGGCCGCTACCGCGCTGCTGGTCCTCCAGGCCGCCCCGACGATGGGGTTCCGCGCGCCGCTGGCGCTGGCGGTGGCCGCCTGGCTGGCGTGGGTACACCGCCCCGGCCGTTCCGGCCGCTCACCTCGGTGGCTGCGCCGGGCGGAACGCAAGTACGCCGACGCGCTGCGCGACGCCGCGCGGAACCTGCGCGGCAAGACCACGAAGGAGGCCACGCCCAAGCCGACCGCGCTCACCCGACCGGCCCCACCGCCACCTGTCCGACCGACGACACCGACCCCTGCGCGGCCCGCATCCGGGCGTGCCCCACGCCGTCGCGCCACCGCCAAGCCGCGCCGTGCCCGCCCCGCCTCGCCCAAGCCGGCCACGTCCGCGCCGTACTGGACGCCGCCGCCGCTTGCCTCAGAGCCGGTCTGGCCGCGCTGGCTCGGCGGTGGTCGCCGGCCCAAGCGAAAGGACACCCCATGAAAGACCTGCTCATCGCCACCATCGGCCTGTGGCGGCTGTGGCCGCTTGGCCTGGCCATCGGCATCGGCCTTGGGATCGGCAAGGCCCTAGACGTGGGGGGCGCGCGTGGCGTGCTGCCCACCCCGATGCGTCGCACCTGGCAGCGCCTGAATCAGCGCGGCTGACCGTGGCCAGGAGACGCCCCGAGCCCGGTCGCGGGGCGCCTCTCGACCACAGCCAGCCCACCCGCCCACCAGCAGCAAGGAGGCACCAGCCCGATGACCAGCCCCAATCCCAATCCCGATCCTGACCGGTTCGACTGGGACCAGGCCGAAGCCCAGCTCACCGCCGACGACGGCGACCCGGAGGCCGCGCCGGTGCTGGTCGACAGCCCCCAAGCCCAGCGGCCCGACCGGGTTACCCTGGCCGGGCTGCGCGCCGCCGAGCGCCGCCCGATCATCCCCACCTGGCTGCGCTCGGCGCGCGAGGCCCGCGAGATGATCGCGTGGGCGCTAGGGTTCGCCGGCCACATCAGCGCCTACCACTCGGCCAGGCTGCCCGCCTACGCCGGCCGGCTCGCCGCCAGAAGCCCCCACGGGCTGGGCCGCACCGTGGGTGGGTGGCGCCGGTGGCTGTTCGACGCCGAAGGCGAGCCGCTGCGGCGCGCCACCGCCGACCGCGCCGACGCCGAGACCTATTTGAAGCTCGCCCGCCAGCGCGACCGGCGCGTCCGCTGGCGCGCGTTCCTCACCGGCGTGCTGGTGCTTGCGCTGGTGGCCGGCGCGGTCATGGCGGTGCTGGCGCCAGGGTGGGCGCGGCTGCTGGTGGTCGCGGTGGCGCTTGGCATGCTCGGCAGGGTCGGCCAGCCCGCCGACCGGCCGCTGATCCAGCGCGCCGTGGTGGTCCCCAAGGCCCCACGGCTGACCAGCCACATGGTCATCACCGCCCTGGGCGCCCTGGGGATCACCGCCATCAACCAGGCCCTCGCCAAGCGGCCCGACGCGATCGAGTTCGTCTCCCCGATCGCCCGCGACGGCGCCCACGGCTACCGCGCCGACATCAACCTCCCCTTCGGCGTGACCGCCGGAGATGTGATCGAGCGGCGCGACCGGCTCGGCTCCGGGCTGCGCCGCGCGCTGGGCTGCGTATGGCCAGAAGGCGTCCCCAAGGTCCACCCCGGCCGGCTGCTGCTGTATGTGGGCGACGAGGACATGGCCACCGCCAAGCAACCTCCCTGGCCGCTCGCCAAGGGCGGCACCACCGACCTGTTCCGCCCGTTCCCGTTCGGCACCGACCAGCGCTGCCGCCAGGCCCCCCTGACGCTGATGTTCGCCTCCACGGTGGTCGGCTCCATCCCCAGGATGGGCAAGTCGTTCGCGGTGCGGCTGATGGCGCTGGCCGCAGCGCTGGACCCGCTGGCCGAGCTGCACCTGTACGACCTCAAAGGCACCGGCGACTTCCGGCCATGCGAGCCGGTCGCCTACCGCTACCGCCGCGGCGACGACGACCACAAGGGCGACATCGACTACGGCCTTGCCGGCGTGCGCCAGCTCGGCGACGAACTGCGCCGCCGCGCCGACGACATCGGCAACCTCCCCTCAAGCGTCTGCCCCGAGAACAAGGTCACCCCGGAACTGGCGCGCAACAAGGCGCTGCGGCTCCACCCGATCCTGCTGGTCGTGGACGAGTGCCAACGCTGGTTCGAGCACCCCACCCACGGACCCGAGTTCAAGGCCATCTGCGCCGACCTGGTCAAACGCGGCCCCGCCGTGGGCATCATCGCCATCTTCGCCACCCAACGCCCAGACGACGGCAGCCTCCCCGCCGCGATCCGTGACAACGCGGTGCTGCGGTTTTGCCTGAAGGTCACCGACGCCAAGGCCAACAACATGGTGCTCGGCTCCGGCGCCTACGGCTCCGGCATCCAGGCCACCATGTTCAGCCGCTCCGACCGGGGCATCGGCTACCTGATCGGCGAGGCCGACGACCCGGTCATCCTGCGTACCTACAAGGTCGACCAGGTCGCCGCCGAACGGATCGTGGCCCGCGCCCGGGCGCTGCGCGAGCACGCCGGCACCCTCGCCGGCCACGCCATCGGGCAGGCCCCCGCCGAGACCAGCAGCGCCGCCGCCACCACGGCCCTGCTCACCGACATCCTCACCGCGCTCGGCGCCGATCAGGACAAGGTCGCCTTCGAGCCGCTCACCGCCCAGCTCGCCGAGGCCTGGCCCGACCGCTACGGCGAGCTGACCAAAGACCAGCTCAGCGCCAGCCTCCGCGCGCTGGGCATCGACACCAACGTTCAGGTCAACCGCTACGACCCCGACGGCGCCCGACGCAACCTGCGCGGCATCACCCGCCAGTCAGTCGCCGACACGCTCACCCAGCGTGGCCGCAGCCGGGAGGCCGACCAGTGACCGCCGCCGTGCTACAGGTAGCGCAGGTCGCTGCTACATGTAGCACGCCCGCTAGCACGCCAACACCACTGCGACCAGCAGTGAAGCACGTAGCAGGCCCCCCGGCACGCATCCCGCCACGGCGCCCTGGGCGGCTTGGACGTGTCTGGTCGGGCGTGCTACACCCGGCCCCATTCGACCGGCGCTCCGGCCACGTAGCGTGGCCACCACCGACCCGGCCGGGGATGGGCCAATGATCGCCCTGGCCGTGCTCGGCGGCCTGCTGGCCGCTGCCGGCTACCTGGCCGCCTGCTGGCTGGCCCCGTTCGGTCCCTGCTGGCGCTGCGGCAACGACCCCCACCGCCGTGGCGACTGCCGCCGCTGCGACTCCACCGGCTGCCGCATCCGCACCGGCCGCCGGCTGCTGACCTACCTGCGCCGGCTGTACCACGACGCCCACTGAGCACGACGCACCCGAGAGGAGGTGAACCGATGACCCGCACGCACCTGACCGGCTCCCAGGTCGCCGAGCGGCTGCACGTGTCAGCCAAGACCGTCAGCCGCTGGGCCAAGGAAGGCCGCCTGGCGCACCTGCGCACCCTCGGCGGCCACCGCCGCTACGACCCCGGCCACATCGACCGGCTCGCCCGCGAGCTGACCCAGCCCGTCCGCCACCCGCAGTAGAGCCGGAGCGGGGCCGCCAACCCGGAACCCTGCCAAGGACGGACGCGGCCCCGCCCCCCAACCCACGCGGACCACCCACACCAAGGAGCGCCGCATGAGCACCGCCAGCCTACCCGACCCCAGCCACACCCCGGCCGCCCGCCACGGCCCCTACCAGCAACAGCCCACCGAGGACTTCCTGGCCCCCGCCCCGCGCACCGCGATGCTCCAGGCCGCCCTGGACGGCGTGACGCTCGGCACCTGGGACACCCGCATCCTCACCTGGCTGTGCCACTGGTCAGACACCCCCACGTTCCTGGCCATCCTCGGCTGGATCGAACGCGCCCGCGTCGCCGCCGAGGCCGCCCACACCAGCGCCTGCCAGCGCGACCGCCACCGCACCTTCGACGCCTACCGGCTGGCCATGATCGACGCGCTGGAGCAGGCCCGCGACACCGCCCGGCTGCTGCTGGACCACCTCGGCCCCCACCTGGACCAGCCGCCAGCCGGGCTGCCCGGCTGGATCTACGACCGCAACGGCTACGACACCCGACCGGAGCTCCCCGCCGGTGCCTGAGCCCACCAGCACCGTGCCGGCGCCCGTGGCCGCCGTCGCGCCGGCGCCGGCGCCGGTCGCCTCGCTGGGGCTGGTGCTGGCCGGCTGCCCCGCCTGCCGGCTCCCGGTCGGCCTGGACGGCGCCTCGGGGCTGGCCGACGCGCTGGCCGCCCACCAACACCGCTGCCCCAAACGGCGACCCGCAGACGACGTGTGCTCCGGCTGCGGCTGCGAGGCCGAGCTGGTGTGGTACGCCAGCGGCTGGCGCTGCGACGACTGCCTGGCCGAGGCGCGGCTGACCGACCCCGCCATCCTCGCCGCAGCCCCGCCGCGCTCCCGCATGCGCCGACCCGTGCGCGCGGCACCGGCCGACCCCGCCCAGCGCATCGCCCACACCCCACGCCGGCGCCGCCAGCGCCGGCGCCGCCGGCCCGCCGAACGGGCGGTGGTCGCGTGAACAGCGCCGGCTTCCTGCTCGGCACCCACCAGCCCGGCTGGCTCGGCCGCTTGGACGTGCCGCTGCTGGTCAGCGTCCGCGCGATGCGCTCCAGGCGCACTGGCCGGCTGTCGGCGCGGCGGCTGGTCTGGCAGGCACGCGCGCCGTGGGCGCTTGACTCCGGCGGCTTCAAGGAACTGGACCTGCACGGCCGCTGGAGGATCAGCCCAGGCCAGTACACCGAGGAGGTCGCCCGCTGCGTTGATGAGGTCGGCCGGCTGGCGTGGGCCGCGCCGCAGGACTGGATGTGCGAGCCGTTCATGCTGGACCGCACCGGCCGCAGCGTGGCCGACCACCAGGCCGCGACGGTGGACAACTACTGCCGGCTGCGCCAGCTCGCCCCCACGCTGCCGTTCATCCCGGTCCTGCAGGGCTGGCGGCTGGGCGACTACCTGGCCTGTGTGGACCGCTACGCCGCCGCCGGCGTCGACCTGACCGCCGTGCCGCTGGTAGGGCTGGGCAGCGTGTGCCGCCGCCAGGCCAGCGCCCAGATCGGCGCCATCGCCGCCGAGTTGGCCGCCGCGGGGCTGCGGCTGCACGGCTTCGGCGTCAAGCAGCACGGCCTGGCCCGCTACGCCGACCATCTGGAAAGCGCCGACTCGCTGGCCTGGTCCTACGCCGCCCGGCGCCGGCCTGCCCTGCCCGGCTGCACGAGGCATCGTAACTGCGCCAACTGCCCCCGCTACGCCCTGGCCTGGCGCGCCCAGGTCATCGCCGGCCTGGACGGCCCGCGCCAGCTTCGCCTGGGGGTGGTCGCGTGAGCGGTGTTGCGCTGACCCTGCCCGGCCTGGCCGTGCCGGTCTGGCAGGTGCGAGGCCGCTCCGACCCGGCCGCCCGGGCGCTGGCCGACCGCCACTACAGCCGCAAGACCCCAGGAGCCCCGTGGGTCGGGCCGCCCGGCAGGGTGCTGGTGCTGGTCACCCCCTGCGAGCAGGCCGTGTGGCTGACCCACTGGCCCCGCCCCGATCTGGCCCTGGACGGCCTGGACGCCTGGCGCTGTTCGCTGTTTCGCAACGAGGCCGCCGAGCTGCAATCCAGCACGCTGATCCGCGCCGCCATGACCCTGACCGGCCACATCTGGCAGCAGCGGCCCGCTGACGGGTGGGTGACCTGGGTAGAGCCTGGCAAGGTCGCCTCGCCGAACCCTGGCTACTGCTTCAAGCAGGCCGGCTGGACGCTGGACCGGGCATGGTCGCATCCGCGGCTGGTGCGCCTGCGCGCCCCGATCCTGGATGCCCAGGGCCGCCCACTCGGCACAGTGGAAGTCTGTCACGCCGCCGATACCGCCGGGCAGGTGGGCGCGTGAGGCCGCCCACGCAGTACTTCGGCTCCAAGGGGCGCCTTGGCCCCTGGATCGCTTCGCTGCTGCCCGCCCACCGCACCTACGTGGAACCGTTCGCTGGCTCTGCGGCGGTGCTGTTCGCCAAAGCCCCCTCACCGACCGAGATCATCAACGACCGTGACGGCGACCTGATCATGCTGTTCCGCGTGCTGCGCGACCACGGGCCCGAGCTGGCCCGGGCGCTGGCACTGACCCCCTACGCCCGCGCCGAGCTCCGGGCGGCCGACCTCGACATCCCCGGCCTGGACGAACTGGAGCGTGCCCGGCGCGTGTTCGTCCGGCTGAACCTGACCGTGGGCAAGACCCTGCGCCGCTCCAGCGGCTTCGCGGCGGCGTTCAACACCAACGGCGCCGACCACGCCCACAAGTTCACCAGCCTGGTCGACCACCTGCCGGCGGCAGCCCAGCGGCTGCGCCGGGTCATCATCGAGGACCGCCCCGCAGTCGAGGTCATCGCCAAGTACGGCGCCGCCAACGCGGTCATCTACTGCGACCCGCCCTACCTGGACGCCACCAGAAGCGCGGGCGCCAAGCGCCGCGGCGCTGACTACGCCGTCGAGTACGCCACCCAGGCCGAGCACCGCGAGCTAGCCGCCGCCCTGCACGCCACCCCCGCTGCGGTGCTCATCAGCGGCTACCCCAGCGCGCTGTACGCCGAGCTGTACGACCAGGCGGGCTGGTGGCGCGTGGAACGCACGGTGGACAAGCCCAGCTCGCTTGTCTCCGGTGGCCGCGCCGCCCGCGCCACCGAGGCCGTCTGGTCCAACCGGCCCCTTGCCGCCCAGCCCAGCCTGCTCGACCCCGCCACCAGCACCGCCCGTGGGGGTGGGCGCCGATGACCCGCTGGCCGCTAGTGGTGTCGCTGTGCTCGGGCATCGGCGGGCTCGACCTCGGCCTGGAACGAGCCGGCTGGCGCGTGGCCGCCCAGGTCGAGCTGGACCCCTATTGCCGCGCGATCCTTGCCCGCCACTGGCCGGAGGTGCCCCGCCATGACGACATCGCAACCTTCCCCGCCTGGTGGCACGCCCACCCCAGGCCCCAGGTCGACCTCATCGCGGCCGGGTTCCCCTGCCAGCCCGTCTCCGACGCCGGCCACCGCCAAGCCCAAGCGGACCCGCGGTGGCTCTGGCCGCAGGTTGCCCGATGCGTTCGCCTCCTACGACCCCGCCTGGTGCTGCTGGAGAACGTTCCAGGGCTGCTTCGCCGAGACCGAGGCATGGCGGCGGTTCTCGGGACCCTGGCCGGCCTCGGGTATGACGCGCAATGGGACTGCCTGGCAGCGGCCGACGTGGGTGCTCCGCACCTTCGCCGCCGGGTCTTCATCCTCGCCCACCCCGCCGCCGCCGGCCTGGCCGACCCCGACCGTGTCCAGGTCGAGGAACCGCACCGCCAGGCGCTAGGCGGGCAGCCGCCACCACGACGGGATCACCCTGCTGGACGCGGTCAGGCTGTGGCCGACCCCCAAGGCCAGCGCCGCCCACCAGGGCCGCCCCCGCCCCCAGGACCGCGGGGACCTGCAAGCGGCGGTGCTGTGGCCCACCCCCACGGCGGCCAACCCCAACGACCGCGAGACCCTGACGAGCTGGCAGCAGCGCCGGCGGCGGGAGCAGGCCAAGGGCCGCAACGGCAACGGGATGGGCACGCCGCTGGCGGTGGCGGTCAGGCTGTGGCCGACCCCCAAGGCCAGCGACGGGGACGGGTCGGGCGGCTCGACCAGGCCTCGGGGCAACCACTCCAACCTGTCGGACCGGGTCGCCGTGGTCGAGGGCACGGGGACGCTGCTGAACCCGGCGTGGGTGGAGACCCTGATGGGGCTGCCGCAAGGGTGGACGGCGCCGCTGGCCGGGTGGAAGGCGCCCAGGGGTTCCCGGGCTGGCCGGCGCCGCCGAGCCATCCGCAGCACCCCTGGGAGCCGCCCCGCACCATCCAAGGCCGCCAGCCCCACCGCACCCGGCGACTCACCGCGCTCGGCAACGCCGTCGTCCCCCAAGTCGCCGAGGTCGCCGGCCGCTGGGCCATGAGCGTGCTGGACCAGCTCGACCAGGCCGGGCCCAACCCGCCAGCCCGGCCCGACCTGGAAGGACCCCAGCCGTGACCGCGCTCCGCGACGCCGCGCTGGCCTACGCCGCAGCCGGCTACCAGGTCTTCCCCCTGCGCGGCAAGCTCCCCCGCGGCAACTGCCCCGCCTGCGAGCCCCGCTCCCCGCGCTACCAGCCCCACCGCGCCGCCGACTGCGACCATGAGCTGTGCCACGGCCTGTACGCCGCCACCAGCGACCCCCAGCGTGTCGCCAGCTGGTGGCAGCAGTGGCCGCAAGCCAACATCGGCGCCCGCGTCCCCCCGAGCCTGTTCGTGCTCGACATCGACCCCCGCCACGGCGGCCACCAGCGCCTCGCCCAGCTCGAGGCCGACCACGGCCCGCTGCCGCCAACCCGCATCAGCGTGTCGGGCCGTGGCGACGGCGGCCAGCACCGCTGGTTCCTGCACCCCGGCGGCCCGCTGTCGGCGGCCCGGCTCGGCCACGGCCTGGACGTCAAGACCCAGGCCGGCTACGTGCTGCTGCCGCCAAGCCGCCACCCCGCCACCGGCAGGCCCTACACCTGGGCCGAGCCGACCCCCGACCCCGCCCGCGTGCCCGGCTGGCTGCATCGCCTGCTCGTCCCACCCCCAGCCGCCCCGACGCACCGGCGGCCGCTGCCCCGCTCGCACGGCCAGGGCGAGAGCGTCGCCGAGCGGTTCAACGCTCAGACAGGCTGGGCGCAGGTGCTCGGCCCGCACGGCTGGACCTGCCCCGACCCCGACCCCGACGGCGACGGGGCCCGCTGGCGCCACCCCGGCGCCAGCAACCCCAAGAGCGCCACCATCCGCCACGGCCTGCTGTTCGTCTACTCCCAAGCCACCCCGTTCGAGGCCACCGAGGCGGGCGCGCCCTGCGGCTACACCAAGTTCCGCGCCTACGCCGTGCTGGAGCACGCGGGCGACCAGCGCGCCGCCGCCAGGGCACTCAGGGCAGAAGGCAGGCGCGCGTGACCCCGGTCCCGCCCATCCCCCGGTCCGCCCCACCTGGCGCTGCGCTGCTGGGGGAGCTGCACGCCGCCTTGTGCCGCTATGTGGTCTTCCCCAGCCCCCAGGCCGCCGACGCGGTCACCCTGTGGACCGCCGCGACCCATGCCCAGCCCGCCTGGGAGCATGCCCCCCGCCTGGCGGTCGTCTCGCCGCTCAAGCGCTGCGGCAAGAGCCGCCTGCTCGACGTCGTCGCCGAGACCTGCCATGCGCCGTTGATCACCGTCAACGCCACCATCGCCGCGGTGGTGCGCTCCATCGGCGAGGACCCCCCAACCCTGCTGGTGGATGAGGCCGACACCCTGTGGGGCACCAAGCGGCAGGCCGACAACAACGAGGACCTGCGGGGGCTGCTCAACGCCGGCCACCAGCGCAACCGGCCGATGCTGCGTTGGGACATCACCACCCGCACCCTCGACCAGCTCGACACCTTCGCCATGGCGCTGCTGGCCGCGATCGGCGAGCTGCCCGACACCATCATGGACCGGGCGGTGGTGGTGCGGATGCGCCGGAGAGCGCCGGGCGAGCTGGTCGATCCTTACCGCACTCGCCGCGACGCGCCACCGCTGAACGCCCTTCGGGAGCGGCTGCACGGCTGGGTGCGCGAGCACCTGCGCGAGCTGCATCAGGCCACGCCAGCGATGCCGCTGGAGGACCGCGCCGCCGACACCTGGGAACCCCTGATCGCCACCGCCGACCACGCGGGAGGCGACTGGCCCCAGCGGGCCCGCGACGCCGCAGTGGCCATGACCGGCGCCGAAGCCCAGCACGAGGAGGACACCAGCGCCAGCGTGCGACTGCTGGCCGACCTGCGCGACCTGTACGACCAGACCGGCGCGGACGCGCTGTACACCAGCACCCTCCTGGAGCGGCTGCACAAGCTGGAGGAGGCCCCCTGGGCGGACTGGTACGGCCATCCGCTGCGCGCCCGCGAGCTGGCCGACCTGCTCAAGCGCTACCAGGTCGAGTCCCGCAACGTCCGCGAGCACGGCACCGGCGAGCCCCGCAAGGGCTACCGCCGTGCCGACCTGCACGACGCCTGGACACGCTATGTGCCGCTACATCCGCTACATGGGCTACAGCAGCCCGAAACCGCAGGTCAGCCCGGCCGCGAGCATGTAGCGGATGGCGAGCCGCCATCCGCTACATCCGCTACATCGCCGGGGCATGTAGCGGATGTAGCGGATGGCCAAACCCCATCCGCTACAGGTCTGACCTGCGATGTAGCCCATGTAGCGGATGTAGCGGACACCCCCGGCAGCAACGGCGACGGCTGGCACTACAACCAGCCACTCGCCCCCTGCGCGGCATGCGGCACCGGCACCAGCAACCGCGCCCCATCCGGCCAACCGCTGCATCTCACCTGTGCCCGACCCGAGTGAAAGGAACGCACCATGGCCTCGGCAGGCATCCGCAAGACCCCCTCCGGCCGCTACAAGGTCTGGTGGCGCCTGGACGACGACAGCCAAGGTAGCCAGACCTTCAGCAAATGGGAGCAGGCCCGGGACTTCAAGAACGACCTGCTTGCCAAGGTCGCCCGCGGCACCTGGGTGGACCCGCGCCAAGGCAAGAAACTGTTCGAGGAATGGGCAGACGAGTGGTGGGAGATCTGGTCCGCCGACCTCGACCTCAGCCCCCGGACCCTTCAGGCCGCCGAAGCGCGGCTACGCCTGCACTTGAAGCCATTCTTTGGCAAGCGGCAGTTGCGGGCGATCACCGTCAGTGTAGTGCGTCGCTGGCAGACCGAGCTGCGCGCCAAGGTGGGCTATGACACGGTGATAGCGTGCCGGTCGTTGCTGTTCCGGATTCTCCAGGCCGCCGAAGACGACCGTCGCATCGAGGCGAACCCCGTCCGGAAGGTCCCCGCGCCAAAGCCACCGGTCGACCCTGCCGCGCTGCTCGGCCGCGCGAAGCGTCGCGCCTACACCCCCGAGGAATTCGGGTACCTGCTCGCCGGCATCCCGCCGTTCTACCGTGATCATTTCCTCACCATCGTCGGCACCGGCCTGCGCGCGGGAGAGCTGCTTGGCCTGCGCGCCTTCCGCGTCGATCTCGACCGGTTCCGGCTTGAGGTGCTGGCGGTGCGATATGACGCCGGCCAATTCGGGTCCGGCTACAAGGACCGGCCCAAGAGCCCCGCTGGGATTCGCCCGGTCCCGCTCGCCGCGCTGGTCGCCGCTGCGATCCGTCGCCAACTTCCCCCCGATGGCGACCCCAACGCGCTGGTGTTCACCGGCCCTGGCGGCAGCAACCGCGTCAAGCGCGGCGCACGCCCGGCCATGTCCCGCCACGGCCTATTGCGCGTCTACAAGCAGGCCCTCTTGCGCGTGGCTGATCCGGCGGCTTCGCTGCCCTACTCGCCCCGCCGGGTGCTTGCCGTTCTGCGTGACGGCAGCTTGCTGGGCCCGCAGACGGCGAAGGAGATCCGCGAGCGGCTGCCTGGGCGCACGCCGCGGCTGGCCACGGTGCAAGACGCGCTCGACACCCTTCAGGCCGCTGGGCTGGCCACCGAGCACCAGGGCGACCCCCCGCGCTGGGAAGCCTGCGCTGCTCCGTCGCGCCGCGGCCACCTCGATGAGCTGCGGCTCCGTGGCCCGCATGACCTTCGGCATACCTACGCGACCTGGCTGGAGGACGCGGGCATTCCCGCCCGCGTGATTGACGAGCTGATGGGCCACGCCAGCGGCCGGCGTGGTGGGGGAGAACAGCGTCAGGACGGCAGCCAAATCGGTGCCCGCTACCGCTGGACCACCCCGAAGATGGAGGCTCGAGTGGTGGCCGCGATCGAGCGCCGGCTGACTATCTCGTTCGCTGTTGCTGCCCGGGAAGCGGGGTGTTCCTAGCTTCGTATCGCTCGATCATGCGTCGCGCGAAGGTAAGCGCAGCCTCCGGTGAGGCGACAAGGAAATCGTTGAACGCAGCCTTGATGGCATCTCGCTTCTTAAGCAGGTGCCTATCATTGGTGACAAAGCAGTTGAATCCGTAGCGGATAGCTGTAGCCACGTTCATTGCGTCGCGCACGTTCTGCTTACGTGCCGTGGCCATGTCCGCGCCCGGGAACAGAATGTCAAACACGCATCTAAGTCGATGCGCGTCGGCGGCGGAACCCAAGACTGAACTTCCGAGACGTGAATGGCCCAGCACCATAGGGCCGAGGGCCTCGCCGTAGTCAACGGCTTGATCTAGTAGCGTGGCCCGCTGGTCAGGATCGGCGTCGGCCCATTCGGTCTTCGTCACATCAGTCAGGACTAGGTCTATCCAGCCCTGCTCATCCAAGCCACGGAGTTCCACTGCCTCCGGGATGTGGCTGTCCACGATGTGGTTATCAACCGCAAAGGTAAGCTCTGTACGGTTCTGCCACTTGGCGGGCATGTTGGCCTGCCCCTGCGGCTGGCTAGGCTCTGCCATGCAGTCCTCTCGATCTCGTGCCACAGCAACACACCACGGTGACTGCTGCCCGTCTGCTGCCCGCCGAGTCACTGTGGGGCGGCGCGGCCCCGGCGGGAGCGACCCGCCAGGCCGTTGACCAGCATCCATGGGGAGTGGAGGTGAGGGGATTTGAACCCCTGACTTCCTCCGTGCGAGGGAGGCGCTCTGCCGGGCTGAGCTACACCCCCACGACGAGCGGGAGGATGGTACCAGACTGATGGCGGTGGCTCGCCAATCGTTCAGGTCGACACCGTTGCCCCTACTCGCAGGTGGCGGGGGTGGCGGGCTCGCGGGGTGCGAGGAGGCGACCTTGGGTCAGGGCGATGCCGAGGACGACGATCAGGCCGCCGAGCACCAGGCGGTAGGAGAACGGCTCGCCGAGCACCAGCACGCC
>WNGB01011184.1_pt1 | contig 21929 bp, 17 predicted proteins | sample 5400681 | NCBI WGS metagenome assembly WNGB01 (sample SAMN13153367, study PRJNA577476) | soil metagenome | isolation source: 115 cm soil or saprolite under grassland replicate 2 | place: USA:California | collected 2016-06-15
TCGCCCAGGTAGGCGCCCCACGGCCAGCAGGCCACCGCCATCCGCACCGGCGCGCCGAGCGGGTTCAGGCCCATCTCGCCGTAGCCGAGGTACACGATCGGCCGGATGTAGCAGGTCCGCAGGCCGTTGATCACGACCAGGTCCTTGACCACCTTGATGGAGCCCTCCAGGGAAATGGGCGGCTCCATGTGGTAGATCTTCGCCCCGCGGAACAGCCGGCGCATGTGGTCGGTGAGCCGGAAGACGGCCGGGCCCCTGGACCCGTCGTAGCAGCGGATGCCCTCGAAGACGCCCCAGCCGTAGTGCAGCGACGGCGTCAGCACGTGGACCCTGGCCTGGTCCCAGTCCACGAACTCCCCGTCCATCCAGATCGTGCTCGTCGGCTGGATCGCCATTGAACTCCCCCTTTGTTGAAACGTCGGTGGCCGGCCGCCGCCTTGATGCGCCGGCTTCCCTCGTCACTCCTCGTCGCTTGGCGCTCCTCGTCGCTCCTCAGTCCAGCCGGCGCGGCGGCGGCCGGCCACCTCCTAAACCGGCTGGCCTCGCCCGGCGCTCCTTCGCTCCTCAGTCCAGCCGGCGCGACGGCTGCCGGCCACCTCCTTGCGTGTGACTAGGGTCTGGCCTCTGGGTCGGTCGCCACCGTGGTGGCGATGCGGTCGCCGAGCTCGTCGGTGGTCGCGTCCGCGGCGGACAGCGCCGCCACGGCCGCCGCCTCGACGGCGAGCGCGGCCTGTTGCTCGCCGAGGTGGTCGAGCAGGAGCGCGGCCGACAGCACCGCGGCCACCGGGTTGGCCCGTCCGGTCCCGGCGAGGTCGGGCGCCGAGCCGTGCACCGGCTCGAACAGCGCGGGGCGGCTGCCGGGGTGCAGGTTCGCGCTGGCCGCGGTGCCGAGGCCGCCGCAGACGGCGGCGGCCAGGTCGGTCAGGATGTCGCCGAAGAGGTTGTCGGTGACCACCACGTCGAAGCGGCCCGGGTCGGTGACCAGGTAGAGGCAGGCCGCGTCCACGTGCACGTAGTCGAGCGGCACGCCGGCCTCCTCGGCGACCTGCTCGGTGACCCGGGTCCACAGGTCCCCCGAGTACGGCAGGACGTTGCGCTTGTGCACCAGGGTGAGGCGGCCGCCCCGCTCGGCCGCCCTCCCCGCCGCGTAGCGCACGCAGCGCTCGACCCCTGCCTTGGTGGTCACCGACTCCTCGACGGCCACCTCGAGCGGGGTGCCGCCGTGGGCCAGGCCGCCGGCGCCCACGTACGCCCCCTCGGTGTTCTCGCGCACCACCTCCAGGTCCACGTCGCCGGGGCGCACCCCGGCCAGCGGTGAGGCCACCCCAGGGTAGAGCCGCGCCGGCCGCAGGTTGACGTACAGGTCCAGCTCGAAGCGGAGGCGCAGCAGCAACTGCCGCTCGAGCACCCCCGGCGGCACGTCGGGCCGGCCCACGGCGCCGAGCAGGATGGCGTCGGTCGCCGCGAGCTCGCCGAGCACCGCGTCGGGGAGGACCTCCCCGGTGCGCAGGTACCGGTCGGCCCCGAGGTCGTAGTGGACCCAGTCCACGTCGAACCCGAAGCGGCCCGCGGCGGCCTCGACCGCCTTGCGTGCCTGGGCGGCGACCTCGGGACCGATCCCGTCGCCGGGCAGGTAGGCGATGACGTAGGAGCTGCCCACGCCTACGCCTCACCCGCCTGCACGGCCACGCCGAACACCCTGCCCATGGCGTCCGTCGCCGCCTGTGGCGACACCTGCCCGTCGCGGCGCACGGCCGCCGCCGGCGACCTGCCGTTGGCCGTCGCGGCGGTCACCGGGGCGCCGCCGCGGGCGGGAGCAGCCCGCCGCGGCGAGCCGCCGGACGCGCCCGGCCCCGATCCCGCCGGCACGCCCATGCCGACCAGCTTGTTGACCGCCTGCAGGTAGGCGCGGGCGGACGCCTCGACCACGTCGGTCGCCACCGCCCGGCCGTTCACCCGCGTGCCGCCCGACTCGACCTGCACGCTGACGTCGCCGAGCGCGTCGGCGCCGCCGGTGACGGCCGAGACGTTGTAGGCGACCAGGTTCGCGTCGATCCCGACCGCCTCGGCGACCGCGGCGCAGGCCGCGTCGACCATGCCGTCGCCCATGGCGGACCGCTCGGTGACGGTGCCGTCGTGGGAGATGCGCACGGTCGCGGTCGGCGTCAGCACCGTGCCGCCGGCCACCTGCAGCCCGACGAAGCGGTACGACTGCCGCTCCGCCCGTACCTCGTCGGCGACGATCGCCTCCAGGTCGGTGTCGGTGATGCGCGCCTTGCGGTCGGCGAGCTGCTTGAAGCGCACGAAGGCCTGGTCCAGTTCCTCGCCGGTGGGCTTGAAGCCGAGCTTGGCCAGCGCGTCGGCGACCGCGTGGCGGCCGGAGTGCTTGCCGAGCACCAGGCGCGAGCCGTCGTAGCCGAGCTCGACCGGGTCCATCACCTCGTAGGTGGTCCGCTCCGCCAGCACGCCGTGCTGGTGGATGCCGGACTCGTGGGCGAACGCGTTGGCGCCGACGATCGCCTTGTTGGGCTGCACCGGGTAGCCGGTCAGCAGGCTCACCAGCCGGGAGGTCCTGGCGATCTCGCGGGTGTCGACGCCGGTGGTGAACCCGAGCGAGGGGGCGTGGGTGCGCAGCACCATCACCACCTCCTCGAGCGAGCAGTTGCCCGCCCGCTCGCCGACGCCGTTGACCGCGACCTCGACCTGGCGGGCGCCCGCCTTGACGGCCGCGATCGAGCTCGCGACGGAGACGCCGAGGTCGTCGTGGCAGTGCACGCTCCAGGTCGCCCGCTCCGACCCCGGCACCTCGGCGATCAGCCAGGCGACCAGCTCGGCGTAGTCGTCGGGGAGCATGTAGCCGACGGTGTCGGCGACGTTGCAGGTGGTCGCGCCGGCGGTGATCGCGGCGCCGTAGACCTGCTTGAGGAACTCGGGGTCGGAGCGGGTGGCGTCCTCGGCCGAGAACTCGACGTCGCCGGTGTGGCCCCGGGCGCGCTCGACCGCGCTGGTGGTCGCGGCGAGCACCTGGTCAGGGGTCATGCGCAGCTTGTGCTCCATGTGGATCTTGCTGGTGGCGATGAAGGTGTGGATGCGGGCGTGCTCCGCCGGGGCGAGCGCCTCGGCCGCCCGGTCGATGTCGCCGGCCGCGGTGCGGGACAGGGCCGCGATGGTGCGGCCCCGTACTCGCTCGGCCACCGCCCGGACGGCCTCGAAGTCGCCCTGGGAGGCCTGCGGGAAGCCGGCCTCGATGACGTCGACGCCGAGCCGGGCCAGCTGTTCGGCGATCTCGATCTTGGCGTTGGCGTCCAGGTTGATGCCCGGGGACTGCTCGCCGTCCCGCAGGGTCGTGTCGAAGATGGTGACGCGGTCAGCCATTGCTGGGTCCCCCTCTATTGAAACGCGTCGCGCCGTCCTCGTGCGCCGCGGGGTGGCTGGCACTGGGCCGCCCCGCGGCGCACGAGGGCCAGGAGACCCGCCGGTCGGGGAGTGAGCTGCCGCACGATCACGAGGCTTCGTCGTCGGGGCGCCGCAGCCACGACATCATCGCGCGCAGCGGCTCGCCGGTCCGCTCGATCGGGTGGTCGCGGCCGGCCTTGCGGAAGCGCTCGAAGTTGGGCCGTCCGCGGTCGTCCTCCTCGATCCACTCCCTGGCGAACGCGCCCGAGCGGACCTCGTCGAGGATGCGGCCCATCTCCGCCCTGGTGGCCTCGTTCACGACGCGGGGACCGCGGGTGTAGTCGCCGTACTCGGCGGTGTCGGAGACCGAGTAGCGCATGCGGCCGAGCCCGCCCTCGTAGAGGAGGTCGACGATCAGCTTGAGCTCGTGCAGGCACTCGAAGTAGGCGACCTCAGGCTGGTAGCCGGCGTCGACCAGGGTCTCGAACCCCGCCTGGATCAGCGCGGTGGTGCCGCCGCACAGCACCGCCTGCTCCCCGAACAGGTCGGTCTCGGTCTCCTCCTGGAAGGTGGTGGCCAGCGCCCCTGCGCGGGTCCCGCCGATCGCCCGCGCGTACGACCTGGTCAGGTCCCAGGCCTTGCCGGTGGCGTCCTGGGCGACCGCGACCAGCACCGGGGTGCCCTGGCCCTCGGTGAACTGGCGGCGCACCAGGTGCCCCGGCCCCTTCGGCGCCACCATGGCGACGTCGACGAAGTCGGGCGCGGTGACGTAGCCGTAGTGGACGTTGAAGCCGTGGGCGAAGAAGAGCGCGTCGCCGGGGCGCAGGTTGGGGGCGACGTCGGCGGCGTACAGGTGCCGCTGGACGGTGTCGGGCACCAGCACCATCACCAGGTCCGCCCAGGCGCTCGCCTCCGCGGGGGTGGCCACCTCGAGATTGGCCCCCCTGACCTTGGCGCGGCTGCGGGAGCCTTCGGGCAGGCCGACGCGGACCTCGCAGCCGGAGTCGGCGAGCGACAGGGCATGGGCGTGGCCTTGCGACCCGAACCCGAGCACGGCGATCTTGCGGGACTGGACGAGGCCGAGGTCGGCGTCGTCGTCGTAGAACACGGTGGCCATGGGACTACCTCCGGTGGTGGTCGGCGGGAGCTTCCTCGCGGCGGTCAGGCTGGGCGGACGGTGCGGACGGAGGGCTCGCCGATCGCGCGGCTGCCCCGGAGCAGTCCGATCCGGCCGCTGCGGACGACCTCGCGGATGCCGTAGGGCTCGAGCACGTGCAGCAGGGCGGCGAGCTTGTCGTGGTCGCCGGCTGCCTCGAGGGTGATGGCGGCGCGGGTCACGTCCACCACCTTGGCTCGGAAGACGTCGGCCAGGTCGATCACCTGGCCGCGGGTGGCCGCGTCGGCGGCCACCTTGACGAGCAGGAACTCGCGCTCGACCGCGGCGCCGGGGTGCAGCTCCACGATCTTGAGCACGCTGACCAGCTTGTTGAGCTGTTTGGCGACCTGCTCGACGGGTTGGTCGCTGGCGTCGACCACGATCGTCATGCGGCTGACCGCGGGGTTCTCGGTCGGGCCGACCGCCAGCGACTCGATGTTGAAGGCGCGCCGGCTGAACAGGCCGGCGATCCTGGCCAGCACGCCCGGCTTGTTCTCCACCAGCACCGACAGGGTGTGCACGCTCACGAGGCGTACACCTCTCTCCGAGTCGCAGCCGCCTGCTCCTCGTCGGAGAAGTCGGGGCCGAGGATGATCTCGTCGTTGGGCCGGCCGGCCGGCACCATCGGGAACACGCCCTCGAGCTGGTCGACCCGGAAGTCCACCACCGCGGGCACGCCCTCGACCGCGAACGCCTTCTCCAGGGTGGCGTCGACGTCCTCCGGACGGTCGCAGCGCAGCCCCACGCCGCCGTACGCCTGGGCCAGCGCGACGTAGTCGGGGACGTCGACGCCGAGCGCGACCTCGGAGTAGCGCTCCTGGTAGAACAGCTCCTGCCACTGGCGCACCATGCCGAGGTGGCCGTTGTTGAGGATCAGCACCTTGATCGGGATGCGCTCGACGGTGCAGGTGGCGAGCTCCTGGCAGGTCATCTGGAAGCAGCCGTCGCCGTCGACCGCCACCACCAGCTCGTCAGGCCGGCCGACCTTGGCGCCCATCGCCGCCGGGATGGCGAAGCCCATCGTGCCGAGCCCGCCGGAGTTGATCCACGAGCGCGGGCGCGTGAAGCGCAGGTACTGCGACGCGTACATCTGGTGCTGGCCGACCCCGGCGACGACCACCGCGTCCCCGCCGGTCAGCGCCGACAGCCGCTCCATCACGTACTGCGGCTTGAGCTGGCCGTCCGGCTGCTGGTCGTAGCGGAACGGGAAGTCCCGCTTCCACGCCTCGACCGTGCGCCGCCAGGCGCCGGTGTCGCCGGGGCCGTGCGCGGCCACGGCCGCGCCGTACTCGGCGGCGAACTGCTCGCAGACCAGCCGCACGTCGCCGACGATCGGCACGTCGGCGGTGCGGTTCTTGCCGATCTCCGCCGGGTCGATGTCGGCGTGGACGATCTTGGCCCTGGGAGCGAAGGTGGCCAGGTTGCCGGTCACGCGGTCGTCGAAGCGCGCCCCCAGCGCGACGATCAGGTCGGCCTCCTGCAAGGCGGCCACGGCGGCGTAGCTGCCGTGCATCCCGGGCATGCCGAGCGCCAGCGGGTGGTCGTCAGGGAAGGCGCCACGCGCCATCAGCGTGGTGGTCACCGGCGCCCTGGCGGCCTCGGCGAGCTCGCGCAGCGCCTCGTGGGCGCCGGCCTTGATGACGCCGCCGCCGACGTACAGCACCGGCCGCGCCGCCGCGCGCAGCAGCGCCGCCGCCTCGCGCACCCGCTTGGCGTTGGGCCGCTGCACGGGGTTGTAGCCGGGCAGATCGAGCGCCTCCGGCCAGTGCCACGTGGTGGTCGCCTGCAGCACGTCCTTGGGCACGTCGACCAGCACCGGGCCGGGCCGCCCGGTGGCGGCGATGTGCATCGCCTCGGCGATCGCCGTCGGGATGCGTGCCGGGTCGGTGACCAGCTCGCTGTGCTTGGTGATCGGCATGGTGATGCCGGTGATGTCGGCCTCCTGGAAGGCGTCCGACCCGATCGCCGAGCTCGGCACCTGCCCGGTGATCGCCAGCAGCGGGACCGAGTCCATGTGCGCGTCGCACAGCGCGGTCACCAGGTTGGTGGCCCCGGGCCCGCTGGTCACGATGCACACCCCGACCCGTCCGGTCGCCCAGGCGTAGCCCTCCGCGGCGTGCCCGGCGCCCTGCTCGTGGCGGACCAGGACATGACGGATCGACGAATCGCGCAGGGGGTCGTAGGCGGGGAGGATGGCGCCTCCCGGAAGGCCGAAGGCGACCTCGACGCCGGCGTGTTCGAGGCTGCGGACGAGTGCTTGGGCTCCTGTGAGCTGCATGGCGGCGCTCCACGATTGGTCCGGGTGGGAAGCCGGGCAAACAAAAAACCTCCCTGCCGTGACGGCATCGGAGGTTTCGCGCGAACCCGGCGTTGGGCTCGCGCTACATGAGAATAAGTACGAGGCTCAGGCGATCTGGCATGCGTGCTCCGCGGTCGATTTCAGGCCAGCGTGGCCAATCGTACCCGGGCTGTCAAGGAGCAGCCCAAGCACCGCCCCGGCGGCGGGCTGCTCAGCGCCTCGGCCTGCTCGCGGCCACGAAGGTGGTGAAGTTGAACTTGAGGTCCTGGATGCGCCGCTCGAGCACGCGCAGGCCGAACAGCTCCGCGCAGCGCTCCGCGGCGATCACCGCGGTGGTCGCCGGCAGGTCGCCCTTGGCGAGCAGCCGCGCCGCCTCGGCCGTGTCCGGCTCCTCGGTCACCGGCGTCAGCGGGAAGTGGTGGCGCAGCCACATGCGGCACTGGCTGATCGCCTGCTGATGGGTGGCGATCCGGTCGATGCCCTCGCGGCCCTCGAGATCCGGGTGCACCAGCAGGGTGTGGTTCACGTCGATCTCGAACAGGTCCTCGATGTGGAAGCGGTGCGCGGCCATCGCGTACACGCTCTCGTAGACCACCCCGCCGTGGGAGTTCTCCAGCGCGAACACGCCGAGGTCGATCTCGCCCGCCTCGAGCGCGCCGAGCACCCGCTCGGTGGTGACCAGCTCGGCGACGTCGATCTCGCCGAGGCTGTTGTCCCGCGCGTACTCCAGTGCCGCCTCCTCCGAGAAGGATCCTCGGATCCCCATCACGCCGACTCGCAAGCGACCTCCCTGTGGTAACCCTTCCCGCGGCTCGTGGCGCAGCTCCGCGAGGCCCGCCGTGCGGCGGTGCTCGTCCGGTGCCCTCCACCCCCTGTGCATCGGCCCATTGTGCGAGAGGACGGCCGACAAGTCATATGCGGAGCTGGCGGAGGGTCAGGCGGCGCCGAGCTCGATCGTCACCTCGACGTCGCCGGGCCGGCGCTCCGGGACCTCGACCAGCCTGCCGACGCCGGTGGCCGCGCCGGTGACCAGGGCGTGCTACGGCTCCCGGCTCGCCAGGTACTCGAGCACGGTGCGGGTCTTGGTCTCCCGCGCCGCCAGGTCGAAGCCCCGCTCGCGGATGCGCCGCTCGAAGTCCCGTTGCGCCCGTAGCGCCTCGGCCTCGTCCGGGCCGTCGACCCGGATGGACAGCTCCAGGAACAGCAGGTCGCCGACCTGCCACTGCTCGGCGACCACCTCGTGCGGGCCGACCTTCACGCGCTTCCAGCGTAGCGCGTCCACCGGTCCCAGCAGCCGCACGGCGTCGAGGTCGACCGCGACCGGGGCGCAGTCGGCCAGGTACCGCTCCTGCTCGGAGGAGAACAGCGCCCGCGCCGGCCGCGTGTGGTCGCGGAGCGCGGCGATCTCCCCCTCGCCCTGCTCGGCGACCAGCGACGCGGCGAGGACGTGCCGGTCGCCGACCCAGTCCTGCTCGACGGTGAACTTCCAGCCGTCGCCCTTCTCGGCCTCCAGCCAGCGGTCGCTGAGCCGCGACCGCTCGCAGGGGCGTAGCTTCACCGTCGAGTCGTCCTCGTCGTCCTGGTTCTGGCGCAGCCGCAGGATCACCCCGGCGTCCAGCAGCGGCAGGGTCACCGGGCCGGCGGCCGCGGGGCGCTGCTCCAGGAACCAGATCGCCCGCCGGTCGCCCTCGCCGTCGGGCAGCCACTCGTCCCTTGCCGCGGCGACCTGGTCCGCGCCGATGGTCACCTTGATCTCGATGCCGTCCAGGCGCATGGCCACCCCCGGGTCGCATGAAACCGCGTGGCCTGCCGTGGGAGCGCCGACCGGATCGTCGGCCGCGCCGCGCGCTCGTGGCCACCCGGATGCCCACACTCGGCCAAATCTCGCCAGCCTGTCAACGCCGCGAACTATTCGCCCGTAACGGTCACCGGCCGCGGGCGCACCCGCCCCCGCGACCGGCCCGGGCGTCGCTGCCCACGGGTTCTCGCCATCGTGCCGTACTGTTCCCGGGCGCGGTCGTCCGGCACGCGACAGCCGGGATTCACATCCGCTCGTGACCTGGCGGCGCGGGCTCAGGCGCTCCCCGCCGGCAGCAGCGCCTCGAGCTCCCGCACGGCCTGGTCGGTGTGCTCGGCGAACTGCTTGCCGCGCTCGTCGGAGTGCTCGCCGGCCATGCCGATCTCGACTCGTGACAGCCGTCCGACGGTGCGGAACATGACCGCCTCGACCTCGCCGGTCGGGAAGACCTCGCGCATCAGGAGCTGGGTCAGGTCGGCGTCCCGGTCGGCGCGCGCCTGGCAGTAGCGGGCCAGCGTCGCCTCCTCGCCAGCTCCCGCCCAGGCGACCAGCGTGCCGCTGTCGTGCGCGAGCAGCGCGACCGAGCCGTCGAGGTCGGCGCGCAGCCGCTCCAGCCGCTCCTCGACCTGGCGCCGCACCTCCGGGTCGAGCGGTTCCGGTCGTGCGATCGGCGAAGGGGGCGGCGGAGCGGCGCGCTCCGCCAGGCGCCGCCGCAGCCGCTCGACCTCGCGCTGGTCGCGGAGCTGGCGCTGGTCGCGGTCGGCGGGGTCGATCCCGGCCGCGTCCATCACCTCCGCGGCCACCCGGACCGGCGCGCCACTGGCGAGGGCGAGCGCCACGGCGTCGCCGGGGCGCGCCTGGACGTCCTGCCGGCGGCCCCCGCGTTCCAGGGTGATGTCGGCGTACAGCGCCTCGCCGGCCAGGCGGCGGACGGCGACCTGCTCGACCCGCCCGCCGAGCGCCTCGACCAGGCGGGGGAGCAGGTCGTGGGTGGACGGCGCGAGCGGCTCCCGCTGGCCGATGAGGCGCTCGACCGCCTCGCCGGTGGTGGCGTCCACCTCCTCGACCGGCAGCCGCCGCGGCCCGTCGCGCTCCTGCAGCATCACCATGCGGTGGCTGGAGAAGAACATGCGCCCGACGAACGCCGCCTCCACGTCGACCAGCGCGTCCGCTGCCATCGTCTGCTCCTCTCGCCGGGACCGTTCCGGGGTCAGGACCGAGTCGGCCAGCGGCCGCAGCGCCCGCCGCAGCTGGCGCCGGCCGTGGTAGAGCCGGCCCCGCACGGCGCTCTTCGGCGCGCCGAGCAGCTCGGCCAGCTCGTCGTAGCTGTAGCCCCGCAGGTAGAAGCCGATCACCGCGTCGCGGGTGGCTGGCGGCAGTGCCCGCAGGGCCGCCATGATCGCCTCGTGGACCTCCCGGTTGGCCAGCGCGGCCTCGGGCGTGGGGGCGGCGTCGCCCCAGCGGAGCACCACCGCCGCCTCGGCGGGCAGCTCGCCGAAGACGAGCAGCCGCCGCCGCCGCAGCGCCATGCGGGCGCGGTTGGCGGCGATCGCGTGCAGCCAGGCACCGAAACGGGCCGGGTCGGTGAGCCGCGGCAGGCCGAGGAACGCCTGCACGGCCGCCTCCTGGGCGACGTCCTCCGCCTCGTGGCCGGGGCCGAGCAGCCGCCGGCAGAGCCGCAGCACGCTGGGCTGCCAGCGCAGCAGCAAGGGGCCGAAGGCCTCCCGGTCCCCGGCCACCACGGCCGCGACCAGCCTGCCGTCGTCGAGGTGGTCCGCGTCGTCGATCACGTCATATCTGTTGCACGAACCGGGCCGAAGATCACACCCCTGCCGGCCCGGTGATCGTCCTGGTGGTGTTCCTGCTCTTCCAGCGCCGTATCGTCGAAGGGGATCGCCAGCAGGGGCTGGAGCAATGACGGCTGCAAAGGTTGGGCTGGCACGAGCGGCGGCGGCGCGTTGGGTCGCGCGGCACGCCCGCCACGACGCCGGGTTCCGGGGCGCCTTCTTCTCCGGCTCGACGACGTGGCTGTCCGGCGACGCCGAGCTGCCGCCAGCGTCCGACGTCGACGTCGTCGTGGTCACCGCGCGGGACGAGCCCGCCACGAAGCCGGGGAAGCTCCGCTACGGCGGCGTCCTCCTGGAGGTCACCTACCTCTCGATGGACCGGCTCGCATCGGCCGAGGAGGTGCTGGCGTCCTACCACCTGGCGGGCAGCTTTCGCGTCGACACGATCATCGACGACCCGACCGGCCAGCTTCGACGTCTGCACGCGCAGGTCGCTCGCGGCTTCGCCGAGCGGGCGTGGGTCCGCCGCCGGTGCGAGGACGCCAGGCACAAGATCGAGCGTGGGCTGCGTGCCATCGACACCTCCGCGCTCTGGCACGACCAGGTCACCTCGTGGCTGTTCCCGACCGGCGTGACCACGCACGTCCTGCTGGTCGCCGCGCTGCGCAACCCCACAGTGCGGCTGCGGTACCTGGCCGCACGCGAGGTGCTCGCCGACTACGGCCACACCGACGTCTACCCGCAGCTGCTGGACCTGCTGGGCTGCACCGCACTGAGCCGTCGGCGGGTGCAGCACCAGCTGGACGAGCTCACCCGGACGTTCGACGCCAGCGCCGCAGTGGCCAAGACCCCGTTCCTCTTCAGCGGCGACATCACTCCGGCGGCACGGCCGGTCGCCATCGACGGGAGCCAGGAGCTGATCGACCGCGGCTGCCACCGCGAAGCGGTCTTCTGGATCGTCGCGACCTTCGCCCGCTGCCACAAGATCCTGGCGGCGGACGCTCCACCCGAGCTACAGGACACCCACACGGCGGCGTTCCGAGCGGCCCTCGCCGACCTCGGCATCACCTCCACCGACGACATCCTCCGGCGCGCCGACGAGGTCAACCGATACCTGCCGAGGCTCTGGGAGGCCACCGAAGCGATCCTGTCCGCCAACCCAGGCATCTCGCCCCAGTAGGCCCGGCTACGGGCGCTCGGCCCGCAAGAGGATGCGCTTGAACGCAAACCGGTACGGCCGCTCGTCGTCCAGTCGCTCCAGCAGCCGCTCCCGGTAGCGACCCAGGAACTCGTCGAACAGCTCGGCCGGCAGGCGTCGCTGGTAGTCGGTGAGCAGGGTGCCCCTGACCCATTCGACGACCTCCTCCGGGCCGGCCAGGCGGTGCAGGTAGACCTGAAGGCGGACGTGCTGGGCGGCCAGGCCGAGCCGGTCGAGCAGGGTCGCGTACCACTCGGGGGGTTGCACGGGCCAGTCCCGCCGGTAGCCGCCCAGGGCCGCGGCGAACGGCGCCTCGGCGACCAGCTCGGCCGCGACCCGATGGGAGGGGTGGTCGTCGTTGGCTGGCATCTGCACGGCGAGCTGCCCGCCGGCGGCGAGCAGCCCCGCCAGCCGCGCGAGCAGCGCCCGGTGGTCGGGCAGCCAGTGCAGGGCGGCGTTGGAGAGGACCACGTCCCAGCCACCCTGGCCGAAGCCGGCGATGTCGCCCAGCTCGAAGCGGAGCCCGTCGCCCTCGCCCGCGCGCGGCTGCGCCAGGGCCAGCATCGCCGGCGAGCTGTCCAGCCCGAGCGTCTCGGCGGCGCCGAGCGCCCGGTGCAGCTCGGCGGTCAGCTCGCCGGAGCCGCAGCCGAGGTCGACGACCCTGCCGCCCGGCACCGGCCGCACCAGGTCGAGCAGGGCGCGCTCCGCTCGTCGGCGAAGCGATGGTACTGGTCGGGGTCCCACGCGTCGGTCATGTCGGCGACCACCGTACCTCGACCGGGTTCAGCTCTGGCGCGTAGGCGGGCAGCCGCTCGACCACCAGCTACGACTCAGGGAGCCTTCGCCGGGCGGTGATCCACCCCGGGGCGTCACCCATCTGCGCCGGCGATCTGCAGGGGCGACTGCCGGGCGATGGCGTCGAAGTCGCGGTCCTGATGGAGCACGGCCGCACCGGTGCGCAGGGCGACGGCGGCGACGAGGCAGTCCAGAAGGGTGCGGACTGTCTCACCGCCGCGCCGGCATCGCCGGTACAGGTCGGCGGCTGTTTCGAAGTCGTCCAGCGGGTCGATCGGAAGATGCTCGAAATGCAGCAGCGCCCGACGAAGCTCGGTGAGTTTCTCGTCCTTGGTGGCGCCGGCGAGCAACTCCATCACCACGACGTCGGTGGTGACCACGCCAGCATCCGCGCCGATGAGCTGGCGCATCCGCCGGTGCACCGGACTGCCGGTGGCGCGCAGGTACTCCACCCAGGCCGAGGTGTCGGCCAGGATCACGGCGAGGGGAGGTGGCCGCGCGTGCTGTCGAGGTCGCCGTCCCAGCCGCTGCCCTCCATCGCCAGGACCTCCTCACGGGTCATCGGGTCGCCCACGAGGCGGCGGAGGGCGAGGTCGACGGCCGCACGCTTGCTGGACAGGCGGTAGCGGCGCATCACGCGTTCGACCAGCGCGTCGTCGATCTCGATGTTCGTCCGTGTCATGTACATAGTCTACACCTCAGGGTGTATGGCGAGATCCCGGGAAGCCTAGTGCGATCAGCCGGCGATGACCATGGCTGCCAGCGCGGTTGTGGAGAACTGTGCCGCGTAGGTGCCCGCGACGCAGCCGGTCCGGCTTCTCCGAAGGGGTCGGCGACGCTGGGAACAGGAAGGGTTCGTCGGCCTGGAGTCCACCGCTTCAGGTTCACCACCGTCCACCGGCCTCAGCCGGGTCCCTGGGCGCCTTCCGGACGGGCCCAGGGGTCGTAGTCGACCTCCAGGGCCTCCTGGGATGGGCGCTCGGCCTCGGGGACGTTGCGCAGGTTCAGGCGGATCCGGTACCAGACTGTCGAGCGGCCGCGCATCGAGTCGACCAGCACGTCGGGCGGGTCGAGGCGTGCCCAGACGTCGGGGTGGCGGGCCTTCCAGCGCTCCAGGCCCTCCATCGCCTCGGCCTGGGTGGCTGCACGGGCGATCTCGATCAGCGGCATCTTGGAGCGGCGCCGGCCCGTGGGCCCGGCGGTCTTGCCCGGTGCCGGCGGCGGGACGATGCCCTCGGGCGTGGCCGGTCCGCCGCGCCGCTTGGACGGCTGGACCCGGTCAGGCTCGCTGGCCGCCTTGTCGTAGTGGGGCGGCCAGGGGGCGTCGGCGAAGCCGGCGGCCTCGTGCTGCTCGGCGAGCTCGAGCAGGGGCTCGAGCGAGCCGGCCGCCTCGTCGATCCCCTCCCACGGGTCGCCCACGCGTGCCACCCGGTCCGGGACGGTGTCGATGGTGAAGGCCTCGGGCTCGCAGTCGGGGACCTCGTCCCAGCGCAGCGTGGTGGAGACGCGCGCGTCGGCGGTGGGGCGGATCGAGAACGCCGAGGCGACCGTGCGGTCCTTGGCGTTCTGGTTGTAGTCCAGGAAGACGCCGTGGCGCTCCTCCTTCCACCACTTGCTGGTGGCCAGGTCGGGCGCGCGGCGCTCGACCTCCCGGGCCAGCGCGATCGCCGCGCGGCGGACCTCGCCGAACGTCCAGCGTCGCTCGATCCGGCTGTAGACGTGGAAGCCGCGCGAGCCGGACGTCTTCGGCCACGCCTCCAGGCCGAAGTCGCCGAGGACCTCCTGGGCCACCAGGGCGACCTCGCGGATCTGCGACCAGCCGACGCCGGGCACCGGGTCGAGGTCGACCCGCAGCTCGTCAGGGTGGTCGAGGTCGTCGGCGCGCACGGGATGGGGGTTGAGGTCGATGCAGCCGAGGTTGACGATCCAGGCGAGCTGGGCGGCGTCGCTGATGACGACCTCGTGCGCGCTGCGCCCCGACGGGAAGCGCAGCTCCACCGTCTCGATCCACTCCGGCCGCGACGACGGCGCCCGCTTCTGGAAGAAGAACTCGCCCTCGGCCCCGTTCACGAACCGTTTCAGCGCCATCGGCCGCCGCATCACCCCCCGCAGCGCGCCGTCGGCCACGGCCAGGTAGTAGCGAACCAGGTCGAGCTTGGTGTGGCCGGTGCGTGGGAAGAAGACCTTGTCCGGGTTGGTGATCTTCACCTCCCGGCCGGCCACCTCCAGGACCTGCTCGCGCGCGGGCATGCCCGACACGATACGGCACGCCCGCGCCCGAGCGTGGGAAGCGACGGCCGCGACCTGCGCAAACGGGGCAGTTGCCGCCGCGGAAGGCGCCGAAGGAGGCGAACGTCTCGGGGTTCGCCCGCCGCTCCCAGAGCCCGCCGGCGACGGCGGCGGCGGCCACGAGGGCGGTGCGGAGGCTCTGCGCATGCACGACTCCCTGGGGTGGGGCAAGCCGCGAACAGGTACGCAATCCAGACTGTTCTGCGTGAGAACGCACAAACTAGTCGCAAATGGACGTGCGCCGCCGGGTCGGGTGGACTGGCAAGCGAAGCGGGCTCGGTCCACGCTGTGTTCTCGGCAGGGTCGGCATCGAACGGAGGACGGAAGGGGGTGGGGGCGTGCTGCGGGGCTTCGGCGTTCCCGTCGCCGGCGCGTGGGCGACGCCCGAGAACCAGGTGCGGCTGGTGCGCCGCGCCGAGGAGCTCGGCTACCGGTCGGTCTGGACCTTCCAGCGCCTGCTCGTCCCGGCACGGCCGGACGCGCGCGCCGGCGCGCCCGTCTACCGCAGCGTCCACGACGCGATCGTCTCGCTGGCCTACCTCGCCGGGCAGACCAGCCGGATCCGCCTCGGCCTCGCGGTCGCGAACCTGCCGTTCTTCTCGCCCGCCCTGCTCGCCAAGCAGCTCGCCACGCTCGACGCGGTCTCGGGCGGCCGGCTCGACGTGGGCCTCGGCCTCGGCTGGATGCGCGAGGAGTTCGAGGCGGTCGGGGTTCCCATGGAGCAGCGCGGCGCGCGGGCCGAGGAGTTCGTCGCGGCGCTGCGGGCACTGTGGACCGAGGAGGTGGTCGAGTTCCACGGCCGCTTCTACGAGATCCCGCCGGCCCGCTTCGACCCCAAGCCGGTGCAGCGTCCCCACCCGCCGCTGTTGCTCGGCGGCAACGTCGCCGGCGCCTGGCGGCGCGCCGGCCGGCTGGCGGACGGCTGGGTCGGCGGCAGCATGGCCGACCTGACCCGCCTGGACGCGGCGATCGGCGCGGTCAGGCAAGGGGCCAGCGAGGCGGGCCGCGACCCGGACGCCCTGCGCTTCGTCTGCCGCGGCGTGGTGCGGGTCCGCCCCGGCGGCGACGGCTCCCGCCAGCCGCTCAACGGCTCGCTCGACGAGATCCGCGGGGACCTCGACGCCATCGCCGCGCAGGGCGTCACGGAGATCTTCTTCGACCTGAACTTCGACCCGGAGATCGGCTCGCCCGACGCCGACCCGGCGGTCGCGCTGCGGCGCGCGGAGGAGGTCCTCGAGGCGCTCGCGCCCGGCTGACCCACCAGGCGCCGCGTGCTCGCGGCTGGCGCAACCCCGCGTCTTCCCGCGGGTTGTCCCAGCAGGTAGGATTCCCGTCCGAATCCGCTTGAACCGGCAGATCCGCGCCGACGACGCAGCGGGCCGGCCGAGTGCCGGCCCTGCTGACGAAGCGGTGCGGGCCGGCAGCCGTTGCCGGCAGCGAAGCGAGGCAGGGGGGCACGCTCATGCAGGCACGGCGTCACCGCACCCGTCACCACCTCCTCACCGCGGCCCTGGCCGTGGCGCTGGCCGCCGGCGCCCAGCTCGGTCCGGCGGGCCCCGCCGCCGCGGCCGGCGCGGCGCCGGACGGGCCGGGTGCCCTGTCGCACTTCGACCGGGCGCGCAAGGACTGCCTCGGCACGGCCCGCAACCGCACCTCCAAGGTCTGGTTCACGGTGGCGAACGGGGTCCTGAGCGACGTCTACTTCCCGACCGTCGACAACACCAACGTCGAGACCCTGCAGTACCTGGTGACCGACGGCGCCACCTTCACCGACCTGCAGACGCGCGACACCACCTACACCACCGAGCCGCTCGACCCGAGCGGCATGAGCTGCCGGGTGGTCACCACGGCCAAGAGCGGCCGCTACCGGATCGTCACCGACTACGTCGCCGACCCCGCACGCGACGCCGTGCTGCTGCGCCTGGCGTTCGACCCGCGCGGCCACAACGGCCTCAAGCTCTACCTGCGCTTCGACCCGACCGTCAACGGCAACGGCGGCGGCGGGAGCGGCAATGGTGGCGCGGACAGCGGCACGGTCGCGGACAGCGACGGCCATCCGGTGCTGGTCGCCTCCGACCCCGTCACCGCCACCAACGCCGCCAACCGTGACTACGCGCAGCCGGTGTTCGCCGCGCTCGACGCCTCGTCGCCGTTCACCCAGGTCTCCAACGGCTTCGCCGGTGGTGCCAGCGACGGGCTCACCCAGCTCGACAGCGACCACGCCCTGACCGCCACCTACAGCGACGCGGTCGAGGGCAACCTGGTGCAGACGGCCGCGCTCGGCCGGGACGCCGAGCGCGGGCTCACCCTCTCGCTCGGCTTCGGCGCCAGCCAGGACGAGGCCGTCCGGACCGCCGGCGCCGCGCTGCGGAGCGGCTTCGGCCGCGCGCTGGAGCGCACCGCCGAGGGCTGGGCGGGCTACGACGCCGGGCTGATCGACCCGCCGCACCACCTCCCCGGGCTCGGCAGCGCGTCCATGCGCGAGCTGCGGCGCGTCTACCTGCTCAGCGCGAACGTGCTCAAGGCCTCCGAGGACAAGACCTTCCCGGGGGCGATCGTCGCCAGCCTCGCCTCCCCGTGGGGCCAGGCCGTCTCCGCCGGCGACCCGAACAACACCTACTTCGGCTCCTACCGCGAGGTGTTCTCGCGCGACCTGTACGAGACGTTCACCGGCCTGCTCACGGCCGGCGACCGTGCCACCGCCCGCGACACGGTGCGCTTCCTGTTCGAGCGCCAGCAGCTCCCCGACGGCTCCATGCCGCGCAACAGCCTGGTCAACGGCAAGCCGGCGCCCGACACCTTCGGCACCCAGCTCGACGAGGTCACCTACCCGATCCTGATGGCCCTGCAGGTCGGTCTCACCGACAAAGCCTTCTACACCGCGCACATCAAGCCGGCGGCCAACTTCGCCATCAGCCACGGCCCCAGCTTCGGCTCGGAGCGCTGGGAGGAGCAGGGTGGCTTCTCGCCGTCGACGATCGCGGCCGAGATCGCCGGCCTGATCGCGGCGGCCGACATCGCCAGCCGCAACGGCGACCCCGCCGCGGCGCGGGTGTGGCGCGGGGTGGCGGACGACTTCCAGCGCTCGGTCAAGGGCTGGACGGTCACCAGCAACGGGCCCAAGAGCTCCGACCCGTACTTCATCCGCCTGTCCAAGACCGGCGATCCCAACGCCGCCATCAGCTACAACGTCGGCAACGGCGGGCCGACACTCGACCAGCGCGAGGTGATCGACGCCGGCTTCCTGGAGCTGCCGCGCCTGGGGCTGTTCTCGTCCCGCGACCCCGACGTCCTGCGCTCCCTGCCGGTGGTCGACGCCACCATCAAGCGCGACACCGCCAGCGGCCCCGGCTGGTTCCGCTACAACGGCGACGGCTACGGCGACGGCAACGCCGACGGGCACCCGTGGGCGCCGAGCGGCAGGGGCAACGGCCACCTCTGGCCGGTGCTCGCCGGGGAGCGGGCCGAGCACCACATCGCCCTCGGCGACCGCGCCACCGCCGCCGGGCTGGCCGACGCGATGCGGCGCTTCGCCGCAGGGGTCGGCCTGATCCCCGAGCAGGGCTGGGAGAACCCCGACCTGGCGGCGTCGCCGTTCGGCACCGACCCCACGCTCGCCTCGATCGGCTTCGTCAACGGCAAGCCGGCGGGCTCGGCCGCGCCGCTGACCTGGTCGGCCGCGCAGTTCGTGCGGCTGGTGCGCGACCTCGACGAGGGCAGGCTGCTCGAGCAGCCCGCCAACACCGTGGGCCGCTACGTCACCAACCAGCAGCAGGCCACCACCCTGACGGTGACCGAGCCGCAGGACGAGACGGCCGTGAACGGCTCGCCGGTCACCGTGCGCGGCACCTCGGCGCCGGGCAACACCGTCGACGTCTCCGCCACCAACATCGACGCCAACTCCGCCAACACGATCGTGACCACCACCGCGGCGTCCGACGGCACCTGGAGCGCGGACGTGCCGATCACCGGCGGCACGATCGTGCTCGACGCGGTCGCCACCAGCCCCGGCGGCGCCACCGCCCACGAGCAGCGCACCGTCGTGTTCGACGTCACGCCCGGCACGGTGCTGCTCGACACCGCCGACCCCGACGGCGACGACAACGGGCCTGGCAACTACGCCTACCCGACGTCGACCAACTTCCAGCCCGGCGCCTACGACATCCAGCGCTTCCAGGTCCTCGACGACGGCACCAACGTCATCTTCCGGCTGCAGACCCGCAACCTCAGCCCCACCTTCGGCAGCCCGCTCGGGGCGCAGCTGGTCGACGTCTACGTGCGCGACCCCGCCGCCGGCGCCACCTCGACGGCGGCCTCGTTCCCGCAGCGCAACTACCAGATCGCCGCGGGGTCGGCGTGGAGCCGGCTGATCGAGGTCCAGGGCTTCGGCCAGCGCTACATCGACGCCGGCGGTGCCACGCTCGGCACCGTCACGATCAAGGCGAACGCGATCTCGCGCTTCATCACCTTCAGCGTGCCCAAGTCGAGCCTCGGCCAGCCCGGCCCCGGCTGGGGCTTCTCCGTGGTGCTGACCGGGCAGGACGGCTTCAGCCCCGACCAGGCGCGCGGCTTCGCGGCCACGCCGCAGGAGTTCGCGTTCGGCGTCTGCGCCACGGCCTCGAACGACCCGCACTGCACGGTCGACCCCGCCACCGTGCCGAAGGCCATGGACGTGGTCACCCCGGCGGGCGTGAGCCAGGCCCAGGAGCTCGACTACACCGTCAACAGCCCGGTGACCATCCAGGGGGTGTTCATCCCGTAGACCGACTGGCGGGTGTCGCGCCGCTCACTGGCCGCGCCAGGTCCGCTCCCAGGTGGCCCGCGCGGACGCGTAGCCGTCAGCGCGCCACCAGGGGAGCAGCCACTTGACGCCGAGCGCGACCAGGTACAGGAGCACCAGGTACACCGCGGGGATCCAGTGCCACCAGTCGAGTCCCAGCCCGGCGACGTACGCCCAGCCGGCCAGGATCGCCAGGTAGATCACCCAGGAGGCGCCTTCCGCGCCGACGAAGCCGCCCAGCGCGGCTCGCGGCCGGTCGCGGAACTGACCCAGGCCGGCCGGGACGCCGAGCGCCTGCTCCAGCGCGGCGGCCTGGTCGCGCAGGGTGATGCAGCGCTGGATGGCGCGCAGCTCGTAGAGGAACAGGCCGGCGGTGACCGCCAGCCCGTACAGCCCGATGGCGCCGAGGAAGCGGGTGTCGGCGTCGCGGCCGAGCAGGAGCAGCACGCCGGCCCCCGACGCCAGCGGCAGCAGGGCCAGGAGCTTGGCCCTGAAGTCGGTGATGCCCTGGTGCTGCCTGCACGTCTCCTGGTACAGCAACCGCAGCGACTCCACCCCGGCGCCCTCGTCCGACCGCACGCCGTCCGCGTCGCCCCGCGCCGTGCCCGCATCCACAGCCACAGCCCTGCCCTCCTCACGCCGCCGCCCGGCCAGGCGAGCCCCGGGCCCGTCGAGGAGAGTCTGCCCCGTCCGCGAACCCACGTGAAGGCGCCACGGACCGCCGAGGGTCCCACCAGCAGATCGCAAGAGCTTGGAAGTCGGCTGGCGCGCCGTGGTACCTTCGGTGGCGTCCGGGACGAGGGCCGCGCCCTCGTCCCGTCTCGGGTCGCCCTCGCGGCGACCGCCATGGGGTGTGGGGTAATTGGCAGCCCGACGGGTTCTGGCCCCGTTAGTCTAGGTTCGAGTCCTGGCACCCCAGCCAACCGCTGCCGCGCTTCCTCCGGAGCTCCGTCCCCGCGACGCGGGTTTGGCTGCTACCATCCCGCCATGACCACCCGTTCCACGCACAGGATGATGCCCCGCTGACGGGGCCATTGCTTGCTGGACGGATGACGTTCCGAGGCCCCGATGCGGGGCCTCGATGCTCTGGGTTGCGGTCGGAGCCTCGCACCCGCCAGGAGGTTCCCATGGCCGCACCAGGCTTCTATGTCGCCACCGCGATCCCCTTCGTCAACGCGCGCCCGCACCTCGGCTTCGCGCTGGAGATCGTCCAGGCCGACGTGCTCGCACGGCACCGTCGCCTGCGCGGTGACGAGGTCCGCTTCCTCACCGGCACCGACGACAACTCCCTGAAGAACGTGCAGGCCGCGGAGGCCGAGGGCGTCCCGGTGCGGCAGCTCGTCGAGCGCAACGCCGAGGCGTTCGCGGCACTGCGCGGGCCACTGTCCCTCTCCTTCGACGACTTCATCCGCACCAGCAGCGATCCGCGTCACCGTCCAGGGGTCGAGCGGCTGTGGCGCGCGTGCGCGGCAGCGGGTGACCTCTACCGCCGGCGGTACGAGGGGCTGTACTGCGTCGGCTGCGAGCAGTTCTACGGCCCGGACGAGCTCAGCCGGGGCGCTGCCCCGAGCACGGCACGCGACCGGAGCAGGTCGCGGAGGAGAACTGGTTCTTCCGCCTGTCCCGCTACCAGGATCGGCTGTACGGGCTGATCGCGGACGGTGGGCTGCGGGTCGAGCCCGCGGCGCGCCGCAACGAGGTGCTCGCGTTCGTCGCCGGTGGGCTCGAGGACTTCAGCGTCTCCCGCTCCCGCGCCCGGGCGCGCGGCTGGGGCATTCCCGTCCCCGACGATCCCACCCAGGTCGTGTACGTCTGGTGGACGCGCTCGGCAACTACATCACCGCGCTCGACTACGGCACCGGAGGTGCCGCCTACGGCCACTGGTGGGCCGGTGGCGCCCGCCGCGTGCACCTGATCGGCAAGGGCATCCTGCGGTTCCACGCCGTCTACTGGCCGGCGATGCTGCTGTCGGCTCGACGCCGTGCTCGGCGTCCTCCTGAGCGCCTGCCGGGTGCTCGCCGCCGAGCTGACGCCGTTCCTGCCCGACGCCGCGGCCCGGATCGCGGCGCAGTGCGCCGGCCAGGAGCTCGCTCGCGGGGCCGATTCACGCCACAGGGCAGCCGGGAGACGGCCCGGCAAGGCGGCTCCGACTCGGCCCCGCTGCCGCCCGCGACGCCGTTGTTCGCCCGTATCGTCGAGGAGGATTGAGCGGTCCTTTCGAATGTGAACTGGCAGTCGACCGGTGACGCACGGGCCGCAGCGGGTGCCCGAAATCTCCCCCTATGGAATCGGCGGCCCGACGGGGAACCGGCGAATTGCTCGCATACGCGCAGCGGAAATAGCCGGCGGCCGGAGCCGAGGAACGCCGCGGGAGGCAACTTGTTGCCTGGCAAGGGATTCAAAAGTGCCGAGGGTTGTTGACCTTGGATTA